>CEUN01179724.1_pt1 | contig 26156 bp, 25 predicted proteins | sample 361501 | NCBI WGS metagenome assembly CEUN01 (sample SAMEA2622801, study PRJEB7988) | marine metagenome | biome: marine biome (ENVO:00000447); feature: marine epipelagic mixed layer (ENVO:xxxxxxxxx); material: "saline water (ENVO:00002010), including plankton (ENVO:xxxxxxxx)" | depth 120 m | reverse complement strand
TGGCAATGACCGTTATCAGTATTACGAAACTATCTGCGGAGGCTCGGGAGCCGGGCCCGACTTTGACGGCACGGATGCCGTACATACACATATGACTAATTCGCGGCTAACAGACCCGGAAATTCTCGAGTGGCGTTTCCCAGTCACTCTGCAGAGCTTTGGCATACGTCACGGCAGCGGTGGGGATGGCAAACACACAGGCGGCAATGGTGTAGTCCGGCGCATACGATTCAACGAAGCCATGCGGGCGTCCATCCTCTCCGGGCATCGAGATGTGCCGCCTTACGGTATGGATGGCGGAGAACCCGGCGCGACCGGACGCAACGCGGTCTTACGAACCGATGGCAGCGTCGAGGAGCTGCGTGGTGCAGACGGCGCGGATATGGCCGTTGGCGATGTGTTCCTGGTCGAGACACCCGGCGGCGGTGGCTTTGGGCAATCGAGCTGAAGCTCACTTGCAGCGCTTGAGACGACTCGCCGCACGCCTTTCGGTTCTGGCGTTGCTGGCCTGCAGTATCAGCGTACAGGGTCAAGCAACGGCCACGGCGCCAGCACTGGCAGACGACATCGTGCGCGCCAAGGCACAAATGAGAGATGGCCGGCTCGATCAGGCGTACCAGACGATCGTGCCACTCGCCGACGCAGGAGACCCGGCCGCGTTACATGTGCTGGGCCGCCTCCATCTGCGCCCGAAGTTCTCGGCGTTTGCGCCACATGAAGCGGCTCGTCTGCTCGAGACTGCCGCGCAGGCCAGCTATGCACCCTCACAACATGACCTGGCTGAATTGTACCGGCGCGGCCTCGGAACAAAGCAAGACACCCTTGCAGCTTTCCGCTGGCATTTGCGTGCCGCCAAGCAACAGTACCGGCTCTCCGAAGCCGCCATTGCCGAGATGTACCGCAAGGGAGAGGGAGTAGCCAGGAGCCTGGACCAAGCTGATCGATGGCGCGCTAGGTCCTTGCGTGCCCGCGCATCTGCGCCCACGCCTGCGCCCGCATCTCCAACCACAACCGCATCCGCCCCTAAACTCATCGCCAGCGGCATGACGGCGCGTACGCAACAACCAATACCAGCCGACTTGCAAACCACACGCGATCAACCTGCCTCCAGGGCGAACACAGCCCCAGCAACAACGCCATTCGTCAGCGCCGTCTCCCAGACGGATTCAGAAAAGCCGACCACGCGGGCTGGCGGAACTGGCGCGACAAGCAAACGCGACCAAAGAGCCGCTTATGTTCTGCAGTTCGGCGCGTTTCGCTCGTCAAAAGGCGCTACGCGCAGACTTCAGAGTCTGCAAACAAAGTTGCTTGACCAAGGTGTCAGGTTTGCCCTCACCACGCATACCGCTACCGTGGACGGGGCGCCGATGTATCAGGTGCGTGGCCCCGGTAAAAGAAACCTGAAAGCAACAGCCGCGTTGTGCCAGCAGCTGAAGCGTCAGGTGCAGGGGCTCGACTGTTTCGCTCGACGCGCCGACTAGGCCTGCTTCAACGCCGCTTGTACAGCCGGATCGGCGGCCAATGCCGCACAGTCGTACGTCTCAACATGATGGACGCCCAGACGCATCAGCGCCGCGGCACGTACCGGGTCAACAACATCCCAAGCCGCCCATTGCCAGTCGCCCGGCCACAGGTCCGCGGGCGAATGCAAGTTGACCTCATCCACCAGCAACATGTCGGGACGCACCCTGCCCGCGATTGTACGTGACGACTCATCGTAGTTGTCGACGCACCAACCAATGGACCAGCCATGCGCGCGTGCGTCGGTCACAACTTCGGACGCAAAAGAAATGATGCACGTGCGGTCGCGCACCGGCTCAAGCGCCTCATACACACCACGCATGCACACTTGCAGACCAAATCGCGCAACACTTTCTTCTTTCAACTCTGCCAGCAAAAACGCGTCCGGGTAGCTCGAAAACTGCTGCACAACAGTATCGAGCCGATCAATCGTGATGTCGGCAAATGTTTCTGCGAAGCGGTCTGCATAGCCACAGCTAAGTGCCGTGAGTTCGGCGGCTGTAAAATCACCCACCTTGCCCACGACGCCGCAGGTCCGCGCCAGTGTCTCGTCGTGAAAAACCACGGGGACGTGGTCGCTCGACAGCTGTATATCAAACTCAATGACGCGGGCCTCCGCCAAGATAGCCTGCTCAAGGGCGAGCCACGTATTTTCAGGATAATGTGTAGCGAGGCCGCGGTGAGCCACCAGAGCTAACTTCGGAAAATGGGTTGGCAGCATGGCGCAGTTCACCTCGAGGAAATGTATCTTGTAGTTAAGCTCGCGCTGTGTTGGTCGCCGCGCGACAAGTCGAACAGTAAACTGTCGCCATCGTAACAAGCAGGCCCCTCGCCACTCGATAGCACGCACGACAGGGGCCCTCGACGTCGGTGCACATCATGGTCACGGGTTTTCATTACGACTCCATCTATCTGGCCCACAACGCCGGCCAAGGGCATCCTGAGCGTCCGGAACGGCTGGTTGTCGCGTTGGATGGGCTACAGCAGGCATCCTGGTTCGCGGATTTGCGCCATATCACGGCACGCCCCGCCACGCGCGATTGGGTGCAGACCATCCATGCCGCGGACTACGTCACCAGGGCGGAGCAAGCCTGCGCCGCCGGCCAACCGTACCTGGACGTACCAGACGTTGGCATTTCTGCCAGTTCTTTTGACGCGGCACTGATGGCGAGCGGAGCGGCACTGGCGCTCGCCGACCAGGTGGTGACACGCGAAGTCGACAACGCGTTTGCCTTGTCGCGCCCGCCCGGGCATCACGCTGAAGCCTCCACCGCACTCGGGTTCTGTCTTTTCAACAACGTAGCCATCATGGCGCGCTACCTGCAGCAGCATCATGGCCTGGACAAGGTGCTGATCCTCGACTGGGATGTACACCACGGGAACGGCACGCAACACAGCTTCGAGTCAGATCCGAGTGTAATGTACGTCAGTCTGCACCAGTACCCCTACTACCCGGGCACCGGTGCTGCATCGGAGACCGGGGTGGGCACTGGCACGGGCGCAACGCTCAATTGCCCGATGTTTGCCGGCAGCGGCGACGCGGAATACAAGACCGCTTTCAAGGAACGCATTTTGCCTGCCATCCATGCTTTTGGACCTGAGGCCGTCATCCTGTCGGCTGGTTTCGACGCCCACAACCAGGATCCGTTGGCGCAGATGAATCTCACAACGGGCTGCTACGAATGGATGACTCAGCGCATGCTCGAGGTGGCGGACCAATATGCCGAAGGACGCCTCATCTCGATGCTTGAAGGTGGATACGATCTCAACGCGCTGTCGGAGTGCGTGCGTGTGCACGTGGACACGCTGATGCATGGAACCGCGAGCAGTCTGCGTCAGTCTTAGCTCGCATTGGTTCATTAGAAGTTAAGTCTGCCCCATGCGACGACGACGCTTTCTCAACAGCGCGAGCCTGCTCGGGCTGCTACCAGCCGGCGCGTTGGCCACAAGATCCAACACCGGCAAACTCGAGGACTCCTTGACACACCTGGAGACACGCAACGCTGCGCCGGCATTTTCACTGGACAGTACCAATCGCGGGAAAGTGTCCTTATCTGACTTCGACGGCAAAGTGTTGGTAGTCAACTTCTGGGCTACCTGGTGCCCACCCTGCCGACAGGAAATGCCATCGCTACAGCGCTTGTGGCGGACTTTACAGCCGGATGGCGTGGAACTGGTCGCCATCGACTTTGGCGACCCACCCGCACCTGTACGGGAGTTCGCACGCGAGGCGAATATTCAGTTCCCGCTGTTGCTGGATCCGTTGGGAGAAACTGTACGGGCATATGGCGTTGTTGGACTACCAACCACGTTTGTCGTTGACAGACAGGGGCAAGTTGCCATCAAGGCAACTGGCGAACGGGATTGGGATGCGCAGCGAATTGTCGACGCTATCCGAAAGCTGGCGCAGGAGTAAAATGCAGGTCATGAGCTGGAACGCGGGGCGTAGCTAATGTTCAAGAACTGGATGAGCAGTTGGGGCTCACTTCTTTCCCTCACCTTGTGTGGCGCACTGTGCGCACCCTCCGCACTTGCGGCTGAGGAGCTTCCGAAGCGCCATGCCATCTCCGAATTTGGCACGCCTCGTTATCCTGCTGACATGACCCACTGGCCATATGTGAATCCGGATGCGCCCAAGGGTGGCAAAATCGTGTTGGGCGCTTTTGGCACCTTCGACAGCCTTAACCCTTACTTGTTGAAAGGCAACTGGCCACGGAGCATCGGCCACATCACCGACACGCTGATGACCAGCTCTGGCGACGAATTACTGACAGTCTACGGATTGATTGCCGAATACGCGGTCTACCCCGACGACAAGAGCTGGATTGAATTCCAGCTCCGCCAAGAAGCGCGCTACGACGACGGCGTTCAGATCACGGCAAAAGACTTTGTGCTGGCGCTCGACACAATACGCAAACACGGACGACCGTTCCTGCAATCGTTCTATCGGGATGTTGAATCGGCAGAGGCACTGGCGCCGGACCGCCTGCGTTTCACGTTCAAGACGCGCGACAATATGAAACCGCTGATGACGGTAGCCACGATGTCCCCTGCCCCGTCGCACTATTGGGCTAAAACCGACATCAGCAAGACCACGCTGGAGCCACGCCCGTCCAGCGGGGCATACAAACTGGTGAGCGTGGAGCCCGGCCGGCACCTGACCTATCAGCGCGTAGAGCACTACTGGGGCGCCGACTTACCGGTCAACAGGGGGCAATACAACTTCGACGAGATTCGCTACGACTACTATCGTGACATCTCCGTCATGTTCGAGGCTTTCAAGGCCGGCAATATCGACTTCCGCACGGAGTATTCCTCCAAGCGCTGGGCAACCGGTTATGACATTCCCGCGGTAAAGGAAAGCCGCATTGTCCTGAAGACAATGCCGGACAAGATGCCGGGTGGGATTCAGGCAATGGTGCTGAACACACGGCGGGCGAAGTTCGCTGATGTGCGGGTGCGCGAGGCGCTTGCACAACTGATGGACTTTGAATGGATGCGCAAGAAGCTCCTGTACAACCAGTACACGCGCACCAAGAGTTACTTCCCCAACTCTGATTATGGCGCCAGCGGCAAACCGACGGCAGCCGAACTTGCGGTGCTGCAACCGTTTGCGGACAAGCTGCCGAAGGCCGTGCTTGAGCAGGCGTTTGAACCACCGAGGACGGACGGCAGTGGCCGCAACCGGAAACAGATTCGTCGCGCGCTTCAGCTGTTCAAGGAGGCCGGGTGGAAGGTCGCCGCTGGTAAGCTGGTGGACCCGTCGGGCAACCAGATCCAGATCGAGATACTGCTCCGTAATCCCGTGATGGAACGCCTCATCGCCCCTTATATTCAGACGCTCAAGAAACTCGGCATCGCAGCTACCATGCGTATCGTCGATACCTCCCAATACGAGAAGAGACTCGAAGATTTTGATTTTGATATCGTCACACTGCGTTCCAACTTCTTCCCGCCGCCAGGCCCGGAGCTGCGTTCCTACTACGGTTCGGCCGCCGCCGACAGAGCTGGAACAGGCAACTGGGCGGGTATCAAGGACCCGGTTGTAGACGCGATTATCGAGAAGGTCATCAACGCCAAGGATCTGAAGTCACTGAAAGTCCACACGCGTGCGCTGGACCGGGTACTCTTGTGGCAACACTACGCCATTCCGCAATGGCATAACGACATTCACCGGCTGGCTTTTCACAACAAGTTTGCTCATCCCGAAGTGCAGCCCCGTTACGGCACAGGTTTCCCTGCCATGTGGTGGCAGACCAGCGCAAAACCTTGAGAGGCTGAGGAATTGCCGAGCCTCGCGTGGCCAGGTCCGCAGTTCGCATGGCGCACGGGTCCGCGGCAACTAGGCCCAGGGCTCGCGAGTTGATAGCTTACAGATCCGAGACTCGCGTGTCCCGGACTACCAGCGACCAGACTGGCAGCTCTCTTGCGGGCAGTACACCAACCTCTGGCTCCAAGGCAGCTGGATCCGTCTTTCTGTCGTCCGGGACTGACCGACACCTCGAATTCTCGACATCCGCTTCCTGGTCTCCGACGGCTGTTGGTATCCACCCATGACCGCGTACATCATTCGCCGTCTGCTACTGATTCTGCCGACACTGGTTGGCATTCTGGCGCTCAACTTTTTTATCGTGCAACTCGCGCCTGGCGGGCCTATCGAACAACTGATGGCCGAGATGCAGGGCACCGCCGTCAGCGCCACGGCGCGCATTTCCGGCGAAGGTGGTGAGGTTGCAGCACCCAACAGCTCAGGCCAGGGACTAACTGGCAAGTATCGCGGCGCAGCAGGCCTGGAACCTGAATATATCGCACAGCTCGAAGCGCAGTTTGGTTTTGACCAGCCGATGTGGAAACGCTTTCTGACGATGCTTGGCAACTACGCCGTGTTTGATCTTGGCGACAGCTACTTCCAAGACCGTGGTGTGGTTGAACTGGTTGTCGATAAGCTGCCCGTTTCCATTACGCTCGGCGTGTGGACCACTTTGTTGGTTTATCTCATCGGGATACCGCTTGGTATCGCCAAAGCCGTGCGCGACGGCAGTCGATTTGACCTCTGGACTAGCGGACTGATTGTGATTGGGTATGCGATTCCGAGCTTCCTGCTCGCAGTCCTGATGATCGTGGTGTTTGCCGGGGGGCAGTACCTGCAATGGTTCCCGTTGCGCGGCCTGACGTCAGCCGGGTTCGATACCATGCCCTGGTGGCAGCAGGCTATGGACTATCTGTGGCATATCTGCCTGCCGGTATTTGCGCTAGTCGCCGGTGGTTTCGCCAGCCTGACGATGCTGACCAAAAACTCGTTCCTGGACCAGATCCACCTGCAATACGTCATGACCGCGCGCGCCAAAGGCTTGACTGAAGGTCGAGTGCTTTACGGGCACGTGTTTCGCAACGCCATGTTGATTGTAATCGCCGGTTTCCCCGGCGCGTTCGTGGGTATTCTGTTTACCAGCGCACTGCTCATCGAAACCATCTTCTCGCTGGACGGTCTCGGTCTGCTCGGCTTTGAAGCCGCGATCAATCGCGACTATCCGGTCATGTTTGGCACGTTGTACGTGTTCACGTTGATCGGCCTGATCATGCAGCTCATTGGTGATATCGCTTACACCGTGATCGATCCGCGCATCGACTTCGAGTCGCGTGGCTGAGCGCAACATGTCGCCAGTGAATCAACGCCGTTGGGCGAACTTCAAAAACAACCGGCGCGGCTACTGGTCGATGTGGCTGTTTCTGTGCGCTTTTCTGATCAGTCTCCCAGCGGAATTTATCGCCAATGACAAACCGCTGTTGATTCAGTACGACGGCCAATATCTGTATCCGATACTCAAGGATTACCCGGAGACGACCTTCGGCGGAGACTTCGAAACCACCGCAGACTATAGCGATCCGTTTGTCGCTGAACTCATTGAGGAGAGAGGCTGGATACTCTGGCCGCTCATACCGTACGACTACGACACCAAGATCCTGGATCTGCCCGGGTCAGCGCCAACGGCGCCCAGCGGCGACAACTGGCTCGGCACTGATGACCAGGGACGCGATGTGGTCGCGAGAGTCATCTACGGTTTTCGTATCTCCGTGTTGTTTGGCCTCGCACTGACCATCCTGAGCAGTATCATCGGCATCGCTGCAGGCGCTGCACAGGGTTATTTTGGCGGAGCGTTGGACCTGTTCGCCCAACGGTTCATCGAAGTGTGGAGCGGCCTGCCTGCCTTGTACCTGCTGATCATCATGGCCAGCATCATCACGCCAGGGTTCTTCACGATTCTAGGCCTGATGCTGTTGTTCTCATGGATGGGACTCGTGGGCGTCGTGCGAGCCGAATTCCTGCGCGCGCGCAATTTTGAGTATGTGCGGGCCGCCCGCGCGCTGGGTGTACACGACATTACAATCATGTGGCGACACGTGCTGCCAAACGCGATGGTGGCAACTGTCACGTTTTTGCCTTTTATCCTGAGCGGTTCGGTAACCACGCTGACCAGCCTCGACTTCCTGGGCTTCGGTTTACCCCCAGGCTCTCCGTCATTGGGGGAACTGCTGAATCAAGGTAAAAACAACCTGCAGGCACCATGGCTGGCGCTGACGGCGTTTTTCACCCTGGCCATCATGCTGACGTTGTTGGTGTTTGTTGGCGAAGCCATCCGCGATGCGTTTGATCCACGCAAGACAGGGATGCACTGAGGATGGCGCCTTATGACAAAGGTAAGAGCCCGTTACTGAGCGTTCGCGATCTCAGCGTGCACTTCCGCGGCGCGGACGATACCGCCAGCCTCGCCGTCGAGCGCGTGGCGTTCGACATATTCCCGGGCGAGACTGTCGCGTTGGTGGGCGAGAGCGGGTCTGGCAAAACCGTATCGGCACTATCTATTTTGAAGCTGCTGCCCTACCCCGCCGCATTCAATGGCGCTGACAGCCAGGTCTGGTTCGACGACCGCAACCTGCTGACGTTGCCGGAAAATCAACTGCGACAGATTCGTGGCGCCGATATCGCCATGATCTTTCAAGAGCCCATGAGTTCGCTCAATCCGCTGCACACAGTTGGCCAGCAGATACGCGAGACCTTGCAGTTGCATCGCGGCATGAACGGCGCAGCCGCACGCGAGAGAACGCTGGAGCTTCTCCAACTGGTCGCCATCGACAACCCGGAGGAGCGTATCGAGACGTTTCCGCATCAGCTTTCCGGCGGACAGCGTCAGCGCGTGATGATCGCGATGGCGCTCGCCAACGAGCCACAGCTGTTGATCGCCGACGAGCCTACCACGGCGCTGGATGTGACGGTCCAGGCGCAGGTTCTGGACCTGCTGTTGGAGTTGCAGGACAAGATGGGTATGGCGATGTTGTTGATCACGCACGATTTGGGTGTCGTCCGAAAGATGGCCAATCGAGTCAACGTCATGACCGCGGGGAATATTGTCGAGACGGGCCCCGTCGATGCAGTTTTTGACAGGCCACAACACCACTACACGCAGCATTTGTTAAGCGCGGAGCCGAACGGCAGAGTTGACAACTCCGCTCACGAGGCCACCAATCTGTATATCGCCAGGGAGTTGCGCGTGTGGTTCCCGATAAGGCGCGGCGTGCTGCGACGCACCGTGGGGCACGTGAAAGCCGTAGACGGCATTGACCTGGCGCTTCGCACAGGGACGACGCTCGGCATCGTCGGCGAAAGCGGATCCGGCAAGACAACACTTGGCATGGCCTTGCTGAGACTTGAGGCGAGCACCGGCAGTCTCGAATTTGACGGCACTGACCTGAATGCACTCTCACGCCCGCAAATGCGCGCGCTGCGCAGAGACATGCAGATCGTGTTTCAGGACCCGTTCGCGAGCTTGAGTCCCCGGCAGATTGTCGGCGATATTGTCGCGGAAGGTATGGATTTGCACACGGACCTTACAGCTGAAGAACGCGAGCAGCGTGTCAAACAAGTCCTGGTTGAAGTGGGACTGGACGTGGATGCGCGGCATCGGTATCCACACGAGTTTTCAGGTGGGCAACGTCAGAGAATCGCGATCGCGCGCGCGCTGATCCTGGAACCACGCTTGCTGGTACTGGACGAACCTACGTCTGCGCTGGATCGTTCCGTGCAAGCCCAGATTGTGGAGCTGTTACGCGACTTGCAGGCACGCCATAACCTGACTTACGTGTTCATCAGCCACGACCTGCGCGTTGTAAGAGCGCTCAGTCACCACGTGCTGGTTATGCGCGGCGGCCGTGTCGTGGAAAGTGGGCCCGCAGAGCAAATATTCTCGCGACCAGCACATCCTTATACGCAGGCGTTACTGGATGCCGCCATTCATATTCGCAGCAGCGAATCGCACGCACTCAGACAGTAGTGCGGTACGGCGGTCCGTATTGGTGTCAATCTCCAGTTGGTACTGCAACCGCTGCCGCCGCCGCGATAATGGCCTCAACGTCATTCTTGGTTGCGCCATGGAAGAAGCGGCCACCCGGCGCGATGCGGACATTGACGCCCAGTTCACATCGACCAAAACACATCAGAGTCTGAACCGTCACCCGCAAAGACCGCGCCGACACCCCCTCGGTCAAGGTCGCGGCCAATTCGGCAGAGCCCCGCGCCTTGCAGGAGGGTTTGCTCGGATGAAAACGCTCGTTGATGCAAACCAGAATACGCACATTGGACGACTCGCTCACGTTGGCTGCTGCTCCCGTGTCAAAAGTACCCTAGACATCATAATTCTTGACTAAATTACTGGGGTAATCCTAGAATACTTGACCATTTTACTCAGGATTGAAGGGTGACGTGTAACGCGCATCACCCCGGGGTTCGTATGTCTACGACCAGCGAAGAAGTCCAGCAGTTTGTTGAGCGCGAGTACAAGCACGGGTTTGTCACCGACGTCGAGTCGGAGACGCTACCGCCGGGGCTGAATGAAGACGTTATTCGCCACATATCCGGCATCAAGAATGAGCCCGAGTTCATGCTGGAATGGCGCCTGGCTGCTTACGCGCACTGGCTGAAAATGGACGGCCCGAACTGGGCACGGCTTAACATTGATCCGATCGACTACCAGGCGATCTCCTACTACTCGGCACCCAAATCCAAAGACGACGCGCCCAAGAGTCTGGACGAAGTTGATCCCAAGTTGCTCGAGACCTACGAAAAACTCGGGATCCCGCTGCAAGAGCGCGCGGCGTTGGCCGGCGTCGCCGTCGACGCGGTGTTCGACAGCGTCTCCGTTGCAACAACCTTCAAGGACAAGCTGGCATCGGAGGGGGTGATTTTCTGCTCGTTTTCCGAGGCTCTGCAAGAGCACCCTGAGCTGATCCAGAAGTATGTCGGCACGGTTGTGCCACAGCAGGACAACTTTTTTGCCGCACTGAACTCAGCCGTGTTCACGGACGGTTCATTTGTGTACATACCCAAGGGCGTTCGCTGCCCCATGGAACTGTCCACCTATTTTCGCATTAACGAGCGCAACACAGGCCAGTTCGAGCGTACGCTTATCGTCGCAGACGAAGGCGGCTACGTCAGTTACCTGGAAGGCTGCACGGCGCCGCAGCGCGATGAGAACCAGCTGCATGCCGCGGTGGTAGAACTCATTGCAGAGAAAGATGCCGAGATCAAATACTCAACTGTGCAGAACTGGTATCCCGGCGATGCCAACGGCAAGGGTGGCATCTACAACTTCGTGACCAAACGCGGGGACTGTAAGGGCGAAAACTCCAAGATTTCCTGGACGCAGGTCGAAACCGGTTCCGCCATCACATGGAAATATCCAAGCTGTGTGTTGCGCGGCGACAACTCGGTTGGCGAGTTCTACTCCGTTGCGCTCACCAACAATGCCCAGCAAGCGGACACGGGCACCAAGATGATTCACATCGGTGCCAACACCAGTTCCACCATTATTTCCAAAGGGATCTCCGCAGGGCGTGGGCAGAACGCGTATCGAGGTCTCGTGCGTATGGCCAAGAGTGCCGAGGATGCCCGCAACTACACCCAATGCGATTCGTTGCTGTTGGGTGATCGCTGTGGCGCCCATACATTCCCGTACGTGGAGGTCAAGAATCCGACCGCTCGTGTTGAACATGAGGCGACTACGTCGAAGATTGGCGACGATCAGCTGTTCTACTGTCGCCAGCGCGGCATTAGCGAAGAAGATGCCGTCTCGATGATCGTCAATGGATTCTGCAAAGAAGTCTTCAACGAACTGCCTATGGAATTTGCCGTCGAGGCGCAAGCGCTGCTCAGCGTCAGCCTCGAAGGCGCCGTTGGCTAGTACACCCCAACCCAGGTAAGCGTTTCATGCTGACTATTAAGGATCTGCACGCATCGGTTGCAGACAAGCCAATTCTGAACGGCATCAATCTTGAAGTGAACGCGGGCGAAGTTCACGCGATCATGGGCCCCAACGGGTCTGGCAAGAGCACGTTGTCACACGTATTGGCCGGCCGTGACGGTTATGAGGTCACATCGGGTGAAGTGCTGTTCAACGGCGTCAATCTGCTGGAATTGGAACCCGATGAACGCGCACACGCGGGCCTGTTCCTCGCGTTTCAGTATCCCGTCGAAATTCCGGGCGTCAACAATGTCTATTTCCTGAAAGCCGCCGTCAACGCTGCACGCAAGAGCCGTGGTGAAGAAGAGCTGGACGCATTTGCGTTCATGAAACTGGTACGCGAAAAAGCAAAGCTTGTTGAACTCAAGGAAACGTTCCTGAAGCGCTCCGTCAACGAAGGCTTCTCGGGCGGCGAGAAAAAGCGGAACGAGATCTTTCAGATGGCCGTCCTCGAGCCGCAGCTTGCGGTGCTGGACGAAACGGATTCGGGCCTCGATATCGATGCGCTGAAAGTGGTCTCGAACGGCGTCAACGCGCTGCGTGACCCGGCGCGCGCTTTTGTGGTCGTGACGCACTACCAGCGACTGCTCGATCACATCGTGCCTGATCAGGTCCACGTTCTGAGCGAAGGACGCATTGTTCGCTCAGGTGACAAATCACTGGCGCTCACGCTGGAAAAAGAGGGTTACAGCTGGGTGAAAGAGGATTCGGCCGCATAATGAGCGCAGCAATCGAAAGCCTGACGACGCGTCTTCGTGACGCACAGTCGACGCTGCCAGGCCATCAACACCCATGGCTCGCGGGTCGCCGCAGCGACGCATTGGCGCATCTGGAACGCACCGGCCTGCCCACAGTGCGGGACGAGGACTGGAAATACACCAGCTTGCGCAACCTTGAGCGGCGCGCCTTCGAGCTGGTCGAAACCCAAGGTTCGACGTCCTCGACGCGGGCGCTTATCGAACAGTTTGGTCACGGTGATACCGCTGGCCCGGTTGTTGTTGTGCGGGACGGACAGCTCGCGGGCATAAGCGGCGAGCTGGCGCAAGGCGTAAACGTGGTCGCCCTGGCCGACGCCCTGGAGGACACGTCGCTGCGAAATGTCGTGCAGGAACATATCGCCGCTGTCGCAAATGCCCAGGCAGACGGATTTGCGGCACTGAATGCCGCGCATCTGGACGCCGGTCTGGTGTTACATGTCGCAGCTGGCGCCCAGCCCGAGCACCCGGTGACGGTGCTGAACGTGGCGAGCGGTCGCGACGACGTCGCCGTCAACCCGCGTAACCTTATCGTTATGGATGCCGGCGCCCGCGTACAGCTGATCGAGCACAACGTTGCCGAGCTGGACGGTGCCTATCTGCATAACAACGTGACCGAGGTCGTGTTGCGAGAAGACGCCTTCCTGGAGCATACAAAACTTCAGGAAGAAAGTACCAAGGCGTTTCATGTAACGACGCTTGAAGCGCGTCTGGACAAGCGCGCCCAGTTTGTCTCACACGCGCTGTCCGTCGGGGCTGCGTTGCATCGCGCTGATATCAACGTGCACTTGTCAGGCGAAGAGGCCAGCGTCACGCTGAACGGGCTCTACATCGGTTCGGGCCGCCAACACGTCGACTATCACACGAGGATCCACCACGCGGAACCCAATTGCAGCTCAGAGCAACTGTATAAAGGTATTTTAGGTGGCTCGGCGCGCGGCGTTTTCAACGGCCAGGTGCACGTGCATGAGCACGCACAGCGGAGCGACGCTCAACAGGCCAACCACAACCTTCTGTTGTCCAGAAACGCCGAAATCGACACGAAGCCACAGCTCGAAATCCTCGCGGACGATGTCAAGTGCTCACACGGCACTACAGTCGGACAGCTGGACGACACCATGTTGTTTTATCTGCGTTCACGCGGCGTCCCTGAGGCGCAGGCACGCGGGTTGCTGACCTATGGCTTCGCGCACGACATTGTGGAGCGACTGAATTCCGCGACCTTGGCGGCCCGTATGGAACACCTCCTGGTTGAGGTGCTGCCGCACGGCGATGAACTAAGGGCCCTGGTCGATTAAGGCCTGGTCGAGTCACTCCTGCTCACGTAAGCCCTGATCAAGAAAATCCTGATCAAGTAAGGGAACAAAACGAGGAACCATCCATGAGTGCAGTTCCGGATACGACAACTGCTGCAGACTGCGCGCTGGACTTTGCTGCGCTTCGCGAACAGTTTCCCGCGTTACACCAGGAAGTCCATGGCAAACCACTGGTTTACCTTGACAATGCGGCAACCACGCAAAAGCCGCGCACAGTCATCGATGCGTTGACACATTACTACACGTACGACAACTCGAACGTTCATCGCGGCATCCACACGTTGAGCGAACGGGCCACTGAAAAATACGAGGGTGCGCGCGACCGAATCGCAGAGTTTGTAAACGCGCCAGATCGTAGATCTGTCATCTTCACCCGCGGCGCCACAGAGGCGATCAATCTGGTTGCCAGTGCCTATGTTGAACCACTGTTGCAGGCGGGCGACGAGATTGTCATCTCAACGATGGAGCACCATTCCAACATCGTGCCCTGGCAGATCCTGGCAGAGCGCACCGGCGCCAAAGTCAGGGTCATGCCAATGGATGACCTCGGCGTAACCGATCTGGAGGCCGCGATCGCGCTGATTAACGAACGCACCCGTTTCGTATCCGTGAATCACGTAAGTAACTCCCTTGGCACCGTCAATCCGGTGCGGGAGATCGTTACTGCCGCACACGCAGCCGGAGCGCGCGTTCTGCTCGACGGAGCACAGGCCATGCCGCATACCGACGTAGACGTGCAGGCTTTGGATTGCGATTTCTACGCGTTCTCCGGGCACAAGATCTATGGGCCGACGGGGATTGGAGCATTGATCGGCAAGCTGGATGTCTTGGAAGAGATGCGTCCATATCAATCGGGCGGCGACATGATCAAACGTGTCACGTTTGAGGAAACCTCCTATAACGACTTGCCGTACAAGTTTGAAGCCGGAACGCCACATATTGCAGGCGCTATTGGGCTTGGAGCAGCGATTGATTTTGTGACCAGCGTCGGTATCGAACACATCGCGCGTCACGAGAGGACACTCATTGAACGGGCGCATGACCTTGCAAGCAGCGTCAATGGCCTCAAGATTATCGGGCAGGCGCCTGGGAAAGCGGCCGTGTTCTCGTTTGCGCTGGATGACATCCATCCGCATGATGTCGGCACCATATTGGACACAGAAGGCATCGCAGTGAGGGCCGGACATCACTGCACCATGCCGGTCATGCAGCGACTGTCATTGCCTGCCACAACACGTGCGTCCTTTGGCATGTACAACACGCTCGAGGAAGTCGAGCAGTTATTCGCAGGCTTGGAGAAGGTCCGCGACATATTCGGCTAGCTGGAAAACTGCGATGGATACCCCAAATCAAGCCTCGAGTGGCGAACAAACTACCGAGTCTGCAGATACGCCTATGTCAGCCGCGCATAGCGCCCTGCAAAACCGCATCGTCGACGCGCTCCGCGAAATCTACGATCCGGAGATTCCGGTGAATATCTATGACCTCGGTTTAATCTACGATGTTCGCATTCGAGAAGAGGCGGCTCTCAACGAAACGCTTGTCGAAGTCGATATGACGCTGACCGCACCCGGCTGCCCGGTCGCGCAGACCTTCCCCGGCGTGGTTGAGAATGCCGTGCGCGAAGTCGACGGCGTGACCGATGCAATGGTCGATCTCGTGTGGGAGCCACCCTGGCACCAGGGCCTCATCTCGGACGAGGCCAAACTTGCCCTCGGACTGCTGTAGCTGCCCATGTCAAATTGGGTCAATGTAGCGAGCGTAAGTGAAATTGCGCCCGGCGAATACGAAGCGTACGACCTGGAAGATGTACGCATCCTCCTGTTTAACCTGGAAGGCGAATTCTACGCGCTCGAGGATCTGTGCACTCACGATATGAGTGAATTGTCTGGCGGTGAATTTTGCGGGGAAGAGATCACTTGTCCTCGCCACGGCGCTCTGTTCAGCATCAAGACGGGAGAAGCACTGACCCCTCCGGCGTATGAGCCGACTATCACGTTTCCCGTCCAGGTCGTCGACGGCGTGGTACAGGTGCGCGACAACCGCGACGACTAATCTGGCGGCGCGGCGGTGACGGTCGGGCTGCCAGGACCGTCTCCAAGAAAACGGGCGACCGGGCACCAGGCACAAGCGTCCGATACGAGGCGCTCCAGAAGTGCCGGACGCAAACGCCTTGACCAAGGGCTCATAATCACGCGCCCGTAATTAAGCGCCCGACTTTAAACGTCTGAACGTACGCGCTAAGCCATTACGCCTCTTCTTCCAGCTTCAGCGAAATAGAGTTGATGCAATAGCGCATGCCAGTTGGCTGCGGCCCATCCGGAAACACATGTCCCAGGTGTGAGTCGCATGCGGCGCACATCACTTCAATCCGGCGCATGCCGTAGCTGAGGTCCTCCTCCACCTTGACGCTGTCATCTGCGTAAGGCGAATAGAAGCTCGGCCAGCCTGAGCCGCTGTCAAACTTGTGCACGGACTTGAACACGGGCGCTCCGCAGGCAACACAGGCGTAGGTACCGTTCTTCTTACAGTCGTTGTAGACCCCCGTAAAAGGGCGCTCAGTGCCCTTCCCGCGGCACACCGCATACTGATCGGGCGTCAGTTCCGCACGCCATTCTTCGTCAGTCTTCGTTACTCTGTCGACCATGTTGCCTCCGTTCCCATGCCCGCAGGTCCCCCTGCATCAGGACCATGCCCGCAATAGGACTTTGATAGTAAGCTGAAAGTTCTTCGAAGCCTTCCGATGCATACAGCGCTTTGGCTGAAAACATCGCCAGCAATGTATCCAGCCGCATTGTAATGTAGACCGGGTGCAACGCCGAGCGCATCACGATATCTACCAGCTGTCGACCCAGCCCCAGGGTTCGCTTGGGCTCGGAGGCATACAAACGCTTCGTCTCGCAAACCTGACCGTCGTTGCCACCCATAGCGATGCAACCACGTGGCTCGGCATCCACTTCCGCGAGCAAGGTGGCAGCCCGTGGCGCTAATTACACCTGCTCCAGCGTCGCCAGCTCATCGACAAAGTTCTGCGCCGCAAGGTCGATGTCCAGCCAATCCGAGTAGCGTTTTATCAGCGTACAGACAACCGCCGACCGCCGGAGTCAGCCGCGGCAATCAAACGCACGTCGACATCGCGCTCATCAGCCAACCGTCTCGAGTCCCCGGCTCAGGTCTTTGCGCAAATCCACCAAATCTTCGAGCCCAACACTCAGGCGCAGCAGGTCGGGCGTCACTCTTGCCGCGGCACGCTCCTCGTCGGTCAACCGGCCATGCGTCGTCGTAGCCGGATGCGTGATGGCGGACTTTGCATCTCCAAAATTAGCCGTAATGGAGATCAACTGGCAGTTGTCAACCACGCGCCAGGCTTCGTCCTGCCCGCCAGTGGTCCTAAACGCCACGATCCCACCAAACCCGGTCTGTTGGCGCGCCGCCAACTCGTGCTGCGGGTGAGATGCTAAACCTGGATAGAACACCTGCGTAACAGCCGGATGTTGTTCCAACCATTGGGCCATCTGCAGTGCCGCGTCCGAATGTGCACGCACGCGAAGACTCAACGTCTCAAGTCCCTTGAGAAAGACCCAGGCATTAAAAGGGCTCATGGTCGTACCCGCGGTGCGTAGCACCGCAAATATCTTGTCGTAGTCTTCCTCGTGCGCGCAGACCACGGCGCCGCCAACACACCGTCCTTGCCCATCGATGTATTTGGTAGCTGAGTGAACAACGATATCGGCACCAAAATCCAACGGGCGTTGCATTGCGGGTGTACATAAGACGTTGTCGACAACCAGACGGCACTCGTACGCATGCGCCAGGTCCGCCAGTGCAGTGAGGTCAGCAACTTCCGTTAGTGGGTTGGATGGCGTCTCCAGCATCAACATGCGCGACTCTGGCCGCATCGCGTTCCGCCACGAGTCGAGATCCGTCAGCTCAACAAACGTCACGTCGACACCAAAACGCAGGAAAATCTTTGAGAACAGGTTGGCCGTTGACCCAAACACATTCTTCGACACTACCACGTGGTCCCCGGCACGCAGCAGGCCCAGACACATGCTCATGATTGCAGCCATGCCAGATGAGCTGGCGACGCAATACTCTGCACCTTCCATAACGGCGAGGCGTTGCTCAAACGTGCGTACGGTGGGATTGGTAAAACGCGAATAAACGTTACCTGGCTCATCTAGCATGAATCGCCGCGCTGCCTCCGCGGCATTGGCGAAGACAAAACTTGAGCTTGTATAGATCGGATCGTTGTGTTCGCCTTCCGGCGTCCGCGTCTGTCCAAACCGGACCGCAAGCGTATCCAAAGCCCAATCAGAAGGACGTGTAGAGTCAGGCGAAAGATTGTTGGTCATCGGAAACCACGCACAAAAAAAACCTGCTAGAACCAAACGGCTGAAGCAGGTTTACCCTCGCTTTAGCCGTACTTTTAGAGCGCCCGCAAGCTGATAATCAAATCGGCGCTGCTCCCATATGGGAACGAGTCGGGAGGCTAATGGTTCACCCGACGGCTGTCAACGCAAATCCGCATTCCGCAATGCGCTGCGCTGATGCTTGCCACACGTAGCGCAGAGCGCGTCAACGATGGTTTGGTCAGACCCTCTGGTCAGACCGCGTTGCGAATCTCCAACACCTCTGCGTCTTCGTCCAGACGCTTTTGTTTTGCATCGTCGTTGCGAAGCACACCTTGTCTGGCAAGGAACTCGTTGGATACGCCGGTGATGTACTCCCCGGTGAAACATGATGTATCAAACTGACCGATATTGGGGTTGCCGTGCCTGACGGCACTGATCAGATCAGGCAGCTCCTGAAAAAACAATCGATCAGCGCCGATCGCTTCAGCCACTTCCTCGATTGAGCGTCCCGAAGCGATCAGTTCTTCGGTTGCCGGCATATCGATGCCGTACACGTTCGCGTAACGAATGGGGGGTGCGGCGGAGGCAAAGTAGACCCGATTGGCGCCAGCATCCCGCGCCATCTGCACAATTTCCTGCGACGTTGTGCCGCGGACAATGGAATCGTCCACCAACAGCACGTTTTTGCCCTCAAATTCGAGGTCAATTGCATTCAGCTTCTGCCGTACGGATTTCCGCCTCTCGTGCTGACCAGGCATGATGAACGTGCGCCCGATGTAGCGATTCTTGATGAAACCCTCGCGGTACTTTACGCCAAGGCCGTAAGCCAGCGGTAGCGCCGCGGTGCGGCTCGTTTCGGGAATCGGAATCACCACATCAATATCGTGGTTCGGAAACTCCCGCAGTATTTTTTCCGTCAGGCCTTCACCCATTCTGAGGCGGGCCTTGTACACGGATACGTCGTCAATGATGGAATCCGGACGAGCGAGGTAGACATATTCGAAGATGCACGGCGCATACGCGGAATTGTGCGCACAGACTTCAGTGTGCATCTGCCTTTGCATGTCGATGTAAAGGGCTTCACCAGGCGCTAGATCACGCACCAGTTTGAACCCCAGTGCGTCCAACGCTACGCTTTCGGACGCCACCATATATTCGGGGCCGTGCTCGGTGTCACGGCGCCCAAACGAAACAGGACGAATGCCAAACGGGTCGCGGAACGCAACCAGGCCAAAGCCGTTGATCATCGCTACGGCTGCGTAGCCGCCCTCACAACGCTGATGCACCCGACGGACAGCCGCAAATATATCCTCCGGCTTGAGGTCGCGAGTGTGGTTGCGCCACAACTCATGCGCAAATACGTTCAGCAGCACCTCGGAGTCAGATTCCGTGTTGATATGACGGCGATCTTGCTGATAGAGCTCGTCCATCAGCTGCTCAGTGTTGGTCAGATTGCCGTTATGCGCAAGCGTGATGCCGAACGGCGCGTTGACGTAAAACGGCTGTGCCTCGGCGGAAGAAGATACGCCCGCCGTCGGGTACCGCACATGGCCTATACCCAGGTTGCCACGCAGGCGCATCATGTGGCGCGTTTCGAACACTTCTCGCACCAATCCACGGTCCTTGCGCAAGTGCAGACGGCGACCGTCCGACGTCACCATGCCAGCGGCGTCCTGTCCGCGGTGCTGTAACACGATCAGAGCATCGTAAATCTCAGTGTTGACGTCTTCATGGCAGGCCATGCCGACAATTCCGCACATAAGCTCGTTCCCGCAAATGGGCAGTTCGTTTCAGAACTGCATCTGGTCTGATATTTCGGGCGGCAGCGCGCCGCGAACCTCAAGTACAAGTCGTTCGAAATATGGCAGCGTGACCGACTGCCGCCACCAGGGATCTTGCGGCACCGGCGTGAGTCCCGCCAGCGCGACGACAGCCCCAACAATGGCAACGCCCCGCGCCAAGCCGAACACTACTCCCAACACGCGGTCAGTTCCAGACATGTCGGTCTTGTCGATGACAACGCCGATAATGAAAACAACAAAACCACTGGCCACGAGCACGCCGATAAACACGGTGGCGAACGCAGCCGCCATGCGCAAAGATGGCACCGCGATATAAGGCTGGAGGTACAGCGCAACGACGTCCACATACGTGATGCTGAGCCACAGGGCCACGATCCAACCCGCAAGCGAGACAGCCTCGCGCACAAAACCGCGCACCAAACTAATGACGGCGGACAGCGCGATGATGCCGACGATAACAAAGTCAACCCAGATCATGAGAAGCGCTGCCGCGTGCTACAGGCCCGGAATTGTAACAGCTCGCGCCGCTCAGACCCGTGCGATTGAATGCGTTCGACGCTAAAGGAACAACGTTCGCGAACGCTAACCTTTCACAAGATTGCAAAGCCTGGACGAATCCATGGAACGTCGCCGCTACTTCCGCATAGAAGATGAGGTTGGACTAGTGATCGTGCCTGACCGCGGTAACCGGCGCAGCGGCGCGTTCAGCCATGACGCGACCGAACTGGCGCAGGAGTTTGGCGACCTCAGCGATTCTATGAGCCGTCATTCCGACATCGTTCGGACGCGGATGCCCGATCTGTGCGCGTACCTGGAGGGCATCAACACCAAGATGGACATGTTGGTGAACTGGATGTCGGCGCGCGAGCTCAGTCGTCCATCACAACCGATCCACAGCGTGGAACTGAGTGCGAGCGGCATTGCCTTTGAGCATGATCGTCGGCTTGATGTAGGCGCCGAGGTCGAGCTGCGATTACTGCTGTTTCCGGAGCGTTCGTGTGTGCGCCTGAGCGCTCGCGTCATTCGCTGCAACAGTCGCGCAGACGGCGACGCCTTTTATATCGCGCTCGATTTTAACGAGCCCGACGAGCGTGAACGCGACCGCCTCGCCGCTCACGTCATGCGGCGTCACTCACGTATCCTGCGCGGCCGTAACGCCGCGCCCCGCTAGACTCGCGTCACAGCCAGCGCATCATACCCATGTCGAAACGGTGCGCCAAGTCGCGGTGGTAAGGGTACGCGCGCACTTTCAAGCCGAGCCTTCCACAACTCTCCGGCGTCACACTGACGCGAAACACGTGCTCGCCTTCGGCGGTCTGGCCAACAGGCTCCAGTCTGTGCGCGCGCGACGCGTCCCCTCTGTTCACATCAGACACATGGTGCGAATCCATGGCGGTAAAGCCGCCCCCAACCGGGCTCAGATCCGTCTCCGAGGTTGGCCGCAGCAGCAGTTCCACGACAACGTCGTCCGGTGCCAGGCCGTTCAGGTCGCAACACACTTGCAGCTCCAGCGAGGTGCCGTATAGCAGCCGGTCCCGGGGCTCTTTATAGAGTGTCAGCCGTACGCCTGGCCAGGCTGACCGCACGCGCTTCTTCCAGTCGGCGAGCCCAGACGCCGCGGCACCGTCTTCCGCTGACAGTCGCGCCCCCAGCTCGGACGCCGGCACATAGAGTTGCTCGATGTAATCGTTCAGGACCCGGCTCATGTTGAATTGCGGCACCATCGTTGCCATCGCCCGTTTACTCTTGACAATCCAGCTGGCGGACAGTCCATATTTCCCCCGGTCATAATAGGTCGGCAAGACCTCGTCCTGCAGAATTTCGTATAGAGTGCGAGCGTCTTCGTGGTCGCGTCGACCAATGTCGTGCATGTGCCGGCTTGGGCTGATCGACCAGCCGTTGTCACCATCAAAGCCTTCGGCCCACCAGCCATCCGCAACACTCAGGTTCAGAACACCATTGATCGCCGCTTTCATACCTGACGTACCGCTGGCCTCTTGCGGATACACCGGCGTGTTCAGCCAGACATCAACGCCCGCAACAAGACGGCGCGCCAGGCCGATGTCATAACCTTCCAACAACAGCACTTTGCCGACAAACGCGGGATGATTCGTCAGCTCGTGCACCTCTCGCATCAACTGCTGTCCAGGCTCGTCGGCGGGATGCGCCTTACCGGCAAAGATAAATACAACGGGCTGATCGGCGTTCGAAAGAATATGCTCGAGCCATCCACAGTCTTTGAACAGAAGCGTCCCTCGCTTGTAGGTGGCAAATCGACGCGCGAACCCTACCGTCAACACATTAGGGTCATTGGGGTCCAGGAACCGCAGCATGCGCCGGATGTGCGGCTCGCTTACCTGATTGCGCCCATACTGCTCCCGCAATGCTTCACGCAACGCGTACAGCGAATCGCTCTTAATCGTCTGCCGCACGCTCCAGAACAGGTGGTCCGGGATATCTTCCACACCTTGCCAGAAGTCCGCGTCACATTGACGCGCACGCCAATCCCGCCCGAGGAATCTCTCCAGCAGGTCGGTCCATCGCGGCGACAGGAACGTAGGCAGGTGCACCCCATTGGTGATGTAGCCCATAGGATTTTCTTCCGCAGGCACTTCAGGCCAGGCGGCCGCACAAATCTCTGCGGAGACACCACCATGGATTTGACTGACACCATTGTGAAAACGTGAGCCGTGCAACGCCAACGCCGTCATGTTGAAGTCGCCGTCTTTCTCCTGGTCAAGCCGACCAAGCTTGCGGAACTCCTCGTAAGTCACACCCAGAGCTTCGAAGTAGCTCTCGAGTTCCGAGCTCACCAGTTCATGCGGAAAGTGGTCGTGCCCCGCGGGCACCGGCGTATGAGTGGTGAAGACAGTGCTGGCGGCAACCTGCTCAAGCGCCGCGGCAAAACTCGCGCCACGGTCCACGAGTTCACCCGCACGCGCAAGCACCATAAACGCTGCGTGGCCCTCGTTAGCGTGCCAAACCGTTGGCTTCAGCCCTAACGCGTTGAGTGCAAGCACGCCACCCACGCCCAGGACAATTTCCTGCTGGATACGCATCTCGTGGCCGCCGCCATAGAGTTGGTATGTGATGTCGCGGTCCTCGACCGCGTTGTCCGCGACATTGGTATCCAGCAACACGATTCGAGTGTGCCCTACCAGAAGCTCCCACAACTGCGCATGGACCACACGGCGAGCGATTGGCACGCCTACCACAATGGGTTTGCCTTCGGCATCCAAAACCGGCGAGATGGGCAGGTGCTCGAGCGAAGATTCCATAAAACGCGCAATCTGACGGCCCTCAGCATCGATCTGCTGCGAGAAGTACCCGGCGCGGTACAAAAGACCTACCGCGACAAACCGTAACCGCAGGTCACTGGCCGTTTTGCAATGGTCTCCCGCCAGTACGCCGAGCCCGCCGGAATAAATGGGCACACTTTCGTGCAGGCCGTATTCCGCACAGAAATATGCAACCAAATCATCCGGCTGCAATGCGCTGGCCGACATCTCCGGTTCCTGGTGCTCCAGGTAGTTGTCGAAGGCTGACAACACCTCCTGATAACGCCCGAGGAACACCGGGTCCTGCGCACACGCGTTCAGTTTGCTCTCGTTAACACGCTGCAGAAACAACTTTGGATTGTGGCCAACCTGGTCCCACAACTCCGGGTCAAGGGGGCCGAACAGCTCTCGTGCCGGACGTTCCCAGGCATACCAGAGGTTGTTCGCGAGCTCTTCCAGTCGCCCGATACGCGCTGGAATAGTTGGGCTGACTTCGACGAGTAGTTCAGTGCCTTCCATAAAATTCCGCAGTAGAAAATTCTATTTGAGTTGTGAATTACAACGAGCGCACCACACCATCCAGGCGTGTGCGTTTCTCTAAATATCTAAGGGCGCGGGCAGCGTCTGATTCGCTGGCAAACGGTCCCACGACTACACGCCAAAACTCACCGTATTGCTCGACCAGCACGGGATACGACGTGTCGCCAAGATCCTGTTTCAGCTTGCGCGCATTGGCTGGTTTGGAGAAAGTCGCAATTTGCACGACGTAGCCGCCCGCACTTTGCAGTTCGCGGGGAGCGGTTACCGGCGGCTGTGTACTGGCGGTCGCTGCAGGTTCTGCTCGTGTCGTCGGTGAGGGCACTTTCTCGACCTGTGGCCGCGCCGCAGTTGGGTCCCCGCTACGCGCATCCGGGATTGAAGGTGGAGGCGTCTCAGTCGTACGGCCAGACACAGCCTTTCGTTCGGGCGCGTTGGACGAACGCTCAATGGGGTCGCCAAGCAGCCATGGCACGACGACAACCGCCACAACCACCAGCACACATGCGCCAACCAGCCGCTGTTTAAGTGTCTCGTCCATTGCCAGAAGCAGATGCCCGCTCGTTGTCCAGGGCGTCCAGGACGTCCCCAACGGTGTGGAATGATCCAAACACGACCACACGCCCGGTCCCGGATACATACTCTCTTGCGGCCACAAACGCGCTCACCGTCGAATCGCACGTCTGGATTGCACCGGCGCTTGTCCCCACGGCCCGTAGCTCTTCCGCAAATGCTTTGTCATTCAAGCCTCGCGGCCCGTCCGTTGGCGCCACATACCAACGCTCAAAACAATCTGTCAGCACGCTGAGTGCTGACCGTATGTCTTTGTCAGCAAGCATCGCGACCACGGCGACGGTTGGGCCCACCGATGAAGCGTCAACAGCGAGGTTCGCGGCCAGGGTGGCCGTCGCCTGCGCATTGTGGGCAACATCGACAATCACTTCCGGATGGTTCGCAACCGTTTCGAACCGACCACGTAATCCAGGAGCCCTGATCCCCTTTGACAATGCCCGGTCTGGGACCGGCAAGCGGTCGCGCAACGCCCGGGTGACGGCAATAGCCGCTGCGGCATTCTGTTGTTGCCACACGCCAGGCAGGCCCGGCATTGGCAGGCGCAACGCGCCATCCGCGTCCTCATAACGCCACGCATCACCATCAGCGGACACCCAAAAGTCGCGGTCGCGCTGTCGGAGATCTGCGGCAATCTCACGCGCGTAATCAGTCACCGAATGGGGTGGCTCAGCCTCACCGCAGATAGCGGGTCTTCCAGCGCGGAAGATGCCGGCTTTCTGGTAGCCGATATCTTCGCGGTTGTCGCCGAGCCACTTTTGATGGTCGATATCCACCGTTGTCACCAGCCCGACGTCCGCGTCAAACACATTGACGGCATCCAGCCGTCCTCCTATGCCAATCTCCATGATGGCCACGTCGACCCCGGCACCAACAAACTGGTCGTAAGCCGCCAGCGTGCCATATTCGAAATAGGTAATCGTGATGCCACCACGCGCTTCATCCAGGCGCGCGAACGAGCTCATGATGTCCGCATCACCGACTTCGCGGCCGTCAATCTGAATCCGCTCGTTGTAACGTTGAAGATGTGGCGAGGTGTAGGTGCCGGTTCGATATCCGGCAGCCCGGTAGATGGCTTCAAGATAGGCCACAGAAGAGCCTTTGCCGTTTGTGCCTGCCACACTGATCAGCGCAAACTTACGCGTCGGCCAGGCCATCGCGCTGACCACATCCTGAACCCGGGCCAACCCCAGGTCCATGGCTGTCGGGTGTAAGCCCTCCTGCCAGTGCAGCCAGTCATCCAAGCGATCAAATCGCATCATTATTCGTTCGTGGTGACCGATGGTCACTTTGTTGAGCGGCCTGCTTAAGGCTCGTCGGAACGATGCATCAACATGGACAGCAGCGCAGCGATGCGCCCACGCATTTCGCGTCTGTCCGCGATCATGTCGATGGCCCCATGTTCAAGCAAAAACTCGCTGCGTTGAAAACCCTCCGGCAGTGTTTCTCTGACCGTCTGTTCAATCACCCGAGGGCCCGCGAATCCCACGAGGGCACCAGGCTCGGCAATGTTGACATCACCGAGCATCGCCAGGCTGGCAGAGACGCCGCCCATCGTTGGGTCGGTCAGAACAGAGATAAAGGGAATTCGAGCGGCGCGTAACTGACTCAGGGACGAGCTGGTCTTGGCCATCTGCATCAGCGAGAACAGCGCTTCCTGCATACGCGCGCCGCCGCTCGCGGAAAACGTTACCAGCGGCACCCTGTATTCCAGGCAAGCCTCGGCC
>CEUN01181755.1_pt1 | contig 26272 bp, 22 predicted proteins | sample 361501 | NCBI WGS metagenome assembly CEUN01 (sample SAMEA2622801, study PRJEB7988) | marine metagenome | biome: marine biome (ENVO:00000447); feature: marine epipelagic mixed layer (ENVO:xxxxxxxxx); material: "saline water (ENVO:00002010), including plankton (ENVO:xxxxxxxx)" | depth 120 m | reverse complement strand
TCGACAATGTAAGCGAGAGAGAAATGTTAGCTCTCGAACAAATCGAAGCGAATCCAGAGATAACCCAGAGGCAGCTATCCAAGAGCATTGGAATAGCCCTAGGGCTAACCAATGTTCTTATTAAGAATCTAGCACAAAAGGGATACATAAAAGCTTCGCAAGCAGGCTGGAAAAGATGGCTTTACAATCTAACTCCAGAGGGCATAAGCCATAAAATCAACCTAACTCACAAATATATAATTAGGACAATCTCTAACTATAATGTCATCAAGGAATCTATAAGAACAGATCTAACTCTCACTTCGCTCCATCTTGAATCTAGAATAGCCATCATAGGCAGTGGTGACTTCGCAGAGCTAGTCTACTTAGCACTCAAGAATCACGGCATCGAAGATATACAAACATTTGCTCTAAATCCGGAACAAGGGCAAACATTCTTAGGCATGCCTGTAAACAAAATTACAAAAACTATCCTCCGAGACTTTGACAAAATATTCTTTGCTGAGATGGGGTCAATCGAAAATGCTTTCAATATCCTAAATTCTACTGTGCCTAGCAAAAAAATAGTTGCTTTTACTTTAGATGGCAAGCCAGTTGAGGGGAGTTAATGATTCCTGTGTGGTACATACTAAAAATACGAAATAACGATGCACGTTATATACAGCAAGAGCTATCACTTGGGGGAATCAAAACCTATTATCCCATGATTAAACATTCCGATAACTCATACAAATGGCGATTTAAACCCTTGTTCTATGGATATATGTTTATACAAATAGGAGATTTTGACGAGTCTACTCCAATACTAAATCGGGTTAGAGGGATCATAGATTTCCTAAGAGAAGATGGAACCCCTGCAAAATTACCAGATCATTTCATGGATAGACTGCAGGATCAAGTGGACCAAATAAACCAGCAAGAAGGAGTTTGGAGAACTTATAACATAGGAGATAAAGTTCTTTTGGAATCATATGGTTTATCTACAGTTGGGACTGTAGTGCAACATTCTATGTCTGATAAAACACGGGTCCGAATTCTTATCGACTTCATGGGTCAAGAGATCAAAGCAGACGTGAATTGGTTCTCTTTAGCACCCTACGAATCCTCTAATCAAAGTATCAAGACAAACAGAAGGAGGACAAGAGGACGAAACCGGCCAATCAAAACTTATATTACAGTCTAGTGGAATTTTTCAAATACAAAGCGATTTCCGTAGAAGCGTCAGCTCCGAGATTGCCACATAATCAATGCTCTAAGTCGGCAAATGGCGGAGCTTTGTCAAAAATCCTAATGGTGAAAATATGCATTCTAATTTAAAAACCAAAATCGCAAACAAAACTGCGCAAATCTCTGTAGTCGGTGCTGGGTATGTAGGGTTGCCTCTTGCCATTGCCTTCGCATCCACAGGCTTCAATGTGTCAGTTATTGATAACGACCAAACCAAAGTTAAAAAAATAAATGCCAGGGAATCATACATCAATGATATATCTTCAGAAGACATCCAAGCTTTATCTCTTCAAAAAAGTAGTAAAGGTTCACTTACCGCTACAACAGAATATTCCTCTGTAAAATCGGCGGATTGCGTGATAATTTGTGTTCCTACTCCAGTTAGCAAAACCAAGGATCCAGATGTGTCATTCATACTTAACGCAGCTAACTCTATTGCCGAATATGTTCATGAAGGCATGTTAATCGTATTAGAAAGCACAACTTATCCGGGTACGACTGAAGAAATTATAGTCCCTATATTAGAAAGTTCCCCGAATGGAAATTTCAAAATAGGAAAGAATATTTTTGTGGCTTTCTCTCCTGAACGCATTGACCCAAATAATAAAGTCTGGACAGTAACTAAAACCCCCAAAGTGTTAGGAGGGATCACTCAAGAATGTTCTGAAATCGGCCTTTCGCTTTATCAATCTGCAATCAAAACTATAGTACCAGTATCTTCCACCAAAGTAGCAGAAATGGTGAAACTTTTGGAAAACACTTATAGAGCAACAAACATTGGTTTAGTAAATGAGATAGCAATAATGTGTGACAGGTTAGATATAGATGTTTGGGAAGTCATCGATGCAGCTGCTACAAAACCTTTTGGATTCACTCCTTTCTATCCAGGGCCTGGTTTGGGCGGGCATTGTATTCCCGTAGATCCCCAGTTTCTAGCTTGGAAATTAAAAACCTTGAATTACAACGCCAGATTTATTCAATTAGCTACAGAAATAAATACTGGCATGCCAGATTACGTAGTAGGCAAAGTAATGGATATTTTAAATAAACAAAGCAAATCTCTAAATGGATCCAAAGTACTCATTCTCGGAATAGCTTATAAACCCAATGTGTCGGACTTTAGAGAATCTCCCTCTCTAGACATAATAGATATTTTACGTAATAAAGGAGCATTAGTATCTTATCATGACCCTTATATTCCAAAGTTACAATATGAACATTTCGATATGTCTTCGATAGATATCAACGAATCAATCATGCAAAGTTTCGACTGCGTCATAATAGCTACAAATCATGATGATTATGATTGGCCTTGGGTGATACAAAATAGTCATGCACTGCTAGACACTCGTAATGCCACTGCAAATACTAAGGGTAGCAAATCTCACGTGGTCAAACTTTAATGAGAACATACCTAATAACTGGTGCTGTAGGATTTGTTGGGACACAAGTTTGTGACCAGCTGCTTACTTCCGGGAATCGGATCTTAGGTATTGATTCGATAAACAACTCCTATGATCCTGCAATGAAACAGATGCGATTAAAACAATTGCAAGATCATAATTGTTTTGAATTTCATAACATAGACATATTAGATCAGTCATCATTAATGCAATTTTCTGAAGTAGCATTAGATGGGATAATTCATCTAGCAGCACGAGCAGGGGTGAGGCAATCGGTATTGGATCCACATACCTACATGTCAACTAATGTTATAGGTACCCTCAACTTGCTAGAACTTTGCAGGACCAACAACACAAAAAAGTTTATCCTAGCGTCCACTTCAAGCCTATATGGAGAAACTAATTCCAACATAATTCTTGAATCTGATCCCACAGATTCTCCTTTAACTCCTTACTCAGCATCAAAAAAATCCGCTGAACTTCTATGTTATGCATACCATCACCAATATGGAATAGACATTAGTATTAACCGATATTTCACAGTTTATGGAATGTTAGGTAGACCTGATATGAGTATTTTTAAATTTATAAAATTAATTAACAATGATGATGCAATTACAATTTTTGGTAACGGGGAGCAGACTAGAGACTTCACACATGTCAATGATGTAGCAGCTGGAACTATAAAAAGTCTAATCCCCGTTGGGTACCAAATCTTTAACTTAGGCTCTAATAACCCTGTGTCTGTTAATCATGTTATACATCTTATAGAAAAAAAACTTGGTAAGTTTGCAATTAAAACATACATATCAAGAAATAGTGCTGATGTCACTTCAACTCATGCAAATATAGATAAAGCCCGGTCAGTTCTAAATTGGCATCCTCAAATATCAATTGAGCAAGGCATTAATATGACCGTTGATTGGTACTTAGCCAATACTGATTGGCTAGACAAGATTCAAATTGATAGCTGAATGCATCCAGGCTTTCCCAATTCAAAGTGTGTACATACCAAAACCAAATATTTTAGAAGCATAATTGAACAACTAAAACATTCTTAAGAATATGACCATTTTTCAACAATACAGACCAACTATACCCATAGTCAAAGAGTTCACAGTGACTCATAAATTCAGAATAACACGCTTGGCCGCGCTAGGGTTTCTATTGCCTTCGTTGGAAGTAGCACTGATTGGAACCATCTACATAATTCTAAACGGAAAGCTACCATCATCTCTGCAAATCTTCTTGGAACAAGCTATGTTTGTTCCAGTTGAAAGCTATACTACCTACATGATCGCTTTATTATGTGTTATGTGTTTGCTAGGAGTTGTGATACTGGGATTCCTCAAAAGGTATTTAGCTATAATTACTTCTAAAACCACATATGACATCTACCAAGAACAGGTGAACACAACTTCTGAACTTTATTTTAATATCCCCGGATGGGCTCATCTTAAAGAGCAAAATGACGAAATACTAAACATCGTTTTTAATCTTACTGGGCTGACAGCACACTACTATGTTTGCGTAGTCAGACTTGTTATCACATGCATACCAATGGGTATCCTTATAATCGCAGCATCCTTAAGTTCTATTTACCTGACAATAATTGCCATGTTCATAGGATTTTTAACAGTTATGATCAATTACCGAAATTTCAACAAAATGCAAGCCGTAGGAGATGAACAACAGTCTACACAGCAAAACGTGATAAATGAACTCTATCAAAATATATTAAGCTTCGAATTAATCAAGTTTGACCAATTGCAGCAGCCTATTTTAAAAAAAATCAAACAAGTCATTCAACAAGATTGGAATTGGAGAGTACAAAGAAGAACTACCACAGCTAATGCCAATGTGATGTCTGATAGTATCGGGTTAATTGCGATTCTAATCTTAGCTGGAGCTAACACATTAATTATTAATGGCCCAGTAGAGACATTTTTAGTGCTAATATTATTATTAAATAGGATGCGTGCTTATACATCAGAATTCCAATCTAGTATGCTTGAAGTGAGAGGAAGTTTGCCTAGTGTGCTAAAGTCGTTGGAAGCATCAAATCGACTAAAGCAATATTCTAAGCAAGTAGAAATTAAACTCAATAAATTAAATCAAGTAAAATTTAACAATGTAAATTTTAGCTACGGGGATAAACCATTACTGAAAAATATCAACCTCCACATCTCTCCTGGAGAATGGGTGTTACTTTCGGGGCCTTCCGGAGAAGGAAAATCAACATTGTTAAAAATGACAACAGGATACTTCGTCCCTGACTCTGGCACTATACTTCTAAATGACGCTGAATCCCCCATTCAACAATTAGATTTCAATTCTATTCAACAACACTTATTCTATTGCCATAATGATTTATATTTACCTAATACCTCTCTTAAAGAGGCAATCGATAGGAGCCATACACTCACCGATGATCAAATTTGCGACGTTATTCATAAATCTTGTCTAACGGAATTGTTAAATACATCCGAATCTCTAAACTTACCAATAGGTGAAAATGCATCAAATCTCTCCGAAGGACAGCGTCAACGATTAATTCTGTCGAGAATATTTTTAAAAGATCCCAAATTGGTAATTCTAGACGAGTCTACATCCAACTTAGACCAGCAAACTGAAACAAATGTATTCACGAATATTCGAGACCATCTAGATCCCAAATCCATAGTCATAATATCCGCGCATAAAATCCCTGCTGATATCTTGTTTGAAAAAACTCTAAAAATACACCAAGGCGAATTGCAACAGAACACTTTAGCAGTTTGACATGCTTTTGATATCACAGAAATCACATATTAATCTGGAGGGTTAAGGTGTCATGAATAGTAAACCAAATTTTCTAATTGATGGGAAACCAATCGGAGGAAACAGGTGCTTTATAATCGCCGAAATCGCACAAGCACATGATGGGAGTTTAGGCGCAGCACATGCATACATAGATGCAATAGCCAATGCAGGAGCAGACGCAATCAAATTCCAAACTCACATCGCATCCGCTGAAAGCACTCCGGATGAACCATTTAGAATCAAATTTAGTAAACAAGACCAAAATCGCTATGAATACTGGAAAAGAATGGAATTTACAGAAGACCAATGGATTGGATTATACGACCATTGTCAGGAAGTTGGTATTACTTTTCTAAGTTCTCCTTTTTCGGAAGAAGCGGTCACTTTGCTAAACAATATAGGAATGCCTGCATGGAAGATAGCTTCTGGAGAAGTATCTAATCGTCCTATGCTCGAACAAATATCAGCCACAAACAAGCCTATACTTCTTTCAACTGGTATGAGTGATCTCAAAGAAATTGAAGAGGTAGTAGATTATCTCAAAGCTCAATCAAATGATATCTTAGTATTCCAAACAACAACTGCTTACCCATGCCCCCCTGAAAAAATCGGGGTAAACAACATACCCGTATATAGAAAGTTATTCAATCTTCCAGTAGGTTTGTCAGATCACTCAGGAACTATTTATTCGCCATTAGCTGCCTCCGCCATTGGAATTGATATGCTGGAAATCCATGTTACTTTTTCAAAAGAGATGTTCGGGCCTGACGTCATTGCTTCCATTACAATAGAGGAGCTCACAACACTAGTTGAAGGGATCAGATATATCGAACAGATGATTCACAATCCAGTAGACAAAAATGAAATGGCAGAAGAGTTAAAACCCGTAAGAGATCTTTTCGCAAAAAGCATTGTAGCAACTAAAGTTTTAATAGAAGGACATACTATCAACAAGAACGACCTGGCATTTAAAAAGCCAGGCACAGGGCTGGCTCCTGATAATGCTGAAATGCTTATAGGCAAAATCCTAAACAAAACTATACAACCAGACAAACCTATATTACTTAGTGACGTTAATTAATATCAACTTTGAATCAATCAACTAAAATAGCTATAGTCATAGAACAAGGCTTTGGAGCACGTGTGCTCCTACAGACCAAATTGCTGTATTATTTACTGAGCCAAAATCTAGATGTATACATTCTGACCTCTGGCCCCAAAAGTATCAAGCGTTACTTATCGGAACACAATCTGAATCATATACCAGTCCACACTTTGGAAACCTGCAAATATGATAAGCGTAATCAAAATACCTTCGTGCGACTATTCAAATTTATTCGGCTTTATTCACTTAACACCCAAACCATGAAAGACAACTTCAAGCTACAAATCTCAGATACAAAACTATCCACGAATTTGAACACTAAAATTTTCATGTTTCTAGTCCGTATACTAGTAAATTTAAGTAGAATAGACATTAGGATCATCAAATTATTTACTTACATAGAAAATAAGATCGCCACTGTAAATGGGAACCAAACATTTTTCTCTCAATACAAACCGGATGTAATAATAACCACTAGCATAGGTAATTTTGACCATGATGATCACATTCTAAGAGAAGCTAAATCATACTCCGTACAAACAATCACATATATTTTAGGTTGGGATAATACATCAACACGGGGACATGGAGTGAATCTTTCTGATCACATAATTGCCTGGTCACCAATAATGAAACAGGAGTTAGTTGATATCCATGGAATTGACAAGCAACGTATTACAGTAGGAGGAGTATCCCATTATGATGCATATAAAGACCCTACTTATTCTTTATGGAGCAAACAGTTCCTTTACAGCAAATATGATATTCCGGATCATAAAAAACTTATACTATTTGGAACCAAGTCACCTAGTTCATATAAGTCAAATCCAGAAATTGTCCAAAAGATATGCCATTGGTTAAATACTGACCCAGAATTGGAAGACTACATTTTGATATGCAGATTACATCCAATTTATTTTAGAGATAACCGAGGGAAAGCAGGCACACATTTTGGCGAAGATTGGAATCAAATTTCGGAAGAAGCCGGAGCAAATCATCTCATCATAGATTATCCGGAAATTATAGATGGTGATTTAAATTACTTTATGCCATCTACAGAAATCACAAAATTAGGGTCACTATTAATGCACAGCAAAATTAGCATCAATATGTTTTCTACCCTTAATTTGGAGGCCAGTATATTTGACGTCCCTTGCATCAATGTCGCTTTCCAAAATGATAATATCCACATTACAGGCTTCAAACAAGCTAGGTACAACATCAAAGTTGATCAAAATAAAACTCACACCCAAAGATTGATCAATACACATGCTACTTCAGTTGCTAACAATTTTAACGAGTTACTCAATGAATTAAAGAACCAAATACATAACCCAACTAGCAAACAGTCCCAGCGTGAAAAACTCATAAAACAAGAATGTCATGACAATTTAGGTGCTGCAGGTATGACCGTAGCCCGATTGATAACAAAGTTGATACAAAATAAATAGACATGACAACTTTACCAAAAATAAAACAACAAAACCAAACCTTATTCATATATGCATATCGTGGCTATAGTATGCGGTACATATTATGTACTGACATAATAAAAGTACTGCAAGAAAAAATTAGCCGCATTGTAATATTTGTTAGAGATGAAGATGCAGAATATTTCAGTAAATTATATTCCGGACAAAATATTATAATAGAGCCGGTCCATTTTCGAGAGGCCCGAAAACAAATAACAAGAAATGCACTGGTTACTTCCCTAAGATTACTGCGAACTTTCACTTCAGGTAGAAACGACACCTTAATCAATTACACAGACAACCTGAACAAGATTCAATTCAAAAAAGAATGGTCAGTCGGTTGGGGAAAGTATATATTCAAACTTGCCTGCTTTGCATCGTTTTTCACCTCACGATCTATAACACTAAGAAAACTTATTTCATTGTCAAACAAGTTGTTATTGTCAGGGAAAATATATGATCCCTACTTTGAAAAATATAAACCGAACGCATTGTTAATAGCATCTATAGGATATGGTATAGACGATTTAATGATGAGCAGTGCCAGGCGTAACAATTGCACCATCATATCGATACCCTATAGTTGGGATAATTCAAGTACAGAAGGATATCGTGGAGGGACACCGGATCTTGTAATAACTTGGACACCTAGAATGAAAAAAGAAATTGAAGTATTCCATGATATTCCTGAATCGTCCGTAATCGTAGGCGGAGTGGCTCATTGGGACTCTTATTTCAACAAATCATATAGACCTAATAATAAACTGAAATTCTTCGAGGGCAAATCCTTAGACCCCAACAAAGCACTACTCTTATATACATTAAGCGCTCCAAGGCACTTAAAACACAGATTCAAGATTATAAATATGATGCTAGATGTTATATCATCTGGTCACATTCTTTCTGATGCTCAATTACTAGTAAGGTTCCATCCTTCAGATTTATACCAAAGACCTGATGGTACACTAGCTATAGAAGACAATAATGATGACATAAAATATCTCGAAAGCACCTACGGAAACCTAGTAAAGTTTTGGGTGCCCAACTCACCTCACATGGATGGAGATGGCCAGTTATCAATGAAAGATATGTATGAAATGGCCGACGCCATAAATCATTCTGACATAATCATCCAAGAATATTCAACACTAATCATGGAGACCGCGGTTTTTGATAAACCTGTCATAAACGTCAGCATGCATGACTGGGAACAAAATCTACCTATAACATCATCATTTGGGACTAGAACTCATCTCCGACATATATTAAGTTTCGACTCTTGTATAACCGTAGAATCCCAAAACGAGTTTTGCGACGCTGCTAACACTTACCTGGAAAATCCCGCATTTAAGCATAGGAACAGAATGAACCTGCTTGACACTGACCTAAATACTCATAGGGGAAATGCTGGCTTAAAAATAGGACAAATAATTACCGATTATATCGCCTATAACAACAACTAATACAAGTATCTGAATACGATAATCGAAATTATTAAATACAAATTATCAACATGTTGTTAGATAACGAACATTCAAACAATAAAGGAAATACAAATGATACGTAACATCTGCGTAGTAATAACGGCTCGACCAAGTTATTCTCGAATTAAATCCACTCTAGATTCAATACAAAAACATCCTCAATTAAACCTGCAATTAATAGTGTCTGGGTCTGCACTATTAGCAAAATATGGATCAGCAGTAGATTTCATAAGAGCGGATGGCTTCGAGCCTACTGCTGAGATTTATCATATGATCGAAGGAGGCACCTTACTTTCATCGGCCAAATCCACAGGATTGGCAGTTATTGAAATCGCATCTGAACTAAATCGACTTCAACCAGATGCGCTTATTACAATTGCAGACAGATATGAAACTTTAGCAACTGCAATAGCAGCATCTTATCTCAATATACCGGTAGTTCACATACAAGGAGGAGAAATCACAGGATCTATAGACGAAAAAGTCAGGCATGCTGTAACTAAATTATCAAATTTGCACTTTGTATCAACCCAGGAAGCTAAAAGACGTGTTATCGCGATGGGAGAAAACCCAAACTCAGTATACGTTACAGGGTGCCCATCAATAGATTTGGCCAAACAAGTATTACAAAATCCTCAAATTGATTTCAACCCTTTCCAAAAATATGGAGGAGTTGGAGATATATTCGATCTAAATGAAGATTACATCGTAGTGATGCAGCACCCTATAACTACAGAGTACACAGAGGCCAACACACAAACCCGCAGTACCTTATCTGCTATAAGACGGTTGGGAATACCAGGTTTTTGGTTTTGGCCAAACCCCGATGCAGGTTCAGAAGCCGTTGCAAAAGAAATTCGTATATTTAGAGAACGCAACAAAACACCAGGAATCAATTTTGTAAGGAATATGTCCCCTGAAGATTTCTTAAAAATTGCGCTTGCCTCCAAATGCGTCGTAGGAAATTCTAGTGTGGCAATTAGGGAATGTTCTTATTTAGGGATACCCGCTGTAAATATTGGTAACCGGCAACTTAATAGGGAACGAGGCAAGAATGTCATAGATACACAGCATGATGAAAATGACATATACACATCAATACAAAAACAAATTGATAAAACCTCTAGAGAAATCGATACTTTATATGGCAATGGAGAAGCAGGAGAAATAATGGCTGAAATATTGGCAACCTGCGACCTACGAATAGAAAAAACTTTACTGATATGAACACAATGTCTAAAAATTTAGCGATCATACCTGCGAGGGCAGGAAGCAAAGGTATCCGGAATAAAAACCTACAAAAGGTAGGGAGTAAAAACTTGATCGAACATGCTATAACCACAGCTTTATCTAGTAAATTGTTGAATTCGACAATAGTTACTTCCGATCATCCCCAAATACTCTCTATAGCAACTGATTACGGAGTTTATGCCCGGAACCGTCCTGAACATATGGCAACTGACGAGGCCCCAGTTGTGATTTGTTTACAAGATGCTGTACAAACTATTGAAAACGAACTCAATACTGTTTACGACAACATAGTATTACTACAACCTACCTCACCTATCAGAACAGGAATGGATATCGATAACGTAATAGATATGCTTAACCAAGAGCATGCAATTGAAGGCGTTGTTAGTGTATGTGAATGTGGCGTTTACCTTCCTGATCATCAATATACAATTGAATACAACGAAGATACCCAACAATCATATCTAATCCCATACAAAGGTGTATTTTATTCTGAACGACTCCGTAGACAGGAAATACGGCATTCGTTTATTCGCAACGGAGCCATTTATGCAGCAAGAAGGAATATACTCATGGAACAGGGGAAAATAATAGTTGATAACAAAGTTCCATACTTAATGCCTAAAAAATACTTATGTAACCTAGATGATCATGAAGATCTAGCATTGGCCCGCATTCTTGTACCAGCTTGGGAAAATGGTAATTTATGATAAATATATTCAATAATGAGCCTGAAGAATACTCTTGCGAAGCATCTAAGATATTGGCATCCTTTGGCAATTATACTTTAGACGTAGACCCCGCAGAAGTTGATGCCATAATAACTAGACTTAGAACCCAAATAAACAATCAATTCCTAGATTATTATCCCAATTTAAAATATATTCTAACCGCAACAACCGGATTAAATCATATTGATTTAGAAGAATGTAATAACCGGAATATCCAAGTCATTTCTCTGCGGGGAGAAACAGAGTTTTTATCTAATATAGCAGCAACCGCAGAACATACCATCGGATTAATGTTGTCTTTATTACGTCACATACCTAGCGCACATTCAGATGTATTGCATCAGAACTGGGATAGAATGAACTTCAAAGGGAACGAGCTCAAGGGGCGGACTTTAAGCATATTAGGATTAGGTCGTCTAGGCATTCAGGTAGCCAATATCGCTCATGCTTTCGGAATGGAAATCAAATCTTTTGATAAAACAGTTTCCCCAATACACAAAACAACAAACAACCTTGTCCATGCTGTCCAAGGATCTGATATTGTCTCAGTACACTTACCCTACAACCATGAAACACATCATTTATTAACAACCTCTGTTTTAATGGAAACGAATCCTGGATCTTATTTGATAAACACTGCAAGAGGAGAAATAATTAAAGAAGATGATCTTGTAGAATGCTTGGAAAATAAACATCTAGCTGGTGCGGCGGTAGACGTTTTGGAAAACGAATATTCCTTAAATTCTAGTCCTCTCCTCCAGTATTCCATGAAAAATGAAAATGTCATTATCACTCCTCATATAGGTGGTTGTACCCATGAATCTATGGCAGCAACAGAAGTGTTTATAGCTAATAAATTCAAAACTATCTACCTAGGTTCATAAGAAAGATATGAACGGACTATTCATAAGTCAATCTGGCAGTTTAGAAGTTTTCCATGATTTGGCGGAGTCAATTGACCACAAAGCCGGTCTGACAAGAAAAGGCATGCTCATATCTCATCGGCGAAACTACAATGACTTCATCGTAAAAAGACCTGATAACAACCTACAAGATTATTATTTGCTAAAAGAATGGGAAATAACTAATGATTTTAAGCAAGAACAAATAGACCTTAGCTATATAGAGAAACAGGAGCAAGCACTCAAGGTAGATAATTTCTGGGAAGCCTTGATTGCTGACCGGAGACTGATGCTTGGTCCCAAGTGCACGTATTTCCAAGACTACCATACCAGATTTAATCATGATGACCTACTCAAAATTCTCCAACGCTCTCTCAAGAAAATGGAAACGTTATTCGACGATGTTCAGCCTGACTTCGTAAGTTCTTTCATATGTGTCACAATGTCAGAATATCTAGCTTATCTATATGCCAAATCTCGAGGGATACCATATCTAAATATTCGAACAGTAAGAATTAATAACAACATGGTCTATGCAGACCATGTCACTGAACCCAGCACCCGTATTCAGCAATCCTACCAAACTAACGAGTTAAAAGATTTTCCATTATCCATCACTGAACAAGCGATAGAAGTCTATAACAGCATCAAACACCGTGGAGGAAAATATGAAGGAATTACTATCCAGAGAAAACAAGCCCTATCTGATGTTCTTATCAGACTATTTAAAAAACTGTACCGGCTACATCGCATACCCCATGTCGTTACAACCGAATTCAAAATCAAATATGGCAATCTCAGAGACATTCATGATCCAGGTGTAATAAAACCAGCTTGTTATGAATATCTAGTTAAACCTATTTTGAAGCTCTACATACAATTCAAACTTAAAAAAACCTACATCCGAGCTGAACATTTAGAACATGAAAAATACTGTTTTTTTCCTTTACATTTAGAACCCGAAAGAATTTTACTTATCTCGGCTCGGTATTTCATGAATCAAATAGAAGTTGTTAGAAACTTAGCACAAAGCCTCCCTAGCGGCATGACATTACTTGTTAAAGAGCATCCCAAAGGATTTGGCAGGCACCCGCTGAGCTTCTATAAAAAGTTACTGAATATTCCAAACGTGCAAATAATTTCTCCATATACTCCATCAGAACTAATAATCGAACATAGTAAATTAGTGTCCACCATTGCAGGAACGGTAGGATGGGAAGCAATATTACGTGAAAAGCCAGTTGTAATATTTGGTCCCACTGTGTATGAATTCTTACCGGATACAATGGTATACAAAATACAAGATCTGACTAAAACAAGTAATCACATTAAAGATTTATTATCCAATTACACTTTTGATGAAAACTCAGTAATAAAATATATTGCCGCCTCTTTACATGAATCCATACCAATCAACTTCTATTCGACCCTACTGGCAAGAAACAATGTTGTTACTGTGAATTCAAACACCGATTGGCAACTCGAAATAGACAAATTAACAGATTACACTGTTCAGTCTATAAAAAACCATGAATAACGATCATCCAATTAAAATAATCGACTCATTCGAAGGAAGATCGTTCGATTCTTATCATTGGAATGGAGAAACTCTTATCTGCAAAATTTCAGAGGAACCTCTAGTCAGCATAGACAACGAAACCCACAACTATAATCTACATTTTGTGATAGGCATCACAAATGATAGTGTGGACAATCATGAGATTGAGATCGTAATTAACTCACATCCAGAATTTAAACATATAATTCCCAACAAAATATATTCTTCAACCTCATTAAATAATACTTTTAGTTCCGAAAATACATTAATTGATCACCACAAATTGGGATATAAATTTAACATCTCAGTGCCTAGTAAAAGCGTCTTATACATATCCAACACTATGTGGAATCCGTTAACTCGAATAAATTCCTATTTTGATAATTTAGTAAATGATTATAGTTTAGAAACTCTTAATTATGGGAGTAGCGTAAAAAACATCCCTCTGATAGCTTATAAATTATTCGAAACCAGAGATACCACTAAACCACTGATCTTAATAACTTCAGGGTTTCATCCAACTGAAGGTGATTCTATTGCCACAGAAGCAATCGCTGAATTCTTGTTAACTAATTCATATTACCACTGTGAACAATATGATTTCCTGATAATACCTGTAGTGAATCCTGATGGTTTTCAAGCTGGCTTCAATGGGTGCAATGCCAATGGAATTAACTTTTTTTGGGATTTCCAAAATGATAATTCGGAAGAGTGTCCTGAAGCTTACTATCTCTGGGGATTGTTAAAACAATTCCCTCCTAACATTTATATAGATTTCCATTCTTATAGTATTCAAGGTAGCAACAAAACCTTCGGTCCATACGTGAAACCTTCCACGTTGTATACTGGCTCAGCAACAAAACAATCCGCAACTAAATTGGCATATAGTCTCCAAACAATCCCTGGAAGCGTATCCCAAACAATGTTCGCGCCATCTACTTTATCCTACAAAATAACCAAAGAATTCAACACAATCACATTTGCAAAATACCACTTACATCAAGATATGGGTGAGAATGGAATGAAAGACACTGCTGTCCTAGTGTTAGAAAAAATCTTAGAATCCATAGAACCTATAGACTTGCAAAATCAAATTCTATATCCCTACGGGATGTTAAAAAGACCAATAATCGATAAACTTATGCAAAGCTGCTTTATCAAACGATATTATGTACCTAAAGCCATTAAGCAGTTTATAAGCACTAAAGCCAAATGAATTTAACATTCTGGTCTGATTCTGTGGTACCTTCAACCACTGCTAACTCAATCCAGGTGATGAAGATGTGTGATGCATTTAACAAACTAGGCCATAGCACCACACTATATGCAAAAAAGCCTGATAATTCTACGAGATATACCAGTTCCAATCTCAGTGAACTCTACGGAACAACTACAAAAATTAGCATCATTAATCATTCTAGTCATAGTTCAATGAGACATCTCGATTATGATTTCAAAGTATTAACCAGTGTGCTCAAATCCAAAACAGACATGATATACACCCGCAGCCTGCGAGGAGCTTTCCTTGCAAATATCTTTGGGAAGAGAAACATATTGGAATTACATTCTCTTCCTGTTACCGACACCAATACTTGGATGTTAAAGAAAATATCTGCTGGTCATACTTTACAAAAAATAATTGTTATTTCTAACCGGTTGAAGGAACTATTAATAGATAGACATCCATATCTATCATCTGACCTTGTAGAAATATTTCATGATGCGGTAGATATAGAAAGATTTTCTGAACCTGATTTCTACCCTACCCTAACAAAAGTAGATTTAGATTTAAATCCTACAAGGAAAACAATAATGTATGTTGGCCATCTATACTCGGGGCGAGGTATCGACCTCATAGAACAATTAGCGAGAAAGTTACCTGAAATAGATTTCATGATAATTGGTGGCACTGAGAAAGATGTGCTGTACAGACAAATCAGAGTGACAGAATTAGGAATATCTAATCTAATTTATTACGGGTTTATTCCTAATTCTAAACTCCATAATTATTACCAAATGGCTGATATTTTGATCATGCCATATCAAAAAGAAGTCTCTGTATCTAGTGGTGGGAACACTGTAGACTGGATGAGCCCCATGAAAACTTTTGAGTACATGGCCACTGGGAAGCCCTTAATCTCAAGTGACCTCCCAGCACTCAGGGAAGTGTTAAATGAAGATGTTGCTGTATTAGTAGAACCTGATAACGTAGAACAATGGAAATCGAGTATTGAAAACACACTGACAAACTCCTCTTTCGCTAATAAAATAGCCCAAAATGCTAGGCAAAAAGCTGAAGCAAATACTTGGGAATCTCGAGCACATAACATTCTAGGATCTTTATCAACATGTCAAAATCACTAAAAGTAATAATATTAGCTGGTGGACTAGGAACTCGATTATCAGAGGAAACTGATGTAAGACCTAAGCCTATGGTAGAGATTGGAGAACATCCGATGTTGTGGCATATCATGAACATATACAATCATTATGGGCATAAAGACTTTTATGTCGCACTCGGATACAAAGGTGAACAAATTAAACAATATTTCATTAACTACAACTATCTAGAAAATAACGTTACAGTAAACCTTCAAACAGGTAGCACTGATTACATGAATAAAACGGATAAAGACTGGAATATTAATTTAATCGAAACGGGTAAAACTACAGAAACAGGAGGAAGAATCCTTCAACTGAAAGATTATATAGGGGATAATACATTTATGCTCACGTATGGAGACGGAGTTGCTAATGTTGACATTGATCAACTTGTTAAGTTCCATAAATCACATGGTAAGATCGGCACCATTACCGCCGTGCGACCACCTTCTCGATTCGGTAGATTAGAATTTAACGGAGACACAGTTACATCATTTTCAGAAAAACCCCAAATAGGAGAAGGATGGATAAATGGGGGCTTTTTTGTATTTGAACCTCGTATATTCGACTATATCGAAAATGACTCCACTATATTCGAGCGAGCTCCCCTAGAAAATCTAGCCTCAGACCAACAACTAAAAGCTTATAAACATGAAGGTTTTTGGCAACCTATGGACACCTTACGTGAATTAAGACTACTCCGAACAATGTGGGATTCTAATACTGCACCATGGAAAATTTGGTAAACGATAAATACCATTCTCTCTCAGGATTGAATATTTTGGTGACCGGGGGTACTGGAGTTATAGGTTCCTGGCTAATTAAAAAGCTCGTTAAACTTGGTCTCAATACAACCATATTATTATGGGGCGACAAGCTAAACCCAGAATTAGAACGTACAAATCTATTAGACCTCACTACCAATGTACAAGGTTCTCTTACTGATATGAAACTGCTTGAATCAATCGTTCAGCAACATCAGATAAACCTTGTTTTCCATTTGGGAGCACAAGCAATCGTAGAAACCGCATTAGCTGACCCATTCACAACTTTTGAATCCAATATCAGAGGAACCTACAACCTGCTAGAAGCATGCCGTACTAATAACCAAAATGTCAAAGGAATCATTGTTGCATCTAGTGACAAAGCATATGGCACCCATGCAAACCTCCCATACACAGAAAACGCTAGCTTAAACGGTATCTATCCATACGAAGTTTCTAAAAGCTGCACCGATTTATTAGCTAGATCCTATGGACTTACATATAACTTACCTGTATCTATAGCTAGATGCGGAAATGTCTATGGCGGAGGAGACCTAAACTGGAATCGTATAATACCAGGCACAATCTTAGAACTATTCAACGAAAGAAATCCGGTTTTGCGAAGCGATGGGAGCCATGTCAGAGATTATATTTATGTGGAAGACATAGTCGATGGCTACTTGACCCTTGCATCAAATACTGTTTGTGGCATTGAATATGGCCAAGCGTTCAACTTTGGAAACAATAACCCCGTCTCGGTAATCAACTTAGTTGAAACTATAACCAAATACATGGGCAAAGAGCATTTACAACCCAAAATCACCAATACTGCACATGGTGAAATCCACTCACAGTATTTAGATAGTTCCAAAGCAAATCACCTGCTTCAATGGGAGCCTCAATATTCTCTTGAAACCGGTCTAATTCAAACCATAGAATGGTACACTGATTTTTTATCAAATTCTCATGACAAATCAAAAACTAGATAAGATTCGACAAAAAATATTCGATTTAGCTCGCGAGTTCTATGAAGCAAGTTATCCCCCGAAGACGTTCTCTCCTGGAGTCGACTACATCCCCGTATCGGGGAAGGTTATAGACTCTTCCGAACTAATAAATAGCATAGATGCAGCATTGGATATGTGGTTAACTGCCGGTAGACATGCACAACAGTTTGAACGCAAGTTAGCAAGATTTATGAATGTTAGACATGCAATCCTATGTAACTCTGGTTCATCGGCAAACTTGCTAGCACTGAGTGCTCTAACATCTGATAAATTAGGTAACAGTAAATTGGTTCCTGGAGACGAAATAATAACAGTCGCCGCAGGATTCCCAACTACAGTTAATCCTATAATTCAAAATAATTTAATTCCTGTCTTCATAGATACCGAACTAGGATATTACAACCCTTCGGTGGAATCTGTAGCCAATGCAATCACTTCGAAAACACGTGGGATTTTCATAGCACATACGTTAGGAAATCCGTATGACTCGCTGGAAATCAGGAAAATAGCAGATCAATACAATTTATGGTTCATAGAAGATAACTGTGATGCCCTAGGATCCACTATAGACAATCAACTAACCGGTACCTTCGGTGACTTATCCACATTAAGTATGTACCCTGCCCATCACATAACCACAGGAGAAGGAGGGAGTGTATTCACTAACAATCCATCTTTAAAGGTACTAGTCGAATCATATAGAGAATGGGGCAGAGATTGTTGGTGTGATCCAGGTAAAGACGATACTTGTGGTAAACGGTTCCACTGGCAATTCGAAAACTTACCTTTTGGTTATGACCACAAATACGTATATTCGCACATAGGATATAACCTAAAAATGACCGACTTCCAGGCATCAATCGGCAATGCTCAACTGGATAAGTTAGATGATTTCATTGCAATCCGGAAAAACAATTTCAGCTACTTGCATAACAAAATGAAATCCCTGGAAGATTACTTCATTCTTCCCCAATCATTAGATACCAGTGATCCATCTTGGTTCGGATATCCAATTACTCTCAAAAAACAGTGCAAATTCAATAGACGAGACATTACTACATTTTTAGAGCAGTCTAAAATTGGCACTCGTTTACTGTTTGGAGGGAATTTATTAAGGCAACCTGCATACAAAGGCATAACCCACAGACAAGTTGGAACCTTGGGCAATACAGATCTGGTAGCTGAAAACACATTTTGGGTAGGGATTTACCCCGGAATCTCCAGAGACATGTTGGATTATATCCATGATAGCATATCTAAATTCGTTAATTAATCGGTTAATCTCAATTTATATTTATATTCATACCCCCAAACATAGAAGCTAGGCCCACAACGAAAACCCTTTCTTCATGAATCTTAAAATTAACGAAAACTCTGGCTAATCATAATACGCAAATACATCAAATATTCATGCTAACAATAATATTATGCGTTTATAACGAATTTGGCAGACTAAACATCGCTTATGATGATCTCTATGAAGAATTTAAAACATTTAATGAAGAACTAGAAATAATAATTATCGATAACGGGTCTACCGATGGAACGCAAGAATGGATTAAGTCACTTCAAGATCCTCGTGTAATCAAAATCTTCAATAAAACCAACCTTGGGAAAGGCGGATCCATACGATCAGGCATTGCAAAAGCTCGGGGTGAATACATACTCATCCATGACCCTGACCTCGAGTATAGTCCTAGGGATATAAAGCCTCTATTGGAAATTGCTCAAAAAAGAAATGCCGACCTAGCTTTAGGAAGTAGAGTACTAGGTGGTAATAACATTTCCTACAAATACCTACAAAATTATATAGGCGTAGCTATCCTCACCAAATTAATAAATCTACTATATGGAAGCAAGATCACTGACCCTGCAACAGCCATGAAATTAATGCGGGCGTCTTTTATTAAACCCATAAAATTAACCAATACTGGATTTAACTTAGATTTTGAATTAGTAGTAAAAACATTACGACTGCATGGTTTATTGGTAGAAAATAGAATTTCTTATTATCCTCGCACCAAATCAGAAGGTAAAAAATTAAACGCCTGGAAAGATGGTTTAGCTTCTTTAATCACAATTCTAAAATGCAGATTCGAATCCGCAAAGAAATTCACACAATCATGAATTACATACAATACAATATTTTCAAAGCTTTACTAAACAGAAATGTTCAATTGGCAATAAGCTTATTCTTAGTAAGCGCCTTTATCAGAATCCTATTTTTAGAACTATACTGGCCAAATACGGATATAACCTGGGATGATGAACCAGATTATGTAAGCTTAGCCGAATATATAAAATCAGGACAGAGCTGGATCAATCAAGAAGCCCCTACTACAAGACCTGTCCTTTTGAGTTTAATAATTAGCCCTTTACTAGATTTAGGTACGCATATAATTAGGATTTCACTAGTCCTTATCTCTTCTCTAACACCTATATTCGTGTTCTATCTTAGTAAAAAAGCCTTTGGACTTACTAAAATTCAATCATTGCTACCATCTGCAATCTGGGCATTCTATCCTCCTGCTATTTGGTATTCGGGGCTCATCCTCACAGAATCAATAACATCTTTACTAGTTACGATCACAGCTTTGTGCTTAATAAACATTAAAGAATCATCGAGAATTTATTTTGTAATCTTGACTGGCATAACAATAGGGTGTTTGATATTAGCACGGTCATCTTATGTTTATTTACCCATGTTCATCATTGCTGCAAGCATATGCTCCAAAGTTCTATTTAAGACAAGTTTAATTAACATCAAAAGCATATTATTAATTGTAGGAACAGTAGGGCTCATAACATCACCAATAATAATACGCAATTACAACACCATAGGTTCTATACTGCCTATCGAATCACGGCTTCCTTATGGATTAGTGGTGTCTAACGGAGATATGACCAGTCCAATTATAAAACAAGGCGGATACGACAAACTTAGTCCTGCGATGTTCAAACTCAGTGAACTGAATAAACTGGAAACCTCATACTCTGATTTAGTTGTATATGCCAAGTCTACAGTCTTCAAAGAGCTAAGAACAAACTCATCCATGATCCCGCAAGTTCTAGTCAATAGAACTTTTAACTACTGGGGAAGCAGGCCAGATCCATTTGATCCTAGGATTACAATCAACGACATAATTTTAGGAATAATTTGGATTCCAATATTGATAGCTTTTTTACTAGCTCTGCGATTCTATAAAAACTCTAATTTTTGGATTTTTATGATTTTAATTTTATACGCTTATCTTACTACAATGATATTTTGGTCCTCTCCTAGATTCAGATTTCCCTCGGATAGTTTGATAATAATATTAGCTTCTGTGTCTGTACTTAAATTGAAGCCTTTAATAATGAAATTTGGACACATAGCTAATTCAGATAATAATGATTGATTGGAAAACTCCAGAATTACTACGCTATAAGAATTTACCTGTTCTGGTCACTGGAAGTACAGGATTCATTGGGACTAGACTGATAGAAGTCCTAAATATGTTAGATGCTAATGTTACCCAAATTGCAAGAAACCAACAAATAAATAATCCACGTGTAGTGGAATGTGATTTAACCAATCATGAAGCTTGTAAAACTCTAATCCAAGGCAAATCTTTCGAAATAATATTTCATGCTGCAGGCTGGGTATCAAGTGATTCCTCAATGGGTAATATAACCAAAGCTAACGAGGATAATGTGATAGCAACTTTAAATCTATTGGAAGCAGCAACAAATTCTGCAAACAAGCCTAAGATAGTCATACCTGGATCAATATTAGAAAATTCTGAAATCAAAAATCCTTATACTGTATCCAAGGCAGCTGCCTCCTTATACGCTGATTTATATAGTAGCAATTACAACACTGATATTTCTAAATTGATGATCTGTCTCACCTACGGTCCTAACCAAAAATTAAATAGCTTAATCCCATACACTATTAATTCATTAAACACTGCAAGAGGTTCAATTAAACTAAAACTAGATCGTTCCCTAGATGTACTATTTGTAGATGACGTGATAAACGCACTCTTAAAAGCAGGATTGGCAACTAACTCTATAAGTCCAATATACATAGGGACCGATGAACCATTAACAGTTAAAGATGTAACGACCTCTATAGCAAAATTGATGAATAAAGATCCTGATTTAATCGAATTCGAGTCAGTTGATTATCAACATGAAACGATTCTAAGCACTGAAAATATGGCAGACGCCAAAACATCACTCGGCTGGACTCCTGCCTGGTCTCTATCCCGAGGTCTTGAAAAAACTATCGCTTGGTATATTGAAGACAGTAAACTCTAATGAGAATCTTGCACGTAGCTGATTACTTAATGCCTACCATGGGTTATCAAGAATTCATTTTGCCCAAATGGAACGCCAAAAATAGTAATGATGTACACATCATTACATCAGACAGGTATACACCCGTTTCGGACTATAACACCACGTGGAGATATATCCTTGGCCCGCGTCATGTTGGAGTGTCTACACAAATAATTGACGGAGTAACCGTTCATAGACTTCCTGTTAAATTGGAATTCCGGAGGAGAATTTGGTTGTCAAAACTAAGATCGAAGGTTTCAGAAATCAGCCCTGATGTAATATTTTGTCATGGAACCAGCTCTCCTCTGGCTTTCTCATTGACCAAAATATCAAGAAAGTTAAAAATTCCACTAGTTCTTGATAATCACATGGCGTATGTGGCACAAGGATCTGGATGGCTAGCAAAAATTTATTACATGATTCTAAGACGGATGACTAAAATATATTTAAATCCATATGTGTCGCACTTTCTAGGTATGAGCGAAGAGTCATGTGATTTCATGATTACTCAACAAGGTATAGATCCCAAGAAAGTACAAGCTCTCAACTTTGGCGTTGATACAGATGTATTTGCACTAGATATTCCGATATCTATGGAAAAGCGGACTCAATATAAGATTCCTGATAATGCTGTGGTCGTGATGCAAACTGGCAAATTATCCAAAGAAAAAGGAACTGATATCTTAAGTGCAGCCATGTTACAGCCCATGCTGTCTAATCCTAATCTATGGCTAGTATTGGTTGGTGGTGGAAATCCCACATATTTAAATCAATGTTTAGCCCCCTATGTTAAGTCTAATATATTAAATAGAGTTGTGATGATACCCTTTGTGCCATTCGCAGAATTACCGTCAGTAATGAAGATGGCAGATATATGTGTATATCCAGGAGAGTCATCATTAAGTTGTATTGAAGCTTCGGCATGTGGTATCCCTGTGATTATAACTGATCTACCTTGGGGGCAAACACGAGAATCTTTAGGTATTGGAACCTGTTACAAAACAGGGGACCCTGCAGATTTACAATCAAACTTGCTTAGGCTGATAGAATCTCCAATGCTGCGACAGCAATCAGGGGAAAAAGCGCGAGAATCAGTTATGACCCTATATTCATACAAAACGATATCCCAACATGTGGAAACAATTTTACAAGAAGCTATAGAGCAGTATGCCTAGCCACAAAAGGATCTTACACATAGTGGGGGCTAGACCTAATTTCATCAAAGTTGGGCCATTAATCAAAGCAATGCAAGAACACTTAAGTGTAGGGCAACAGCTTTTAGTCCACACAGGTCAACATTTCGACCCCAATATGTCAGATATATTCTTTGAACAATTAGGAATCCCCTATCCTGACATCAACTTAGAAGTTTCAAAGGGTAGCGCACTAGCCCTATTATCTGAAATGATCTATCGCTTAGAAGATCCTATTAAAAACTTTTCACCGGATTGTATCGTAGTCTACGGAGATACAAACTCCACACTTGCTGGGGCCTTATCTGGATCTAAGCTCAATATACCAATTGCCCATGTAGAGTCTGGTTTGAGATCACGAGACAATACTATGCCTGAAGAAATTAATCGTGTGATAACTGATCACATATCCTCGTATTTGTTCACACCATCAAGAGACGCAACTGAAAACTTATTGGCAGAAAATATAGTTACCGACAAAATATATTTTGTCGGTAACATTATGATTGACACACTAGTCTCATCCATGGGACAAATAGATAAGTCCCAAATACTACAAACATTAAAATTACGTCAATCTAATAGATCTGAAGTCAAACCATATAACGTTCTAACTTTACATAGACCTTCCAACGTAGATGACCCTGAATCCTTAACCAAGTTAATCGATTCAGTAATTAATATATCTTCTAAACATCCTACAATATTTCCAGTCCATCCTCGATCACGAGATGAAATTGAAACCATTATAAATAAGCTCAAAACAGACAAAATCATATGTACAGAGCCTTTGGGATACATTGAGTTTTTATGTTTGCTTAAGCATGCCACCGTAGTAATAACGGACTCAGGAGGAATACAAGAAGAAACCACTCATCTAGGTACTCCTTGCATCACTCTCAGAACTACAACAGAAAGACCTATTACGATTTCTGAAGGAACAAATACTCTCATTAATCCCATCGAGCCAAATTTGACTCAACGGATTATTGAAGCAATTAACTCCCAAAAAAGTAAACCGCCAAGCACACCAGAATTATGGGATGGTAAAACCGCTGAAAGAATTACAGAGGTATTGATTGGATAACAAGATTCATATTTTACCAAAAGTCCTGTTTGCAGATCCTAGCCAAGTCCCTGGCGGGCCTCAGCAAGTAGGAATTACTATTTTAAAAAACCTAAATAAAGCAAAATATGATCTGATCATTGGTAGCCCGACTGCAGACCATCCAATGGCTAAATCAGTTTCATTTAGATATTCTCCAGAGATCCACAATATTGGCAAACCCAAAAATATCAAAGAATTCTTTAACACACTAATAAATTTACCGTCAAATATAATATCACTATGTAAATTTATAAAAAAACACAACATTGACCTTATACATTCAAACAATGAGATCTGTTTTACAACACTGTTAGCAGCTCGTATCACAAAAACCCCGCATATTATTCATGTCCATGGACTCGGTTTTTCTAACTCAATCTTTAAGTTTATGTTTGGGGAAATTATCAATATTTGCTGCGATAAAATTATTGCCGTATCTAATGCTGTTGCAAGAAAGCTTATAGAGGTAGGCGTAGACCATAAAAAAATTATAGTTTCTTACAACGGGATCGACACCAATCTATTCAAGCCTACTCAAAAAACCAAATACGCTCATACTCAATTCGGAATAGCTAAAGAAGCATCCATAGTAGGTATGATAAGTGCATTGGACCCTAGAAAAGGCCATGAATTATTTATTAGAGCAGCTCAACATACTATAAAACATAACCTAAACATTCATTTCTTAATTGTAGGTGATCATTCTAAGCATCAAATAGAATACAAACACCACTTAATCGAAATGGTAGATGAGCTTGGATTGGATAATCACGTTACATTTACTGGCTATCAAAATAATATACACAAAATATTAAATTCTATTGAACTACTAATTCAGCCTTCTGTAACAGATGCGGGGCCTTTAGTCCCACTAGAATCTATGAGTTGCGGCACACCAGTAATCGCAACAGATGTTGGAGGTAATCCGGAAGAAATCCCACACGGATACACTGGGCTGATCATACCTTCGGACGATCCACTATTACTCAGCCAATCGATTATTAAATTGATCCAAGATAAAGATTTAATGTTAAAAATGAGACATAATGCTCGTAAGTGGACAAAAACTAAATTCGATTCAAGATTACTTACTGATAACATAGAAATTATATATGATGAAATACTTGAACAGCGGTAGCATACGAGGTAAATCAGAATGTTAATTTTAGGATTAAATGCCTATAACGCAGATGCATCGGCAGCCATTCTCACAAGAGGAGAGCTCACTGCAGCAGTCGAGGAAGAGAGATTCAGTAGAATAAAACACTCAGCAGGTTTTCCATATAAGAGTGTGAAATTTTGCGTTGAAGCTTCTAACTATCAAGCTCTTGACCTATCCCATGTTGCTATATGCAGAAACCCAAAAGCTCATTTTTGGGAAAAAGTAATGTTCACATTATTAAATCGACCAAATGCTGCAGGAGTGATAGATCGATTAAAAGCCAATGCCAAAGTACTAAGCCTACAAGATGAACTTCAGCAAAGTCTTAACATCCTCAGTACCAGCTTTAAGCCAAAACTTCATAAAGTAGAGCATCATAAAGCTCATATAGCAAGCGC
>CEUN01181874.1_pt1 | contig 26303 bp, 26 predicted proteins | sample 361501 | NCBI WGS metagenome assembly CEUN01 (sample SAMEA2622801, study PRJEB7988) | marine metagenome | biome: marine biome (ENVO:00000447); feature: marine epipelagic mixed layer (ENVO:xxxxxxxxx); material: "saline water (ENVO:00002010), including plankton (ENVO:xxxxxxxx)" | depth 120 m | reverse complement strand
CTCATATTGACTTGTGACTGGCTGACACAGAATTTTGAACGCCCTCTTCTCCTGTAATGGTCATCAACAACGCCCACAGGAGGCGAGCAATGACCAAGAACACCCAACCTCAACACTCACGTCTACTGCGCTGGAAAGACGTTCAGCCGCGCGTCGGCATCTGCCGTTCTCAGGCACATGCCATGATCCATGAGGGCACTTTCCCTGCTCCGGTAAAACTCGGGGCCCGCGCTTCTGCCTGGATCGAATCAGAAATCAACGAATGGATCGAAAGCCGCATCGCCGCGTCTCGTAACGATGGAGGTGCAGCATGAGTAAATATCGCAAAAAGGAATACATCATTGCTCACTTGCTGGTAGTCGGACACATCTCCAGTTTTGAAGCCATCAGCAAATATCGGCACACGCGGCTATCCACCGTTATCCATGAGCTTCGTCATGCCGGGGCAGCCATTCGCACCGTTGATGAACCTCACGTAGGTGGCAGTCATGCTCGATATCACGTGATTGACCCATCGACTATTCGCAATGCTCTGTCGCCGAAGATGTTGATAAATGTTGACACGTTGATGAGCGCCGCAAACGACCCGGATTACTGAGCCATGGGCCAACGGGCAGATAAAGCAGGGAAGCTGACAGGACGAAGCAGATCAGGACAGAGCTTTGCAGGCATCCCTCGTATTGTGATGGAAAGCCCCGATTTCCGGGCGCTTTCCCCCAATGCCCGCAATCTTCTCCTGATCATGGCGTATTACTTCAGGGGCCGAAACAACGGCGACATATCCATTGCTTTCAAAACGATGAAAGAACACTGGGGCTTCAGATCACCCGAAACACTCAATAAAGCGAAACAGGAGCTACTTCGATGCAACATGATTATCGAAACCCGAACAGGCCGCTTTCAGAATCCCGGCAGCACCTGCAGCCTCTACGCACTGACCTGGCTGCCTATCGACGAGTGTGGAGGCAAACTGGATGTCGAACCAACCACGACACCTGTTCGCAAGTTCAGCCTCGAATAACAAACCTGCTGGTAACCTAATAAGGCGTTCAGTTTCTGAACACGGTAAAACGCTCTATCAGTTCAGAAACTGAATCGAAAACACCTGCTGCTGACGTTATATCTAACAGCAACCTGCACTGTATTACCAAAAACTGAATCGACTCAGTTCAGATTCTGAACAGAGGGAGACGCGGGCGAAACCAAAGAGCTCGAACGTTCACTCACGCAACTTTCGAACATCCCATACAGGAGTGACTTATCACGATGCATGACACCCAAGATGGTATAACCACTATCGCATTCCGAAAGATTCTTTAGGAAATATTGGCGCAGTCGTAGCCCCAGCTCGGGCTCCGACAAGCCCTTTTCCCTAATTGCACGAATCAATACTTCAAACCTCAGTAACTCCTCGCTTCCCAGGGAGCTGTAGAAGACGTCCGAGGTCCGTAGATTGCAACTGGTATATTCCTCGCTATCGACCAGCTGATCTGCGCCAGGCGTCTCTTCCTTTACAGGTTTCAGCCAAACATACACTGCGCGTATGAATGCAACGAGCATCATCAGTAAGACGACGGGCGTAACTTGATTCAGGATATGGGCAGTAGAGCCAGAAAGTGAATGAAAAATCTGAAATAACAAAAATAGACCAAAGATGATCCAATACCAAAACCAGAACTGGCTGATTGGGTCTGCTGGTACTTCATCGGGTTCTCTGGATGGCACACTCACAATATTTTGCTTGTGCATCTGCTCCAATCTTGCCCACGATAGAATTAGAAAAGTACCGATAATGATTACGAAGATGGCAACAATCCACATAATGCAACTCCATTGCTTAGGTAACCGCTTCCCAAGTTAGCAAACACTCCTCCCTAACAGCAACCGGCCCTGTATTACCAAAAACTGAATCGACTCAGTTCAGATTCCGAACACGGTGAAACGCTGGGCAAGTCACCGGTTCGTGGTACTATCTGCTCAAGCAAAACATCAGGGATTGATTCATATGCACCTGCCGCCAGATGACAAACGTTACTTCGAAAAAAACCACGAAGACCGCGCAATAGATAAGTTTGCTCAGACAGACTCACCGACAATCGCCGACCTGAACAAAGTGATTATCACCGCACAAATGCAGGCGGGTATTGATCGCTTTCAGGCACGGGCGGCAAAAATGACCTACGAGCAACTGGTAGAGGAGCGTCATCGCTCTGCACGCCTTGCGAAGATGTTAGAGCGCACCGGCGATAAACGCCCTAGCCCACGCTGTGACGCACACGCCATTATCAGTGGTGGGCATAGTCTCGCTGCACCTGCCCGAGCCGTTCTGGCATGGTGTCATCGACGTATTGATGACCCCGTAAATGGATGCTGGCTACCTCGTGGGGTGGAAGACAAGCCATATATGCCAGACTACCTGCGCGAGGCACTACCACATAACCGGCTTCATCACTCCGGCTACTACGACTGGCTGAACCGTGAAATCACCCCGGTACGTATCAAAAGCGACGCCGACCTTGTTCGTCGACTGCACCTAATCAAAACCCGGTTGCAGGCATCCAAAGTACCACCCGAAGTATTACCGAAGGGCTGAGAGCATGTATTACTCGATCCACAACGACCGCACACACTTCGCCGCTCTGGGCTTTGACTGGAAGCAGATAGTCGCTGTCTTTGGCGATTCCATGGATACCCGCTTCGACGTCAACCAGACACCGCGCTCGTATGCCGGGTGCTGGAATCCAGAAATCACTGTCACCTTCAGCAACGCTGGCGGGCTGACAGGCTCAGCCGTACCCGACATCGCAGAACACCAAGGTCGCCTTTTCATCAGTGCCAAAGCCTATGACGTGCTCTACCCTCTGCTGAAAAATGACGGCGAATTCCTACCCGTCACCTGCGAAGACGGCAACGGCTACATGTTCAACCCACTGCGCCTCGCAGAAGAGTTGGGCGCTTTGAACGAAGCCCATTGCGTGAAAAATGAATGGGATGAAGTCGAGCACATCGCCTTCCATGAAGATAAGCTGACGTCGGTGACTGCGTTCCGCACAGAGTTTGACGATTACCTGTCGTTGTTCTGCGGCGAAAAACTGAAGCAAGCCGTTGAGCAGCACCAACTGACAGGCATCACCTTCAATGCAAGCCTCGGCAATCCCGCTGGACTTGCCACTAACGGGCCACATTGACCGCTCTCGTGAACAAGTGAGTTACCCCACTCTTCTTCCGTCAGCCTGCGCCATCCGATACACTTCGGGTCATTACTGACGCTTACTGAACACGTTGTAATAAGCGTGGCCGGGGATTCATGGACAAGAAGCAGCTCACAGAACAGGACATCCGCACCAAGTACATCACGCCAGCCATTACGGCGGCGGGCTGGAATATCCATACTCAGGTCTACGAAGAGTTCTCCGTGACTGATGGCCGCATCGTCGTCCGCGGTCGCATGCACAGCCGCCAACCGCCGCGCCGGGCTGACTACGTACTCTGCTATCAAAAAGCCAAACCCATTGCCGTTATTGAAGCCAAAGACAACAGACACCGCGTTGGCGATGGTATGCAACAGGCGCTCGACTACGCCGACAAACTCGATATCCCCTTTGCCATTACCAGCAACGGCGACAGCTTTCTGGTCAACGACCGCTTCGGCCTGATCTACCCTCAAGTAGAAACAGAAATCGCACTGAATGAACTCCCAGGGCCCGACGCTCTCTGGGAAGCCTACTGCCGCTGGAAGGACATCCCGACTGAACGGCCAGCCATCGAGTATCCGTATCACGAAGACGTAAACTCGCGTACACCGCGCTACTACCAAATGGTGGCCATTAACCGCACCATTGAGGCCGTTGCTCGCGGCCAGAACCGTATTCTACTGGTGATGGCGACCGGTACAGGCAAAACCTTCACCGCGTTCCAGATTATCTGGCGCTTGTGGAAATCGAAGCAGAAGAAACGCATCCTGTTTCTGGCCGACCGCAATATTCTGGTCGACCAGACCATGAACAACGACTTCAAACCCTTCGCTGGCGCCATGGCCAAGCTCTCCCCCAAAGGCGGAGGAATGGAACGTAACGGCAAAAAGCTGGATATCGAGCTCGCCGTCAAAAAAGACAAAGACCGGGTCAATAAGGTCGATACCAGCTACGAGATCTACCTCGGCCTGTATCAGGCACTCAGTGGCACCGAAGAAGAACGCAACGTCTACAAACAATTCTCACGCGACTTCTTCGACCTGATCGTGATTGACGAATGCCACCGCGGCAGCGCCTCAGAAGAATCCGCATGGCGGGCAATTCTCGAATACTTCGACTCGGCCACACATGTGGGCCTCACCGCCACTCCGAAAGAAACCAAAGACGTCTCTAACATCCATTACTTCGGTGAGCCGATTTACACCTACTCACTGAAGCAAGGCATCGACGACGGCTTTCTGGCCCCCTACAAAGTGATACGTGTCGATTTCGACAAAGACCTGCAAGGCTGGCGGCCCAACAAAGGCCAGACCGATAAAAAAGGTCAGTTAATCGACGACCGGATCTACAACCAACGCGACTTCGACCGCACCATCACCATGGATCAGCGCACCGAGCTGGTGGCCCGCACCATGACTGAATACATGCAGAAGACTGACCCGATGCAAAAAACCATCGTCTTCTGCGAAAACATCGACCACGCCGAACGTATGAAGCAGGCTCTGATTAACCTCAACCCAGAGCAGGTCGCCAAAAATCGTAAATACGTCATGCGCATCACCGGCGACGATAAAGAAGGCAAAGACGAACTCGATAACTTCATCGACCCAGAAGAGCCGTATCCGGTGATTGCGGTCACCAGCAAACTGATGACCACCGGCGTCGACGCCAAAACCTGCAAGTTAATCGTGCTTGATCAACGCATTCAGTCGATGACCGAATTCAAACAGATCATTGGCCGCGGCACCCGCATCGACGAAACCTTTGGCAAGCACTGGTTCACCATCCTCGACTTCAAAAAAGCCACCGAATTGTTCGCCGATGAAAAGTTCGATGGTCCACCTGAGCAGATTTATGAGCCTGAAGCAGGTGGCAGCATCGTGCCGCCAGAGCCCGGCGATGAGAACACAGCCGGCGGCGTAGAGTATCCAGGCGCAACCTACGACCCAAACATGGGTTGCAGCGGCGACCCCAGCACTGATCCAAGTACTGATGGCTACAACACCGGTGCAGAACCTTGGGGCCCCGGCGACGAGCCTCGCGAACCACGCAAAAAATTCCATGTGGGTAGTGTCGAGTTCAGCATTATTGACCAGCGCGTTCAGTACCTTGGCAGCGACGGTAAACTCATCAACGAAAGCCTGACCGACTTCACCCGCAAGTCGGTACAGGGCCAGTACGCCACCCTGAACGACTTTATCAAACGCTGGAACGACGCCGACCGCAAACAAGCGGTGATCGACGAGCTGTCTGCACAAGGCGTCAGCTGGGAAGACCTCACCGAAGACCTCAAAGGCAAACTCGGCGACGAGCCCGACCCCTTCGACGTAATACTGCACATCGTCTACGGGCAACCGGCGCTCACGCGTAAGCAACGCGTCGTCCACGCGAAGAGCAGGCGTAACATCTTTGATCGCTACAACACCCAGGCACAGGCCGTACTCGATGCCCTGCTCGACAAATACGCCGACACCGGCGTGCAAAGCATTGAAGACATCAAGGTATTAAAACTGGCACCGTTCGATCAGATGGGGACACCGATGGAACTGCTCAGCGCCTTTGGCGGTAAAGACGACTACACCAGCGCGGTACGCGAACTGGAGACCAGCCTCTACGAAGATGACGCTGGCTAAGCCAGCCGTCATAATGCGCGCCAGAACGTCATCGCCCTGGTTAAACCATTTTTCACGACAGTGTGTGTCGCCCCTATCCATCATGGGAGCGGTAGAGAAAAAATCAGCACTGTCCAAAACAACAAGAGACACCTATGAGCATCAGCACCGTTATCAAATCCATTCAAGACATCATGCGCAAAGACGTCGGCGTCGACGGCGATGCCCAGCGCATCGGCCAGCTCGTCTGGATGCTGTTTCTCAAAATCTACGACGACCGCGAACGCGAGTGGGAACTCTTCGACGACGATTACCAAAGCCCCATCCCCAACGGCCTGCGTTGGCGCAACTGGGCAGCCGACCCGGAAGGCATCACCGGCGACGAACTGAAAAACTTTATCGACGGCATTCTCTTCCCCGGCCTGCAGAACCTCGAAATAGCCGGCGACGAACGCGCCGCCGTGATTCGCAGCGTCTTTGAAGACGCCTACAACTACATGAAGTCAGGCCAGCTGATTCGTCAGGTGATTAACAAAATTCAGGAAGGCATCGACTTCAACAAGTCACAACAACGCCACGCCTTTGGTGACCTGTACGAGCAGATACTCAAAGACCTGCAAAGCGCCGGTAACGCCGGAGAGTTCTACACCCCACGGGCCGTCACCGAATTTATGGTCGACCGCACCGACCCGAAACTCGATGAAAGCGTGATGGACCCCGCCTGCGGCACCGGCGGCTTCTTAACCTGCGCCATCGAACACAAACGCAAACACTACGTGCAATCACCCGCCGACGAAAAAGTCCTGCAGCGCAGCATACACGGCGTCGAGAAAAAGCCACTGCCGCACCTGCTGGCCACCACCAACATGATTCTGCACGGCATCGAAACCCCCAGCCAGATTCGCCACGACAACACCCTCAACCGCCCCTACCGTGACTGGGGCCCGGCAGAGCGCGTCGACGTCATTGTAGCCAACCCGCCCTTTGGTGGCACCGAAGAAGACGGCATCGAAAACAATTTTCCGGCCGAGTTCCGCACCCGCGAAACCGCCGACCTGTTTATGGCCCTGTTTATCCGCCTGCTAAAAAGCGGAGGCCGTGCCGCCGTTGTACTGCCCGACGGCTTTTTATTCGGCGAAGGCATGAAAACCCGCTTAAAAGAAAGGCTGCTGAACGAGTGCAACCTGCACACCATCGTGCGCCTGCCCAACGGCGTGTTTAACCCCTACACCGGCATTAAAACCAACCTGCTGTTCTTCACCAAAGGCCAACCCACGCAGCATATTTGGTACTACGAACACCCGTACCCGGAAGGCTACAAAAGCTACAGCAAAACCAAACCCATGAAGTTCGACGAATTCGCCACCGAAATCGCCTGGTGGGGCAACGAGGGCGACGGTTTTGCCACCCGTGAAGAAAACGAACAAGCCTGGAAAGTCAGCATCGACGATATCAAGGCCCGCAACTACAACCTGGATATCAAAAACCCCCACGTCGGAGAGCAAATCAGCCACGACCCCGACGAACTGCTCGCCCAATACGCCGACCAGCAACACGACATCCAGAAACTGCGCGACCAGCTCAAAGGCATACTGGCCGCTGCTCTCACGGGCGAAAAAGGCGGAGAAACCGCCGAATGAGCAACCAGATCAACGAAGGCGCAGCGCGCTACAAAACAGACAACGGCGGTACGAATTCACCAATGCCTTCGGACAGTCGAGCGCCTGCGGCGGGTAAAGAGCAACGAAGCCCTCAGCAACTGGTCACCGACCACCTCGACCTCTGGACCAGCACCGTCACCCCAAAACCCACCAGCGGGCGTGGCCGTGGTTCCGGGAAAAGCAGCAAGCTCGAACTCACCGGCATCAAAAAACTGCGAGAGCTTATTTTAGAGCTGGCCGTGCGCGGCAAACTCGTCGCGCAGAATCCGGACGATGAACCCGCCTCGAAACTGCTGGAACGGATCGAAGCCGAAAAAGCGCAGCTGATAAAAGACGCCAAACTGAAAAAGCAGAAGCCGTTGGCCCCGATTAGTGAAGGTGAGAAGCCGTTTGAACTGCCGGAAGGATGGGAGTGGGCGAGACTGGGGCATATCGCTCAGATAAACCCGAGAAACCAAATCGACGACAGTACACAGGTCTCGTTCATTCCTATGGCCTCGGTAAGCACTAGCTACAGCGGCTCTCATGATCAGGAAATTAAAAGTTGGTCAGAAGTAAAAACTGGATTTACGCACTTTGCAGACGGTGATGTGGCTATCGCTAAAATCACACCCTGCTTTGAAAACAGTAAAGCCGCAATTTTTTCAAATCTAAGCAATGGTGTAGGTGCAGGAACAACGGAGCTTCATGTTGCTAGACCGTACGGTTTTCTGGAGCAAAGATTCGTTCTTTTGGTGTTCAAAAGTCCACGATACTTGACCGAGGGTGAGAGCCAGATGACTGGTTCCGCTGGGCAGAAGCGGGTTCCAAAAAGCTATTTTGAAGGCACACCTATTCAAGTCCCCCCACTCGCCGAACAACAACGTATCGTCGCCAAAGTCGATGAACTCATGACCCTCTGCGACCAACTGGAGCAGCAAAGCGAACACCAGCTCAGCGCCCACCAGCAACTGACCGACACCCTGTTGGGCACTTTATTACAACCCGCCGCAGGCGCCCTGACTGAATCGGCGGATGCCACGACGAAGTCGTCACAAAAAGAGGAACTGAACGACAACTGGCAACGCCTCGCCCAACACTTCGACCTGCTGTTCTCAGGCCCTATGGGCGCCTGGGCCATCGACCGCTTAAAAGACACCATCCTCCAACTCGCCGTCATGGGCAAACTCGTCCCGCAAAACCCAGACGACGAACCGGCGTCAAAACTGCTCGAACGCATCGAAGAAGAAAAAGCCCGACTGGTCAAAGAAGGCAAAATCAAAAATCCGAAAAAACTGCCGTCCGTGAGTGACGGCGAGAAGCCGTTTGAATTGCCGGAGGGATGGGAGTGGGTGAGACTCTCCCATATCGGTACGTTTTCGGGGGGCAAAACTCCGAGCAAAGCACGCTCAGAATACTGGGATGGTGATATTCCTTGGGTCTCACCAAAAGATATGAAAACAGCCCACATTCAGAATTCTGCAGATTGTGTGACCATAGAGGCAATTGAAGATGGCTTGGAACTGTACCCTCCCGAAACCATATTGACAGTAGTAAGAAGTGGAATTTTACGTCACACACTACCAGTCGCTATAACCAAGGTTCATTGTTCAATAAACCAAGATATCAAGGCATTGAAACTGCATATCCCGAAGCTATCCACATACGTGCATCTGCTTCTAAAGGGCTTTGAATCATTTATTTTGAGTAACTTAACCAAAACGGGTACTACTGTTGAAAGTGTGAAGGTAGAAGAATTTATGAATCAAGCATTCATAATTCCCCCAGTCGCCGAGCAACAACGTATCGCCGCCAAAGTCGATGAGCTATTCGCCCTCTGCGACCAACTGAAGGAACGCTTACATCAGGCCAGCGAAACCGAACAACATCTGACCAACGCCATCGTTGAGCAGGCGCTGAACTGACATTATGAAGGAAAGGACTCCATGAATACCCTCTACAAGTACATGCCCTTCCGCCAGGAATTCTTTGAAAACTTCCTGGTTCGTTGTTCACAAAGAGCGGCATTGAACGACCCTTTTGAAATGCTACCTGGCGTAGACTATATGGTTGCTTTGGAATTTGACGCCTTGGGCAGGCCCAGTGGGCGCTTTGGGAACACCAGAGAAGAGGTCAGGCAATATTTTCAAAAGGATTTATCTGCTGGTGTGCGCGCCCACGTTGCACTTACTCAAGATACGAGTGACTTGGGTATTATTTCTTTTACAGAAACCCGCGACAACTTACTGATGTGGTCTCATTACGCAGACCAGCACCGGGGCATGGTGGTGGAATACGACCTGCACCATGAATTTTTTACTAAGCTGAACGGCGAATCTGAGCGTCTTGCACGTGTTTTTTATCGAAAGCAGCGCTCCAAAGATTTATATCCAGATTCAATAAGCGCAGAACTTGTAGATTTATATGGCATTTTGTTCGAAAAATCAGATGAATGGATTTACGAAAAGGAATTCAGAGTATCAAGGAAGTTGATCAAAGCGGATCTGATTGCAGTAACACAGAAGTTCTGGAACGAAAACCCACATGGTCTATTCACCCACACAGACATCACTCCAGAGGTGATATCCGGCCCGAACTGGCTAAACCTGACAGGGCTGATTGCTTACCCCGCACAAGGACTACTCGATAGCGCTGATGCATTCTTTTTCTTTAAGATACCTCCCAATGCTATCAAATCAGTATCTTGCGGTGCACTCATGCCGGACAGTGCCGTCAAACTAATCAAAGCTAAAGCTGTAGAACACGACTTTATTTGCCAGAAGGCAAAAATTCACGACGATGATTATTGTCTGCAGTTTGAAACGCTTACATCTAACAAAGGATAAGAGTGACTAGGGGCAGTGATGAGCGATACGCCAATACTTTTCAAATACATGCCCTACAGGAGGGAGTTCTTCGAGAATTTCTACCTGCGCTGCACGCCGCGCAGCGCGCTTAACGACCTGTTCGAGCTGCGGCCGTCTGATCAGTACATGCGCGACCACACCTGGGACTTGCTCGCTCAGCGAGAAATGACACCAGAAACCGAGTTCAGCGAAGAGCTGTTCGACTTCAACAGCGAGTTTTTAGAGAAAGCTTTCAAGAAAATAGGCATCGTCTCGTTCTCTGAAACTAACGACAACCTGCTGATGTGGAGTCATTACGCTGACAACCATCGCGGCATTGTAGTCGCCTTCGATACCTCCCATGACGTCTTCAAAGAAGACGGCAGTAAATCCCGGCAATCAGGGCGGGTTCATTACCGCAAAAACAGAATGAAAGCCCTTCCCCAAAAATTAAAGAATGGCTTCTATATGTCAGACAGCACCCGAGTTTACTTCGAGAAGTCTGATGAGTGGATCTACGAAAAAGAACACCGCCTGATCAGCGACCTGTACCAAGTTGACGCAACCCTCTGCACTGCGGATTACTACGACAAACACCTCCGCCAAAAGTACCCAGACTTCGAGCCCGAAGCTGTAACTGACAAGCTGGTATCCATCACCGATATCAAAGACTGCTGCCACAATGCCGCTAACCCAGATGTGCTATGCATGTTACAGGTGCCGCCTGAATGCATTCTCTCAGTGATATGCGGGGCAAACATGCCGGATGAGCAGAAGCACGAAGTTCGGGAAACTACGCAAAGATTAGGGATTAGTTATCTTGAAGCTGAACCGGACGAAGATGAGTACAAGTTAAACTTTGTTCAGCCACAATACCCTGCAAGACAATAAGGCTCTGCTGAAAAAGTTGTTCTCTGTAGTACCATGATCGGGTAACTGGCTAGATTGATGGACAAACATGACCTACACCCGCCCATGGCTTAGCTACAAAGATCAACTAGAGCGCCTCAAATCGAGGGGGCTCGTGGTCACGGACGACTCAGCTGCTCTCAAAGCCCTAGAGCAATTTGGTTATTACCGGCTGAGTGCGTACTGGTATCCATTCAGGCAAAAGGAGTTTGATGCCAAAGGGCGGGTATCAGGTGTCACAGATGATTTCATTCCCAATACTGAACTGAAAGACTCGGTACAACTTTATCTATTCGATAAGAAGCTCAGATTGCTTCTACTCGATGCTCTGGAGCGCATTGAAATCGCGTTACGGGTAGATGTCGCGCATCTGTTGGGCAGACTAGATACCTTTGCACACACTAAGCAAGACAAGTTGCACAGATCATTCGCCAATAAAGCCAAGGGCAGTGGCAAGCCAACTGCATTCAATGCCTGGAATCAGAAGCGTGTTTACGTTGAAGCACGTTCTAAAGAAGACTTCGTCGAACATTATAAGACGAACCATGGTCCCGACTTGCCTATCTGGGTTGCTGTTGAAACCTGGGACTTTGGCGCGCTATCGCAGCTTTTCGCGATGATGAAAGTGAAACACCAAGCTCAGATTGCACGAAAGTATGGCGTACCTGATTGGGAAGCCTTCCAGAGCTGGCTACGTTCTTTAAACTATTTGAGAAATATCTGCGCACACCATAGCCGGTTATGGAATCGGAACATTATCGACCAGCCCTCTTTACCCGGTTCAGGAGCACTTTTGTGGCTGGACCAACTACGTTCAAGTGGCCTGACAGACGACGAACTCAAATCCCGCCCTTTCCTGTTAGTCGCTATATGTCGCCACATGGTCTTGCAACTGAATCCGTCGAGTGAATGGCACAACCGCATGAAAGGGCATCTGGATCAATTCCCTAACGTTGTTTCCGATTACAAAATTAGTATTGAAGCAATGGGGGCCCCGAGCAACTGGCATGCATGGTGGTAGGTTTTCATCAGGCAATAAAAAACCCCCGCGTATGACATCCTACCGAAGTAAGAGCAAAGAGGCGGGGGCCGTGTTACAAAGAACTCTATGTCGATGAGCCGGTCACGTCAAGATAGAATTACTCATTCTTACTACTTTTTAGTAACTTCTACTAATGTCCGGTAGTGTCATGTCGACCGTCTATCAACGGATTGATCGGGGTAACTTCCGGGGTAACAACATAAATATCTGTTGAAATTATCTTTAATTTTCAATGAGTTATAAGAAATATTCGGCTTCCTGTGGGGAGGCCATTACTGAATATCACTGTTTCACCTCTCACTCCTCGCCGGGAATACTAAAGATACGATAAGCTCCGCGTTCTGGAACGTCAGGTTCAAGGACTTTAAGGCACTCATTCATGCAACTCAGCGAAGCTCAACAAACCAATAATATCTGGCGCCTGACCATTGCTCTGGCGCTGGCTGGTGCAAACTCGGTTGTGATTTTTGCCACCAGCGCGGTCATTGGTCATCAGCTGTCGCCAGCCCCGGCTCTGGCGACACTTCCGATTTCTCTGTTTGTGGTGGGGCTGGCTATTTGCACTCTCCCCTCAGGCCTGATTGCGCAGCGGTTCGGGCGCCTTGCTGCTTTCCAGGCAGGAACAGCCATGGGCATACTGTCAGGGTTGTCGGCGATGGCCGCCATGATCTACGGCTCATTCACTCTCCTCTGCCTGTCGACTGTTTTTGGCGGCGCCTATGCTGCAGTAGTTCTGTCTTTTCGCTTTGCAGCGGCCGATGGTGTAGCACCCGAAAGGCAACCCAGAGCACTGTCTATGGTGATGGCGGGTGGAATCGCCGCCGGTGTCGTTGGACCACAACTGATTACACACACAATGAACCTTTCTCTGCCCGGATTAGACACCCCACCCTTTGCGGCGTCGTTCCTGATTCAGGCGCTGGCTGCTGCGCTCGCTGGTGTGGTGCTGTCGGGCGTTAAGTTACCTCGGCTGAGCGTTGAAGAAGTTGCCGGCGGGCGTTCACTGGGTGACATTGTTCGACAACCGCTTTTTCTACCTGCCGTTGTGTGTGGTGCTGTCTCTTACCTGGTGATGAACTTTCTGATGACAGCGGCTCCACTTGCGATGCATTTTCATGGGCACTCTCAGGCTGACGCGAACCTCGGGATTCAGTGGCATGTGATCGCCATGTACGGGCCCAGCTTTTTTACTGGGCACCTGATTGCGCGTTTTGGAGCCATCCGTATTTCAGCAATCGGGTTGGCGCTTACTGCCATTGCAGCCGGAGTTTCTCTCCATGGTGTGGACGTATTTCACTTCTGGTCGATGTTGATTATGTTGGGCGTAGGTTGGAATTTCGGCTTTCTGGGTGCGTCTGCCCTGATTTTGCAGTGTCATCGGCCAGAAGAGAAAAACCGGGTGCAGTCGCTGAATGATTTTGTCGTTTTCTCGCTGATGGCCATGGGCTCTTTTGCTTCTGGTGGCATTCTCAGTTACTGGGGTTGGGACACCGTACTCTGGGTGTCGTTTGTTCCTGTCATTGTTGCCTCTGTCATTATGCTGCTATTACAACGTAACCGATCAGCCGCGGTGTCGAGGGCTGAGAACGGCGAGTAATCAATTATTACTATCACACTGATACATTTAATATAATTTTAATATCAACCTATCGCGCTACTCTGTATCTTAGTAATCACAAGCAACGCTAATAACGATAGCAATTGATGAGGTGCGACGATGGACAACAACTCTGCGGGCAAATGCCCGGTTATGCACGGCAGTGTCACCCAACACGGAAATTCGAACACAGACTGGTGGCCGAATAATCTGAACCTCGACATCCTGCATCAGCACGATACCAAGACGAATCCACTCGGCGAAGATTTCAATTACGCCGAAGAATTCAAAAAAATTGATCTTGAAGCTCTGAAAAACGACGTTAAAGCCCTTCTTACTGACAGCCAGGAGTGGTGGCCTGCTGACTGGGGGCACTATGGTGGCCTGATGATTCGTATGGCCTGGCACGCAGCCGGTTCATACCGCTTGGCAGACGGTCGCGGTGGTGCAAACACTGGCAATCAACGCTTTGCGCCGCTGAACAGCTGGCCAGATAACGCAAACCTCGATAAAGCTCGTCGCCTGCTTTGGCCAATTAAGAAGAAGTACGGCAATAAGCTGTCCTGGGCTGACCTGATGATTCTGGCTGGTAACATGGCATATGAATCTTTTGGTCTGAAAACCTTTGGTTTTGCCGGTGGCCGTGAGGATATCTGGCATCCAGAAAAAGACACTTACTGGGGCTCAGAGAAGGAGTGGCTGGCGCCGAGTGATAACGACAACAGTCGTTATTCCGATGACCACGAAATGGAAAATCCACTCGCAGCCGTAATGATGGGTCTGATCTATGTGAACCCGGAAGGCCGCGACGGCAAGCCTGATCCACTCAAGTCGGCAGCTGATGTACGCGATACTTTCAAGCGTATGGCGATGAACGACGAGGAAACCGTCGCCCTGACCGCTGGCGGCCATACCGTGGGTAAATGCCACGGCAACGCCAACCCTGACGACCTTGGCCCTGAGCCTGAAGCCGCGGATGTGGATGAGCAAGGCCTGGGCTGGAACAACAAGAAAGGCCGTGGCATTGGCCGTGACACCCTGACCGGTGGCCCTGAAGGCGCCTGGACAACCAACCCGACTCAGTGGGACATGGGCTACTTCGACATGCTGCTGAATCACGAATGGGAGCTGACCAAGAGCCCAGCAGGTGCATGGCAGTGGAAACCGATCGATATCAAAGAAGAAGATATGCCGGTGGACGTTGAAGACCCGAGCATCCGTACCATGCCGATGATGACTGATGCGGACATGGCGATGAAGGTCGATCCGGAATACCGCAAGATTTGCGAGCGCTTCCACAAAGACCCTGAGTATTTCTCAGATGTCTTTGCCCGAGCCTGGTTTAAGCTGACGCACCGCGATATGGGTCCGAAGAGTCGTTATATCGGCGCAGACGTACCGGCTGAAGATCTGATCTGGCAGGACCCGATTCCTGAGGTGGATTACACCCTGACGGATGATGAAGTTGCAGACCTGAAGGCACAGATTCTGGATTCTGACCTGACTGTTGCCGAACTGGTGGCAACCGCGTGGGACAGCGCTCGTACGTTCCGTGGTTCTGACTTCCGTGGCGGTGCCAACGGCGCGCGTATCCGCTTAGCGCCGCAGAAAGACTGGGAGGGGAACGAGCCTGAGCGTCTGCAGAAGGTGCTCGCTGTTCTTGAAGGTATCCGTGCTGGCTTCAGCAAGCCTGTCAGCATCGCCGATATGATTGTACTCGGTGGTACCGCGGGTGTTGAGAAAGCAGCGAAAGACGCTGGCGTCGATGTGACTGTACCATTCGCACCGGGTCGCGGTGACGCAACGGATGAACAGACGGATGCTGAATCGTTCGATGTGCTTGAACCCCTTGCTGATGGTTTCCGTAACTATGCCAAGAAAGAGTATGTGGTTTCGCCTGAAGAGATGCTGCTCGACCGCGCACAGCTCATGGGGCTGACTGCGCCGGAGATGACGGTTCTGATCGGCGGCATGCGCGTACTGGGTACCAATTTTGGTGACAGCCAGCACGGCGTATTTACCGATAACGTTGGCGCATTGAGCAACGACTTCTTCGTGAATGTGACGGATATGGCGTACCAGTGGAAACCAGCGAGCAAAAGCCACTACAACATCGTTGATCGCAAGAGCGGTGAAACCAAGTGGACAGCGACGCGTGTCGACCTGGTGTTTGGCTCTAACTCGATCCTGCGTTCATACGCTGAGGTGTATGCGCAGGATGACAGCAAAGAGAAGTTCGTTAACGACTTCGTGAAGGCCTTTGTGAAGGTAATGAATGCGGATCGCTTTGATCTGAAATAGTAACCTTGTTGGTCTTCTGGCCCGTATCAGCGCCGCTCACAGCGGCGCCCGATGCGGGCTTCTTTCGTTTTACAGGCATAGAACTCTGTTGATAATCCGGGCAGTTTCTGTACTATCGGGCTTAATAATAATTATCAGAAACGGGCGCTGATGCGCTGCGATTACGGAAAATACTATGCCCTCGTTCAAGTCTGCTGTTCTGGCTGCGGCCGTTGCCCTTCCTACTCTGTCATTCGCCGATTCGGCAATTAACTACGATTTCGTTCAGGCTAGTTTTGCGAAGAGTAAGCTGGATTCTCCATCGTCAGGTGAACCAAATAACACGACAGCAACCATCTTTGAATTGCAGAAAGACCTGGGTTATCAGGTCGTCGCCAGTGTTTCTGCCGGCTTTGTCGAGCTGAAAGACCGTTATGAGACCGACGACTCCAGATACAGTGCAGATATCGACCAGCGTACTTTGCGCATCGCGATCGATCGTTATTTTCAGATCTCCCCAACCCTGCACATCGTTCCGGGCTTATCGTACAGTGAAACCAAATCTGACGTTGAGACCAAATACCAACGTACTGATGTGAATTTCTTTTTCGAAGAATCCTCAGTGACCTACACAGACAGCTCGGCGTTTAATCTTGAAACCCGATACCGCTTATCTGAATATTCACCGCTGGAGTTATCCGGGACCGTATCTTATGCAACAGGTGAGGAAGAGGATTCAATCATCGTTGACCTGTCAGCCGAGCTGAATATTTCAGATATTATTTCTGGTCGTTTCTCTTATCAGAAAGATATTGAAAATTCTGCTCCGGCCTACATTTACGGTATTCGCGTTTACTTCTGAGTATCGCCTGCACAGGATGTCACTCAGCGATATGTCGAACATTCCTGAGTGTCATCACAAATAGAAAGACGATTATTGTCCCGCTCGTAGGTTCCGGTGTGATCATAAGCATTACACCCCGGATCAGCATCCGAACTTCCTACCCTGTAGCTACATTGGCTAAGCACGTAAGAGCCTGATATTTCATCACCGAGAAAAGTCAGACGACAGTCACAGCGAGAACCATCTTCCTCCTCAAGGTAGTACGCGAGGTTGGTATTTAAAGCTCCGCCAGTCAGGTCGAGAAGAAAGCCACTACCGGTTTCTGTCCATTCGCGGAACAAACCGGCATCAGTTTCATCATCATCGCCGCTGATCAACGCTGTTGTTGGAGAGCCACCGCCACACGCGAACAGGGCTGAGGATAAGAGAAGCACGAAGAAAGGTTTCATGTAACGTCCTTGTTGTTTACTTTGTTTGCTTCAGGGAGCGCAATTCCGCTCGCACTCCCATAGGGTTATTCTGTTTCAGTAATACAGGAAGATGCCTGTACCAAAGGCACGATAATCAGAATCCAGATAGGTCGTCATATCAAGATAGGCCTCTATCGTGCCTACCAGGCGTGCACTCACCCGCCCGCGGAAATATGCATCGTTAGTATCTTCGGTCAGGATAACTCCCAACAGAGGCTGAATATCGAGACTGTTGTAATCGTCGATAAACCAACGTACGCCAACCGACAGATCTGCAAAAGGCTCTGAGCCCTTTTCATCAATGACTGTGGTTTCAATTTCATCTTCGAGTTTCAGGCGGCTGTAGGTGTCATAAAACGCATAACCCACTTTTGCCGTTCCAACCGCATCTGCTTTCGCTGTGATCGGCAGGTGAGCACCAAGGCTGACACCAATATCGATCGAATCACGCTCATAAAAGTACGAGTTACCCGAGGTCATCAATTCATCATCGGTAAACTCGCTGGTACCGAACGCCTGATAGATAAGACCTTGCTTCAGCTCTTCTGAATAAATCGCTGTGACACGGTGACCTTCCAGCTCTTCGCTGAAGCCGTCGACGCCAATCCGTTGGTAATCATAGGTAAGACCCAGATAATCGTAGTTAAATGGTTCAGCGGCGGTTGCTGCCATTGCCATTGTCATTCCTAACAAGGCACTGACTGATGCAGTTAATGGTCTCATTCTTGAGCCTCTCACAGGTTATTAACTACCCAGGAGTTGTGGTGAATGCCGCCTCTGCGGGCAGCTTCGGCAAGATTACATTGGCTGGTTTTAAGCTGCAAACCTAAGTCTCACTATATTGATCTGAACCCGTAAGCAGGAAGCATCAAGTGCGCTGTTGCGCCTGCTCCAGAAACGCTTTAAGCCCGCCCAGAACAAATACTCTGGCCGCATCATAGGTTTCAGAAAACGCTGAACTCTGAACCTCCCCCCGTGTCATGCTGTTCACTCTGAAGTTATCAGCAAACACACTAAGGTAAGTTGCCAGAATAAACTGCCAATGCCGCAGTAAGTCTGAAAACGGGATACCTGGATACAGAGTATGCAAAGCCATCAAAAACTTCTGCGTGATCGGGTTGTAGAATTCAACGACGCTCAACAGTACTGGCGATCGTGAACCAATCATCTGATTGACCAATCTGAGGTAATTACGCCAACCCTCACCGCGCTCGCTGACTTCCAGCAAAGGGTCAAAGAAAGCTGAAATGATCTCTGCAGCCTGTTTTTCTCGGGGCTTGGCATCATCAATCGCGGCCAGACGCTCTTCACGCAGCGCATTAACGACCTCAGCCCGGCGCTTGATGACCTCATAAAAAAGCTTTTCTTTGCCGCCGAACAGATCATTGACCGCTGCCAAACGCACTTTGGCCAACCCGGTAATGTCCCGCACGCTGACAGCATGGAAACCGTATGAAGCAAACAAAGCTTCGGCGGCATCCAGCAGGCCATCCGCCCTGGCCTGCTGTTTAGGGGTCAATTCAGTCATTCATTCTCCAGCACCTTGGAACAACCGTTCCAGTAATGTTAGTATGAACCGGAACATTTGTTCCAAAAACCCTAAAAATAGCAAACAACAGATTATTAATCACCCACTTTTCGCTACCGACAGGAGTGCCTGCATGAACCGTCTTGATGTGTCTTATCAATCTGGTGATGATCACTGCGCCGCATGGTTATATCTTCCGGACTCAGATCATCCAGCTCCCGTTGTTGTTATGGCACATGGTCTCGGCGCTGTTCGTTCTATGCGCCTGGATGCATTTGCCGAACGTTACTGCGACGCCGGTTATGCCTGCCTTGTGTTTGACTATCGTCACTTCGGTGATAGCAGCGGAGAACCGCGCCAGCTTTTAAGCGTAACAAAGCAGCTGGAAGACTGGGCAGCTGCAGTGAAGTTCGCCGCAAATGATCAACGCGTGGATGGCAGCCGGATAATTATCTGGGGCAGCTCATTCAGTGGTGGTCACGTACTTAAGACAGCAGCCAATGTTTCTGGGGTTGCTGGTGTTATGTCTCAGTGCCCTTTTACTAACGGTATTGCTTCTTCAATGGCGCTCCACCCTCTGAGCCTGATGAAGGTATCACTGGCGGCAACCGCTGACCTTCTGTCTATGCCCTTCAGAAATGCACCCGTGATGGTCGATCTTGCCGGATCACCCGGCGACGCTGCACTGATGACCGCGCACGATGTTATGGAGGGATACAACGGCATTAAGCCAGAAGGTTCAGATATTCCTGGCTATGTTGCTGCTCACTTTGGCTTTGAAATTACCCGCTATTTCCCTGGGCGTTCAGCTTCGCAAGTAACTGCACCAACGCTTCTTATTGCTTGCCTGAGAGATACCGTGGCGCCAGTCAAACCCACGTTAAAATACGCAAAATCGTTGAAGAATGGCTCGCTCGTTGAGTTGGATACCGGACATTTTGATATTTATCGCGGTGAATGGTTTGAGAAAGTAGTTTCCATTCAGATCGACTGGCTGGGTAAAAATTTCCCTTTATAAGAAATGTGCAGAGAGCGATGAAATATGATGAATTAATTCCAGACGATGGTTGGCAACTACCTCCGGAGCGTCGTGTTCCTTCTGTTGCGGAGGGTGACATGAGTTTCTTTAAACGCGTTCTTCTCTGGGGAATCGAGCGCTTCGGAAAACTCAATGCAGCCAATCTGTGGTTATTAATGATGCACAACATGCGACTGCTGCGCGGCATGCTGTTCTTCGCCTCCAAGCTGATGCCATTCGGGAAACTGGATCGACGCGATACTGAATTGGCTATTCTGCGCATCGCCTGGTTGTGTCGCTCACGCTATGAGTGGGGCCAACATGTCGATATTGGCCTACGTGCAGGCCTGACAAAAGACGAGATTCGCCGTATCCCTGAAGGCGCAGACGCCCATGGCTGGAGTGAACGCCAGTCACTGATTTTGCGTGCATGCGACGGCATGGTCGGTAATAACCTCGTCGACGAACAGACCATGCCTGGTCTGAAAAAACACTACAACCATGCGCTCATGATCGAGCTACTGATGTTAATCGGCTGGTACCAGGGGCTCGCTGGTGTTTTGAACAGCAGCGGTATTCCCCTGGATTCATCCTTAGAAGATGTTCTTACCAGATTACGCAGTTAATCAATGTCTTCCAGGCCGGCAGGTTCATAGTGCTCAGTAACACCAGAAGCTGTCGATCGCTCCCAGGTTTGCAGATAGGCTTCTGCAGATGTCATGACGGCTTCGTACGTTCGGGCCGGTGCCTGCTGGCGTAAGTCTTCAATGAAGTCCGCCAGCATTCCGTAGTGGGCCATGCCGTCCTGATTAAAATCGAACGTTCGGTTACCTGAGGTCTGCCGGTTAAATTCGATACCAAACTCTGAAATAAATGGATAATTTAACGGATTCGTTGCCACATCAGCTCGTGGACCCGGCTGACCTCCGAGGCCGCTCATGTCCGTACCGATACCCACACCGTTCAGGTATTGGGTGTCGGCAAGAATATCCAGATAACGATCCACCCGACGGACCATGTCTGTGGCATCACTGTTATAAGGTGCCACAAATCCACCCGCTTCTATTAAGCGCTGGGTATTACGATGCACCGCTCCACCAGGTGCGTTAAGCATCCAACTGTGAGTCGACAGTACACCGCTGTACCCTCGGGCCTCTGCTATATCCATGACCGCGGTGGCTGTCGCGTCACTCATATGATCCAGCTCGACCATCATCTTCAGATCAATCATGCGATTAACCAGATAGCTTCCTAATGGGCTCAGACCGTGTTGATTGCAATGCGGACGCGATTCGTCATAGTCGGGATTCAGGTGTACGACATCGAGAATTTCCCGTATCACCGGAATATCACCAATCAAAGGGAACCCGGATGTCATTGGCTTACCGTGGGTATGCGGGGCACATTCTTCTGTCTCAAAGAAGCGTCCGGAAGACAACAAATGGCCAATATTAATAAAACCACTTTCTACGACTGAACCTGCAAGCTGGTTATCGAATTTATGCGTCGGATAAAGAGAGCGCACGCCCAGGTCATAGACCTCCTGCAGTTGCGATTCTATCGTCTCGCGCGTGCAGTAATCGTTGAGCCCGCAATTAAATGTTTCTGAAGCCTCAATGCCGAGCACGACGGCCATACGCCCGGCGGCAATAGTCTCACGCGCTTCCTGAGGAGTGGTCACAATGTGGAAGAACCCCTTACCTGGGCCTCCCGCCTGAGCGTCGACGTACTCTTCAAGCTCACGCAGTCGTTGTGCTTGCAGACGAATCGAGTCCATCACATTGCAGCTGTTCGGGTTGATCCAGGAGGCAGGGTTTATTCTGCTCTGAGCCCAGCAAAGCACTTCATTTTCTACCAGATTGGTGACCATGATGCGCAACCCTGAAAGGTAAGCACGCTCCATCCATTTATAGTAATAACCCGAGTGGCTCATCTGCTGGTGATTTGGCCACCATGGAAAATCGGGCCACCCACGGGTGTCATAGCGGTTGTTGATATCGTTGAATGTATAAAGGTTACCAATCAGATCGAGCGAGCCGTCTTTTCCGTGAAGGTGCGACGAATCCTTAAGTGCTTCTTCAACGCCAAACCGGTGGAAAGGCTCACCGGCCATAAATTTACCGCCCATAAACTCATACGACGAAATATGTGTGTGGGCGTCAATATAGCCACGAACAGGTAAATCGACGTCGCCTTTTAACGCATCACGATCTCCGTGAGCATTCACTGTGACTTCAGGGAACTGGCTGCACCCGTCCAACTCAACAAAGTTCAGGGCTGTTTCTTTATTGAGAGAGAATACGTCGAGGGTGCTGGTGAAGTAGAGTTCGCCATTTCGAATGCGATGAGCTAACTGAAAACCAGTTTGTGCGTTGTGAAGTGTATAACCATCACCATCACGCTCCAATTTCCATTCTGCGCGGTTATTCGCTGTCTCCGTCGCTCTCACTATCGCCGTCGTGCTCGCACCAAGATAGCTGCTGGAAGCATCGCGCAATAAGAAGTGCTGGTGCTGGCTGGGTTTCAGATAGAAGCGACTGGCGCTGGCAGATGAATCTCCAGAAAACGAGTAGGACGGGAATCCGTCTGCCCATCCCGGATTCTCTTCAAAGCGCAGCCAATGACCAGTCCCTGGAGACTGGATGCCGATACATCGCTGCGCCAGACTCGCCACACTGCCTTGATAAGGCTCGGCGAGTTCAAGAGCAGGAGGAGACGACATTGCAATTGCATTGACGGACGACAGCAGAAAACTCACTGCGACCCATGAGCGAAACCCAGACATAGCATCACCTTTATTATTCTTATTTTTTTTAAATTTTAGTTTTGTAGCTTCAACCTACGTGTATTACGAAGGGCGGCCAAGGAGTAAATTCGGTTCGGCCCGAAAAGAACCAAGTCAGGCCTACTGGAACCATCGTTCATCTGGCGGTAGAGTAGCGACTGACTTTTTACTCTGATTCCCGGGCCACTCTGATGAATTCAAGATTGTTTCTTCGACTGACGACAACTGCGCTGTTCGCTACTTTTCTTGCATCCTGCGCAACCTTAAAAGGGATCGTCGATGTTAAAAAACCCACCGCTGAAGTTGCAGGCGTTTCTCTCGGCAGCCTGTCACTGGAACAAGCGACGCTGTTAGTGGACGTTGCTGTCAGCAACCCGAACGGATTTGCCCTGGATGCAGCGGGCTTTGATCTTGATCTGGGGGTCGCTGGATCTCCTCTTGCCTCAGTTAATCAACCAGACGCTACGGTAACCGTACCCGCCAATGGCACGGAGTCGGTTCAGCTTCCTGTTACGCTTAAATTTACTGACCTAGCCAACGCGATTGATGGACTGAGCGGTAAAAACGCGGTCGATTACACAGTTGATGGCAATGTGCTTATGGATATTCCGGTCATGGGCAATATCAGCATCCCGGTAGACTTCAAGGGCACCTTACCCATCCCTCAATTGCCACAGATCAGCTTCAGCGATATCAGTCTTTCGGATGTCAGCTGGAGCGGTGCCAAGCTGATGCTGAGTCTCGATGTCGAGAACCCGAATGCGTTCGGGCTGGATCTGAAGTCTCTGGCTTATAACCTTCAGGCTGAAGGAAAATCACTGGGGAAAGGCACATTGAACAGCGTTAAGCTCGAGCAAGGTCAGTCACAGAAAATCGATATCCCACTGGAAGTCAGCCTGACCAATCTGGGAATCAGCCTCTTCCGGATGCTCTCTGGTGGTGAGGCAGTAAAGGTGGGGATCGACGGTAGCGCCGACGTCGCGCCTGACATTGGTCTCTGGAAACCTGAACCACTGCAGTTCAAAGCGGAGCGCACCCTGAATCCATAAGGCCTGAATCCCGCGCGCTTCAGACTGGGTAAAAGGGGTAATCCTGGCGGAATCGCTCCATCGAGAAGAGCTCGTCAAGCTGTTCAGACAGCCGACGGCTCTTACGGCCGTCCAATCCCAGGTATTTTAGTTCCGCCAGGCAATCCGGGCAGATACTGAGCGTTTTCTCCGGGTCACGGGTACTGGCTTTGATGCTTTCAGCATCCCGAAGTCGATGCAGCTCATGACAGGCAGCGAGATGTATCTGCCCTTCTCCTTCCACCCAAACCCTCGAATTTTTCAGTGCCAGCGTACGATCCGGCAGTATACGTAACTGCCCCGGTAACGCGTTCAGTGAGCCCTTGGCCAGTTGATCGCGCTCGCCAAAGGTCAGCTGATGCTCTGGGTCGAATTCGACAAAGTGTCCGTACCCATCTGCCCCCATACGGTGCTTAAGGGCATTAAACTCGGGTTCGTCCAGAAAGTTATATAGCTTCATGGCTGAACCCTATCGAGTATGGTGGCAATGCGGCCTTCGGCATCAGTGCGAACGCGAAACTCTACCCGCCGGGATGCCGAGCCCAACTCGCTTCCGGCGTCATCTCTCACCACTTTCGCTGATGACAACCCGTTGGCGGTCAGGTGTGCCTTCAACCAGCTTTTATCATCAGCAACCGGTTTCAGGCCTAACACGTAGGCAAGCGTAGAACGGGTCCGCTCTTGTGACAGGTTCATATTGAGAATGTAGGCTTCATCGTCTGAACGGGCGCCAAACCAGCCGCTGGAAGTATGCCCTTCTATGCGCACTTCAAGAATGTCGTCGCGATATTGTTCCTGAGTAATGATGCGTACATAACGGGGAAAAAAGTCGTCGAGAATGGCCTGAAATTCCGGTTTTAGCTCAGCCTCACCCTTATCGAACAGAACATCAGTATTATTAAAACGGAAGGCGAGGTCTTCATCGAGTTCTGCGCCCCACCTCGACATATCATCAGCAAACTCGGTCTGAAGATCTTTATAAAGTTGGGTGCGCAGCTGGTCATACAGAATGGCAACATCACGGATTTTATCGCGCTCAGTTTCCACGTTAATCATAAAGACTACGGATACCAGCATGAACACCATCATCAAACCGGCCATTAAATCCGAAACGGCAACCCAGTGACCTTCGTGATCCTGAGAGTCATCAAGCTTTTGCGAGTCGTCGAGCATGGTCAGTCCTCAACCTGGCGGGCCATATTCACCAACTCTGTCAACTTGTCAGTGAGCGGACTGTAATCAGAGACAAATTTCTCAGACAGTGCCGTTAACTGAAGACCGAACGCACGCAGCGCTTTATTGAGCTCTTCCTCCATGCCGGTATCCAGCTGAGCGACCTGTCGCTCGAGGCGCTCGCCCAGTTTCTGCATGTGCTGCTGACTTTGTTGTTGCTGGCTAAGAAGCTGCTCCTGGCTCTCGACCATCACTTTATTCAGTTGCGAAGTCAGCTCTTTCTGTGTCTGGCTCAGCTCTTCTGTGGCCCAACGCTGCTGTGACTGAACTGCATCGGACATACCTTGAGTCAGAACTGACAGGCGTTCCTCCAATTTAGGCAGCCCCTCAGCAGCGTTGTTGACCATGTCGGCGAGGCTCCCCAATTGCGAATGAATGTTCAGTCGCTGAGTTTCGAGCCCAGTGAGTAATTCCTGCAGTGATTCTGATATCCCGTTGAATGCGTTGGCATTACGAACCATGTACTCAAAAGCATTACTGGCTTCCTTCATCAGTGCCGAAGATCGCTCCTGCTCTGAAATCAGCTCATCAAGCTGTGTCCGGTAGGTTTGTTGCCACTCAAGCATCGCAACGACAGACTCATTCAGCTGTTTGAAGTTTTCACCGTATTGCTCGTTGATCTTGGTGTTGAACTCATTCATTACTGTGCGAATGGCATCAACCAGCGCTTTCGCATTTGCGTCAGCCATCTTTTGTTGATACGTCGTTAATACGTCGATTAACTGGTCGAAGCGGCGCTGAGAAGCGCTATGCTGCTCAGCAAGTTCTGCTCTGAGGCTCTGCTCTGATCCATCATGAAGTTGCTTCACCAAAGCTTGCAGAGACAGATCGAGGTCATCCACGGTGGCGGCGCGATGTTGTGTTGACGCTCGCCTGCCCGCTTGCTCTACAGCGGCCCGTATTTTCAGCGTCAGTGCAGCAAAGAGACCAGCAATAGAGGTCCAGAAGGCCGTTTTAAGGCCATCCATCAGCCTGGGAACACTGCCCTGAATATCGGCGGTATCAAAATGCCACAGACCAAGCGCTACCCCAAGGAAGGTACCAAAGATACCAATACTGGTCAGAATCGCGGGCGCTACTTCGGCTGTCTTCGATGAGTACCGGAACAAGTGGAAGAAAATGCCAAGTGCAAGCACAGCGCCAATGAGTACCAGCGTCCATACCGAGAATTGTTCCAACACCATAATACGTAGCCTGACAGGTTATTTATTGCATCACACAGAGTCAGTTTAGTCGTT
>CEUN01145501.1_pt1 | contig 26305 bp, 25 predicted proteins | sample 361501 | NCBI WGS metagenome assembly CEUN01 (sample SAMEA2622801, study PRJEB7988) | marine metagenome | biome: marine biome (ENVO:00000447); feature: marine epipelagic mixed layer (ENVO:xxxxxxxxx); material: "saline water (ENVO:00002010), including plankton (ENVO:xxxxxxxx)" | depth 120 m | reverse complement strand
GCCCTTGTTGTCGGCGCCGCGCAGCGCGGCAAAGCAGTCAGGAATCGACATGTGCATGGTGTGGCGCACCGCTTCCTTGCTGGCCTGGAGCGCCAGCGGCCCGCCTTCGGCCAGGTGATCGGCGGTTTCGCGCGCGCGGTCCATCAGCTTCTCCGGCTCGACGATCTCGTTGATCAGGCCCCATTTGAGGGCCTCTTCGGCGCCCATACGGCGGCCGGTCAGCAGGATGTCCATGGCGATGGAATGGGGTAGGCGGCGTGGCAGGATCTGGATCGCGCCGGCATCGGCGATGAAGCCCATGTGGACGTCGGGGATGAAGAACGTGGCGTGGGGCACGGCATACTGGATGTCGCAGGCTAGGGCGATCTCCCAGCCGCCGCCCACGGCATAGCCGTTGATGGCTGCGATCACCGGCTTGTAGAGGTCCCACATCTCGGTGATCCCTGCGAAGCCGCCGTCGTTCTTGTAATCCGTGGTGTCGGCAGAGGCATCACCGGCGTCGACGGCGTCGAATTCGGCGGCCCCCTCCTTCAGATCCCAGCCCGGTGAAAAGAACTTCTCGCCGGCGCCGGTGATGATGCCGACCAGCAGGTCCGGATCATCACGCAGGGTGACAAAGGCCTTGGACAGACCTACCGTGGCTTCGCGGCCGATGGCATTGGCCGGTGGATTGTCGAGGGTGATCTCCAGGACTTTCCCCCGACGCTCGGTGCGGACGACATCACTCATGTTCTTCTTCCTCAGGCTTCTCTGATCAAGGCGTCGACAGCCACTACACCCTCGCCCTCGGGCAGGACAAAGAGCGGGTTGATTTCGAGTTCGGCAAGGGTATCACGGTGGTCTGTGGCGTAACGTGCAACGGCAATCACCGCCGCCACCAGGGCGTCGAGGTCTCCCCTGGGTGCGCCGCGGAAACCCCCCAACAGGCGCGCGATCTTCAGGCGTCCGATGGCCGCGCGCACGTCGTCCTCATGGACCGGAAGCAGCAGGCATTCGGCGTCCTTGTAGAGTTCCACCAGCACGCCGCCGGCACCCACAACGAGTACCTGGCCGAACTGTTCAGAACGCGTCACACCGATGATCAGTTCGGCAACCGGCTTGGGCGCCATCGGTTCCACTAGGACGCGGTCGATGCCCAGCCGTGAAACCATGTCAGTGGCAGCCGCCTCGACGGACGCAGCATCCGCCAGGTTAAGCGCCACACCGCTGACATCGGTCTTGTGCAGAATGGTGTCGGACAGAACCTTCAGGGTGACGGGGAAGCCGATCTCGTCGGCCGCTAGTGCCGCATCGCCGACCGCCACGGCGCGGCCATCCGGCACTGGCAGGCCATGAGCCTTCAGCGCTTGCTTGCCAGCCCATTCGTCGAGCGCGTGAACACCATCGGGCAGAGGCGAAACAGCGGGGATGGCGAGGTCGTCCCGGCTGTCGCGCGCCATCACGGTCTGTTGGCGTTCCCCGAAGGTGCAGGTCTTGCCTATCGCTCCCATACCCTCGCGCATGCCCTGCATCATGGTGAGGCCTGTGGCATGCAGCGCCTCGCGGTCTGCCGCACTGGAATTTTCGGAGAAATGGTTGGTCTGGGCCACCGGAACACCCGTGGCCTTGCCGGCGTCACGGAGAGCCTCCAGAGCCTCCCGGGTGCCGAGATTTTCTTCGTGGGCCTGACTGCTTTCGATCACCAACAGGCCAAGGTCGGCGTTTTCCGAAAGGGCCTCGGTGAAGAGCTTCAGCAGGACGTCGTAGTTGCCCCAGTTCGTGGTGTTGAAGTCGAGCGGGTTGGAGATGCTGGTGTAGAGCTGCATATGCTCCTGCATCGCCGCCCGCTGTATTTCGGTCGGCTGCGGCAGTTCCAGCCCGTAGGGCGCGGAGAGATCGGCAATCATCTCGTTGTCGCCGCCCGAACAGGTGAAGCCCTTCAGTCTGCGGCCCGCGGGGACACCGGTGTGGGTGACGAACTTGGCGGTTTCCAGCAGCTCCACCGGTGTCGTGACCCGGATGATACCAAGCCGGTCGAACAGGGCCTGGTAGTGTTCGTCATCGCCCGCCAGGGAGGCCGTGTGGCTCATCGCCATCGAGGCGCCGAGATCCGAGACACCGGACTTCAGGGCAATGATTGGCTTTCCTGCCTCCAGCGCGCGCAGCGCGATACGGCTGAAACGCGGGATATCCGGCAGGCCTTCGACAAACAATGCAAAACAGGTGATGACGGGATCGTCGATCAGGACGTCGATGTAATCGGCGATATCCAGCACGGCCTGATTGCCGCAGGAGATGACGTAAGCCAGCGGAGCGGACCGTGCGTTCCGGGTGACAGCATGACAGAGGCTGCCGCTCTGGCCGATGAAGGCACAACCCCGTTTGACCCGCAGCCCGTCGCTGGGAATCGCCATCAGGGAGACCCCTTGGAGCTGGTTCGCGATGCCGTAGCAGTTGGGGCCGACCAGGGCGAGGTCACCGGCCGAAGCTTTCAGGTCCTCCTCGAGTTCGGGGCCGTCGCCGCCGATCTCCGAATAACCCGCCGCGTAGCAGATCACGCCGCCCGCACCCATGGCGTTGAGCCGGGGCAGGGTGGCGTTGGTGACCGTTCGGTTGACCCCGATGAAGGTGGCATCCGGGACACCGGGGAGGTCGTCGACCGACTTGAAGCAGGGAAGACCGGCCATCTCGTCGGTCTTGGGATTCACAAGCCAGACATCGCCGTCGAACCCCGATTCCAGTGTGCCCCGGATGGTCATCTCCAGGAAAGAACCGCCGACATAGCAGACGCTTCTGGGGTTCAACGCACGCTGAAGGTTCTTACGGCGTATCTCGGTCAGCATCACAGAAACTCGGTTGCCGGGTTGGTTGTTGATTTAGGCGTTCTGCTCGTGCGGGCGCAAGAGGTCGCGGCTGATGATGTGACGCTGAATCTCGCTGGTGCCTTCCCAGATACGGTGGACACGGGCATCGCGCCAGTAGCGCTGGATCGGCAGTTCCATCATCAGGCCCATGCCACCGAAGATCTGCACCGCATGATCGGTCGCCCGGCCCAGCACTTCGCTGGCGAAAAGCTTGCAGGTGCTGGTGTCCATGCGTGTGCAGGTACCCTGATCCAACTTCCATGCGGCCCTGAGTGTCATCAGCTCGGCGGCCCGCAGCTCCGTCGCCACGTCGGCGATCTTGAAGCTCACACCCTGGAAACGGCTGATGGTCTGGCCGAAGGCCTTGCGGTTGGCGGCCCAGTCGTTGGTCATGGCCAGCACGCGGCGGGTCTGGCCGACACAGTAGGCGGCCATGGCGATGCGCCCGGCATAAAGCCATTCGTTGGCGAGGTCGAAGCCCTGCCCTTCTTCACCTAGGATCTGGCTTTCGTGGACCCGGACGTTGTCGAAGGTGAGATCGGTGGGGTTGTAGCCGCGGGTGCAGACGGCCTCCATCTTGCGCACGTCAAATCCCGGTGTGCCCTTGTCGACCAGGAAGCTGGTGATGCGCTTCTGTGGTCCGCGCGGTGTTTCGTCTTCGCCGGTCACGCACAGTACGATGAAGAAATCCGCCAGGTCACCTTCGCTGATGAAGTGTTTGCGGCCGTTGATCACCCAGTGTTCCCCGTCCTTCACGGCCCGCGTCTGGATGTTGCGCGCGTCGGACCCGGCATTGGGTTCGGTCAGGGCGAAAGCCTCGGCCCGTTCGCCGCGCAGGGCGGGGTTGAGGTAGCGGTCGACCTGTTCTCCCTTGCACTTGGTCAGGATGTAGGTCGGTCCGCCCGTGCAGACCGTGAGGCCAGACGAAGCTTGGGAGAACTCGAAGGTCAACAGCGTCTGGGTCACATGATCGAGCCCCAGGCCACCCCACTCTTCAGGCAGGTGGCGCAGGTAGAGACCGGCCTCGATCGCTTTGCGCCGGATCTCCTTTTCCAGCTCCGGCGGCACGGCCCCGGTTTCCTCGACCATGTCCTCATGAGGGCGCAGCTCCTTCTCGATGAAGGCACGCACGGAATCGATCAGCATCACCTGTTCGTCGGAGGGCGTGAAATTAAGCATCAGGAGGCCTCCAGCGGACGCAGGATGGAACGGGAAATGATGTGGCGCTGGACCTCGCTGGTGCCTTCCCAGATGCGCTCGATCCGGGCGTCGCGCCACAGCCGGCCGATCGGCACGTCGTCCATCATGCCCATGCCGCCATGGATCTGGATCGCTTCGTCTGTCACCCGGCCCAGCATTTCGCTGGCATAGAGCTTGGCCATGGCGGCATCGGCATCGGTGAGCGTGCCCTGGTCCAGCCGCCAGGCCGCGTCATAGGTCAGCCACTCGGACGCCTCGAGTTCTGTTTCCATATCGGCGAGTTTGAAACTCACGCCCTGAAACCGCCCGATGGTCTGGCCGAACTGTTTGCGGCTGGCGGCCCATTCTAGGCTCAGGTCCAGCGTCCGCCGCGCCTTGCCGCAGCAGTTGGCTGCGACCATCACGCGGCCCGGCACCAGCCATTCGCCGGCGATGTCGAAGCCCTTGCCTTCCTCACCCAGGATTTGGGAGGCGGGCACGCGGCATTCGTCGAAATAGAGGTTGTTGACGTTGTGGCCGGGGTTGCCGATCGGCTTCGAACCGAGTTCGACCTCGAACCCCTTGGTCCCCTTGTCGACCAGGAAGGCTGTGATTCGGCTACGTTTGCCGCGAGGCGTCTCGTTTTCGCCGGTCACTGCGAAGACCACGGCAAAGTCCGCCCGGTCCGCATTCGAGATGAAATGTTTGTTGCCGCTGATGACCCAGTCGTCGCCATCCCGGCGGGCACGGGTCTTGATTCCCATGGCGTCGGATCCGGCACCGGGTTCGGTCAAAGCAAAACAATCCAGCTTTTCCCCGCGGACCACGGGATCGAGATAGACCGCGCGCTGGTCGTCGGTGCAGGCGCACAGGATGAGGCTGCCGCCCATGACGCACGAGATCAATCCCCAGGTCGTCACTCCCAGCTCCTGGGACATCAGAGCATAGGTGATGTTGTCGATGCCGCCGCCGCCGACCACTTCGGGAAAATGCGCGTTCCAGAACCCCAGTTCGAGTGACTTCGACCGGATCTCCTGCTCGATTTCCGGCGTGACATCGCCGGCGGTATAGACCGCATCCTCGTGGGGGTAGACCTCATCACGAATGAAGGCGCGGAGGCTGTCGCGCACCATGGTTTGCTCCTGTGTGAAGCCGAAATCATAAGCCATGACAATGTTACCTGCCTCTGATCAAACAGGACCCTGCTTTGATGGGCGAGCTTAGCCCGAGTGTGGGACGGTTGTGCAAGCAAATGAACCGTTTGACACGAGATCATCTGCCGGATGAGCATTCCCGATGCGGTTCAGCGCTCTTCGAGTTACTACGACCGGCTCAAACAAGTTTAGCAGCCTGGTGATCGAGGGCCACGGGCAGAGGTGGAAGACTGACGCTTGTGCGGTCAGCGCCGAGACATGTCGGCGATGTCGCGGTCCATCTGATCCCGCAGCGCAATCTTGGCAAACACGCCTGAGGTCCTCGGCATACTGATGTACTGCCCCTGCTCTTCGAGCGGGACGGCCGCACGCCGGGTCATGCGATAGAGCGCGAACGTACCCAGAGCGCCCATCGTGGCGGCCGGGAACCAGAAGTAACCCGACGGTCCGAGCATTTGCATGGCGCCACCGGCTACGGTCGGTCCGATCATGCCCCCGATTCCGTTGGCCAGCAGTAGCCCGCTTGAGGCCGCCACCATCTGTTTCGGCGTCAGGAAGTCGTTGGTGTGAGCAATCGACAGCGAATAGATCGGCGCGACGAAGGCTCCTACCAAGGCAACAGCCACCATCTGGATCGTCGAGCTCTCGGTGCCGACGAAAGTTGCGCCGACAGCGCAGGTCGCGCCGATGAACGCAACAATGGTCAGGATGCGGCGGCGGTCGAAGCGGTCGCTGAGGTGTCCGATAGGCCACTGCAACACGGCACCGCCGACGATGGATGCCGCTACGAACAGTGAAATCGTGTTGAGCGACATGCCGATCTTGTCGCCATAGACTGACGCCAGCCAGACAAGCGCTCCCGCGGTCGCGCCGCTGGTCAGGCCTGCCGCCACGCCCAGGGGTGAAATCTTGATCAGTTCCCGGATGCCAAGACGGTCCTGCTCCTCGAACTTCGGTGCGGAATAGGTCGTCAGGGAAACCGGTACCAGGGACAGGGACACCAGAACCGACGCTGCAATGAAGAGGTCGAAGCCGCTGGGGTCGCCGATGTTCAGGAGAAGGGGGCCCACAGCCATCGCCGCTGTCATGACGATCATGTAGACCGAGAGAATCTGGCCACGGTTCTCGTTGGTTGACCGGTCGTTCAGCCAGCTCTCGGCGATAATGTAGATACCGATGTAGCAGAAGCCGGTCAGGGTTCTCAGGCCGATCCAGACGATTGGATCCACAAACACCGAATGCAGCACGGCGATGGCTGACGCGATCGAGGCCAAGGCGCTGAACACCCGGATATGTCCAACATTGCGCACCAGTCTGGGCACGATGGCAAAGCCACCGACGAAGCCGGCGAAATAAGCGGACATGATCAGACCAGTCATCAGGCCTGAAAACCCGGCGTCCGAGGCGCGAATGCCGAGGAGCGAACCCTGGAGGCCACTACCGGCCATCAGAAACGACACACCAACGAGCAAAGCCCAGACGGAAGCAATGGCTGCAAACATCGCGTGGTCCTTGTCAGCCCGGAATCACGAGGGAGCGGGCGGTGGGGGTTGTGACGAAGCTGCCCTTCGCGCTGGCAGGCGCGCGCGTATGCAGGATTCGGCTCTGCGAATCCACACAATTCGCACAAAGATCACATGCTTGAACGGCATCGGTGTCCAGCGCGATTTGCATGGCCCCAACAGAATTGTCAGTCGATGGCCGGGCCACCTCTTGCGACGACTCTCTCGCCGGAATCAGCGCAGGAAGTAGGTCCGCGCGAGTGGCACCTTGGTCGAGGGAGCCGTTGTAGCGAGTTCACCGTCGGCGAAGACTTCAAACGTCTGCGGATTCACGGTGATCTCCGGCAGGGCGTTGTTGCGCACCATGTCGGCCTTGCCCAGCGTCCGCGTGCCGCTGATCGGGACCAGCGGCTTGGCGACATCCCAGCGACCGGCAACATCGGCATCCAGCGCGCTGGGATGCACGAAGATCGCCGAAAGCGTGTTGGGCGCACTGCCCAGGGCATGCCAGCTTTCGGTGTAAATCGTCGGTTCCGTGTTGAAGAGCGATCCAGAGGAATCGCCCATCGCACTCCAGATTTGCGCTCCGCCCTTGATGATCTGGCTGGCCTTCACGCCGAAGAATGCCGGGTTCCACAGCACGATGTCGGCCATCTTGCCGACCTCCAGGCTGCCGATGTGATTGGCGATGCCGAAGGTGATAGCAGGGTTGATCGTGGTCTTGGCGAGGTAACGCAGGATGCGGGCATTGTCGGCATTGTCGAAGGGTTCGTCCGGCAGCGGGCCGCGTTCAGTTTTCATCTTGTCGGCCAGGCGCCACATCCCGGCGATCACGTCCATGACGCGCCCCATGCCCTCGGCATCGGAACCTGCCATAGAGATCGCGCCAAGGTCGTGCAGCACATCCTCGGCCGCCATCGACTGGGGCCGCAACCGGCTTTCGGCAAAGGCCACGTCCTCCTCGATGTCGCCGCGCAGGGTGTGGCAGAGCATCATCATGTCCATGTGTTCGCCGAAGGCGTTCAGCGTGAACGGATTGGTCGGCGAGGTCGATGACGGCAGGCAATGAGTTTCGCCGTTACAGCGGATGATGTCGGGCGCGTGGCCGCCGCCGGCACCTTCGGTGTGGTACATGTGGATCGTACGCCCCGCGATGGCCTCCATGGTGCTCTCGTAGAACCCGGCTTCGTTCATCGAGTCCGTGTGAAGCTGCACTTGGAAATCGAGCGTATCGGCAACACTCAGGCAGGTGTCCAGCACCGCAGGCATCGCGCCGAGATCTTCGTGGATCTTCACGCCGATGACGCCTGAAGAAATCTGCTCTTCGATGGCAGCACCGGCATTCGCTCCGCCACGGCTGAACAGGCCGAAGTTCAACGGGAAAGCCTCCAGCGCCTTCAGCATCTTGGCGTTGGCCCAGTCGCCGCCGCTGTCGATCGACCAGCAGCCCGGATAGCTGCCGCCGATGATCGTGGTCAGTCCCGAAGACAGGGCATGTCGCATCTCGTCTGGCTGGCCGTAGTGGGAATGAACATCGACCCCGCCGGGCGTTGCGATCATGCCCTGGCCGCTGAAATGCTTGGTGCCCGGCCCGATCACCATGCCCGGCGTCACCCCGCCCATGATCGCGGGGTTGCCCGCCTTGCCGATGGCGCAGATGCGACCATCCCTGATGCCGATGTCGCCCTTCATGATGCCCTGCACGGGGCACATGATGACGACATTCGAGATCACGACCTCCAGCGCGCCGTCGGCCAGGAGTGCGCCACCGTCGATCCCGTTGCCGTCGCGCAGGGTCTTGCCCACACCGGTGATTGATTCCTCACCTGGCGTGATGTGGTCGTGTTCGATGCGAGCCAAAAGATTGGTGTCGCCCAGGCGGATACGGTCGCCGGTGGTGGGGCCGAACATGTCGGCGTAGCGTTCGCGTGTCATCGTGACCATGGCTCAGGCCCCCCGGAAGCCGCGTTCGCGCGCCCGGCGCAGCGCGGCCGCCTTCACGACGGGATCATGGATGGAGCCCTCGGTCAGGCGGTTCAGTCCGGTCACCTCGCCGGTGCCCGCGATCTTGGTCAGGATGACCTCCTTGGATTCACCGGGGTCAAACCGTGCGGTCGCGCCTGCGGGCAGGTCGAGCCGGTAGCCGAACGCCCCCGCGCGGTCGAACTCCAGCTCCCTGTTACATTCGAAAAAGTGGAAATGGGTCGAAACATGCACGGGCCTGTCCCCGGTGTTGAGCACCACCAGCGTCGTCTTGTCCACACCGGAGTTGAGTTCGATCCCGCCGTCTTCGGCCAGGATGGCGCCGGGTCGCAGGCCGGCCTCACGCGTCTCCTTGCCGGGCCGGATCGGCTGCCACACCGTGACAGTCTTGGCGCCGTCTTCAAACATGGCTTCGACTGAGAGCAGGCCCAGGAGCTCAGGCACGTCGGGCAGCACGTCATCGGTGGTCAGAATGGTCACGGCAAAGGCCATGACATCATCCAGCGACCGGCCGTCACGCGCCGCTTCCAGACATTCGTCGCACAACAAAGCCTGGGCTTCCGGAAGATTGAGTTTCAGGCCGCGCGCCTGTCTCTTGCGCGCCAGCTCCGCTGCAGTGTGCAGCGTCAGCCGGTCGAGTTCGGTCGGTGTCAGCATCATGGCAGGTCGCTCCCCTTGGGGGCTTACTTTAGAGGTGCAGGCGTTTCGGCCAAGCCCGAATGGGCCTAGCATGGATGTCAGATGCGGCCCGAAGGGGGAGATTGCGATGAATGTGGATGTGGGAACCAGGGGTGCTGAAGCGCGGCGTAAGCTCGCGGAGATGACGCCGACCTCAGCGGCCATGAACGAAAAGAGCGCCGATCTGCTGCCCGTGGAGATTGTGCCGACCTTCGAGATGCCGTCGCCGCTCTACATCCACTCCGCTGAAGGTGCGCATGTCACCGATGTCGACGGCAACACCTTCCTCGACCTCACCATGGGGGCAGGGCCTCACGTTCTGGGGCATCGGCCCAAGGTGGTTGAAGATGCTATGCACGAGCAACTGGGCCGGACCTGGCATCTGGTGCTCAAGAACGACCGTCAGCACGAGCTTGCCGAACTGATCCGCGAAGCTGCACCGGGCGCCGAAAAGACCGTCTTCTGCAACTCCGGCACGGAAGCCACGATGTACGGCATGCGGATTGCCCGTGCCCACACCGGCAAGAACCGGGTCGCTGTGTTCGACGGCTGCTACCACGGCGCGCACGACTACGCGTTGGTCAAGGCCGACCCGGCCAGTCCGCGCAGTGAACCGACCGCGAAGGTGCTGGGCAACGGCGTGCCTGACACCATCCGAGACGACACCATGCTGGTGCTGCCCTATGACGACCTCGCCGCGTTTGATCTGATCCGCAGGCACAAGGCCGAGCTGGCCGTGGTCATGGTCCAGCCGGTGCAGAACAGCGTTCCGCGCGCCGATGTCGGGCCGTTCCTCCAGGAATTGCGCGATGTCTGCCGCGAATGCGGTGTCCTTTATCTGCTCGACGAGGTCGTGACCGGTTTCCGGCTCGGCTTCGGTGGCGGCATGGAATACTTCGATGTCGACGCCGATCTCATGACCTGGGGCAAGGCGCTGGCCGGTGGCATGCCGATCGGCGCGCTGTCGGGCAAATCGGATGTGATGGCACCACTGGGCAAGACCTGGGGTGACCCCGAGGGCGTGTTCCTGGGCGGAACATTCTCCGGCAACCCGCTCACCATGGCCGCCGGGATCGCCGCACTCACCCACATGCGAGACCACCGGGACACCATCTATCCCAAGCTCAACGAGCAGGCCGACCGGCTTGCCGCGATCGTCAATGGCTTTTGCGAGGAGCGCCAGATCGGTGCGGAACTCCACAACGCCGGCTCGATCTTTCACATGCACTTCAAGCGCGGCATCAGGACATCACGCGATTTCGAAGGCTCCAATCACGAGGCCGAGCAGGAGTTTTATGTCCATCTGATGGCCCGCGGCGTGATCGTGCCGGGCATCCATCTCTTCTTCACCTCGACCGAACACACGCCCGAAGACATCGACACCATTGGACAGGCGTTTTGTGACGCCCTCCAGGACGTGCGTGACGACGGACTGATTTGAGTTGATCCGCAGGTTGCTCAGAAGCCTGATGACTTCTCGATCAGTGCGTTAATGAAGGTTTCGATGTTGCGTCTTATCGCACCCTCGTTGGCCAGCCTCAGGCGCTCGGCGGCCAGGAAGGTCGAGGAGAAGTCCTCCGTGTATGGCGTCACGATAGTCTCATTCAACACACCACACCATCGCTCCGGCGCGTCACGACATACTGAACGGTCGATGTGACTTCCACATCGAAGCCGGCCAGGGGCTATTCCAGTTCGATCAGGTGAGCGGTCATCGCCAGAGGCACGTCATCGCCGTAACCGATCAGCCCGTAGACATCGAAGGACGAGCACAGAGCCTCGCGAAACTCCAGATTGCCCACTTCGGACATCGAGAGCGGATCGGTTTCCTGGCCGCCAATCACGTCGACCAGCTCGATCCCGCCCTTCACATTGTCGGGGACCGAAGCGACCTGGGTTTCGGTCGGATGATGGATCATCTGCCCTACACGCGCCGGCTGGGCGCAAGCGGCAAGCGAAAGTGCCAAGCCGATCAGAAGATATCGTCTCCAAAGCATGGTGTTGTTCCTTCGCCAACCCTGCATTGATTTTCTGGGTTAAGGTTCGCGTGGGGCGGTTACGCCATCAATCGAATTGTGAGAAATCCGGCTTCCGCTTTTCGAGGAAGGCGTTGAACGCTTCCTGAGCCTCCGGAGCGTGCATCATCTCGGTGAAGAGCGGCGATTCTTCTTCCATGGCTTTTACCAGGTCGGGGTAGCCGCGGCGCACCAGCCTCTTGGTAATGCGCAGGGCTCGTGCCGGCTTCTGGGCCAGCCTCTTGGCGATGGCGAGACTTTCGGCTTCCAGATCTTCCGGAGCGAAAACGTGGTTGATCATGCCGGCGTCACACGCGGTCTCGAGGTCGAAGCGCTCACCCATAAGGAACAACTCCATGGCCTTCTGGTGTCCCGCGATAAAGGGCAGGACCATGGTCGACGCCGCCTCGGGAAAAATGCCGAGATTGGTGAAGGGGAAGCAGAAGCTTGCGTTTTCGGTCGCGTGGACCATGTCGCAGTGCAGTAGCATGGTCGAACCGATGCCGATCGCCATACCGTTGACCGCGGCAATGAAGGGGGTTTCGACCGTCGCGAGGGCAGGGAGAAACCGGTCGGCATCCAGCCCGCTGTCGGCGTCTCGGCCTTCCCTGATGAAGGAATTGATGTCGTTGCCGCTGGTAAAGGCATCACCCATGCCGGTTATCCATACCACCCGGATCCGGCGATCATCGTCGGCACCGAGCAGGGCATCGGCCAGCGCGGAATACATCTCCGGTGTCAGCGCGTTTTTCTTCTTGGGCCGGTTCATCCTGATCTCCAGGACGCCGTCATTGATTTCCGTCTGGATGTGGTCGGTCATGCGTTTCCTCCCGGCATGTTGGGATGGGCCATCAGGCCTGTGTAGACGCCGATGCCGCGCTTCTTGATCTGGCCGCCGATGATCACCTTCTGGATCTCTCTGGTCCCCTTGACGATCCGTTCAGCGCGTACACTCGTGTAGTGGAGGGCCACGGGGTTGTCCATCATGTAGCCATGACCGCCCTGAATCTGCAGGGCCTGGTCGCAGATGCGCCAGACCATCTCGGTGCAGAACAGCTTCACAGCGCTCATGCGGGCATGGGCAGCCTTGCGGTCGAGCCCGTTGTCATACTCTGGCGCAGCGATAGAGCAGGGCCTTGGCTGCCATGATCTCGACGGCCATGTCGGCCAGCTTCCATTCGATGCCCTGATAGTCCTGGATATTGCGGCCGAAGGCCTCGCGCTCTTCCGTATAGGCGGCGGCGATTTCGGCGCAGCGTACGGCGACGCCGATACAGCGTGCGGCGATGTTGGCACGCTGTTCGACAAACCAGTCCTTGGTGAGTTCGAAACCCTGGCCGATGCCACCCAGAATTTTCGATTCATGAACCCGGAGGTCCGTGAGCTGCACCCAAGGGTGTTCGCTGGGCCCTTTGTAGAGGGCCCTGGGCGTCTTCACGATCTCGAAGCCCGCCATGCCCTTGTAGAGCAGGAAGAGTGTTGCCTTCTTCGGATCGCCGTGCGGCTTGCGTCGGAGAGTGCGTTCGTGTGCTGCACCTCTTGCTCATGGGGAAACAGGCGGTCCTCGGCGAAGGCTCGCGCCCGCGCCTGTAACGCCATCTGGTCGGGGCTGAAGGTGAAATCCATGACGCACTCCCGGCTGTCATCTAAGCTTACACGTGGCTACCATAGGCCATGGATTGTTGGGGGAAAGGGAAGACATGGCCCTCGCCATGACACCACTGTCACCGTCTTTGGGGGTCGAGATCATCGGGCTCGATCTCGATACGGCATGGGAGGATGATGTCGCTGAGGACCTGCGTGCGGCCTTTGACAAGCATCATCTCCTGTTTTTGCGCGGGCAGGAGATTGACGAAGCCGCACAGATCCGCTTCGCGACCCTGTTCGGCCCGATCTCCCATCGTGGCGCCTATATGAAGGCGCGCGACTTCACCCATGTCTCCAACGTACGCGAGGACGGCATCCTCGGCGGCGGCATTCTGCACTTCCATTCTGACCACACTTTCTTCCGCCATCCCCTGCGCGCGATCTGCCTCTACGCAATCGAAGTGCCGGAGAAGGGGGGAGACACGCTGTTCAGCAACGTCGCGCTGGCCTACGAGCGCCTGCCTGAGGCCATGAAGATGCGTCTGGACGGGCGGCAGTCCTTGCAGCTCTTCGACTACAGCGGTGACTACAACCGCCGCACGCTGGCCGAGGATGCGCCGGCCGACGCGCCCTGCTGCTGGCATCCCCTCACGAAGACCGATCAGGACGGCCGCACCGTCCTGTTCATGCATGCCCACACCACCGCAGCCATCGAGGGGATGGATCACGACGAGACCGACAGCCTGATCGAGAAGCTTGTCGACGTGATCGCTGATCCCGCCATCGGCTATCGCCATCAATGGCGGCACGGCGACGTGCTGGTCTGGAACAACATCACGCTGCAGCACGCTCGGACCGACTTCGACCCCTCGGCCCGGCGCACCCTGCGCCGCATCCCCATCGCCGTCAGCGAAGCCGAGGCCCGTGACGAGACCGCTACCCCCGCCTGAAGGAGCCTTCCATGGCCACACCGATTGTCGATACCGAAGTCCAGTGGCCCAACGGCGCCCGCTGCGCCGTCATGCTCTCCTTTGACTTCGATGCGGAAACACTGTGGATCGGACGCGACCGGGCCAACTGGAAACGGCCGGGGACGCTCAGCCAGGGCAAGTACGGCGCGAACCTCGGCGTTCCGAAGATCCTGGAAACGCTGGAAGACGCCGGTGTGCCCGCGACCTTCTTCGTTCCGGGCTGGACGGCGGAGAACCACACGGGCCGCGTTGAGGCGATCCTCGAATGCGGTCACGAGGTCGGCCACCACAGCTATCTCCACGAATGGATTGATCCCGAAGACCCCGAAGCCGAGGAAGCCGAGCTTGATAAGGGCCTGGAGGCCCTGCAGAAGACCGTCGGGGTTGTGCCCAAGGGGTATCGGTCGCCGGCCGGGGAGACCAGCGGCAACATGGTTCGCCTGCTGACCGACCGGGGCTTCAAGTACGACAGCTCCATGATGGATCACATCAATCCCTACCGGCATCGGCTGGAGGACGGCTCGCCCGGCGTCATTGAGCTGCCCTGGCACTGGAGCCTGGACGACGCGATCTACCTGCTGTTTTCGATCCGCAGTCCGCGACCGGTCTTCACCAACAGCCACATCATGGAGATCTGGCAGGACGAGTTCCGCGAGATCCACGCCTGGGGCGGCCTGTTCGATCTCGTGATGCATCCCCAGGTGATCGGCCGTCCGTCGCGCATCGCGTTGTTGCGGGAGTTCATCGCCTGGATGCAGACCTTCCCCGGCGTCTGGTTCGCCCGTGGCAACGAGATTGCCGGCGCCTGGGCCGCGCAGGCAGGAGACGACGCGTGAGTTCAGGGCGCCGCTTTGCCGGCAAGTCCGCGATTGTCACGGGCGCGGCCGGTGGTATCGGCCGAGCGACGGCACTGCGGCTGGCGGGTGAGGGGGCATCCGTTCTGGCGGTCGACATCAAGAAGGCGGAACTCTCCGAAACCGCCTCGATGGCCTATGGCTCCAACTTCCGGACCATGGTCGCCGACGTGGCGGACCGTGCAGCGCCGGAGCGGATCGTGAGCAAGGCTGTCTCCGCCCATGGTGGCCTCGACCTTCTGGTCAACAACGCGGGCATCAGCGGTCGTGGCGGTGGTGCAGCGCAGGCCGGTGACGAGGAATGGGACGGAGTGATCGACATGAACGTCTCGTCGGTCTTTCGCATGTCACGCGCAGGGCTCAAGCACCTCACCAGTCCGGGCGGCAAGATCGTCCAGATCAGCTCCGTCTTCGGGCTGATCGGATTTCCGGATTCTGCCGCCTATGCCGCGGCCAAGGCGGGCGTGGCGCAGCTGACCCGCCAGATGGCGGCCGACTGCGGTCCGCTTGGGATCAATGTCAACGCCATCGCCCCCGGTGTCATCGAAACACCGATGACCGCCGAGCGCATCCACAACGATGCCTGGTACAACGAGGCCATGATCAAGAACACGCCGATGGGTGTGGGCCAGCCCGACGACATTGCCGGGGTCGTTGCCTTTCTCTGTTCGGCCGATGCACGCTACATCAACGGTCAGGTGATCGCTGTCGACGGCGGTTGGCTGGCGACGCGATACTGGCCCAGGGATTGATCCGATGAAGAACGTGCACAGCTGCGACATTCAGCCTCTGCCCGGCGCCCGCTTCGGTGGCGTTGTTGATGTCAGCGATGGCGTAGCCTTCGTTGCTGCGGTCGAGGCCGATCCGGGCCAGCTTCCACAAGCGCTCTACGATGCCGATGGCTTCCTGCTGCTGAAGGGACTTTCGTCCATCTCCGACGATCCCGAGCTGCTGATCCGCCTCAGCCGGCCCTTTGGCGACGAGGTGGAGGATTACGCCACAGCCTCGAACCGCCAGAACCTCCTGCATCCCGCGTCGTCGCACATCATCCGCATCTCGAACATGCCGCCGATGAACTTCGCGCCGCCCGAACAGCCGGATCCGCCACGAACCGAAGACGGTGCGTTGCCGGTTCAGTTTCCTCACCGGCGCGGCTGGCACACCGACCAGAGCTTCCGCCGCCCGCCGCCCGACATCTCGCTCTTCTACGCGCACCAGCCGGCGCCGCGCGACCAGGGCCAGACGCTTTATGCCGACGGTGTCGGTGCCTACGAGGCCTTGCCTGATGATCTTAGGGCGCAGGTCGAAGACCTGCTGGCGCTACATGTCGCGCCGTTCAAGGGCTATGGCGAGGATGCTGTGATGGTGGGCGATCCACCGCAGGAGCTCAACGAGCGTGACGGCCCCCAGCCGCAGCCCGTGGTGCGAACCCATCCCGTGACCGGACGCAAGGCGCTTTACCTCTGCGAGCGCGAGCAGATCGACTGGCGCAACGGACCCTTCGTCGGCATGGAACCCGGGGTCACCGGCGGGGGTCGTGACCTGCTCTATCGTCTGATGGAACATTTCACCCAGCCTGCCTTCACCTATGCCCATCATTGGGATCAGGGCGACGTGGTAATCTACGACAACCGCTGCACCATCCACAGCGCCACCTGGTTCGATGCCGACACGGTCGACCGCGTCATGTGGCGCACCACGGTCTGGGGCAATCCCGGCCCCTACTACGACGGCGAAGCCCGGAGCTGGGAAGTCGCATGACCGGTGGGCACAACGAACCCGTTTTCGACGCCGATGAGATCCTCGAAGGCATCACCGACTGGGTGCTGACCGAAAGTCCCACGGTTCATGTCGATGGCGTGAACCTGATGATGGACAAGGCCGAGGCCGCCATGGCCCGGCTGGGTGCCGAGGTCAGCCGTGAACCCGGCACCGACGGCTTCGGCGACATCGTCATCGGCCGCGTGCCGGGCAAACAGGACGGACCCGGTACTCTGGTTCTGGGCCATCTCGATACGGTCCACATGGTCGGCACGCTGGAAGATCGGCTTCCGTTGCGCCGTGAGGGCGACAAGGTCTACGGCCCCGGCATCTACGACATGAAAGGCGGCATGTTCACGGCCTACTACGCCCTGCGCCAGCTTCTGCGCGCCGGCGAAGCGCCGGAACTGCCGGTCACCTTCATGTTCATTCCGGACGAGGAGGTCGGCAGCCCCTCGACCCGCGCGCGCATAGAGGAGATGGCCCGCGCCCATCGTCATGTCTTTGTGCCGGAACCGGCCAAGGGTGAGACCGGGCGGCTGGTCACCGGCCGATACGCCTTCCTGCGCTTCACCGTGCATGTCTCCGGCAAACCGGCCCACGCCGGGTCTCAGCTTACACGCGGCCGCAGCGCGATCGCCGAGATGGCGCGCCAGATCATTGTCATCGAAGACTTCACCGACCGCGACCGGGGCATCACCTACAGCGTCGGCACCATTGAAGGCGGCACCTTCGTCAACGTGGTGCCCATCGAATGTCACGCCCAGGTCCTCTGTGTCGCGCCCTTCGCCAAAGCCATGGACGAGATCCGCGACAACATGGCGGGCCTCACACCCTTCAATCCCGATTGCACCGTCACGGTCGAGCCGGGAGTCGTGCGCCCCCTGTTCGAGGCGAGCGACGGCACCATGGCGCTCTGCGAACAGGCTGAAGCCATTGCCAGGGAGATCGGCTTTGACCCCGGCCACGGCCCTTCGGGCGGCGGTTCCGATGGCAACTTTACCGGTGCTCTCGGCATCCCCACCCTCGACGGCCTCGGCCTCATGGGCGATGGCGCGCATACCCACGAGGAGCACGTCCTCTATTCCTCCATGGTGCCCCGCGCGAAAATGCTGGCCGGGTTATTCCGGACGGCCAGGTGACTGTCACACCACCACGATGTTGCGGGGCAGCTTTGACAGCACCTCCAGTCCGCTGTCTGTCACCAGGAAGCTGTCGATGTAGGCTGCGCCGGAGCCGCCGGGCCAGTCTTCCCAGACGTCGAACTGGTTCTCCATGTTGAACACCTGGCCCGGCGTCAGGAAGCGGTCGCCCAGGTTCTGGCGCGGGCTGACCCAGTGGCTGCCGCACCAGTCCGGCGGCACGGCAATGCCCAGCGAATAACCACCGACAAACCAGACATAGGGCCGCAGGCCCGCGCTGTCGGTGTAGTCATCGGCCACCTTCTGGGCCTTGGTCAGGGGATCACCGACCTTGCAGGTCTCGACAATGGCGTCGATACAGCCTGCCGAGATGTTCATCATGTCGGTCCATCGCTGATCCGGTTCGCCCAGGCTGAACGTACGGTTGATGTTGACGTGGTAGCGGTGAAGCACGCCGCAAAAGTCGACAAACACCAGATCGCCCTGCCTGATCCGGCGGTGTGTCGGCGGGCTGTGATGGGTGCCGGCGCGGGGGCCTGATCCGATCATGGTGCGAATTCCGGGATAACCGCCGCCGGCTCTCGCCATCGTGGACACGATCACGGCTTCGAGTTCGGTTTCCATGACACCCACGGTAATCGCGTCACGCGCGGCGGCCATGGCCTCATCGGCAATACGCGCGGCTTCGCGCACCACGGCAACCTCGGCCGGTGTCTTCACAAAACGCAGCTCTTCGACCAGGAAGGAATGCTCTTCCACGGTCGCGCCCCGTGATTCCAGAACCGCCTTCATCGTGTCGTAGGTCCGTCCGTGGGGCGCGTAGCCCCAGGGTTGGTAGCCGACCTTGCCGTTGGTCAGACCGTAATCGGCCAGCGCGTCGGCAATCTGGCCACATTCGCTTCCGACCGATTCGTGGTTCAGCCAGCAGACTTCCCGTATCTCCGGCGTGGTCGAGATGATTGTGGTGTGGCCCTTGCCATCGAAGAACAGCGTGTCGTCGTTCTCGGTGCGTACCAGAAGACCGGTCAGGTTCTCCAGATGGTACCAGATCATATCGTAGCCGGTGAGCCATGTCAGGTCGGCCGGATTGGTGACATAGAGTGCATCGAGTCCGGCAGCAGCCATGGCGTCGCGGGTGCGGCGACGACGGTCGGCGTACTCTTCGGGTGTGAACGGCTGCTCCCAGTCGATCTGGTCGCGCAGATAATGCTGAATCATGGTGCCCCCCGGCAGTTTGTTCTGTGAACTGACAGGCGAGCCTAAGGCGAAATGCGTGATGGTGGAACGGTCGTCACATCGGAGCGCAATTGTGAATGGCCTTTCCAGACCGGCGTGCAAGACTGACTTCGGGAATCAGGGAGAAGCGGGTGATGAAACGCCGTCGTTTCCTGCAATTGGGTGCTGCCGCAGCGGGTATTCCGGCGCTTTCGCCGACAGAAAGGGAATTTGGTAGCGGCTCCGTCTGATTGATCGGTGCTGCCTGTCGTCGCCGTTGTGGGTCATCCACAGACCCTCGCACAGGATCGTGACTTCATGGGCACATTCGTTTAGTTAGCCCATCGTTGATTCGTCATGAGAGTGATTTCTTGGTGTCGCATCCGTCGGCTTCTTGCTCATGAATCTATTTCCCCCAGATGCTCAGCAGGGCGGTGCTCTGCCTTTCGTTAACCTGGCCGGGAACATTCGGATCATGCTCGTGTCTTCGCGCCGACGCGGCCGTTGGGGGGTGCCCAAGGGTTGGGCGCAAAAGGAGGAAACGCTCGTGGCGGCAGCCGAGCGTGAAGCCGCTGAGGAAGCTGGTGTCGATGGCACGGCGGCCGAGCTGCCGCTTGGACGCTACGCCTATGACAAGAAGATGCCGGAAGGTTACGCCCTGCGTTGCGAGGTGGTCGTTTTTCCGCTTCTGGTGCGGTCACAGGCCGAAACGTGGTCCGAAGATTCCACTCGTGTCAGGCGCTGGTGCGACCTCGGTGAAGCCTCTGAACTCGTCGATGATCGTTCTCTAGGCAAGCTGCTCGCCGACTGTTCCGGCGACGTCGCCGAACATCTTCGCGGTTTTGCTGCCCATCATCCCGAACCGTCCATCTTGCTATCGACTCAGGTAGTTCCACCACATGGAGCCTCGAGGCCATGAGTAATCGAAAACAAACGCTCGACAAAGACCTTGCGAAGATCGCTCATGTTGAGGCGGCGGTGCATCAATCCGCCGCCGGTGTCGTCAATCATGGCGTTGCGATCCTGTTCCTCGTGATCAGCGGTCTCATCGCGGGACTTTGGTCCGGAGTGGCGACCGACAGTGTTCTTGTCGTGGTGGCTGCCGTGCTGGGCGGCTACATGGCGCTCAACATCGGCGCCAACGACGTTGCCAACAATGTTGGGCCCGCGGTCGGTTCGCGGGCACTTACGCTGGTTGGCGCTCTCATCATCGCGGCGATCTTTGAAAGTGCGGGCGCGCTGATAGCCGGTGGCGACGTGGTTTCGACCATCTCCAAGGGCATCATCGATCCCTCCCTGGTCGACGACAACACAACCTTCGTCTGGGCGATGATGGCGGCCCTGGTGTCGGCGGCGATCTGGGTCAATCTTGCCACGTTCATCGGCGCGCCAGTGTCGACCACCCACGCGGTTGTGGGTGGCGTGATGGGCTCGGGCATCGCGGCGGTGGGCTTTGCGCTGGTCAACTGGGGCACCATGAGCGCCATCGCCGCAAGCTGGGTGATTTCACCGCTCATGGGCGGTGTGATTGCGGCCCTGTTTTTGGCCTTTATCAAGATCAACCTGATCTACCAGGACGACAAGATCGCTGCGGCTCGGCGCTGGATCCCCGTGCTGGTGAGCATCATGTCCGGTGCCTTTGCAAGCTATCTCGCGATCAAGGGCCTGAAGCGCATCTGGACACCCGACACCTGGACCGTGGTGGGGATCGGCCTCGGGGCATTCTTCCTGACCTGGATCATCGTCAGGCCGCTGATCCGCCGTCAGTCCCAGGGCATGGCGAACCGCAACCAGTCCCTGCGCAAACTTTTCCACATTCCGCTGATCTTTTCGGCTGCGCTGCTCTCCTTCGCTCACGGCGCGAACGACGTCGCCAATGCGATCGGACCGCTGGCGGCGATCATCCACACCGTCGAGTTCTCCGATATCGCGGGCAAGGTCGCCGTGCCGATGTGGGTCATGGTGATCGGCGCTTTCGGCATCAGCCTGGGTCTCTTCCTCTACGGGCCGAAGCTGATCCGCATGGTCGGTGCGAAGATTACGAAGATGAACCCCATGCGCGCCTACTGCGTGGCGTTGTCGGCGGCCATCACGGTGATCATCGCTTCGTGGCTGGGTCTGCCGGTCAGCTCGACCCATGTGGCTGTCGGTGCGGTGTTTGGGGTAGGCTTCTTCCGGGAGTACTACACCAAACACAGCAAACGCCGCCGTGCGATGGTGACCCGCTACAAGCCGGCGGATGTCGAGGCCGAGCGGCGTGTCGCACCTGAAGAGATTCGTCATCGCAAGCTGGTGCGCCGGTCCCACGTTCTCACCATTCTGGCGGCCTGGGTCATCACGGTTCCTGCGACGGCGCTGCTGTCGGCTCTAGTCTTCTTCTGCTTTGACCTGCTGAGCTGAGGGTGCGTTTGGTCAAGCGGTTCAGGTCTCGGACAGACCGAGTTTCTCGGCCATCGCTTCGCGCATTCTGAACTTCTGCACCTTGCCGGTGACAGTCATGTGAACGTCGTCGACGAACTCGACATAACGCGGAATCTTGAAGTGAGCGATCTGGACGCGGCAAAAGTCGATGATTTCTTCGGCCGTCGCTTCGCGGCCTTCCCGCAACACCATCCAGACCGCGATCTCCTCGCCCGTCCTGTCATCGGGCACACCGAAGACCTGAACCATGCCGATAGCGGGATGGCGGTAAAGATACTCCTCGATCTCGCGGGGATAAACGTTCTCGCCGCCGCGCACGACCATTTCCTTCACGCGACCGACGATGTTGGCGTTTCCTTCCGGTCGTCATCAAGGCGTCAATCCGAGCTGTCCTGCCCCCGGGCGATGATCGTCTTCTCATAGTCGATGCGGCCATCCTGCCCGATCAGCGTGATCGCGTCGCCCTCAACAACCACACTCCAGCAATCGTCGATCGGAGGCAGAACCATCACAACGCAAACCCGGTCATCGGCGACCGACCACTGTCCCTCATAAAGGCCGTCCTTGGTTGTCATCGTAATAGTTCCATCGGCTGCAAAGAACTCCTTGTAGTCGCCGCCACCCAGTGCCGTTCCCAGCAAGGTGCTGCCAGTGAGCATGGCGCTGATGTCATCGCCGGTCAGCATGTCGCCGCCCTGGGCGACGGGAAACCAGAGCGTCGCCCCTACAACGGCCGCGCTTAGAACAGCCCTCTGGATCGTCATGTTGTCTTCCTCAGCATGGCGGAGCTGCCATCGTAGCCCACCCGTCTGTCCGCCGCACGGGTGCGATCAGCAAGCTGTTATTGGCGTCGGGATCGATGGATCGCTACAACATGCCGTGAAGAGGATGATTTTGTTCCGATGGAGGTTTGCGTGATGGTAATGGCTTTGAAGTCAGCGGGGCACAGCACCCTGGGTCTCGTCTTTTCCGCCATGGTGACGCTCGCGTTCTGGCACGCGACGGCCCAGGCCGAAGATGTCTGCATCCGCACGCCGATCTAGTATGTCGCGGCCTTGGGTGATCCGTTGTCGACCTCAGGCACGGGCGCGGAAGAGTGGGGCCTTTGGCCGCTTGATCCCGGTCCGCGCGGCATCCACCTCACCGACTATGACGTTCTGGTCGAGAGCGAAGGCCTCGACCCCGCAGGCTGGCGGCACGATAGCGAGGCCTGGTGGGTCGAGGAGCGCGGCTACATCATGGAGACCCTGATGTTTCCGATTCCGTCGGGCCGTTATGTCGTCACCGGCGGGCGGGAGGTGATGTCGGTCCTGACGATCGAGGCCCCCAATCAACGGGCTTGCGCCTTGTTGTCACACAACACTCAGTGCGCTTACGTTAGGATTGACTTGAAGCGCCGGGCTGTTTTTTGTCCCGGCCTCTCTTACAGGTGTGAGACAAGGATACGGGGAACGATCACGTGAGCTTCGACCCGACACGGTTCAGCGTGCTTGCGCGGCGCCTGGACGGCATCGTGCACAAGATGCAGGCCGCGCTGATTAGGACCTCGCGTTCGGGGGTCATCAGCAGCGGTCACGATTGCTCCTGCTGCCTTCTGTCCGCCGACAGCCAGCTGGTCACGGTCGCTGACAGCATTCCAATCCACGTCATGGTTGGCCCCGATGAGATGTCGCGGACCATGCATGCTCACCATCACGTGCTCAAACGCGGCGATGCGTTCCTTCACAATTCGCCCTATCACGGCAACTCGCATGCCGCCGACCTCTCGATCCTCGTGCCGGTGATCGACGAGAACGGCATCCATCACTTCACGGTGCTCAGCAAGGCGCACCAGGCCGACATCGGCAACGCCAGCCCGACGACCTACATGCCGACCGCACGTGATATCTACGAAGAGGGTGCGCTGTTGTTCCCGGCCGTGAAGGTCCAGGAAAACTACGAAACGATCGAGGACATCGTGCGCCTGTGCCGCATGCGCATCCGTGTTCCCGACCAGTGGCACGGCGACTTTCTTGCGTTGCTGGGTGCAGCACGGGTCGGCGAGCGCGAAATGCTGGCCCTGGGCCAGGAAATCGGCTGGGACGCGCTCAAGGACTACATCGGATCGTGGCTTGACTACGGCGACAGCATGATGGCTGAAGCCATTGCAGGCCTGCCCGCCGGGCGTGCGACCGGCGAGACCTGTCATGACCATTTTCCGGGGACGCCTGAGGAAGGCGTCCCCATTCGCGCGACGGTCGAGATCGACCCCGTGGCCCAACGCATCACGGTCGACATCACGGACAACCCCGATTGCCTGCCTTGCGGCCTGAACCTCAGCGAAGCCTGCGCCCGGTCCGCCTCCCTGGTCGGCCTGTTCAACAGCCTGGGTCAGGACATCCCGCCCAATGCGGGAAGCATCCGGCGGATCGACATCAGGCTGCGCGAGAACTGCGTGGTCGGCATTCCGCGCCACCCGACAAGCTGCTCGGTCGCGACAACCAATGTTGCCGATCGCCTGGCCAACGCTGTGCATTGCGCCATGGCCGAGATCGCGGACGGTATCGGTCTTGCCGAAGCGGGGTCAACTGAAGGGCCAGGCGGTGCGGTGATCTCTGGCCATGATCCCCGCTATGACAACAAGCCCTTCGTCAATCAGTTGGCGCTGGGCGATACCGGCGGTCCCGCCGGGCCGCGCGAGGATGGCTGGCTGATGCTCGGCAACGTTTGCACGGCGGGTTTCTGGCTCATGGACAGTGTCGAGATCGACGAGCTCAACTTCCCGCTGATTGTTCACGAGCGTCGTCTTGTGCCCGACACCGAGGGGGCAGGGCGTCACCGCGGTGCGCCGGGCTGCCGCATGACCATCGGGACCAACGGGGCTGACGTGCGCATGATCTATGCCAGCGACGGCACGGAAAATCCCGGCCAGGGTGTGCGCGGCGGTGTGTCCGGTTCGAGCGCTAGCCAGCGGATTGAGCGGCAGGACGGTCAGGTCGAGGAACTTCCCAGTGTTGGCGATTTCGTGCTTTCGCCCGGCGACCTGGTCGTCTGCGACACCTGCGGGGGTGGTGGTTATGGATCGCCGCTCGACCGCGATCCTGACCGTGTCCGGCGCGACGTTACGGCGGGGCTGATCAGCCGGGAGCGGGCGCAGCAAGTCTACGGTGTTGTGTTTGGCTCCGATGGTGATGTCGATGATGCCGCCACAGCCGCTCATCGAAGCAGGGCCGCCACGCCATGAGGATCGTTGTCGACACCGGGGGCACCTTCACCGACCTCGTTCTGGAGGACGACGACGGCCTGTTGCATCTTCACAAGACGCCGAGCCGGCCCGATGACCCGGCAGGCGCGGTTCTCGATGCCGTCGGGGTGGCTGCCTCGGCGCGGGAGACCACACCGGGGGCCTTGCTGTCGCAGGTCGAGATCTTTGTCTACGGAACAACAATCGCGACCAACGCCGTGCTGGAAAACACGACGGCGCGATCGGCCCTTCTCACGACACAAGGCCATCCCGACATTCTGGTCATGCGCGAGGCCGGACGCATGGGGCTGGGGCGCTTCGACTGGACCATTCCCTATCCCGATCCACTGGTCCCGCGCGATCTCACCTTCGAGGTGCCCGAGCGTATCGACCATGCCGGAGCCATCCTGACACCCCTCAATGAAGCGGCTGTCGTGGACATGCTTGCAGACCTGCCCGGGCGGGATGTCGAGGCCATTGCCGTGTCGCTAATATGGTCGACCGCCAATCCCGAACACGAGCTCGCCGTCGGCCGCCTGATCGAACGCCATCTGCCTGGTCTGCCCTACACGCTGTCGCACCAGATCAACCCGTCGCTGCGGGAGTATCGGCGGGCCTCTGCGTCAGCGCTCGATGCCAGCCTGAAACCGCTGATGAGCGTTTACCTCGATGAACTCGAAGCCCGGCTGCGCGAGGCCGGGCTGGCCGGCCGGTTGCTGATGGTCACGTCCAAGGGTGCTTTGCTTGACGCCGGTGCGGTCGCCGCGGCCCCGATCCATGCCTTGCGTTCGGGGCCGGCCATGGCGCCGGCGGCCGGGCGTCACTACGCGCGGGATGAGACCGGCGAGGGCAATGCCATCGTGATCGATGTTGGCGGCACAACCTGCGATGTCAGCCTTGTCTCCGGTGACCGTATGGCCTGGACCCGGGAGAGCTGGGTCGGGCAGCCCTACATCGGTCACATGACGGGTTTCCCGTCGCTCGACATCCGCAGCATCGGAAGCGGTGGCGGCAGCTTAGCCCGGGTCGATCGCGGCGGCCTGCTTCATGTCGGGCCGCGCAGTGCCGGTGCAGTGCCGGGGCCGGCCTGCTACGGGCTGGGCGGTGACGGCGCAACCGTGACCGATGCGGCCCTCGTTCTGGGTTACCTCGATGCCGAGGCACCGTTTGCCCACGGTCGCCCGCTCGACCTGGAAGCGGCTAGGGATGTGATATCCTGGCATGTTGCAACACCGCTCGGCATCAAGACCGAAGAAGCGGCCGCAGCCATCATGGCGGTCCTTACCGAAGACATGGTGAGCATTGTCGATCAGTGCGCTGTGGGTGAGGGCCTGGATCCTGCTGCGGCCACCCTGGTCGCGGGCGGCGGTGCGGCCGGTATCAATGCTGTGGCGATCGCGGCGCGGCTGGGCAGTCCGCGAACCATCTTCCCCGATACCGGCGCGGCCCTCAGTGCCGCAGGCGGCCATATCGCCGAGCTCTCTGCGGAGCATTCCGACATCCATGTGATCCATTGCGGCGCCTTCGACCTGGAAGGTGCAAACACCGTGCTAAACACTCTGATCGCTCGTTGTGAGTCGTTTTCCGCCGATGCCGGGCATGACGCGCAGGAGGTTACCACCACACTCTTTGCTGAGGCGCGCTACACGGGCCAGATATGGGAGATCGAGATTCCGCTGCGTCAGAGCGCCTTTCGCAGCGATGAGGACGTCGAGCAGTTCAGAGCCGACTTCGACGCACGGCATGAGGCCCTGTTCGCCCATAGTGATCCGGACTC
>CEUN01182130.1_pt1 | contig 26308 bp, 27 predicted proteins | sample 361501 | NCBI WGS metagenome assembly CEUN01 (sample SAMEA2622801, study PRJEB7988) | marine metagenome | biome: marine biome (ENVO:00000447); feature: marine epipelagic mixed layer (ENVO:xxxxxxxxx); material: "saline water (ENVO:00002010), including plankton (ENVO:xxxxxxxx)" | depth 120 m | reverse complement strand
GGCGCGGGAACCCGAAGAAGCGTGAGACCGACTTAGTCGAAGCGGGGTGGGACCGGTGGCAGGTGCTGTGCCTCCCACACATCCGATCCCACAAGTGACGAAGGATCGTCCGTTTTGAGGTGCTGGTAGGGTGCCAGAGGCGCGATGATGTCGAGCTGGCGGCGTAGCTCGGCAACTGCGGTGTCGTGGACGTCGACGCGGACGTCGATTTCGGAAAGCTCCGGATAGCCGTCATCATCCCAGCCATAGGTGGCCACCCGAGCGGAACGTTCCGTGTAATGGCGGCCTGCGTCATCGCTCTGGCCGCCGGCATCTCGTCCGGCTTCCAGCGCACGCATCAGACGTTCGTGCAAGGGCTCGGTGGCGCTGTCGAGGAAAGCACGACCCATGGCCGCCACGACATCGCCGTCGGCAAGAACATTGCCCATGGCGAGCCAGTTGTCGCCGGTGATGTGTCCCTTCCAGTCCTTGCAATGGTCGCCGCTATGCGCGGCCAGGTCGCCGTTCCGCTTCAAAATTCCTGTCTGCCGGTAGGAGAAATGACGATCGGTTGTTTCCAGGTGAGCCATCAGGTGCTCAGCCGACAGCCCGTCATCGAGCCGTCGTGCGCCTTCGGCCTTCAGGCGGCGGTTGGTATAGGCCTGGCTGACGATCAGGTCGCCGCTGCGCGACACAGCCGGGCAAACGACGCCGACGTTGAGCGACACCGTTGCGATGCCGTAGCCGATCCGGCCGGTGTGCTGACAGCGCCCCATGATGGTGTAGGTCATCGCCTTCTCCCGATTTTGACGTGTAGGATGACCGCGTCAGCCCGGCCCCGCAACCGACGAACGGAGACCTCCATGACCGCCACCGTAATCCGCAACGCTGAATGGGTCGTCGCTTGGGATGACGAGGAGGATTGCCACATCTATCTGCACGGCTGCGATGTCGCCTGGCAGGACGGCGCACTCATTCATATCGGCGGACGTTATGAAGGCGGGGCTGCTGAGGAGATTTCCGGCCACGGGCGAATGGTGATACCGGGGCTTGTGAACCTACACACCCACACCTCGACCATGCCTGTGTTCAAGAGCGTGCGCGAAGAGATTGGCAACCCGCAGCTCTATCTCTCAGCACTCTACGACGGCTGGAACCTCTTCACGCCGGCGGCAGAGGACAAGTTCTGGGCCTCGCGTTACGCCTATGGCGAGATGCTGCTGTCGGGTGTGACCAGCTATGTCGACATGTGCTTTCCCTATCCCGGCTGGGTTGATGCCGCCGCCGAAAGTGGGCTGCGCGCCTTCCTGTCGCCGCTCTACCAGTCCGCAAGCTGGCGCACCGACAACGGCCACGAGCTGCTCTATGACTGGAAGGATGACGATGGCCACGCTGACATGGAGGAATCCGTCGGGGTCATCGATGCCGCGATCACCCACCCCTCGGGCATGCTGGATGCGGTGGTCTCGCCCATGGCGATCGATACCTGCTCGCTCGCGCTGATCCACGAGAGCTATGCGCTCGCCAGGGAACGGGGACTGCCGTTCCAGCTTCACTGCGGCGAGGCGATGATGGAGTTCCTGGAGATCACGCGCCGTCATGGGGTGAGCCAGGTCCAGCTTCTGGCACGTGAGCGTCTGCTGGGCCCTGACGTTACCCTGGGTCACGGGCTGTTCCTGGATCACCATTCCTGGCTTCACTGGTCGACCCGCGCCGACATCGGCCTTCTGGCCGATCACGGCGTGTCGGTGGCCCATTGCCCGACACCTTTCAGCCGCTATGGCATCACGCTGGAGCATTTCGGTCGTTACCTCGAAGAAGGTGTGGTGCTGGGTATCGGCACCGATACCCACCCCCACAACATGCTCGAGGAGATGCGTACCGCAGCGATCATGGGTCGTGTCGCAGCCGAGAACATGCATGCGGTCTCGACCGCCAACATCTTCAACGCCGCGACGGTCGGCGGGGCCCATGCTCTCAAACGCGGTGATATCGGCCGCCTGCAGGTCGGAGCCAAGGCCGACCTCGTCTCGGTGGCGCTCGACGACCCCACCATGATGCCGGTCTATGATCCCTTGCGCAGCCTGATCTACACAGCTGCGGACCGCGCGGTGCGGGATGTTTGGATCGATGGACGTCAGTGCGTGGCCGATGGAAAGGTCACAACGCTGGACATGGAGGACATCGCTTCCAATCTGCAGGAGGTGCAGATACGTGCGCTCGAGAAGGTGCCGCAGCGCGATCGGCTGGGCCGCAATGCCCTCCAAGTCGCGCCGCTGACCTTCCGCTCACGCCGTCAGCACTGAACAGAGGAAGTGGAATCGTATCGTGGGTATTGAAGTCGGCATCATCGGTCTGATCTTTCTGGCGCTCTACATCTGGGCGATTGTCAGTATTGTCCAGAGCGACGCCTCGACCTTTGCCAAGGTTATCTGAATCCTCGTGATCCTGGTCTTCAACTTCCTGGGCTGGCTGGCCTGGCTGATCTTCGAGCAGAAATCCGCGAAGTAAGGCTCGCTCAGGCTCTGTCTGCGCGGCGCAGGCTGTGGACTAGCATGAGGCAGAGCGTGAACAGCACCAGGGCTCCGGCCTGGTGCAGCGCGCCTAGCCAGACCGGAACATAGGCCAACAGGGTGGCGATCCCCAGCCCCGCCTGCACCAGCACCATCAAGGCTGTGGTTGCCGAGAGGTTCTGTGACCTGCGGCTCAGCGTACGGCCCCTGTGGGCCAGCCAGAAGATGATCACGGCCACCACAGTCACAACAGCAATCAGTCTGTGGTTGAACTGGACGGCGGCGATCGCTTCGAACGGTGCGCGCCAGACAGGCTCGTTGTCGAAATAGCCCTGCGGCACCAGACGGCCGTCGATCAGCGGGAAAGTGTTGAAGTAGAGTCCGGCATCAAGGCCCGCGACAAATGCGCCCGCGACGACGGTGACACTCACCAGCCCGAACAGACACCAGGCGCGTCTACGCACCGGATCGATGGCCGCTTCGCCTGCGCCGTAGTCAGCCCGGCGTGTCAGACCCAGCATGGTCCAGATGATGGCGCCATAGATCAGGAGGGCCATGGCGAGATGCAGGGCCAACCGGTACTGGCTGACGCTGGGCCGATCGACCAGCCCGCTCTTGACCATGAACCAGCCCAGAAAACCCTGCAGTGCGCCCAGCGCGAAGAGCACCCACAGACGCAAGGCCAGGGGCTTCTCCAGCTTGCGCCGCACGAGAAAAATGACAAACGGAACGAAGAACGCCAACCCGATCAAGCGACCCAGCAGGCGATGGGAGTATTCGAACCAGAAGATGGTTTTGAACTCGGCCACGGTCATGCCGGTGTTGATCTGTTTGTACTCCGGCGAGGCGCGGTACTTTTGGAGTTCCGCCTCCCAGGCTGCCTCGCTCATGGGCGGCAGCCAGCCGGTGACGGGCCGCCAATCGGTCATTGAAAGACCTGATTCAGTCAGCCGCGTAACCCCTCCCAGCACCACCATGATGAAGACTAGAGCAGCGACGGCCAGAAGCCAGCGGGCCACGGCCCTGCTCTCGTGATCGGCTGTACTCACTCGTAGGCGCCTTCCTGCCAGTGGCCCTGTTCCTTCAGGGCGTCGGCGACCTCGGTGGGCATATAGTTCTCGTCATGCTTGGCCAGGACCTCGTCGGCGATGAACATGCCGTCGGGCGAGGGCAGGGTGCCCATGGCGATGATGCCCTGGCCCTCGCGAAAGAGGTCGGGCAGCACGCCGGTGAAGCTTACGGGAACGACAGCGCCGCCGTCGGTCAGCTCGAAATGGGTCGTGATGCCGTCGGCCTGTTTGGCAACGCTTCCGTTGAGCACCAGCCCACCCAGCCTGATGCGGACCTCGGGCGCGGCCGGCTCGGCAACCAGATCCGAAGGCGAATAGAAGAACGTGACCTTGTCTTCGAGCGCGATCAGCACCAGTGCCGTCGCAAAGGCGAAGCAGACAAAGCCGGTGGCCAGGAAAAGAGTGCGGCGTTGTTTTCGTGTCATGCCTGTTCGGAGTCGTCAGGTTGGGATTCAAGCCTATCGAGTTCCTGCTGGCGCTTGCTGGCCTGGCGCAAACTCACGACCAGAAGGCCGATCAGAATCGCGGCCGTCACGCCATAGGGCGTCCAGACGGTCGCGGCGTAGCCGCCCATGTTCAGGAACGCGCTCATGATGGTCCTGCCCCCAGGGCTGCCTGGCGGCGCAGCAGAACCTCGATCCGGCGCGCGGTCAGCTCGCTGCGGATGCGCACGAGATGGATGGCGACAAAGAACGCCGTGAAACCCAGGGCCATGATCAGTAGAGGCCAGAGCATCGAGCTGTGGATCGTGGGTCCGTCCATGCGCAGCACGCTGGCGGGCTGATGGAGGGTGTTCCACCAGTCGACCGAGAACTTGATGATCGGAAGGTTGATCGCGCCGACCACGGCCAGGATGGCCGCCGCGCGTCCGCCGCGCTCCCGGTCGTCGAAGACGCTGACCAGCGCCATGTGGCCGAGGTAGAGGAAGAACAGCACCAGCACGGATGTCAGCCGGGCGTCCCAGACCCAGTAGGTGCCCCAGGTCGGCTTGCCCCAGAGGCTGCCGGTGATCAATGCCGCTGCGGTGAAGCAAGCGCCGATGGGAGCTGCCGCGCGGGCCGCGAGATCGGCGAGCTGGTGTTTCCAGATCAGGAACGAGGCCGAGAGGACGGCCATGACGGCATAGCAGAACATCGCCATCCAGGCCGAGGGCACGTGGATGAACATCACGCGCACGGTGTCACCCTGCTGATAGTCGGGAGGCACAAAGACCAGAGCCCAGACAAGGCCCGTGCCGATCAGGCCGGCGGCCAGAACCCACGCCCAGGGCAGCACACGCGTCGCAATGCGGTTGAACCGCGCCGGGCTGGCAAGGGAATGCAGAAACGATGGCACGGGGCTACCGGCTCCAAGGATGTCGGGCGCTGCCTACAGGCCGCACGGGCTTTTGTCCAACCACGATCACTCCATCGCCAGACGCAGCGCGCCGGCGCTGGCAAAGGCGGCCAGCGGCACGCTCACGATCAGGATCGCGGTCTCAATGAGGATATGGGGAAGCGCCGGCAGTCCGGCCAGATGGGCCTCGACCGCCGAGATACCGAAAATCAGCACCGGCACGAACAGCGGCAGCACCAGAAGACCGATCAGGGCCCCGCCGCGCCGGGCTCCCAGAACAAGGCTGGCGCCGATCGCCCCGATCAGGCTGATCGCCGGGGTGCCGATCAGAAGACTCAAGATCAGGGTGGGCCAGACGCCCGTGTCGAGCTGAAGCATCAGGGCCATCAGGGGCGCCAGAAGGGCGACCGGCAGGCCCGTGATCAGCCAATGGGCCAGGCATTTGGCCAGCACCACCAGCTCCAGTGGCAGGGATGAGAGCGCCAGCAGGTCGAGGGACCCGTCGTCGAAATCGGGACGGAACAGCCGGTCGAGCGAGATGGTCGCTGCCAGCAGGGCGGTCACCCAGATGATGCCCGCGGCGATACGGCCCAAAAGCTCAGGTTCCGGGCCCACCCCGAAGGGGAAGAGCGCGATGGTGATGACAAAGAAGCCCAGGGTCAGCGCTGCTTCGCCGCCACGGCGTACGGCCAGCGCCACATCGCGCCGCACCAGAGCCCAGAACACGCTCATGCCGCATGCCCCAGGGTCAGGATCGAGGCCTCCTCGAGAGCGATATCATCATGGGTCGCCATCACGACGATGCCGCCCGTTGCCCTGTGTCCGCGCACCATCTCGAAAAGCCGATCAATGGCGGCGGCATCAAGCGTGACCGTGGGCTCGTCCATCAGCCAGCATCCGCCCGGTCGCGCTGCCAGCCGGGCCAGCCCCAGCCTGCGCTGTTGCCCGGCCGAGAGCATCGCGGCGGGCAAGTGCGCCAGCGAGTCCATACCCACCGCCGCAAGGGCCTCGCGCGGCGCCACGTCAGCGCCTTCGAACCGCGCCCAGAATCGCAGGTTCTCCTCGACCGTCAGGGCGGATTTGATGCCGTGGCCATGCCCGAGGAAGGCGAGGGAGCCGCGCCACGGCGCCGGTTCGTCCGCGGTGTCCTTGCCCTGCCAGAGAACGCGCCCCTGGGTCGGCGGCAGCAGGCCGGAAAGCACCCGCAGCAGGCTGCTCTTGCCGCTGCCGTTGGGGCCGCGCAGGACTAGAACCTCGCCCGGCGACAAGGCAAACGACACGTTGGTGAACAGACGGCGGCCGCCGCGCTCGCATGTCAGGGACTCGGCCTCAAGCGCTGCCGTGATGTGTTCTGCCGCCATGGCGCGGACTCTACAGGGCGTGGACGAACGGGGTAAACTGATCTCAGCAAGCCTTGTAAAAAAAGTGTTTTATTGCTAAATTAGGCTCATCGATTCCTGGAGGAAGCGTCATGACCCAGGGTTGGACTAGGACCGTCAGCGTCGAGGAACTCAAGACCAAGGGCCGCACTGTGTACCGGCAGGACGGCCGCCAGATCGCCCTGTTCGACACGAAGAACGGCATCTACGCGTGCAACAACCGTTGTCCTCACGAGGGTTATCCGCTGCGCGAAGGCACGCTCGATGAGAACTGCCTGCTGACCTGCAACTGGCACAACTGGAAGTTCAACTTGGAGACCGGCGAGAACCAGCGCGACGGCGACAAACTGCGTACTTATCCGGTCGAGATCAGGGATGGTGACATCTGGGTCGAGATTGTCGACCCATCGGTCGAGGAACAGCTCGCCAAGTCACTCGACGACCTCAGGCAGGGCTTTGTGGATCATGACTACGAGCGGCTCGCGCGCGAGATCGCCCGCATCGTGCGGTTGGGTGTCGACCCGATAATCGCCGTGAAGGAAGCAATCCGCTGGTCCCACGACAAGATGGAATTCGGCTGGACCCATGCCTATGCGGGTGCGGCTGATTGGCTGGCGCTATACGACGAACATGCTGGCGAACCGGAAAACCAGCTCATCTGCCTGCTGGAGTCGATCGGCCATATGTCCGGCGACACGCTGCGTGAGGAAAGCTACCCCTATGCCGAGGGTGCGGAGGACTGGGACCCGGAGGCGTTCTTCCAAGCTGTTGAGGGTGAGGATGAGGCGCGCGCCATTTGCCTGACCCGTGGTGCCATCGCCACCGGTGATGCCTATGGCGCCATGGAACACGCCTTGGCCCGTGCCGCCCTGGCGCACTACGCCGACTTCGGCCATTCCGCGATTTATGTTCCTAAGGCCGGGGCGCTGATCCGGCGGCTCGGCGAGGACATCGCCGAACCGGTTCTGGTCTCCCTGGTGCGTGGCATCGTCTCGGCCTTCCGCGAAGACCTGATTCCGGAATTCCGCGCCTACGGCGGCGCGCTGGAAACCTTTGGGACCAAACCGAATGGCGCGGCCCCGGCCGCCGCCGATTACGCGAAGCTGAATGCCAACAAAGCGGTCCAGTTCACGGCGGAGCACGGCACCGCTCCGGCGCTCGATCTCTTCCGCACGCTGTTGGCGGCGAACGCGACCAACATGATGGCCTTTGATCTCAGCCATCTCGATGATCTCGATCAGCCCTATGGCAGCGACTTCGGCTGGCTCGATCTCACCCATGGGCTGACCTTCGCCGATGCCGTGCTGGAGCTGTGCCGGAAGTATCCGGAGCTGTGGCCTGCCGGTCTGCTGCAGATGGCCTGCTTCTCCGGCCGCAACATCGCGCACCAGGACGACAACGTTGATTTCGAAGTCTGGAAGGTAACCGACCCCGATGCCTTCTTTGCCGATGTCGCCCAGACCCTGTTCGATCACGGTCACGACGAATACATCGTGTCGGTCCATCTGGTGAAGACGGCGCAGTCCGTCCGCAATCTTCTGGCCTCTCAGGAGGCCGGACATGCAGGCGAGCTGGCTCTCGCGGCCTTGAACCGTCTGCTTGCGTCGCCGGTCCGGCGCAAGATGGTGCGTCGTACGGCCCGTCAGGCGATGCGGTTCGTGGATACCGATATCTGACCGGTCGATTGTTGCCGAATTCTCAACAGTCAGGCCGACAAACTCGCTGGTGCTCTGAATCGGCAGCAGACTAGTCTGCGCCCCTTATCGAAAGGGTCCAGTCATGTCTGATCACCACGTTGCCATGCGCGACCTCGTCTGTTCCTTGCCGGAACCGGGCTGGAACTACGGGCACGGCCGCTCGCCGTTCTATCGGCATGCGCTCGCCAACGGCGCGACATTCGTCATCTACAACCGGCGCATGATGCCGGTCTCGATGACCAACGCGGACCGTTTCCAGGCCTACTGGGCCTTGCGCAAGGGTGTCGCGCGGCTCGACACCGGTGAGCTGCCGATCGAGATCCGCGGACCCGATGCCAAGCGTCTGCTGAACCGCATCTTCACCCGCGACATCGCCAAGATTAGGCCGGGCCGCAGTACCTATGGCATTGCCTGCTGGCCCGACGGAGGTGTGCTGGTCGACGGTATCCTGATCCGCCTGGCACCCGATTGCTTCTGGTATGTCCAGGCCGATGGCGACTTCGTCGGCTGGACCAGGGCGCAGGCCATGGGCATGGATGTCGAGATCACGGATGCGCAGTCCTGGGTGCATCAGATCCAGGGGCCCAAGGCGTTCGATGTGCTTGCCGATATTTGCGACGACGGCATGCCCGAACCCTTCAAGTATTTCGATGCCCGTGAGGTTATGATGGGTGGCCAGAAGGTCCTGATCACCCGTACGGGCTGGACCGCCGAGCTGGGCTTCGAGATTTACACCCGCCCAGACATGGACTTCGAGGCGCACTGGGCTCATGTCACCGAAGTCGGTGCGCGCCACGGTATGCTCGACATCGGCCTCGACGGCATGGACATCCGGCGTATTGAGGGGGCGATCCTTAACAACGGCTCCGATATCGACAGCTCCATGTCGGCCTGGGCAGCGGGGTTCGAACGCTTCATCGATCTCACCAAGGATGACTTCTTCGGCAGGGATGCCCTGGCGCACATGACTGATCGCCGCACCTGCATATACGGCATCGCCTGCAAGGTCGCCGAGCCGTTGATAGGCGGACCCGTGGCGCGGAGCGGCAGGGAGATCGGCCACATCACGGCCTCGGGCTGGTCACCCTGTCTCGAGCGGGGGGTGGCCTATGTCAGGTTGAACTGCGCCGATGACCTTGATCCCCGCACGGTGGAGGTCATGGGCTTCGACCTTGCCATGCACAACGCCGAGATTGTCGATCTGCCATTTTACGATCCGGAGAAGAAGATCCCGCGCGGTCTGGAGGTTGCCGCCTGGTAGTCAGGCCGGCGGCACCACCAGAACACGGCCGTCCATCTGTTCTTCCGGACGTGTGATCGCGAGATGTGCGATGGCACTACCGACGCTGCCGCCTGGGGGCAGGGAGGCGACGCTGTAACACCGGATGTCACGGTCAGTTTCTTCGCCCACGAGTCGCCGGACCGCGCACAGGGCCTCCTCCAGCTTGCCGATCCGCGGGCGCTCCCGGTCAGGATCGACAACCACGACGAACCCGTGTTCGCGCGCACCGATATGGGGCAGGGCAGCTTGGATCAGAGACTCCGGCAGCCCCTTGTTGTCGAGCAGGATCACCAGGGCGTCGAGTCCGCTGCATGTTCTGATCACGTCGGCGACCAGCTTGTCCTGTCTCTTGGCGTGGGGATTGCCGATCTGAATTGCCGTGGTGCCCCAGCCATGGCGGATGTCTGCGGCTGCTGAGTCGGTCCGTTCGGCATCTGGATCATAGAGGACCACGGTGGCGCCGTGGTTCGCGACTGCAGCAGCGATGGTAGCCCCTTCGGTGCTGCCGCCGTTGGTGATGACGGCAACAAGGCCGGCCAGTGCGTCCATGACTCCATCCCCTCGGAGAGCGGTCTGCATTGTCATGGCCGGCCACGGGTGCGTCAACGCGGCGTCATTGGACTTCCGGGCCGTCTGGTACCATGTTCTGCGAAATGGTTCCCGGCCCGTCCGGACCGGACTATCGGTTTCATCTTCCGGGAGTTCCAACGTGAGCAGTCTCGACAGCTTCGGCGCAAAACAGAACCTTGATGTCGGCAACCAGTCCTACACCTACTACAGCCTCGACAAGGCCGCTGAAGCCCTGGGCGATGTCTCGCGCCTGCCGGTGTCCCTGAAGGTCCTGCTTGAGAACCTGCTGCGCCATGAAGACGGTGAGACCGTCACGTCGACCGATATACAAGCTGTCGCCAAATGGCTCGAAACACAGTCGAGTACGGATGAGATCGCGTTTCGCCCGGTGCGTGTCCTGATGCAGGACTTCACCGGCGTGCCGGCCGTGGTCGATCTTGCGGCCATGCGTCATGCCATGCGCGAACTCGGCGGTGACCCTGACAAGATCAACCCGCTGTCCCGCGTCGATCTCGTGATCGACCACTCGGTCATGGTCGACCAGTTCGGCACGCCGCATGCCTTCGGCGCGAATGTCGAGCTGGAGATGGAGCGCAACAAGGAGCGTTACCAGTTCCTGCGTTGGGCCCAGACCGCATTCGACAATCTGCGTGTCGTGCCGCCGGGCACCGGAATCTGCCATCAGGTAAATGTCGAGCACCTCGCCCGCGTCGTATGGGTGCAGGACGGTGTCGCCTGCCCGGACACACTGGTCGGCACCGACAGCCACACCACCATGGTCAACGGCCTCTCGGTGCTGGGCTGGGGTGTCGGCGGCATCGAGGCCGAGGCCGCCATGCTGGGCCAGCCGATCTCCATGTTGATCCCCGAGGTCGTTGGTTTCCGCCTGACCGGCAAGCCCAAGGAGGGAACGACCGCCACCGATCTTGTGCTGACGGCAACACAGATGCTGCGGGCCAAGGGTGTGGTCGGCAAGTTTGTGGAGTTCTTCGGTCCGGGACTTGAACATCTGACGCTGGCCGACCGCACGACGGTGGCCAACATGGCGCCGGAGTACGGTGCAACCTGCGGTCTCTTCCCGATCGACGAGCAGACCACTGACTATCTCACCTTCACCGGGCGCGAGCCCGATCTGGTCCATCTCGTGGAGGCCTATGCCCGGGCGCAGGGACTGTGGCGTGACCCAGATGCGCCGGAGCCGATCTACACCGACACGCTGGAGCTCGATCTGGGTGACGTGGAGCCCAGCATCGCCGGTCCCAAGCGGCCACAGGACCGCATCGTGCTGAGCCAGGCCAAGACCGAGTTCGACAAGATCCTGGCCGAGAACGGCCGTGACGCCGGCGAACTGCAGTCTGCGGCCATGGACGGTGGCGGAGAGCTCGAAGACGGTGCCGTCGTTATTGCCGCCATCACGAGCTGCACCAACACGTCGAACCCTGCTGTCATGCTGGCGGCCGGTCTGGTCGCCAAGAAGGCGCTTGATCGCGGCCTCAAGGTCAAACCCTGGGTCAAGACGTCGCTGGCGCCGGGCAGCCAGGTGGTGACGGACTATCTGGAGAAGGCCGGTCTTCAGGACGCGCTGGATGCCCAGGGCTTCAACCTCGTGGGCTACGGTTGCACAACCTGCATCGGCAACTCCGGGCCGCTACCCGAACCGATTCACAACGCGATCGAGAAGAACAAGCTGGTCGTGGGATCGGTTTTGTCCGGCAACCGCAACTTCGAGGGGCGCGTTCACGCGCTGACACGGGCCAACTATCTCGCCTCGCCGCCGCTGGTGGTGGCCTTCGCGCTGGCCGGGTCGTTGACCATCGACATCACCACCGAGCCGCTGGGCACCGACAGTTACGGTGAGCCGATCTATCTCAGGGACATATGGCCCAGCAACGCTGAGGTCGAGGTTGCGATCCGCTCTTCGCTGGCACCCGACATGTTCGAACGCCGTTACGCCGATGTCTTCTCCGGCGATGAAGACTGGCAGGCAATCGAGGTGCCCCAGGAGCGGATCTATTCCTGGGATGTGACCAGCACTTACATCCAGCGGCCGCCCTTCTTCGATGATATGCCCAAGGCGGCGCCGGCCAGCGCCAGCGATATCACCGGTGCACGGGAGCTTGCGCTGCTGGGCGACAGCATCACGACCGACCACATCTCGCCGGCCGGGGGTATCGCGGGCAACAGCCCGGCGGCCAAGTACCTCACCGAACGGCAGGTCGGGCGTAAGGACTTCAACAGCTACGGTTCACGCCGTGGCAACCACGAGGTCATGATGCGCGGCACCTTTGCCAACATTCGGCTCAAGAACGAGCTGGCGCCGGGCACCGAAGGCGGCGTGACCCGCTACCAGCCCGGTGGTGAGGAGATGTCGATCTACGATGCCGCCATGCGCTACCAGGTCGAAGGCGTGCCGCTGGTGATCGTGGCGGGCAAGGAGTACGGCACCGGTTCGTCGCGTGACTGGGCGGCCAAGGGCACGGTCCTGCTGGGCGTGAAGGCCGTCATCGCCGAAAGTTATGAGCGCATCCACCGCTCCAATCTGATCGGCATGGGCGTGCTACCACTCCAATTCAAGGATGGCGATAGCCGTAAGAGCCTCGGCCTCGATGGCTCTGAGACGTGGGACATCAAGGGTCTGGCTGAGGGCATCACGCCACGCATGGATGTTGCGGCCACGGCCCATCGGGCCGACGGGTCATCGACCGAGGTCGTCCTGACCTGCCGCATCGATACCGGCAACGAGGTCGCCTACTACCTCAACGGCGGCATCCTGCATTACGTCCTGCGGCAGGCCGCCGGCACCGCATGATCTGCGCTGGGCCTGATCCGCACTAGGGAATCTCGTGGTCGAGCCGCCGGGGGATGCGTTTCTCGGGGTCGCAGAAGGGCAGGTTGACGACGGCGCAGGCGGCGGCGCTACCGTCTGCGGACATGGGCGCCAGCTCGCGCCCTTCCCAGCCGCCGGACTCGGCGAAGCGGACATAGCCGATACCGCATTGTTGGAAAGGCGAGTAAGCGCCGGCGCTGATCCGTCCTACGGCCGTGTGACCCTCCATCACGCTGTTACCGACATCCGGTGTCGTGCCCTGACAGGTGATACCGAACAGGCGCGAACCCCGATTGGTCATGGCCTGCAGGCCGTCGCGGCCCACGAAATCCTCGTCCTTGTCGAGATCAATGAAGGTGTCCAGTCCCGCATGCCAGGGATTCATCGTGATGTTGTCCAGAATGCCGACCTCGATCCTTCGGATTTCGAGAGCGTCGGGGCAACCGATGAGAAGGCTGTGTTCTTTGCCGACACTCAAGAGGTGGTTCCAAAGGCGCGGGCAGTCGGTCTTGTTCCACTCGACATAGAGCTCGTAGCCGAGCTCGGCCGTCCAGGCCGTGCGTGAGATTTAGACCTGCTGGCCGCCGACATCGAAATATCCTGAATGGAAGTATTTGAAGCTCTTGTTGATCGCGCCGCCCGTTGCCGCCGCCATGATCGCGGGTAAGGCCCGGCCCTGGACCTGCAGCGCACGGGCGTGGGGATCTTTGACCGTCACATCTAAGCCGGCCTTGTGGGCCAGAAGCCATGTCTCGAGATCGCCATCGGGCTGGACATACCAGTAACGGTCCTGTTCGAGACGGAAGAGAATGCCGCCCATGAACAGACCGCCGTCGTGGGCGCAGGCGATGGCGTAGCGACCGCGGCCTTCCTTCAGCGTTGCTATGCGGCGGGCGAAGATTTTCTCCAGAAAGGCCGTGGCATCGGGGCCGCTGATCGCGACCGGGCGCTCCGGCACATCCACGATGATCGCCTTGCGCCGCAATGCCCAATAGGAGTCTTCCGGGCTGACGCCGTTGCCGATCACGTAGATCAGGTCCTGTGTCATAGGGATGTAGATCAGCGGTTCGGGATCGAGATCGCAGGCGACGGCGATCAGCATGCGGATCGGTATCTGGTGCGAGATCACGATCATGTCGCCGGCAGGGGCGCAGTCGGTGAACCAGCTCTGCGCGCGGGGATAGACATCAACAAAGCTCTCGCCGCCCGGTGCCGAAACGCGAAACTTGTCCTGGCAGTAGCGCTCATAGACCCCGCGATCCCTAAGGGCCTTCTCCGTCGACGTGAGGCCCTCCCAAACGCCGTCGTGTACCTCCATCAGACGGTCGTCGTGGCGGACAGTGGCCGTCGACCGGCCCATGGCGTCGCACACGATCGCACAGCTCTCCCTTGTGCGCCCAAGCGGACTGCACCAGATCGGAACTGTGCCCGGGTTGGAAACCAAGGACGCCAGTATCTCGCCCATAGCCCTCACCTGCGCCTGGCCTCGCTCCGTCAGTGGCGAGTTTTTCTGACCCTGGCCGCGGCCCTGACGATTCCATTCGGTCTGGCCGTGGCGCAGGAGCTAGATCGTCGACATGCCGCTTCACCCTTGATGGCGGACCATAACCCTAACGTGACTTGCCGGTGACAGGGCCACAGCCCAATATCCTGCCTGTTATGAGCTTTCGTTCGTTCTTCCTTGCCGCCGCTGCGGCCCTTCTGATCGGCGCCGCTCCGTCGGTCGCCGACTCCCCCGTCGTTGTCGAGCTCTACACCTCCGAAGGCTGCAATTCCTGCCCGCCGGCTGACCAGTATCTCTTTGAACTGCGCGAACGCGACAACGTCATCGCGCTCGCCTTCCATGTCGACTACTGGGACTACCTGGGCTGGAAGGACCGGTTCGCCACGGAGGATTACACCAACCGGCAGCGCGCTTATGCCCGGGCCATGTCCTCCCCGATGATCTACACGCCCCAGATGGTTGTGAATGGTGCTGAACATGTCGTCGGATCCGATCGTCGCCGTGTTGACGACGCCATCCAGCAGGCCTCGAGCAGGCCGCCGGCGATCGACATCGGTCTGACCTGGACCGAGAACCGCGCATTGACCGTTTCCATCCCGGCGGCAGAGTTCGAGGGCGATGCCACGATCTGGTTCGTGCGTTACAGCCTTGCTGAAGAATCCAATGTCACGTCCGGCGAGAACGCCGGCAAGCACCTAGTCCATGCCAATGTGGTCGAGGAATTGGCGGCGCTCAGCATGTGGAAAGGCGAGGCGATTGACATCACGCTGCCCCGGGAAGCCATTGTCGACGACAGCGGTGAGCACGGCTTCGGCTGTGCTATCATCGTCCAGCCCGAGGGGCTGGGGCCCATTTTGGGCGCTCGCGAGATCACCTACGAGACCGAAGCCACCTCGACGTGGTGATCCGTCACGCTGCAGGAAGCGTGACATGGTCTAATCCCATGTCATTCAGCGCGTGGTAGCTGACGACGCTGTCGGAAATACCGATCCAGTCGTAGCCTTCAAGAACGCGGCAGGCATTGGTGAAGGTTGCGCCATCTCCGGCCAACCGAGCTGCGATGGAATCCAGATCTTCGTTGAATTCGGGAAGCCGGTCACGGTTGTTGGTCAAGTTGTCGATCCCGTTCCAGTAATCGCAGGGCAACAGTTCGATGCGCGCCAGGGATGCGACGTCGCGCACGAGGCTGCCTGCGGCAAACCATGCACCGACCAGGCCGATGTGCCTGAAACCCATGCCATCGCCGTCGACGTCACCACGACGATAGGCGTCCCAGGCGTCCGGCGCGGTCACGAAGGCATCACGCCGCACGTTCCAGGGATCGAAGGTCACGGTCCGTTAGTTGGCATCCGGCCCGAGTTGGGTGTCGACGAGCTGCCATGCGCCATCGCGCCGCAGCAGATGATCGAGAAGATCGGCCACGCTGCGGCGTTGGCGGTCGTGATTCTGTTCCGGCGTGATCGCCTGGCCGCGCATGGCGGCGACGGCCGGATGAATCATCAGGGCCGATACCTGTTCGGGCAAGGTGCGGATGTCGGGTTCGAACTGGTCGAGCACGGAAGCACGGGTGCCCGGATCGCTGACCGGCGTGTGGCTGATGTAAAGATCGGGATCGGAGAGTGTCACGTTCGGGCTCCTCATGAGGTTCGACGCGACAGGACTATGACCTCAAATTTTCGGGGTCTGTCAATGTGTCACAGACGCTTCACCCGCTTGCTCAGCACGCCATGGTCCTCGCCTTCGGCGTAGAGGTCGACATTGGCCTCCGTGGTTTCCTGGTAACCGTCGAGCAGCTTCAGGGGCTCCTGCAGATCGTACCAGCCGAGGAAGGGACGGTGGACCTGATAACCGATCAGGCGCTGGATATCCTCTGAGTAGTGCTGCGCCACATCGGGTGGGCTGACGAGGTACTGGTTCTCCTCCTGGCGCAGCCAGCCGACGACAAACGAGGCGAAGAGCGCGTGACGCCAAACATCCGCCGTGGTGTTGGCACCGCCGCCATGGTGCACGGCGTAGGTAAAGAGAAGCACCGATCCTTTGTCCATGATCGCCTGAGTGAACTCGTCGTCACGCGCAACACGGTCGTCATCCCAGCGGTGGCTTCCCGGCACCACCCGGGTCGCGCCGTTCTCCGCAGTGAACGGTGCCAGAGCCCAGAAGGTCGTGACATAGGCGACCCGCTCGGTCGGGTGCCTGAACGGGAACATCAGAGCGTCGCGATGAACCTCCTGAGCCGATTCGCCGGGCCCGATCGAGGTCGTGGAGCTGGCGCTGAGCTGATAGCTGTCGCACCACGGTCCCAGAACGAGGTCGAGGGTGCCGCGGATCAGCGGGTTGCAGAGCTCCTCGCGCACGGTCGGCGATTTGGCCACGAGCCCGTGTGTCCGACGGGTCTCGAAGCCGAGCCACTCACCTTCGCCGGTTGGCGTCCGGCTCATCCAGGGGTCGAGCTCCGCAAGGATCTGGTCGCACCGCGCTTCGGTGAGAAGCCGGTCGACGATGACGCAGCCGTCCCGGTCCAGAAGGGCGGCGAGGTCATCCGCCGAGGCCGTGGCGGGGACATGTTCGATCGAGGATCCGATCATCAACAAATCCTGCAGTCAGGCAGAGAGGCGGTCAAGCACCGTCAGGGCATGAGTCTTCACGACATGGAGATAGTCGCTGATTTCGACGTTTTCGTTAAGCCCGGCCGTGCCCTCGGTGGTCGAGCCGTAGACGAACGCCGGCACCCCGGCGTAACGCCACAGGCGGGCGTCGGTCATGCCCAGGCCGGTTTCGTCCCACAGGGCCTGGAGGTACGCACGCATGGTGGGACCGGCATCGCCATCGGCGGGCGGTTCGTCATGGGCGAAGAAGTTGACGTGGAAGCTGTGGTTCGTGGCCGAGCGAATCCGAGAGATGTGATCGCGAAACACCGCGCCGGAGAACGTGGTGCAGCCATGACCGCCCGCATTGCTGACCGCTGCGACCGGCTCCGGCGTGGTGGCGGGGCCTGAAGGATCGGATGCTCGATGTCGAGCAGATCACAAAGGTCTCGGAGTGGCCATCTCATGTCAGTCCTCCCAGTAGGCGCGCGATGGCGTCCCGGTGATCTCGATCGAAACGCCGGGACACGGCGGCATCGGCGGCCATCGAAAAGCTATGGCAGGCCGCCGGATAGACCCGGAGCTCGGTCGTGACCCCGGATGACAGGAGTCTGCGCGCATAGGTCAGGTCCTCGTCGAGGAAGAGATCGAGGGCCGCCGTCGACAGCCATGTCGTCGGCAGACCGGCAAGTGACTCGGCGAGGGCCGGAACGGCAGGGGCGGTTGCCGCCTTTCCGCCGAGGTAAGCGGCCCAGGCATCCTGGTTGTCTTTTCGGCGCCATACGAACTCACCCAGCAGGCGATCGCCGGGCGCTTCGGAACCGCCGCTGCGATGGTCCAGCATCGGGTTCACGAGAACCTGCAGTGCAAACGAGAACTCCGCCCGGTCCCTTGCCGTCAGGGCGAGTGACGCCGCAAGACCGCCGCCCGCGCTTTCACCCCCCACCCCGATGCGTCGAGGGTCGATGCCCAGCGCGTTGGCTTCATGGTTCAACCACGCCAAGATGGCATAGGCATCGTCGTGGGCGGCCGGGAACGGATGTTCCGGTGCCAGGCGGTAATCGACCGACACAACAATCACCCCGCATTCGGCGGCCACCTGTGCGTTGCGAGGCTCAACACTATCAGGCGAGCCGGAGACGTAGCCGCCGCCGTGGAGATGGAGATAGACGGGTGACGGAACCGGTGTGTCCCCATGTCGATAAAGAAGACAACGGACATCGGGTTCACCGGTCAAGCCTGGCACCCAGAGTTCCTCGCGGGTCACTCCCTCGGGCAAGGGAGCCTGGTTTGCCATGGCGGCATTCAGCCGGGCGCGGGTTTCGACGAGATCGCCCGGGTGGAACGACAGGTCGGGGAAGGCATCGACCATGGCCAGAAGGTCGGGATCAAGCAGGTGGCGTGTGCTCATGACCGTGCTGACCAGTCGATGGCGGGAATCGGTCGTTCGCTGCCCACGGTCGTGCGATGCAGCAGGCGGCGGTGGCCGTCGTAGTCGTTGACGGCGAGGTGGACGACGGCACGGTTGTCCCACATCAGCAGATCGCCCTCCTGCCAGCGCTGGCGGATGGTGAACTCCGGCCGGGCCATGTGGTCGTAGAGGAAAGAGAGGATCGGCGCGCTTTCGTCCGCCGTCATGCCGTCCAGCCGGGTCGTGTAGGTCGGGCTGGCGAACAGTGCGGGACGACCGGTGGGCGGGTGCAGGCGCACCAGCGGGTGGGCGCGCTCGATATCGGCTTCCTTGTGTCCGGTACTGACCTCGACACCCCGCATGCGCTCCTTCGTACCGTCCTGGCTCAACTGGGTGCCGTAGATGTGGCCGGAATGCATAACCCGGAGCGGGTCGATCATCACCTTCATGCCGTCGGACAGCGCGTCATAGGTCGTACACATGTCGGCGAAGAGCGTGTCACCGCCAGCGGGCGGCAGTTCATGGCTCTGCAGGATCGAAATGACCGGTGGTTCCTCGAGATAGCTGAAGTCGGCATGCCACCAGCTGCCGAAGGCCGAGACGTTGACCTCGTCGGCCTCCTTCAGCACGGCGATGACATCGGGGTTGTCGGCCAGCGGCGTCACATAGGGCATGCGGTAGAGCGGACCGAAGCGGGCCGAAAAAGCCACCTGCTCGTCGGCTGAAAGGCTCTGGCTTCGGAGAACCAGAACACGATGCTCGGAAAAGGCGTTCTTGAGCGCTGCCTCGTCCTCAACACTAAGGTCGCGCGCGTCGATCCCCTCGATGATCGCGCCGAGGGTCGGCCCGATCGGCGAGACGGAAATCGTCATCGAAGGCTCTCCAAGTCTGTCCTGGATAGGGACAGGTCACACCGGGGTAGGGGGATGTTCCGAAGATCGAGCATTTAACCCCATGTACAGTAGACATCTCGGGCGCAGGCGGTTTCGTCGCGGACAACCGATCCGTATTTCCACGATGCACCGAAAGCCTGTTTTAGCAAGGGGTGTGTTGGGTGACTGTCTTCCATATCTTTTCCGGCGTGCAGGGCACTGGGACTCGATCGACGACAGGCCATAGCCCGGGTTTCCCTCTCCCCGATGGGGCGAGGGGGAATCGCACCTGGCAATGACGAGCGGGGCGCTTACCCCACCGCGCGGGCCATCGCGTCGCTGAGGCGGCGGGCGAAGGCGGCGGGGTCTTTGGGCAGTTCGCCTTCCAGTATCAGGGCCTGATCAAGCAGGAGGTGGGCCATCTCCTCAACGTCGCGGGTCGCACCATCGCCCTTCGCAATGTCGCTGAGCGAGGTGATCAGGACGTGTTTGGGATTGATCTCCAGGATGCGCTCGCTCTGCATGCCGAGTTGTCCCGTCGCCTGGAGCATCTTCTGAAGACGCATGTTCATGTCGCCCTCGTCGACCACCAGACAGCAGGCGGAGTCGGTCAGGCGCTTGGATTCCCGGACATCCTTGACCTCGCCCTCAAGGGCGAGTTTGAGCATGGCGATCAGCGGAGCGGTGTCGCCCGAGGGCTCGTCGTCTGTCTTCTCCTCGTCGGAGGCGTTCTCACCGCCGATGGTGGAGAGATCGATGTCGCCGCGGCTGACGCTGACGAAGGGCTTTTCCTCGAAAGCATCGGCCGACATGGTCCAGAACTCATCGACCGGCTCGTCGAGCAGCAGGACTTCGACGTCTTTGGCCTTGAAGGCTTCCAGCATAGGGCTCTGCTTCATGGTCTCGGCTTTGTCGCCAGTCAGCGTGTAGATCTGCTCCTGGCCGTCCTTCATGCGCCCGAGATAGTCGTCGAGGCTGGTCCAGCCATCGACAGCGTTGGACCTGAAACGAGCGAGCTTGAGTAGCTCGTCGCGGCGCTCGTGGTCCTCGTAGATGCCTTCCTTCATGACCTGGCCGAAGGCCTCCCAGAAGGTCGTATAACCTTCGGGATCCTTCTCGGCCTTTTTCTTGAGCTCGTTCATGACGCGCTTGACCAGCGCCTTGGAGATCTTGGCGACAACCGGATTGTTCTGCAGCACCTCGCGGCTGACATTCAGTGGCAGGTCTTCGGAATCGACCACGCCTTTCAGGAAGCGCAGCCAGGGCGGCACCAGGCCTTCGCATTCGTCGGTGATGAAGATCTTGCGAACGTAGAGCTTCACGCCATGGCGGCGCGACGGATCGAATAGATCGAAGGGCGTCGACGACGGGATGAACAGCAGGTTCGTGTAGGCGATCACGCCTTCGGCGCGGTTGTGCAACGTGAGCCAGGGCTCGTCGAAGGTATGGCCGACGTGGCGGTAGAACTCCGTGTACTGGTCGGCTGATATCTCCGACTTCTGCCGGGTCCAGAGCGCGGCGGCCTCGTTGATCTGGCGCGCCTCGCCGTCGCCGGCCAGCCAGACCGGCAGCGCGACATGCTCGGAGTAGGTCTTGATGATGGTCTCTACGCGCAGGGCTTCGGAGAATTCCTTGGCGTCCTTCTTGAGCTTGAGCGTGATCGTGGTGCCACGCGGCGTGTCGGCTTCGGCCGGTTCGATCTCGAAGCCGGTGCGGCCGTCCGAGGTCCAGCGCCAGGCTTCGTCTGCACCGGCGCGACGGCTGATGACGGTGACCTCATCGGCGGCCATAAAGGCGGCGTAGAAACCGACGCCGAACTGGCCGATCAGGCTGACATCGGACTTTTCCTTCTTGGCCTTGTCTTTTTCCGCTTCGGCGAGCTGTTCGGCGAACTTGGCGGTGCCGGAACCTGCGATGGTGCCGAGGTTCTCGACGAGCTCGTCATGGGTCATGCCGATGCCGTTGTCGCTGACCGTCAGCGTCTTCTTCTTGGCGTCGGGTGTGATGGTGATCCTGAGGGCGGGATCGTCCTTCAGCAGGGCGCTGTCGAGCTGGGCCTCGTAGCGCAGCTTGTCACAGGCGTCCGAGGCGTTGGAGATCAGCTCGCGCAGGAAGACCTCGCGCTTTGAATAGAGCGAGTTGACGACGATATCGAGGATCCGGTTGACCTCGGCCTGAAACTCGTGGCGTTCCCCGGTGGATGTCTCCGCCATGGTGTTGTCCTCATCAAGGGCTGCATGAAATCACTGGATGTTGATGTAGTCCGCTCAACGCTGCCGTCAAGCGTTGGGCGCACGGTGAGCACTGTCACTTGCTGGGTTGGGTGCCGGGCGCATGATTTATGGATGCTTGGGTCTTCCCGTCCGCGCCTGCTGTTGGTGGTAACGCTGTCGGCTCTGATCGGTGCTGTCATCTGTGTGTTGGTGCTGATCGCTTGGAGCCAGAATGTCGCCGCCGACCCCGTGCTGCGCTGGAGTGCCGCGGGCACGGTCTTGTGGGCCTGGTTGCCCGTGCTGGTGGTGTGCTGGGTGGTCTTCGGGCTGTTGGCAGCGTTGGTCGAGGCGGAGAACCCGGCGGGCCGGCTGTCGTTCATGAACGGTATGGTGTTGCTGGCTCTAGCGACCGTGACCACGCTGTTGGATCACCTCATCCTGAGTTATCGGGAAGCCTGGCCGGACCTCGTGGCCCCTCAACCTGGGTCTCGGAGCCTTTTGGTTCCTTGTGTTCGATGCTCTGGACCGTATTCTGGCCGGCGCGCCGTCGGACGACTGGCGGGGCTGGGTGCGCGTGCCGAACTTGCTGTGGCTCACCGGCGCCATGCTGATCGTGGGCGCGCCGGTCTTCGGTTTGACGGGCGCGGATGGCTCCATGATTCCGGGTGCGGCGCTGGCCGGGATGATGGCGCTGGGCTTCGTGTTCTACCTGCTCATGCGTGTGGCCGATCTTGCCAACAGCCGCGACGAGCGTGAACTGCAGCGCGCCCAGCGCATGGCCGTGCGTCTGGTCGAGGAACGCGAGACCCGGGGCGGAACAAGATGCAGGCGGCGCGCATGGACGAGAGACTGGTCCGCGATCCTGACGCGCCCGAGGCGTCGGCGAAACCGAGGCCTGTCCGGGAGAAACGACTGAAATGGTCGCTCAGCAATTTCTATGCGGGCCGGGATATCTTCGCCAGCCTGCGCTCCAGGCGGTGAGCCCCGATGATACCGAAGACGATGCCCGCACAGAAGAAGTAGATGCCCTGGCCGGCCGTGACCTCGGCCAGCATGCCCAGAGACAGCATGGCGACGACCAGAGCGACCATGAAAACATCCATCATCGACCACTTGCCGAGCTTCACCGACCACGCCAGGGCACGCCGCGTCAGCCGTCCGTTGGGGTCGGGCGAGGCCCAGATCCACAGGGCCAGTAGGAGCTTGCCGAAGGGAAAGAGGATTGAGAACAGCAGGATCACGATGCCGAGCAGGATGTCCTTGCCGGAGATCAAGGTCCAGACCGCACCTGCGATGGATTTGCTGCTTTCGAAGACCCAGAACTTCTCCACCGTGAAGGCGGGCAGAAGCAGGCCCGGGACGAGGCAGATCAGGGCGGCGATCAGGAGCAGGCCGGCAAGGCCGTCGCGGTGGGCGGGTCGTGACATGACGGCAGCCTGCGGGCCGTCGCCCGCGTTGGCAAGTCGCGCTATGGTTCGGTTTTGACTCGGTGAGAATACGGAATGGCAACGCCATGTTGAACCGTCTGGGCGGCCTGCTGATCGGCGGCTGGTATCTCGCGGTGGTCTAGTAAGGCATGGACCAGGGCTACATCCGCCGCGAAGGGCTGGAGATCGACGAATACGCCATCGTGGCCGGTCTCACGGGGCGGGCCTGGCTCGTGATCTCCATGATGGTCACCCTCATCGTGCAGAAGGCGATACGGGGCGAGACGGGCAGCGCAGGTCTCTGCAACGGGCTGGCGCTGGGTGTGATCGCCGCTCTGGTCGCCCTGCCGCTCACCCTGCTCTACGGCCCGCGCCACCAGACCGGGCAGCCCTTCGGCATGAACGAGATCACGGTGATTGCTGTCATCGCCGTGATCTGGTTCGCATTGGTCAGCCTCCCGCGCCTGCTGCTGTTCCGCCTGGCCCGGCGCACGAAACCCAGCGTGATCCATGTCGCCAACCTTGCCTTCCTGGGCGCGGTTGCAGGCTTTGCCTATGTCATCGCGCTGTCGGCTGAGGGCGCCGTGCGCAGCCTTCACGACGGTATCGACGAACCCGTGGATGCCATCGGTTATGTCATGGTGCTCGCCATGATGTTTGCCGTTGTTTTCATGGTCGTGATCGAACTCCCTCGCGCCCTTCTGGCACGGCGGAGCAATGCGGGGCCGTGCGAGAAGTGGGTGTGAGCGGCGATGGTGCTGAGGCACAGCACCGGCACGGCACGCATCATCATGTCACGACGGGAGCGTCCGCGAAGAATACCGCAGAGAAACCCGCTCCCAAAACGTCCTCGGTGATTGAAAGGCTCTGACCCGCGCCACGTGTCAGAACATCATCTGGTAGTGCGCATGATTGTCATCACAATACCTTGGGAAGAGCCTTGCATTTTCTTCGGCTCGCCACGATCCTAGGTGTATGTCGTTGCGGCCTTCGCTTTCGCGCCTGACCGCGGTTCTCGGTCCCACCAACACGGGCAAGACCCATCTTGCCGTGGAACGGATGCTGGGCCACAGGACGGGCATGATCGGGCTGCCGCTGCGCCTTCTGGCCCGTGAAATCTATGACAGGATCGTCGCCCAGCGCGGGCCGCGCCAAGTGGCGCTGATCACCGGCGAGGAGCGGATCGTGCCCAAGGACGCGCGTTACTTTGTCTGCACGACCGAATCGATGCCGCTCGACATGCCCGTGGCCTTTCTTGCGGTCGATGAAATCCAGCTCTGCTCCGATCCCGAGCGCGGCCATACCTTCACCGACCGGCTGCTGCGGGCACGTGGCACGGAAGAAACCATGGTAATGGGGGCAGCCACGATGCGGCCGGCGATCAAGGCCCTGGTGCCCGATACCGAGTTCATCGTCAGGCCCCGGTTTTCGAAGCTGTCCTATGCCGGGTTCCGCAAGATCACACGCCTGCCGCCCCGGAGTGCCGTCGTGGCGTTTTCGGTGGCCGAGGTCTACGAACTCGCTGAAACCCTGCGCCGCCAGCGCGGCGGCTGCGCGGTGGTTCTGGGCGCCTTGAGCCCGCGCGCCCGCAACGCCCAGGTCGCGATGTACCAGGAGGGCGAGGTCGACCATATCGTGGCGACCGACGCCATCGGCATGGGGCTCAACATGGACGTGCGCCACGTCGCCTTTGCCGCCACGCGCAAGTTCGACGGCGCCCGGCCGCGCGATCTGCTACCAGCCGAGCTGGCCCAGATCGCCGGGCGAGCGGGACGCCATGCCAATGACGGCACCTTCGGGACGACCTGGACGGTCGAGGGGCTGGACGACGAAATCGCACGGGCGATCGAGAGCCACAGCTTTGCCGACGTGAAGGCGGTGATGTGGCGCAACGCGAATCTCGACTTCCGCAGTGCCGGATTTCTGCTCAAGAGCCTGGAACGACGCTCGGAACATTCGATGCTGTTGCGCGCCCGCATGGCGGCCGATCACCAATCGCTCGCCGATCTCGTGCGCGACTCCGAGATCGCCGCGTTGGCGACCAATCCGGAAGCCGTCCGGCTGCTGTGGGAGGTGTGCCAGGTGCCGGACTTCCGGAAGGTCATGCACGACCATCACGTGCGCCTGCTGGCGCATATATACCGTCACCTGATGGGCCCGACCGGGCGCCTGCCTCAGGACTGGGTGATGCGCAGCATCGAACGGCTCGACCGCGGTGATGGCGACATCGACATGCTGATGACCCGGATCGCCCACATCCGGACCTGGACCTATATCTCGCACCGATCGGACTGGGTCGAGGATCACGAGGGGCTGCAGGGCGCGGCACGCCAGATCGAGGATCATCTCTCGGACACGCTGCACGAACGATTGACGCAACGCTTTGTCGACCGGCGAGCGGCGACCGTGGTGCGGGGGCTCAAGGGGCGCGGGGTGTTCGAGAGTCTGGTCGCCGAGGACGGCCAGGTGATGGTCGAGGGCGAGGCGGTGGGTCAGGTCCTGGGCTTCCGTTTTCAGCCCTCGTTGGGTACGCGCCAGACGCTCGACAAGGCGCTGACCTCGGCAGCACGCCAGGCTGTCGCGCCGGAGATCACACGCCGTGTCCGGGCCCTGGAAACGGACAAGACCGACCAGTTTCGGATCGATGCCTCGATGACCGTGTTGTGGTGCGGCGAACCGGTCGCCCATGTGATGGCGGGCCAGGAAGCGCTGCGTCCGGTGGTCCATCCGATCGCGTCTGAGATGCTCGATGCCGACCAGAGCCGCCGCATCCGGTACCACCTTCAGGGTTGGCTCGAGGACTGGATCGCCGAAGGCGCGGCGCCTCTGGTCGCCTTACGTACCGCCGATCTTTCCGGTCCGGCCCGCGGTATTGCCTATCAGCTCATGGAAGGGCTCGGCGTCGCGATGGACGAGGCCTGCCTGCGTCTGATCCGCGAACTCGACGAGGCCGGACGCAAGAGCCTGGCCCGCCTGGGCATCCGGCTGGGGTTCTATGGCGCCTATCTCAAAGCGATGATGTCGTCGCGTGATCTCGATCTGCGCGCCCTGCTATGGGCGCTCGCGGCAAACCACGGCACGGTCCCGGTTGTGCCGGCCAAGGGCGAGGTCGCGATGGATGCCGATCCGGCCCTGCCGAACGGATTCTATCAGGCCATCGGCTATCGCAAGTTGGGTCTACGTGCCCTGCGGGTCGACATGGCCGAGCGGCTGGCGGCTGAAATCCGCAAGCTCACGCGCAAGGGGCAGGCCGTGGCGTCGTCGGATCTGGTGTCGCTTTCGGGGTCCAGTCGCGAAACCTTTGTGACCATTGCCGCGGCGCTCGGTTTCAGGGCGGTGCTTTCAGATGATGCCATCACTCTGGTGCCCCAGCGGCGCAAGGCCAAGCGCAAACGTACGAACAAACCTGACCGCAAGCTCGACCCCGGCTCACCCTTTGCCAAGCTCGCCGAGCTGGAGATCGCCCGTTGAGCCCGGGTGCCATCCGGATTGACAAATGGCTGTGGTACGCGCGGTTCTTCAAGAGCCGCACATTCGCTGCCCGTGTGGTGGCTGACGGCCAGGTCCGCGTGAACAGCGAGCGGGTGACCAAGACCCACAGCGCCGTGCGGCCCGGCGACGTGCTGACCTTCCCGCAGGGCAAG
>CEUN01124575.1_pt1 | contig 26313 bp, 37 predicted proteins | sample 361501 | NCBI WGS metagenome assembly CEUN01 (sample SAMEA2622801, study PRJEB7988) | marine metagenome | biome: marine biome (ENVO:00000447); feature: marine epipelagic mixed layer (ENVO:xxxxxxxxx); material: "saline water (ENVO:00002010), including plankton (ENVO:xxxxxxxx)" | depth 120 m | reverse complement strand
ACGGCGCTGCCTGATCCCGACTGACGGGTTCTATGAGTGGCAGTCACGCGGCAAGTCCGCACCCAAACAGCCGCATCACATTCACCGGCCCGACGGCGAACCGTTCGCTTTCGCCGGCCTGTGGGAACGCTGGGAGAAAGGCAACGAGCCGTTTGAAACCTTCACCATCATCACGACGGATGCTCCCGAAAGCCTGACCGACATCCATCATCGCGTGCCCGTGATCCTGACGGCTGACGGCATGGAACGTTGGCTCAGAACGGCAGAGGAGGAGGCAGACGGCCTGGCGGACCTGTTGAAGCCTCTGCCTGATGGCGAATTGGTCGCCGAACCCGTCAGCACCACGGTCAACAATGTCCGCAACGACGGCCCGGCCTGCCTGGAACCCGCCAACGACACCGAACCGGAGACTGAGTCAAAACCAAAGGCCGCTCAGGGTGATCTTTTCGGCTGAACTCCGTCAGGAAACGGCTGAGTCTCTCTCCGCCAAGGTCTCAGCCATCGCGATGACCTCCTCCGGCGTGAGGCCCGCCTCGCGCAGACTTCGCAGAGTGAGCGCGCGATCGCGCTTGGCAAAGCGTTTGCCCTGGTCATCACGCAGCAGACCGTGGTGGGTGTATACGGGCTCGCTCCAACACATCAGCGCCTGGAGCAGGCGATGGACGTGTGTGGAGGGGTGTAGGTCTTCACCACGGATGATATGGGTGATGCCCTGCAGGTGATCGTCGTGGGTAACCGCAACATGATAGCTGCTGGGCGTGTCCTTGCGCGCCAGAACGACATCACCCCCAACCAGGGGGTCGACCTCCACGACACCACGGCCGTCTTCCTGCCATGTCAGTGGGCCAGCACGTGCTGCCGCCAGACCCGCATCGAGCCGCCAGGAGTGATTCTCGCCGGCCGCCAGTCTCTCCAGTCGTTCGGTCTCGTCCAGCGAACGACAGGTCCCCGGGTAGATCAACCCCAGCAGGCCATGGGGGGCGCTTTGCGATGCCGCGACTTCCGCCTCGATCTGGCGGCGAGTGCAGAAACAGGGATACGCCAGACCTTCATCCCTGAGTGTGTTGAGTACGGCATCGAAGTCATCAAAGTGATCAGACTGGCGGCGCACCGGGCCGTCCCAATCGAGACCCAACCAGGTCAGGTCCTCCAGCATCGCCGGCTCGAACGCCGGCTTGCACCGGCCGGTATCGATATCCTCAATGCGCAGGATGAAGCGACCGCCCAGCTCTCGTGCACGGCGCCAGGCCAGCAGCGCCGACCATGCATGACCCAGGTGCAAAAGGCCTGTGGGGCTGGGCGCAAAGCGGGTCACAAAGTTCATGGCACCACCGCCGCAGTCAGGGCCACCAAACCAAAGACAACGATCAGAGCGCCTGCGCCACGGCTGAGCCAGACCATCACCGGCGGTTTGATCCGTCGGCGCAGCAGACCCACTGCGCCAGTCAGAACCACCCACCATACCAGGGAACCCAGGAACACGCCTACGGTCCCACGGCCGAGAGAGCCGTGCCGCTGGTGATCGGACCCAGGCTGGCGAAGATCGCGGCAAAGGAGAGGATGGTCGTCGGGTTTGCCAACGTCAGGCCCTACATCGTGAAAAAACCACCGCCGACATCCCCGACGTCGCCATCAAGGTCGGGGCGGGTTTGCGCAGGATCGACCAACCGATCCATAGCAGCGCGACACCGCCAATCACCTGAAACCACATCTGCTGTTCGACCAGAAGGCATACAATGGCGGTTACGCCGAAGGCGGCCATGGCCGCGTACACACCATCAGCAGCTGCAACACCCAATCCACCTTCGAGGCCACGCGTGAAGCCCAGGACAAGGGTTCGGCGCACAATCAGTACGCCGATCGGGCCCATCGGCAGGGCAACCGCCAACCCGATGAGCAGACTCTTGAGAAACAGCGAAGCCATGACCGGTTGGTCTTAGCTCGAATCTGGCACCAGCGCGATGGTGAGCAACTCGGTCTGGAGCGGCCGTCCCCGAACATCACTGCACATCGAAGATCCCGTTCAGGAACCGGGTGACGTCTTCCAGAGCCCGCGTGCGCATGGCTTCGTCACGACCTATGAGATAGCCGTCGCTGTCGGTGCACAAGCCCAGAATCACCTTGCGCATGAACGGGCCGGTCATGGGAAAGCCCGTGTTGGAATCATGAACGGAGCCATCGGCCTCCACGACCAAGTCGCAGGGTGCGAGATTGCGGCCGATCGAACGCGGACCATCAAAACGGCCGTCCCACTGTTGATAGGCATCGGTGTAGCTGATCCGCGTGACTTCCGACCCGCCGGCCTCTAACGCCGCATCGGTCTCCGCACAACGCTCCGGATCGACAATCGCGTCACCGTCGCCCGAGACCGCCAGTACAGGAGCACGGGTCGCGCGTGTGTCCTCGAAGCGCGCGATACACGGGGCGCAGTATGCGATATGGGCCATGAAACGGGAGCCATCCGGAAGGAAGGTCTGGGCGACCTGCTCCTGAGCGGCATAGAGCGTCGCCATACCGCCATAGGAGAATCCCCAGAGGATGACACGCTCACCATCGACCTCCGGCATGGCGTCGAGCCATGCCAGCACGGCGAATGCATCAGCGAGCACGGCCGCCTCGGTCACGTTCAGCAGCCGATCGACAAATCCTGTACCGAGATCACGGCATGCGCCAAAGACGCCGATCACCACACCGGCCGCGCCCATCTCACTCAACTGACGTGCGTAACGCGGTCCCCGTGTCGACAGGACGCCCGACGCTCCATGCAGGAAGACGACAGCCGGGACGGGGTCACCGGCCGATGCGGTTTCGGACATGAAAAGCGTTACCATCGCATTGCGCGCCGGGGCGTCATCCGGATCCCCCACATCGGCCAGCGTGAACAGCGTGTTGGAAGGAACCGTGGTTGCCTCCCCTGCCGCGCTGCGAACGAAGTCGACATTCGGCCAGGCCAGCACCGTCACAAGCAACCACCACACACCACGCATCATCACATCCCAGCTGAACCGACCAGGGGAAGGCTGGACTCCACACACCGATCCTGCAAAGTCTCCGACTTCCGCGCGGAAGACAAACACACGCCTGCGCCCCGAAACAAGAAAGAGCCGATCATGAGTTTGTCAGGTCCCGTTGTTCCACCCGCCAGCGGTGATGCCCGCCAACTTGTTGTGCTGCTGCATGGCTGGGGTGCGGACGGCAACGATCTCATCGGGCTTGCCCCGACACTGCAGCCCGCTCTGCCCAAGGCGCGTTTCGCCAGCCCCAACGCGCCGGACCCGTGCGATCAGAATCCGATGGGCCGCCAGTGGTACAGCTTCATGGACGACCGGCCCGAGGTCCTGAAGGCGGGTTACGAGCGCGCTGCCGGCCTGATCAACGCCTATCTTGACGACGAGCTGGAGCGGCTGGGACTCGACGACAGCCGCCTCGCGCTGGTTGGATTCAGTCAGGGCTGCATGATGGCGCTTTATGTTGCCCTGCGTCGCCAGAAGCCAGTCGCCGGGGTCGTGGGGTACTCCGGCATGCTGATCGATGCCGAGAATTTGGGTGCGGAACTCAGCAGCCGTCCGCCGGTTCTTCTCTGTCACGGCTCGGCCGATCCCGTGGTCCCCTATGCTTCGCTGCAGGAGGCTGTCTCCGGCCTCGCCGAGCACGACATCTCGGCCCAGTGGCACACCAGCCCCGGTGTCGGCCACGGCATCGACCCCGGCGCGCTCAACGCCGGCTCAGACTTCCTGAAAAACGCGTTCCGGGAGGCCAAACAGGACGGTTCATAACGGCTGCACACGATCGTGCACAATGGCGAGACCCAGGCCGTCACGCAGTATCTCTGGCAACCTGGGAGAGTCGATCCAGCCGCCGTCAGAAAACATGAGAGGTGTTTCGACCAGGTCGTCTCGGAGCAGTCGGGTGCCAAAGGCTCCCTCCTGATCGAGCGCCGGACGGAAAAGCCCTGCATGAAGCGCCAGCGCAGCTCGAGTGAGGATGCTGGTCTCGCCGACCTGCGCACCGACGATTGCGTCGATCCCGGCTTGCTGAGCGGCTCGTGCGAGTTCAAGAGACCGACGCAGCCCGGCTAACTTTGAAACCCGCAGATTGGCGATCCATCGCGCGGGGTTTTCGGCCAGTGTCAAAAGCTGCGCGCGCGTGCAGAAGCCCTCATCGACAATCACACGGCCCTGTGGCGCACGCTGTTCGACATGAGCCTGCCCAGCAGTGGCGAACTGCCCGCGAGTTTCACGCAGCAGATCGCCGGCGGCCTGGCCCGCGTCGAGCAGGTTCTGGTTCCCCTGAACCTTCCTGCCGAACAGCAGGCCATCGCCGCCCGCACCCTATGGGCCGGGCTTCACGGCATCATCTATCTTTCCCGCAACAGCGGCCTCGAACGCAGCGGCGCCGGCAGTGCCCGCGACCGCGCGCACCACTTTTCCCAAACCTACCTGGCGGGGCTCTCAGGCCGGACTTAAGACGACCGGACCTCCCGGTCAGTCGAACACCTCTACTTCGATGTGCCCGGCGGCGTGTTTGTAGACATAGGCCGTTGCCGTCAGCGACATCAGCATCGCCAGAGACCGTGTCAGGGCCATCGCGCCATTGAGAATGACCAACCCGACCATCGTGTGCTGCATGTCGGGCGGAAACGCGACGATTTAGAGCAGCAGGAACACGGCGATCAGCAGATGCAGCAAAATGACGATCAGGCCTATCGCCAGGCCCCGCGCCAGGTCATGAAGTCAACGGCAGCCCACGCCGGAAAGATGAGAAGAAGCCGCGCCGAAAAGAGGATCAGGATGAAGATGATCGGCACGACAGTTATCGCAACGGCCGCCGGCACCCCGAAACCGCTCATGAAATCGGCAAACACCAGCGGCAACCCAACGCCAAGCGCCAGAACACCGATGACGATGTAGTAGAATGCGGCTCGCAGGAGGTAGCCGATCATCAGACTTTTGGCCTGTTTCTTCAGCTCTTTGGCCTTGTCCAGGCCCAGCAGGTAGCAGCGATGCCATTGTAAGGCGACGATCCCGAACAGCAGTTCCGTCGCCACCGTGGCACCGTTGCCAACGTCACGACCACTGAAATCGATGAACGTCCACAGCGCACCGAACAAGACGGTCAGACCACCGGCGAACAGCAACACACCCTTCCCGTCGGAAAAGATGCCGGAAATAGCCTCCTTCAGAATTGCGCCAAAGCCGGGGAGTGCTTGTGTTGCTGCCATTTCGGAAACTCTCGCGGTTGATGATCGAAGACAGGTTCGTGACATACAATCAGCCACGTGTTCGGCCACAGTGGCCAACTCAATCCCACGTCACACCCATCGTCTCGCGCGGCCCCTGGGGCCGGTCGCCGGGTGTCGGGATGGCGGTCATCGCACTCCAGGTGCGCGCGGTCGCGTGGGTGGCAAGCGCGGTGATCGTGAGGCCCATGGCGGTGACCAGGATCAGCGCGATCAGATTGACGATGATCCCGGCACCGTCACCCCCCATGGTGCGGGACAACTGGGTCAGCGCTGCGTTGAGGATGGCGTAGCTCAGGACATAGGGTGCGGCGATCACCATCCAGGCGCAGGCGAGTTTGAGGCCGTAGCCGCGCGACAGCCTCCAGGCCGCGCCCAGCGCCGTATCGCGCCCGATCGCGGTGGGTGGCAGGACAGCGGCATAGCGCGCCAGCGGAATGGCGACCGGCAGGCCGAACAGCGCGAAGGTCAGGATCAGTGTGTCGACCGCCTCGAACCCGGCCTCGACCAGCCGCGCCTCGGGTGATTCCACCAGCGACTGCGCCATGGCCAGCGGGAAGACGATGATGATCGTGATCAGGAAAAAGACGCCGAGCGCGGCAATGCCCAGCGTGAGCGCACGGCCCATGAAGTTAGCCAGAAGAGGCCGCTGCCTGGCTGGCGCTTCGCCGCTGCTGGTGGGTGGCGCGGGTGGCCGCGCCTTGCCGGGGCCCAACAGGATGAGCCGGAAGATGTAGAACGAGAACCAGGAGAACGCGATCATCGTCGCGAAGGTGTAAACCGGCGTGGCCTGAAACACGGTCGAAAGATCGAACAACAGCCCCAGCGCCACCGCCACCACCGCCGGCCCCTTGCCCAGATCGAACAGCTCCGTCAGATGCCCGGACACGAAGCCATAGGCGTCGTGCACCAGGTCGAAGATGGTGAGGGGCTGGGCGGTCATATCTAGACCACGCCGGCCTCTTTCAGGGCCGCGATCTCGTCATCGGATTTGCCCAGGATGTCGCGCAGCACGTCGTCGGTATGCTGACCCAGGGTGGGCGGTGGGCGGGTGTAGACCGGGGGGGAGACCTCAAGGTTCACAGGGCTGCGGACCATCGGCACCGTGCCGGCGGTGGGGTGGTCCATCTCGAACTTCATGCCGCGGGCCTGGACCTGCGGGTCTTCGAAGACCTGCTGGAAGTTGTTCACCACGCCATAGGGCACGCCGAGTTTCTCCAGATTCTCAACCCACCAGGCGCGCGGCTGAGTCTTCATGAGATCGATCACCAGCGGGATCAGCTCGTCGCGGTGACGGATGCGCTGGGGATTGGTGACGAAACGTTCGTCATCGGCCAGTTCGGGTGTGCCGGCCAGTTCGCACCAGCGGCGGAACTGGCCGTCGTTGCCGATGGCGATGATGATCGGGTCATCGGCCGTGTCGAACACCTGATAGGGCAGCAGGTTCGGGTGCGCGTTGCCGTAGCGTTTGGGCGGCACACCGCTGGTCAGGTAGTTCATATTCATGTTGGCCATCAGCGCGACGGCGCTGTCGGCCAGCGCCATGTCGATGTACTGGCCCTCGCCCGTGTTGTTGCGATGCTGCAGGGCGGCCAGGATCGCGATCGTGCTGTAGAGCCCTGTCGTAAGATCGGTGATCGCCACCCCGGCCTTCTGCGGGCCGCCGCCAGGCAGGTCATCGCGTTCACCGGTGATCGACATGAAGCCGCACAACCCCTGGATCACGAAGTCGTAGCCGGCGCGCGGCGCATAGGGCCCGGTCTGGCCGAAGCCGGTGATCGAGCAGTAGATCAGACCGGGGTTGTCGGTCTTCAGGCTGTCGTAGTCGAGGCCGTACTTCTTGAGCCCGCCCATCTTGTAGTTCTCGATCAGGATGTCGGCGCGCGAGGCCAGCTCGTTGATGATAGCCTCGCCTTCCGGCGTCGAGATGTTCAGCGTGATCGACTGCTTGCCCCGGTTCGCCCCGAGGTAATAGGCAGCCTCGGCCGTGTCGTTACCCTCTTCGTCCTTGAGGAACGGAGGACCCCAGGTGCGCGTGTCATCGCCGCCGCCCGGTCGCTCGACCTTGATCACCGTGGCGCCGAGATCGGCCAGAACCTGACCGCACCATGGCCCGGCCAGAATGCGCGACATATCCAGTACAACAATGCCGTCCAACGCTGCGGCCATATCCATCTCCTTGAATCAACGAGTGCATCAACGAAGCGGCGGCATCCTAGAGCGGATCACGTTGGCGTTGAATCACGATGTGGTCCCTACGAGGCTCGCCTGCTTGGCATCGCTGCAAAGAGCGAACGCACCCAAACCGGATCCCAACGCCATATCTTGGGGTCCGATGTGATAGGGATGACAAATTAAGGTGTCATCCGTTGTGGCATTGGGTTTAAGATACCGCACGTCCGGGGCCATGGGCTGCCGGACAAGGGAGTGCCGCAAAGGAGATTCGACCGGTGCAGTCACCGGAAGCCTGTCCAGCCCTGGTGCTCAATGCTGATTTCCGGCCGTTGAGCTACTTCCCTCTGTCTCTGTGGCCCTGGCAGGATGCGGTGAAGGCGGTGTTCATGGACCGGGTCCAGACACTTTCGGAATACGACCGTGTCGTACGCTCGCCCAACTTCGAGATGCGTCTTCCCAGCGTGATCGCCCTGCGCGAGTTCATTCCGCTGAACAAGCGACCGGCCTTCACACGCTTCAATGTCTTCCTGCGCGACCGCTTCAGCTGCCAGTACTGCGGCACACGCGGTGAAACCCGGGAGCTGACCTTTGATCATGTGATGCCAAGGAGCCGTGGCGGGCGCACGAGTTGGGAGAATGTCGTCGCCGCATGCAGCGCGTGCAACATGAAGAAGGCCAACCGTACGCCCAAGGAAGCCGGGATGCCGCCGATTATGGTGCCGGCTTCGCCCACGACCTATCAGCTGCGTGAAAACGGCCGGGGGTTCCCGCCAAACTTCCTGCACGAAGACTGGCGCGACTATCTTTATTGGGACAGCGAGCTCGAGACCGATTGATCGCCTGGCGACGTTTTGGGTCCGGCGATAAATGTGGAATCTGGCGTGACTTTTGCTCATGAGGCGCCATCGCGACGCCGTGTGACCCCAAGGCAGGCCTTCCGGCAGGGGACGCGTATCGAATTGAGAGGGAATGAGACATGGATGATACCCTGAGCATGTTCGAGACCGAGGTCACGGCACTGTTGACCGACTAAGGTCTCAGCGTCGTGGGCGCGATCCTTGTCCGGATTGTGGTCCTTTGGGCCGCCGGTTGGGCGAGTCGCGCGACCATCAAGATGCTGGCCCGGACCGACAAGATCGACGATACGCTGGCGATGTTCTTCGGCAGTCTGGTCAAGTATATGGTTCTGGCCTTCACGGTCATAATGGTGCTGAACCAGTTCGGCGTACAGACCACCGGCCTGATCGCCGTCATGGGTGCCGCGGGCCTGGCCATCGGCCTCGGCCTGCAGAGCACTCTGTCGAACGCCGCGGCCGGGGTCATACTGCTGTTGTTCCGCCCGATGAGCGTGGGCCAGTTTGTTGACGCCGGTGGCGTGCTCGGCACCGTGAAGAGCATCAATCTCTTTACCACCGAGATCTCGACCCTCGACAATGTCCAGATCTGGGGCGGCACGATCACCAACTAGAGCGTCTACGACACCCGTCGAGTGGATATCGTGATGGGCATCGGATACGGCGATGAAATCGACAAGGCCATGGCCGCGTTCAAGGCGACCTATGACGCCGACAGCCGCGTGATGCAGGACCGGAGCCGGCCATGTATGCCACCAGCCTGGGTGCCAGCTCGGTCGACATAACGGTGCGCATCTGGTGTGCCGCTGCGGACTTCTGGGGTCTCAAGACCGACCTCACCAAGTCCTTCAAGGAAGTTCTCGACGCCCAGGGAATCGAGATTCCGTTCCCGCAGCAGGTTGTTCACATGAAGCAGGAAGCTGCCGAGTAAGCAGTCTTTAGGCGCTGCCGAACAGGCGACACGACAGGAAATCGGTGACGGCCCTGAACTCCGCTTCGGCGGCAGGGCCGTCGAACCGTGCCCGCATGAAGCTGTGGATCATGCCTTCGGCCAACCGATAGGTGACGTCACAGCCGGCTTCAGCCATCCGCTCGGCATAGAGCTTGCCCTCATCGCGCGCCGCATCGATCGCCGCGACATGGATCAGCGCCGGCGGCAGATCGCCGTAATGCTCCGTCATCAAAGGACAGGCATAGGGGTTGGTGTGCGCCGCCGGGTCCGGCATGTAGTTCTTGCGGTACTTCTGGGTCGCGGTGGCGCTCTGCAGCGGCGCCTCGCCATAGGTCGTGAAGCTGGGCAGCGTGCCGTCGGTCCGGAAACCGGGATAAAGGACGGCCTGCCCGCAAAGCACCGGACCGCCTCGGTCCCGTGCCGCCAGCGCCACTGTGGCGGCCAGGTTTCCGCCGGCGCTGTCGCCGCAGACAGCGATGCGTGTGGAATCGATCCCGAAATCGGCCGCATGGTCGTGCAGATGACAGAGCACCGCATAACAGTCGTCATGGGCAGCCGGAAACGGGTTCTCCGGCGCCAGCCGATAGTGCGTACTGAGAACCACAGCACCGGTTTCCTCGGCCAGGCCCCAGGCCACGGTGTCGTTGGTATCGAGGTCGCCGACCATGAAGCCGCCGCCATGGATGTAGAGCGTCACCGGAGACACGTCGAGCGCGGCAGCCGGCCGATAGAGCCGCACAGGGATGTCCCAGACATCGGTGGGAATCGTGCTGTCCCGAACCACCATCCCCGCAGGGCGCGGTCGGTTGGTCGCTTGGCAGAAGGCTGTCCAGGTGGCTCGCTCTTCCTCAATGCCGGTCGAAGCAGGCACCCCCTCCAGCTCTTCCATCATGGGAATCATGTCGGGGTGGATGCCCCAGCGTTCGACCTCTCTGGCGACCGCGTCCGACATCACACGCGGGTCGACAACCAGATCGCCAGGCGGGTCCCCGTCTTCACCGCCCCGGTCAGGACCTCGTGGCCCGGCGTTTCACGGGCACCATGCTCGACAGCGGTATCATGGTGCTCCTGCTCTTCGGCGCGGAACCGCTCGACCGTATCGCGCAGATCCGCTTCGTCGTCGCCCAGCATCTCGGCCTGCTCGGCGTAGTGCTCGTCGATCACGCTTTCGACCGCCTCGGTGCAGGCCATCGCTGCCTTTTCACCCAGCATAGCAGAACCGAAACCCAGCGCATATCCGGCGACGTGCCAGACCGGCGACAGGGCCGTGGGACGGACCCGCCGCTCGACCACAAGCCGATCAAAATGATCGAGATGTTTTTGTTCCTGATCGGCCATGTGCTGGATCACCTTGCCCGCAGGTGTGCCCCGCAGCACGGCGAGCTGGCCGTCGTAGATACGCTTGGCGCCATACTCACCGGCATGATCGACGCGGATCATCGAACGCACGAGATCATCCCTGGTCCCGTCGCCAGGCAGCAGATTGTCGCCGGTTCGTGTCTTGCGGGCGGCTGTCATGACGACACCTTCAAGGCTCGACGCACCGCAATCAAGGTCAGAATGCCCATCGCCAGCGAGATGATAAGGTTGTAGCCCGCCATCGAGATCCCCAGGAGCGACCAGTGCACCTCATCACAGCGCACGATCTCCTGTTCCCAGAGTAATGCCTTCAGCTCTTCGACGGTCTCGCCGACCAGATCATTTGCACCGCAGAACGGATTTTCGATCCAGTGTTGTTCGACCGCGACGTGATAACCGGCAATCCCGGCACCTGCGATAAAGGCCAGGCCCAGCGCCGCCGTCAGCCAGGTCGTCGCGTTGCCCCGGGCCCCGACGGCAACGATCAGGCCCAGGGCCAGCGAGGCGGCATGGGCCCAGCGCTGGGCAATGCAGAGGGGACAGGGCCGCAGACCTTCGACATGCTGGAAGTAGAAGGCACCGACCAACATGGCCGCGCTGACAGCGGCCAGAAGCACGCCGAGCAGACGGGGCCGATCCAGGACGGATGTGAGTGTGTTCATGGCCATCGGATCTGATGTGGCGCTGGTCTCATGGACCTACAAGAGCCATTTCAGCGCCACGACACCCGCGATCACGACAACTAAGGATACGGTCGCCGCCAGCGCCAGACGCTTTTCGATAAAACTGCGGATCGGCGGGCCGAAGTAGGTCAGCAAGGCCGCCTCAATCGCGAACCGAAGCCCACGGGACCCGATGGAGGCGAGAATGAAGATGCCGAGATCAAGCTGAGCGAACCCACCCGCCACCGTGACGACCTTGTAGGGGATCGGTGTAAAGCCACCGGCGAACACCACCCACGCTCCGATCATGCCGGCGTTGTCGAGGTATTCCTCGAAGGTGACGGCCTGGCCGAAGAATCCGGAAATCGGTGCCACCACGCTGGTGAAGAAGATCTCCTGGTCGGTCATGCTGGCCTGCGTTGCCGCATCCATATGCGCGAACATGGAGAGGATCGGCTGGCCGATGGTATCGAACAGCAGGTACCCGATGGCATAGCCGCCGATGCCGCCCACGACCGAACCCACCGTGGCAATGCCTGCGAACAGCCAGGCCCTGCGGGGCGCCGCAAACATCATGGGCAACAGCATCGCCTCCACCGGGATCGGGAAGAACGAGCTTTCGATCACGGCCACGCCCAGCAGCCACCACACCGCATAGGGGTGAGCAGCAAGCTGTATGGTTCGGTCGTAGAGACGTTGGATCATGGAACGCTCCGAAGGGCGCGCTTGATACCGTGGCCCGCCGTTTCTGTCATCCGCGTTCGATCCGCCCTACGATCCCCATCCGTGATGTTCGAACGTGAGGTCTTTTCCATGGCGCGTATGGCAGCCGTTCTTGTTGTCCTTTTTGCGGCGTTCCCGCATGACAGGGCCGACGCACACGACACCGACACGATCGTGCAGTACTCAACTCTGGATGCGCTGAAGGCCGGGCTCTACGACGGCGAGATGACCTATGGCGAAATGGCCGAGTACGGAGACTTCGGGCTCGGGACGTTCAATGCCATCGACGGCGAGATGGTCGGCTTTGACGGCCGTTTCTGGCAAGTTCGCGAAGATGGCTCGGTCACCGAAGTCACGCCCGATACGCAAACACCCTTCGCCGTCGTGACCTTCTTCGACCGAGATACGGTGTTCCCCCTGCCCGAAGGCCTCGACCTCTCGGCGTTGTCGGAGCGGCTCAGCCAGGAACTCACCTCGGCCAACACCCCGGTTGCGATCAGGATCGAGGGCACCTTCCCGACACTCACCGTGCGTGCTCCCCGGCGACAGAGCCAGCCATACCTGCCGCTCGCCGAAGCCCTGGCCAATCAGGCGGTATGGGATCTTGAGGATGTCGCCGGCACCATGGCCGGCTTCTGGCTCCCGTCCTGGCTGGGCAACATCAACGCGCCGGTCTGGCACCTGCACTATCTAAGTGACGACCGGCAACATGGCGGCCATGTTGTCGACCTCAGCACCGGCAGCGGTGAGGTGGCGCTCGACCCCTCGCCCCGCCTCACGGTCATCATGCCGCAGAGCCAGGCTTTTGGTGACGCCAAGCTGGGTTCACCCTGATTCGGGCCAAGCCTTCACCCCGAGGGCGGATGCCGCTCGCGCCAATGCCGTGCGATATCGAGACGGCGTGCAATCCAGACATCGTCGAAGCCTGAGACGTAATCCAGGAACCGCGCCAGCCCGGCCGCACGCGCCGGATGGCCAACCAGCCGGCAGTACAGGCCAACGGACATCATGCGCGGGTGCTCGGCACCTTCGTGATGCAGCATGTCGAACGCATCTTTCAGGAACGCGAAGAACTGCTCGCCCGTCGCGATGCCAGCGCGGGCGAACTGGCCGTCGTTGTTGGTCAGGCTGTAGGGCACTACGAGATGGTGTCCGCCCCGACCGTCACGAACCCAGTACGGGAGCTCGTCGTTATAGGCGTCGGAGTCATATACGAAGCCGCCCTCCTCGATCAGCAGACGACGGGTGTTATCGCTGGGCCCGTAGCGGCAGTACCAGCCCAACGGACGCGCGCCGAGCGTCTTCTCAAGCGACACGATCGCATCGGCGATCTGGCGCCGTTCCTCATCCTTGTTCAGGCGATAGTGTTCGATCCAGCGCCAGCCATGGCACAGAAAGTCAAAGCCTGCCTCGCGGATCGCCGCAGCAGCCTCGGGATTGCGCCCCAGGGCCACGACACAGGCGAAGATCGTGGGTGAGATGCCACGCTCGTTGAACAGCCGGTAGAGCCGCCACCAGCCGACACGGCTGCCGTATTCGAACATGGAGCGCGGGGCGTGATCAGCTTGGCACGGCGGCAAAATGGGGGCCGAAATTTCCGTCAGCGTGACCTCATCGTCGGGATCACCGTTCGAGATCGCATACTCCGAACCTTCCTAGTAGTTGATGACGAAGTTGAGCACGATCCGCGCACCGCCGGGCCAGTCAGCCTGCGGCAGGTTGCGGCCATAGCCGACAAAATCGCGTTCTTGCGTCATGCCGCCATCCATCCGCCGTCGACCAGGAGATTGTGGCCTGTGATGTACGTCGCCTCGCCACTGGCCAGGAACACGGCCGTCGAGGCGATGTCGTGGGGCGGGCCTAGCCGTGGCCACGGCGTGCGGGGTTCGGAATAGGTCGAACGCTGCTCCTCGAACTCCGGGCCTTCGTTGCCGGTCACGATCTTGCCGGGGCCAATGGCGTTGCAGACGATGCCCTATTCGGCGCAGTCGGCTGCGATCTGACGCGTCATGTAGACGACCGCGGCCTTTCCCGTGCCATAGGCGACATCTCCGGGGCAGCTGATCATGCCGTGCTGGGACGAGATGTTGATCACCCGGCCTCGCACCTCATCCACCGGCTCCTGGTCCATCATGTGGGCGATTGCCCACTTGTAGCCGAAGAACACACCGGTGGCGTTCACCGCCATGACCCGGTTCCAGGCCTCTTCCGGGGTCTCGAGCAGGGGCGTTCCGGCATAGGTCGCGGCATTATTGACCATGATGTCGAGCCGGCCCCAGCGCTCCACCGCCTTTGCCACAGCCGCATCGACATCGGCCCAGACCGATACGTCACAGGTGACAAATGCCGCCTCGCCGCCGGACGCGTTGATCATCGCGTGGGTCGCCTCGCCAACTTCCAGCGGCTCGGCCTGCAGATCGGCGATCACCACGCGGGCTCCTTCGCGGGCAAAGCGCAACGCGATCGCGTGGCCGATGCCCGACGCACCGCCCGTCACCACCGCCGTCTTGTCTTTCAGACTCAAGGCCCGCCTCATCATCTTCCGCCACTCAAGCGCGCTGCTGTCACAGGCGCAAGTTCGGCCTTTTGCCGTTCGGCGGGACAGCCGATAACATCTCCGGACAATTTATCCGGGGAGACAGACAATGCCGAGAGTGCGCACGATCAGCCGAGACACATCCGCCGACGAGGCCATGGCGATCCTCTGGGAGGATGGCGGGGTGGTCTACGAGAATCTCGTCGACGAGGCCGTGATCCATCAGGTCCGTGCCGAACTCGATCCCTATCTCGAGCGCGCCTACAACGGCGAAGGTGAGTTCTGGGGTTACAAGACCAAACGCGTCAGCTCGCTGATCGCCAAGTCGAAGACCTATGGCGAGGAGCTTGCAACCAACCCCGTGATCCTGGCGGTGATGGACCAGATCCTGCTGCCCCACTGCGCCCGCTACCACCTCCACGTCACCCAGGCCGTGGCGATCGGGCCCGGCGAAGGCCAGCAGATCATTCACCGCGACGACGGCCTGATGCCCTTCCGCCATCCCGGGCCGCAGAGCGTGTGCAACACCATGTGGGCGCTGACCGACTTCACCGAGGAGAACGGCGCGACCAATGTGATCCTGGGCAGCCAGGACTGGGACGACGACACCTACCCCGACGAGAACTCCGAGATCAGCCATGCCGTGATGCCCAAGGGCTCGTGCATGATCTATCTCGGCAGTGTCTTCCACGGCGGCGGCAAGAACGTGACCGACAACGAGTATCGCGTCGGCATGATCACCGGTTACAGCCTGGGTTGGCTGCGCCAGGAGGAAAACCAGTACCTCGCCGTCCCGCCCGCCGTGGCCAAGGACCTGCGCGAGGACGTGCAGCACCTGATCGGCTACCACCTGCACGATAACTTCCTGGGCTGGGTCGAAGGCCACGATCCCCATGTCGTCCTGGAAGACCGCTACAGCGACGTCATGCCCGCCGCCTCGGAAGGCGGCGAGTATGTCGAGCAAACCACCATCCTGAAAACCGCCGTGCTGGGTGAACCCACGCGGCATTAGAGCCAGAGCAAGTTCCGGAACGAAGAGTCTGGAGACTGGTCGATGCGCGTCGCAGTCGCTGGGATGGGTCGCATGGGGTCGGCGCTCGCCGACGCCCTGCTGCAAGGCGCGTTCGAGGTCATGGTCTGGAACCGTACGCCTGAGCGATGTGACCCGCTAGTGAACGCCGGCGCCGAACGCGTCGAAACACTGACCGACGCAGCCGCCGCCAGCGATGTGCTGGTGAGCTGTCTTGCCGGCCACGAGGCGGTGGCCGGGAGTGTCACCACTCCGGCGATGGGAGCGGCGCTTGCCAGCAAGGCTCTGGTGCAACTAAGCCAGGCGACACCGGAACAATCGCTCAGCTATGCCGATTGGGCAGAACGCCACGACGTCGGGTATCTGGACGGTTCGATCCTTGCTTATCCGAAAGACATGCGCGCGGGCGCCTGCGATGTCATCTATTCCGGCGAGCCTGCGGTCTATGAACGCTGCCTGCCCGCACTCATGGCCATGGGCTCGCAGCCGCGTTTGGTGGGTGAACACCCGGGCGTGGCAACCGCGTTCGATAAAGCCTACTTCGCGTTTTACTACGCCCATGCGGTGGGGCTGATTCATGGTGCAGCGCTTTGTCGTGCGGCGGGCGTGCCGTTGGACGCCTATCTCGACCTGATGGTAGAACACTATGACTGGCGCGCCGCAGACAGGGTCACGGCCGCAGCCCTGATCAGCGGCGACCGGAGCGCCTGCGAGGCGTCGCTCGACACCCACGCCTATGCCTACAACCAGGTGGCGCCGATCTCGGAAGCGGCGGGGGTGAGCACGGACCTGACCGTATGCATCGACCGCCTGTTCAGAAAAGGCTCCGAACTGGGTTTCGGCGATGACGAGATCGCTGCGCTGATCGACGTGTTCCATTCGCCTCGTTAGAGAAGCCGGCCATCCAGACTGGTTTCCGGCGACAGCCCGTTGTGCATCCATCCTCTCAAAGGGCGTTCGGCTTCAGGACCGTCTGCGACCAACTTCGCCCGGTAGAGGTAGGGGCCGGTTACTCGTGCAGGCTGGACCATTCCGTGAAGTGGATGCCGGCGAGATCCGCGAGCTGGAGGAATTCGGCGCGGTAGCCAAAACGGCTGTCGCCGCGGGCGGTGCCGGCGAGATCGACCACGTCTTCGAAGCCCTAGGTGTGCAGGAAGGCATCGTTGCGCTGGATCTGACCGCAGACCGCAACGGCGATCGAGAACCGCACATCGTCATCGGCCGCTTCGAGGCTCGGCAGGGTCTGCTCGGCGGCGATGGGTTGGGCGATGAGCTTGCTGGTGTCCTCGCCCCGAAGCTTGTAGCGGACCTTGAGGTAGGCCAACTCACCGGCGAACTGCGCGTCGGGTTCGGCCGCCGGCGCCTCGCCATAGTGCAGGTCGCCCAGCCAGCGGAACTCGGAGGACACCGGTACGATCTCGTAGATCGCGGTCACGCTGTGGCCGCTGCCAATTTCCCCAGCATCGACCGTGTCGTTGTTCAAATCTTCACGCGCCAGGATGCGGGTCTCGTAGCCCAACAGCCGGCACTCGGCGACCTGGGCCGGGTTGAACTCGACCTGGATCTTCACGTCGTTGGCGATGAGAAAAAGCGTGCCGCCAAGCTCATCGACCAGCACCTTCTTGGCCTCCAGCAGTGAGTCGATGTAGGCCGCGTTGCCATTGCCGTTCTGGGCCAGACGCCGGTGTAGCTCGTCGTTCAGGTTGCCGCGCCCGAAGCTCAGCACCGAGAGATAGACCCCGCCCTCGCGCTGCCGCGCAATCTCTTGCTCCAGCAGGTCGGGATCGGCGATGCCGACGTTGAAGTCACCGTCCGTCGCCAGAAGGATGCGGTTCACACCCTCCACGTTGACCCCTCGTAGTCCAGCCGGTAGGCCGTCTCCAGCCCCGCCGCCCCGGCCGCGGAGCCAACGGCCTGCAGGCTGTCGATCACACCCAGGATTGTCGCCTTCTCGTCGCCCGGCGTCGGCGGCAGGGCCACGCACACGCCGCTGGCATAGGTCACGATCGCCACGGTGTCGTCTTTCCCCAGCTCACCGACCAGCAGCCGCAGGCCCTGAACCAGCAGGCCCAGCTTGTCCGGCGCGTTCATCGACACCGACACATCGACCAGGAAGGCCAGGTTCGCCGCAGGCCGTTCGTCTTCAACGAGGCCATAACCCTGGATGCCGATATGGACGAGCTGCGAGTCAGCGTTCCACGGCGTCGGCACCACCGACACATGGGTGGCAAACGGCACGTCGGTCTTCGCCGGCCGTTCATAGCCGTAGTCGAAGTAGTTGATCAGCTCCTCCACCCGCACAGCGTCGGCGGGGGGAGCTGGCCTAATTCTATGAAGCGCCGTGTGCTGGCATAGGATGCCGTGTCGACATCGATCGAGAAGGTCGAGACGGGATCGTCGGCGACAGCATGGATCGGGTTGGGGTCGGCGGCCGGACTGCCCGGAGCAACAAAAGAATCGTAGACGCCGCTGAAACCCTGCGCACGGCCCGCCGACACACGTTCTTCAACGATCATGTATTCGGCCGACTCTGTCGGCACGATGACCTCGGTCGCCAGCTCGGGCTCGGGCCGGGGCTGCTCCATCTCCTTGGTCACCTGATCCTCAGGCGGCGGGCTACAGCTCGCGAGCCAGAGGCCGCAGGCCACCAGGGCCAGCCGGCTGTAGTCAAACGCAAAATCACCGGTGATGTCATCGGAACCCTCCCCTGCTACGGCGCCATAACGCCGGACCGGGAGAATTCCAGCTCCGATCACGGCAGCCTTGGGGAAAGATTGGGGCGATAACGCGGCATCAGGGAACAGAGACGCTTGACCCCATCGCCCCGCAACGCCATGGTCCGCCCACGGTGCCTCTGTGGCGGAACTGGTAGACGCGACAGACTCAAAATCTGTTGTCCGCAAGGACGTGGGAGTTCGAGTCTCTCCAGGGGCACCACTTCCTTCACTAACTCACTGATGTGTAAGCGTTTTTTCTGTTTTCAGATCAGGTGACGTACGGGATGACGTACAATTTACCCCCCATCATATCCGTGTTCGCAGCGGCATCTATCACTTCGTCAGACGTGTCCCTACTGACCTTCAGCAGCACTATCGTAGCGACAGGGTAAATATCAGCCTGCGGATCAGGTCTGCCGGTCGATGGGCCGTGAGACTAGCCGGGAAAAGTCCCTTCGGCTAAGCCCCGCAGGGGCATGAAGGCAGATTGCAGGGGTCGCGCTTCCGGATAGGGTTAACAATCGGCGAGCAAAACGCGGGCCCGCCCGGCGGCGCCAACAGCCATCCTTTCTGCAAGAGGTGCCTCACCTCACGCAGGCATCGTGAAGGCTTCGTCGTCCAGGAAACGGCGCAGGACGTTTTCCGACACGCGGGCGACGTTGTTGTCCCAGCCGTTGTGCGGAAGGCTGGCGCCCCAGGCGATCGAGCCGACCGAAAATACCGCGCCACCGCCAGGCGTCTCGAAGAACGTCATGTCGGCCTTCACCTTGTGATTGTGCGGACCGTTCATCGAGCTGTGATGGAAGCCGGTCTCGTCGGGCACCAGATAGGTGTTCTCCAGATGACCCTCGGAACTGGCCACGATCAGCGTGTGCTGCGGTGTGCCGAGCACGGGATCGGCAGCATCGATCTCCGAACCGCTGGCCCCACCGCCCATGATCCCGAAGTCGCCGATGATCTCGTCGTCGCCGATGCCCTCGAAGATGAACGCCGCGCGAGGGTCTCGTGCCGCCGGTGTCTGCCGGTAGAAACCAGACTGATCGAAGCCGACGGCTACCGTCCCGACACCGACCAGCGCCTGCGGTGCCATGCCCAGACGGCGCCACAGGCCGCCGTATTCGCCGGTGAACTCGAGATAGTATTCGCCGGGTTCCTCGTCGCGGTAGCGGATACCGTCTTCGGCGCGGCGCAGCTCGATCACGCCGGGCATCTCGTCCGACATCGCGCAGCGCCAGATGAAGCCGTTGCCGCCGAGATAGGCCAGCCGTCCGCCGCGCGCGATATAGCTGCGCAGACCGTCCCACATCGGTGTCGTGAAGTACTCGGGGTGGGTGCCGGTCACCACGGCGCGGTAGTTCTCCAGCAGACCAACACCCTCGTGGTGCAGGTCCTCGTCTGTGATGACGTCGTAGGCGATCCCTGCGGCCTCCAGCCAGCCCAGGATGTGGGTGTCGGGATTGAAGCTCCACAGCGGTGTCTTGGGCGCCACGTTCAGGACCGGACGCAGCCGTGAAGCATAACGCACACCGCTGCCGTCCCAATGGTGATCGTAGGTCGAAAGGCCGAACTCCGGATGCTCCTGGAGGAAGGCATCCCCCTTGTCGAGCGTGGTCCAGAAAATCTCGGCGGCCTCCGCATAGCGCTCGTGCACCTGCCAGCGATAGTTGGAGTAGGCGAGATAGGTCACGGTCGAGGCCAGGAAAGCCAACTTCTGTGTCGCCGTACCCCGCGGCGGACGGACAAAGAAGGTGACATACCATTCGTCGTCGTCTGCCCGGAGGCGCGCGGCATAGATCCCGCTCTTCAGATCGGCAGGGATGACGTAGGTGAAATCCGCCTCCCAGCCAGCGTCATAGTGGTCGTCGTCGTGAAAATGGACCGCACCGTATTCCTGGGGCGCCCGCTTCCAGTCCTGCTCGTGGCCCGACCAGTTGAATCCCTTCACACCACGCGACGGCAGGTTGACCGCCTCGCCGTGGAGCCCGTTGAAACCCACGTCGGTCACACGTTTGCGGCCGATGTCCCGCGAAAAATCCCAGGCCGCGACCAGCTCCCGCTCGCGTTCGTGGGCCATGGCATCCCAGCCCAGGGCGCGGCTTTGCGCGTGGCTCAGGACACGGGCGGTCAGGCGCGGACGGTCGAGCTTGCCGTTGAAATGCGCGCAGGCGCGGAACCGCCCGTTGACGCCGGGCGCATCAGGCAACGCCGCCATCAGCAGCGGACCCTCAGATGCGCTGAAGCGACCCGTGCCCGTGGCGCTGTTGGAGCCATCGGTCTCGAACGGCGAGGCCATGACATCCTGGTAGAGATCGATCGTACCCGTCGCGGCATCATAGCTTGCCGCGACAAGGTGCCATCGTCGTACCGCCATCGGCGTGCCGCAGGTCACGGTCGAGACACCGCCGCTGCCGTCGCCGACACGCAGTGTTGCAGCGCCGTTGTCGTCAATCACCAGGGCGAAGCCCCTGCCGGTCTCACGATCCCAGTGCGCCACAAGTCCCTGCTCACCCTTGTCAGGCGTAGTGGGGAACACCCAGGCCTGGACCGTGAAGCTCTGTAACCCCGCCATCACATCGGACGCCAGAACCGTGACGTAGGAGCCTGCCGCCATCTCCTGTGTGCGGCCGGGGTAGGTGCCGGCAAAGGCCGCCGCGATCTCCTCCTCGCGATAGATCCCGTGGCTGGGTTCGTCATCACCGCAGATCACACGCACCAGATCGGCCTCGTAGCTTTCCGACCCATAGGTGCTGACCTTGACCTCCAGCGTGTCGCCGGGCGCGACGCTCCAGACATTCGTGTAGCCCGTCACCTTCTTCATGACTGTCTCCTGATATCTGTCTGACTTCAGTCGAGGACACGGCCGGTGGCGGCCTGCCAGCGCAGACGGAAGACCAGCCGGGCTGCATCGTCGTAGTCGCTGAAGGTTCCGCCCTCGACAAAGGACACGGGCTCACCGCGTTCGGCCGGCCAGCGGCCCACGGCCCATTCTTCTCCGCGTTTGGTGCAGACGATCAGGTGACGTTCATCCAGCGCCCCCGTGCGCAGACGTTTGACGACCTCGGCGAGGTCTGGGCTGTAGGGGCCACGGGGATTGGCGTCGAACTCTTCCAACAGGTCAGTGCGGTCGGGGTCGATGTCATACATGGTTCGTGTCCTTCTTCGGCTGGATCATGACGGCTTGGGTTCCACCGTCACGAAGAAGTTCTTGTAGCGCTCGGTCATGTCCCACGAGCCGTTGAAGCCGCGCGGAATCATAAAGTCGTCATCGGGTAGGAAGGTCTTGGTACGCCCGTTCTCGTCAGTGATGATGAGCGAACCTTCCAGAACGTAGCAACACTGATCGTAGGGATAATCCACGACGTGTTCGACACAGGGCGTGCACTCCCACACCCCGGCATTCACCATGCCCTCGGGGTTGGTGAAGAAGATATGGCCCAGCTCTGTGGCGGGCCCGCCGCTCACGGTGTCGGGATCGATGAATCCCAGCGGCGTCATCCCGGTTTCGGGCGACCCGTCGCGCAGCAGACGCGTGATCGTCTTGGTTGCCATCGCCATCGTCCTCCAGATTGAACCCACATCGAGACAGGGGCCCCACACCGTCACGGCGTGAGGCTCCCGCTCAACATGAGACAGAACCGTCCGCTCAGAAACCGGCCTTCATGGTCTCGAACCGCTCGATGACCGTGTCCTTGTAGCGGAACTTGCAGTACATCACGCCGGAGTTCAGCAGTTCCGTGGGATCCTTCGGAAGCTGCAGTTCGGCGAGGCGGTCGTCGCTGATGTTGTCGAACGACGCGCTGTTCGAGTGCCCGATACCGTATGCGGAGACCAGGTACTCGCCGCTTTCGGGCGACAGCATCGAATCGAGAAGGTCGTAGGCCTTGTCCTCGTGCGGCGCGTCCTTCATCAGCACCAGGTCTCGACACCTTCCTTAGGCAACATCATCCGCACGGGAAGGCCCTGTTCCTTGAGGTCGGCAACGCCGCTGTTCCAGGTGAGCGCAGCCACCATCTCGCCGGCCGCCATGGCCTGGGTGATGTCGCTCTGCGACACGACATAGAAGCGCATCAGCTCCTTCTGCTCGGTCAGCAGGTCCATGACCATGTCGAGCTCATCGTCGCTCATGTTGCAGGGATCGACTCCCGCGTAGATCGCCGCGGTGAAGACAGTCTCGTCGACGAAGTCGAACACAGCCATCTGCCCGGCATAACGCTCATCCCACAGCAGGCCATAAGAAACCTCCTCACCCCATTCAAAGAGATCGGTTCGGTAGGTCACCGACGTCCGGCCCCAGCCGAAGGGCATGAACCACTGCTCACCGTCGAACTGGGTCCCTGGCAACGTAGTGAGCGCCGGGAAGACGGTGGACCAGTGCTGCAGGCGGCTGGTGTCGATCGCCTGGATCAGCTCGGCGTCGCGCCATTGGGGCACCAGCGGGCTGCAGGGATGCACGAGATCGGGCTGGAAACCGGCCATAACCTTCTGGTACGCCTCGTACTCATCGGCATAGACGGCGTAGTTCGGCGGTGCACCGTTTTTCAGCTCGTAGGACTGGTAGAGTTCGGGGATGTCGTAGCCCGCCCGGGTGAACGACAGAACCTTATCGTCCTAAGCCGCGGCCTTGCCGCCGGTCACGGGATACGCGACGGTCGCCAGGCCGACAGCCGCCATGGCCTTACTGATGTCCCGACGGCTCAGCGTTCCCGCAGCCCGCCTGTCTTTGAATTCGTTGATCTCCGTTGGTGCCTCCCAGAAGCGAGTTGATTCGACATGATCTTGGCAATGATTTGTTTGCATGTCTGACATCATTCTCAGACAGCCTGTCACCCTTGGCAACCGCATGGCAAGGTCTTACCCGAACACATTAGGATGAGATGAGCAGCATGCTCACAATCAGGAAAGGAGATGGACCATGGACATCAAGGGCAGAAAGGCCGTCGTTTTCGGCGGCACATCGGGCATCGGACTCGCCACAACGACGATACTGGCCGACGGCGGCGCGGAGGTTGTTGCGATCAGCCGTGATCCCTCCAAGGCCGGTGCCCTGCCAGATCGTGTCACCACGCGCGCTTGCGATGTGCGCGACAGTGCGGCCATGGAGACCCTGCTCGCCGAACTCGCACCCTTCGACATTCTGGTCAGCGCAGCGACCGGCGGCGAGCGCGCCATCGGCCCGTTTGTCGAGATGGAGATCGACGGCTTCAAGGGCTCCTTCGACAAGCTCTGGGGTTACGCCAATGTCGTGCGTTACGGCGCGCAGCATCTCCGTGACGAAGGCTCGATCACCCTGGTCTCGGGCTCGCCTGCCCGCGCCTATCCCAAGGATCTCAGCGCGCTCTCGGCCGTCGGCGGCGCCGTCGAGGCGCTGGTCAAGACCGTCGCCCGCGAGATCGCGCCCGCCAAACGCATCAACGTCGTCTCACCCGGCGTCATCGACACGCCGATGATGGTGATCGAGGACCCGGCCGAGCGGGCCGCCGCCTACACCGGCATGACACAGGACCACCTGATTCCCCGCGCCGGCTTGCCCGAAGAGGTCGCCCAGGGCCTGCTGTTCGTGATCGCCAACGACTTTGTCACCGGCACCATCGTCGACGTCGACGGCGGCTGGCTCCTGAGCGACTGAGGCACCTCTGAACCATGCGTGACTGTCTGATTGTCGGTGGCGGGGTCTATGGCTGCGCTGTGGCCTGGCATCTGGCGCGACAGGGTGTCGGGGTCACACTGATCGAGGCCAATACGATCGCGTCGGGCGCCTCGGGCGGGCCGGGGCATCGGGGTGTCAGGGCGAACTTTCGTGATCCCCGTGAGCTGCCGCTGATGGCCCGTGCCCACGAGATCTGGCCCGTCCTGCACGAAGCGCTGGGCTGTGAATCCCTGTTCGAACGCACGGGTCAGCTCACCCTGATCGAGCATGACGAGGACCTTGCCGCAGCAGAAGCCAGGGTCGCGACCCAGAACCGTCTGGGCACGCCGACGGAACTAGTCACAGGCGACGCGCTGCGCGCGCTGGAGCCGGGACTTGCCCCCTTCATCAAGGCCGCCATCCATTGCCCCAACGATGGTGTCGCCGATCACGGCGCGACCACCAGGGCTATTGCCGAGGCCGGGTGCCGGGCCGGAGCCGACATCGCCGAGGGCGTTGCGGCACACCGCGTCCTCACCCGTGACGGTCGGGCCGTCGCCCTGGACACCAGCCAGGGCGAGATGCCCGTCTCGGACCATCTCCTGCTGCTGGCCAATGCCGGAGTCCGCAGCCTTGTCGCGCCGTGGTGTGATCTTCCGACCTGGAACCTGACGTCCCAGGTCCTGCTGTCACGCCCGTTCAGCGAAAATCCCGTGCGCCACCTGGTCGGCCACGTCAGCCGCACGCTCTCGCTCAAAACCGAACCGGGTGACCGCCTGATGATCACCGGCGGCCACATCGGCCGTTGGGATGATGAAACCGGACGCGGTCACGCCTTGCCCGAGGCTATCGCCGCCAATGTTGCCGATGCGGTTGCCGTTTATCCGGCGCTCGAAGGCATCGAAGTTGAGATTGCCGATGCCGACCATCTCGAAGCCGATTGCATCGACGGCGTTCCTGTCATCGATCGCGTGCCCGGGCTTTCCAATGCGATGTTCGCGACGGGCTGGACCGGCCATGGCTGGGCGATTTCGCCTGCGGTCAGCGAGCTTCTGGCGTCCTGGCTGATCGAAGGGGATCGCCCGGCGCTCTTAGCCCCCTTCAGTCTGGCGCGTTTTGGCTGAAACACGCTGGAACGAAACGCCAATGGCGTCGCTGCACCCAAACGCCCACAATAGTGTCGAGGACAACAATCGGGGACAAAGCCATGAACACGCGATCAGACGACGTCGCCGAGTTCGATGCGATCACAGCGACCGTGCAGCACTACATCGATGGTGCACGCGAGGGCAGCGGAGCCACCATGAAGGTTGCCTTTCATGACAATGCGCAGATCTTCGGCTACGGCCAGGGCGGTCTCTTCGCCGCACTGATCCAGGAGTTGTTCGACCGCGTGGATGTAACCGGTCCCGCGCCGGAAACCCAGGCCCGGATCGTCAGTATCGAGATATCGAAGACGGTTGCCACAGTGCGGCTGGAGCTCGACCAGTGGGCCGGCCGCCGCTTCACCGACTTCTTCACCCTGCTAAAGATTGACGGCACCTGGACGATCATGAACAAGGCCTTTCATCTGCATAGCCCCATCTAGGAAGCCATGACGCGCAGGAAGTACGACACGCTGGTGGTCGGCGGCGGCATCGTCGGCCTTGCATCGGCCCATGCCCTGGCGGAACGCGGCCAGCGGGTCGCGGTGGTCGAGAAGGCCGGAGTCGGCGGCGGAACCACCACACGCACCTTCGCCTGGCTCAACGCCTCGTCGAAGGTCGCCGACGAACCCTACCACCGGCTCAACGCGATGGGCTGTGCCCGTTACCGGGCCTTTGCCGCTGAGCACGTTGCGGAACGGGTCGGCTGGCACCAGACCTCCATGCTCTACTCCGCCAGCCGCGGCGACGAGGCGAGTTACACTGCACTCCGGGACCAGACCGCCTATCTCGAGCAGTACAGCTATCCGGCGCAGCCGGTCGAAGCTGCGGCTCTTGCCGCAATGGAACCAGCCGTCGTGTTCGACAACGACGTCACAGGCCTTCATGCGACGTCGGAGGCCTGGCTCGATACGCCCCGGTTCACGGCGTTCCTCGCCGAAGAGCTGCGTGCGTCCGGCCATGATGTCCTCGAACACTGCCGTGCGCAAACCCTGGAGCTTTCCGACGACGGCACGGTCAGCGGGCTCACCACGGATCAGGGCCTCCTGCAAACATCACAGATTCTACTGTGCGCCGGACCGGACACACCGCAAGTGCTGGCCGACCTCACGGGATACGACGCCTTCGCCAGCCGCTTTCCCATGAACCGCGTGCCGGGGCTGCTGGTGCAGACACCCCCGATCACCGGCGGCCCGGGGCTCAGCCGCATCATTTACTTCGAAGGTTCATCAGACGCCTTCCACATCCGCCCGGCAGCCAACGGCGGACTTCTGATGGGCGCCGACGATATCGAC
>CEUN01179697.1_pt1 | contig 26456 bp, 25 predicted proteins | sample 361501 | NCBI WGS metagenome assembly CEUN01 (sample SAMEA2622801, study PRJEB7988) | marine metagenome | biome: marine biome (ENVO:00000447); feature: marine epipelagic mixed layer (ENVO:xxxxxxxxx); material: "saline water (ENVO:00002010), including plankton (ENVO:xxxxxxxx)" | depth 120 m | reverse complement strand
TGGATCCGCAAATCAGTTATCGATTCTTCCGAAATTCCCAAAATTAGAGTGACTATCACTGCAAAATACGTTGTTGGCCGGTTGTGAGTTATTCTCCTCTGCGACAATTACCCAACGCCCTGATTGAAAGTTGCAAATTAATTTCTTTATTTTGATCCTGCTGTCCCGAATCCCGTTAATCAAAACAACAACAACATCAAAAATTGCGCTATCACTCTTTCTTGTAGACTAGCGTATTCACAAACGACTATTTTTTATTTCATAATTTATGTTTTATATAAGGTTTATTTAATGTTCCTTTTTGAAACCATTCCAAATGGGCAAATTTTGCCGTGTTTTGACTTCATTTTTACTGAAAAACAGACTAAACTAACTGTCTGAAATCAGGTTTGGTTAAATTTGTTAACCCAAGAAACAAATACCGGACAGGATTAGAATGATCTTTAGAGAGAATAATTATTATTAATGTCAATTAGTTATGTGAATCAACTTGACACCCGAGGGACGTGGCCGTGAATCCATTTTTAGACACACTGCGAAATCTTGGCGGCACAAGATTGGCGATGATGGGTGCTGTTTCCATCGGCCTCGTTATCTTTTTTATTTTCATAATGACCCGTATTTGGACCCCCAGCTTTTCCTTACTCTATGGCGACTTAGACCCGTCTGAGGCATCTAAGATTGCAACCGAACTTCAAACACTTGGCATTTCCAATGAATTAGGTGCCGGCGGGACCCAGATTCTTGTGCCTGCAAACCGCGTTGGCGAAGCGCGCATCGCGATGGCTGAACTCGGCCTCCCTGCAGGGGGCAACATAGGATACGAAGCGTTCAACAAAGAGGAAGGATTGGGAACGTCTAATTTTGTGCAAAACATCCGTGCACTAACAGCGCTTCAGGGAGAGTTGGGCCGAACAATTTCGTCTATTAGCTCCGTGAAGAGCGCGAAAGTATTACTCGTGTTGCCACGTCGCGAACTTTTCAGCCGACAACAACAAGAACCGAGTGCTTCAGTCGTTCTTAAGATGCGCGGCGCCAAGCGTCTTGACCGCAACCAGGTCGCGGCAGTTCAGCATTTAGTCTCTGCCGCTGTCCCCAATTTGAAGACGACCAGGATTTCAATTGTCGATGATCGAGGTACACTCTTAGCCCGCGGAGGGGAGGAAGATCTAGAAGGTCCCGGCACGGGTTTAAGTGGGGACGAAATGCGGCTTGCAATCGAAAACAGGCTTGGGAGAAAAGTCGAGCAGCTTCTCGAGCCCGTTGTGGGTATCGGTAATGTCCGCGTGCAGATTTCAGCAAAAATCGATCCACAGCGCGTTATTACAAATGAAGAAAGATACGACCCGGATGGTCAAGTCCTTCGTTCTTCACAGTCAATTACCGAAACCAGCCAAACAGCCGAAAGCCAATCCGACAACGTTTCAGTAAACACTAACCTCCCGGATACAGGCGCTGCCGGTGAAGGGTCGACGAATGCCTCTCGGTCGGAACGTGTAGAAGAAGCTAACAACTTTGAGATAACAAAGAGCATCAGTAACACAATTAAGGAAGCTGGTGAAATAGAACAACTTTCTGTTGCAGTTGCCATCAACCACAAACCCGCGCCCGCCGGCGAAGGTGATGAAGCTGACGAAAGCGGCAATACGGTGCCAAGAACACCGGAGGAAATGCAGCAATACACAGGCATGGTTAGAGCGGCCTTGGGCATCGATGATGCTCGGGGGGATAAAGTTGAAATCATCAACCTTCGCTTTGCCGGCGCGCCCATCTCAGAAGACGAAGGTGGCTTTGGATCAGCACTTTTTGGCGCTGACCCCAGCCAACTCCAGCGTCTCGTTGAAATTGTAGTTCTGGCCGTGGTTGGTGTTCTAATTATTTTATTGGTGGTCAGGCCGGTGATCTCAAGAATTCTCGAGGTGACCCCACAAGCCATGGCACAAGCAGCGCCAACTCCACCTCCAGGAATGGAGGGCATGCCGCCGATGTTACCTGCTGATGGCGCGCCACCACCAGCACCGGCGCTTGGCGCTCCGGGAACAGATGGCGCGTTGATCCCGGCCGGTGGTGACGGACAGCTGGAAGAATCGCTTATTGATATTGATCAGGTCGAGGGTCGTGTACGTGCATCTTCACTCCGTAAAGTCGGTGAAATTATTGAGAAGCACCCGGACGAGGCGGTTTCGATTATCCGAAATTGGATGTACCAAGAGCAATAGGCTGGAGAGTACTAAAATATGCGCCTATCCCACGATTATCAGAGCTTAACCGGCTACGAAAAAGCGGCCGTTCTCTTACTTTCGGTCGGTGACGATTATTCCGCAAAGCTGTTAGCTAGCTTAGAGGACGATGAAATTCGGATGATTTCTCAATCCATGACGGAACTCGGTACAATCAGCTCTGTTATCGTTGAACAGCTATTTGTCGAATTCACCGAACAAATGGAAATAACAGATGGTCTAGTCAGTATGCCTGACGGTGCCGAACGTATTCTGCGGGAGGTAATTGATGAAAAACATGGCGAACAGAAAATGGAGCAACTCAATGTCTCCGAAGGTCATTCGATGTGGGAAAAACTCGGCAATGTCAACGAGCAGCAACTCGCCAATTTTCTAAAAAATGAATACCCCCAGACGATCGCAGTCGTTATGGCAAAGTTGAAACCGAAGCACGCCGCGAAGGTAATAGAGTACTTACCTGAGACGCTTTCAATGGAAGTGATCGAGCGGATGCTTGACCTCGAATCCGTTAAGAAAGAAGTTTTTGACGACGTTGAAGAGACCCTGCATCGCGAATTCATCTCGACCATATCAAGGCAGGACACCAGAGACACTCACGAAGCTGTTGCCGAAATCATCAACGGCATGGATCGGAATACTGAATCAAAATTGATGAATATGCTTGAGGAAACTGACCGCAGCGCAGCTAATAAGATACGCGAATTGATGTTTACCTTTGAAGATCTTGCAAAAATTAATCCCGCTGGAATTCAAACGCTTGTTCGCGCGGTGGAGAAAAAACGTTTAATCATTGCGCTAAAAGGTGCATCAGAAAACGTGCGTTGGGTTTTCTTTGAGAATATGTCTGAGCGAACCGAAAAGTTGATGCACGAAGACATGCAGCGCCTTGGGCCGATTCGCTTACGGGAAGTTGACGAAGCACAGGCTGAAATTCTCGAAATAGCGAAAGACCTTGCTGCGCATGGTGAAATCGTGATTGGAGCTTCCATCAATAACGACAAAACCATTTATTGATGGGCGATAAACGGCTGGAATTATAAATGAACTCAGACAAACAAAAAGATATTCGCCCTTTTACTTTCGAGCGTTCTTTCGATGTTTTCATGACGCCCGAAGAAGAACTAGCAATCCAGAAAAAACGTGAAGAGGAGGAAGACGCTCCTCCAAGCTACTCCGAGGAAGAATTAGCAGCAGCGCGAGAAGAGGCTTATCAAGACGGCTTACAAGCTGGCCTGAAAGAAGCGTTGACTGGCATTGAACAACAAGTGTCAGCAACTTTAGATGTACTTGGTGCCACAATAGGCAGAATAGGCGAGCAGCAGACGCGGGCGAATGAAGTTATCTCCCGTGAAACTGTGGAGCTAGCTGTGGCTGCCGTTCGAAAACTTTTCCCTACATTTGCTGAACAAGGCGGTAAAGAGGAAGTAAAGAAATTTGTCTCCAACATTATCTCCCGCCTACTCGATGAGCCTTATCTAAATATATATGTTTCGGAAACGTTGAGACCTGAGATTGAACGTCATTTAAATGATTTATCCCAGCGGATCGGCTTTACTGGGAAAATCTTGGTCTCTCCGGACAATAGCCTCGGCCCCGCAGATTGCCGCGTTCAATGGAGTGACGGCGAGGCCGAAAAGTTAACGGGGTCTATTCTTAAAGAAATAGAAGCGTTGGCCGTGTCATTGCCGCGGGTCAAAACCCCTTCAATGGAAATTGAAGCCGAGATTGCACAAGTGTCTACAAATCACAAAGATACAGATTCAGCTCCAATAACAGCGTTAGAAACAGCGGAAAAACCAATTCCCGCCATGAAATCCGAATCACCAACCTCATGTTTCGAACCAATGACAGATCAAACGAAACATGATGATTTAACCGAAACGTCGGCAGACTTGTTAACGTCAGAAAAGCCGTCACCAGACGTGACGCCGCCCAAATTTACCGCGAACAGCATTGTGGAAAGCGAAGTGACGGACGAAAACCAAACCGCTCCGGAACCCGCTTGAAGGACACCATTTTAATAGGAGATTTCGATGGCCGATGATGACGACAATTTACAGCTTAACGAGCTGGAAGAGGAAACACCCGAACCAATACCAGAAGGAGATGGCAGCAGTGATGCAACAGACACGATGGGCGATATGGAATCTGAATTGCCCCAAGGCGCACAAGATTTAGAAGCCGTTTACGATATTCCAGTGCAAGTTTCCGCTGTCCTGGGAAAGGCGACAATGCAAGTGAGCCAGCTCTTAAAGTTAGGCCGCGGTGCCGTTGTGGAATTAGACCGTAAGGTCGGTGAGGCAATTGATATTTATGTTAATAATCGATTAGTAGCACGTGGTGAGGTCGTCGTCGTTGACGACAAGCTCGGCGTAACGATGACAGAAATCATCAAATCGGATCAAGCTTAGATCCACTGGAAAAATTTATCACGTTATGTCGACCGATACTGAAAACGAGCAACAAGAATCTATGGACTTCGTTCGTGCGCCTTCTGTTCATTATATAATTGATATAGCCACTCTATTTGGGATCATTGGGGCATTCGCCCTTATCACCACTGCTATCGTACTTGGTGGCAGCCCCTATGCATTTATCGATCTTCCTTCAATTTGTATTGTAATTGGTGGTACATTTGGCATCACCGTCGCTTGCTACTCATTCCGCGATGTGGGAACCGCTTTTCGTATCATTAATTCGACCGTCCTCTATCATTCCCGAAGCCCATCTTCTGCGGCCCTGCATGTTTTGAAACTTGCGCAGCTAGCGCGCAAAAAAGGGTCTCTCTCGATGGAACCCTACGTGCCACGTCTTATGAATGAAGAGTTGCTGCACAAGGGGCTCAAAATGCTGTTAGACGGATCGACAGGCGATGAGATCGAAAGGATCATGCAAGGCGAGATGCAGGCTGCGGCTCGCCGACAAACCAGAACCGTTGATATTTTGCGAAAAGCGGCCGAAATTTCACCGGCAATGGGGTTAATTGGAACGCTTGTAGGACTTGTTCAGATGCTGGGAAATTTAAATGACCCCAGTACAATTGGACCCAGTATGGCCGTTGCCCTACTCACTACATTCTACGGCGCTGTCCTAGCCAATATGGTCTTTAATCCGCTGGCCTCGAAGCTTGAAAGAAATTCAAGTGAAGAAGCCCTCATAAACCAGATTCACGCAATGGCATCGACCTCAATCGCCCGCCATGAAAATCCGCGGCGCCTCGAAATGCTGCTAAACACCATCCTGCCATCAGACCACAGAATTGAATATTTTAGCTGACTGAGAGCAGCATTTAGAGAACGGAATGTAAGATGAAAGTTTTGATCGTTGGACGACTGGAAGGCCACATCACCGAAGCGAGCAAAATCGCGATCGAGCGGGGCGCGAAAGTGGCACATGTAAATTCGATCTCTGAAGCGATGAACGCCCTGCGCTCGGGTCAAGGAGCTGAAGTCGCAATGGTCGACATCAACCTTGATGTTGGCGACATGGTATCACAGCTTGAAAGCGAAAGAATTATATTGCCAATCGTAGCATGCGGTATCGGGAATGATACTAATGCAGCGGTCGATGCAATAAAGGGCGGTGCAAAAGAATATGTCCCCCTACCACCCGACCCAGAACTAATCGCAGCTGTACTCGAAGCTGTTGGGCAAGAAAGCAACGCCATTATTCATGCCGATCCGGCGATGAAGCAAGTTCTTGCGTTTGCAGATAAAATTGCGCCGGCCGATGCTTCAGCCTTAATTACCGGTAAATCTGGTACAGGTAAGGAGCTTATGGCGCGCTATATTCACGCAAAAAGTAAACGATCGACCAATAATTTTGTTGCCGTTAACTGCGCCGCCATACCTGAAAATTTACTAGAATCAGAGCTCTTTGGTCATGAAAAGGGTTCCTTTACCGGTGCAGTCGCGCGACGAATTGGAAAATTCGAAGAGGCAAATGGCGGGACGTTGTTACTTGACGAAATAAGCGAAATGCATGTTCGACTCCAGGCAAAATTATTACGTGCCATCCAAGAACGTGAAATCGATCGTGTGGGCGGCACACAACCAATAAAGGTCGACGTCCGTATCCTTGCCACATCGAACCGTGATCTGGAATTCGAAGTTAAAAACGGTTTGTTTCGTGAGGATCTCTTCTTCCGCCTTAATGTGATTGAGATTAAATTGCCCTCACTGCGTGAACGGCCCCAAGACATTCCAATTCTAGCGAACTTTTTCAGTGAAAAATATGCGGAAGCCAATGGGGTTGATCGCCTTCCCATAAGCACACAAGCGATGGATCTTCTTCGCAATCATGGTTGGCGCGGAAATGTTCGCGAACTGGAAAATACTATGCATCGAGCCGTTCTTCTTGCACAAGGCAATGAGATCGGTTCAGAAGCAATCGCGCTCAGTGGTGCACAAAACGAAGTTGCATCGGTTGCGGCGACAGCAGCAGCGGCAGTCCAGGAACCCGGAGCCGAACCGGAGTTAGCAAATGACGAAAATGCAACAAAAGGACTCGTTGGTCGGACCGTCGCCGAAGTTGAGCGCGACTTAATTATAGACACACTGCAACACTGCCTCGGAAATCGAACGCATGCAGCAAATATCCTCGGCATCTCCATTCGCACTCTTCGCAATAAGCTCAAGCAATACAATGAAGACGGCGTACCGGTGCCGCTACCAGGTGAAGGTTAAGAAAGGCTCGAACCCGTGACTCGCATTCAACAGGAAGGTGCTATATGAGTGACGCGGCGCCTGATCAATCGACGGATGTAAGCAGGAAGCCCGACGCAGGTGGAGGCGCGCCTTTAGAAATTCCCGACTTTTTTAAACGCGGCGATATTGCCTTAGCACTCGGCATTATCGCTATTCTCGTCGTCTTGCTTTTGCCAATGCCTACATGGCTACTAGACTTCTCTTTAGCTATTTCGATCACATTTTCAGTTGTTATTTTGATGACCGTTCTTTTCATAAAGAACCCATTGGAACTCAACACATTTCCAACAATTTTGCTAATTGCGACTATGTTGCGACTTGCGTTAAATTTGGCGTCCACCCGACTGATTCTATCTGATGGTCATACCGGCACTGGTTCTGCGGGGCGTGTAATTGAGGCCTTTGGCAACTTTGTCGTTGGCGGAAATTATGTCATCGGTATTATCGTCTTCGGGATTTTAGTGATCGTTAATTTCGTTGTTATAACGAAAGGTGCGGGACGCATTGCAGAAGTCGCGGCACGATTTAGCTTGGACGCCATGCCAGGCAAGCAAATGGCAATTGATGCCGACTTATCTTCCGGCTTGATTGGTGAAGAAGAAGCACGAAAACGCCGCAGCTCACTTGAGGAAGAAAATTCTTTCTTCGGCGCTATGGATGGCGCTTCAAAATTCGTGCGTGGTGACGCCATTGCCGGATTGCTCATCACCTTTATCAACATTGTAGGAGGAATTATTATTGGCACTGCCCAGCAAAATATGAGCTTGGGCAACGCCTCCGAAACTTACACTCTTTTGACAATCGGTGACGGTTTGGTGACCCAAATCCCCGCACTTATTGTGTCGACGGCCGCAGGTATGCTGGTGACACGATCTGGTGTACAAGGGGCAGCCGACGAAGCCGTTCTTGGTCAACTTACGAACTACCCAGTTGCCCTAACACTGGCAACCGGCCTTCTTGTTACGGTCGCGTTGCTCCCCGGTATCCCTGCTATACCATTTCTCGCCTTGGCAGGCGTCACTGGCGGAACCGCCTTCGTACTGAATCAACGAAGACGACACGAAGAAAAAGAGGAAGCCCGCGTCGAAGAGGAGAAGCAATCCGCCCCGCTCCCGGAGGAGCCAATAGGCGCGGCGCTACAAATTGATAATATCAGGCTTGAGCTCGGTTATGGTTTACTGTCGCTTATCAATAACCCCAGTGAGCGCCGGCTCACCGAACAAATCAAAGCGTTGCGCAGACAGTTGGCTACTGAAATGGGCTTTATTATGCCAGCCGTAAGAATCCAAGATAACCTTCAGTTGCCGCCAAATAATTATATCTTACGGGTCAAAGAAATCGAAGCTGGCAATGGTGAACTTCGACCTAACATGCTACTCGTGATGGATCCACGCGGCGAAGAAATTTCTTTACCTGGTGAAACCACAGTCGAACCAACTTTTGGACTTCCAGCGATGTGGGTAGGAGAGCAACATCGCGAAGAAGCAATGTTCCGTGGTTTCACAGTAGTCGATGCGCCCACTGTGATTACAACACATCTCACTGAAATCGTGCGTGATAATATGTCGGAGCTTTTATCCTATTCAGAAACGCAAAAACTCCTGGACGAATTAGACGGTGGACATCAAAAGCTTATAGCAGACCTAGTCCCTAATCAGATTAACATTGGTGGCATTCAAAGAATTCTGCAAAACCTTCTAGGAGAGAGGGTATCTATCCGCGATCTTGCAACCATCCTCGAAGGCATATCCGAGGCGTGTGGCTACACCCGCAATATTGGCCAGATTACCGAACACGTCCGCGCCCGCCTCGCTCGTCAATTATCGGACGATGTGGTTAACGAACAAGGCTTCATACCGCTCGTCACGCTGTCACCAGAATGGGAACAATCCTTTGCTGAGGCTATTGTTGGTCAGGGAGACGACCGACAATTATCTATGGCGCCGAGCAAGCTTCAGCAATTCATTACAGCTGTAAGAACCGTTTTTGAACGTCATGCCATGCAAGGTGAGACACCCGTTCTTTTGGTTAGTCCTGGAATTCGGCCATTTGTAAGATCCGTGATTGAGCGATTCCGGCCAGTTACTATCGTTATGTCGCAAAATGAGATACATCCAAAGGCCAAAATCAAAACTTTGGGTCAGGTTTGAAACTGATGGGATTATAGGGACCCTATCGAATGCGACTTAAGACAATCAAAGCACGAACGATGCAGGAGGCCATGGAACTGGTTCGCGATCAAATGGGCGCGGAAGCAATTATTGTGGCAACGCATGAAGACGAAGGAACACGCGGGGTAAGGGTAACGGCAGCGTCTGATGCGGATGACCGCCATATACCTGAGACTGAGCGAGCTATTACTTTTGAATCGCTGCAGATGATCAGTGACTCCCTTGATGACCATGGAACCCCACCTCAGCTATCCGACAAACTGCTAAATTACGTCGCTAAGCGATCAGATTCAGACACGTATATGTCACTCGCCAACGCATTGCAGGATACCTTTGACTTCATGCCGTTGCCCGATTCTGGGGTCGGCATCAGACCTCTCATGCTTATTGGTCCGCCGGGTGGAGGGAAAACATCTGCAGCAGCTAAACTAGCCGCACGTAGTATCCTCGCGGGTCATTCCGTCACATTGATTACCACCGATACAGTCCGTGCAAGTGCATTTGAGCAACTCGACGCTTATGGAAGTCGGCTCGGAATTAAAACAAAAGTCGCACCGGACCCTCTCGCGTTAATCGAGGAAATAGAGAACGCAGTCGCCGACGACCTTGTCGTGGTCGATACGATGGGCGTCAATCCATATAGCCGAGAAGACATGAACAAGCTTATAGACTTTTCGAGCGCCATCACAATGGAACCTGTTCTTGTTTTAACAGCTGGCCGCGATGCGATTGAGGTTGTTGAAATAGCGAAAGCTTTCGACGATGTTAAACCTACAAGAATGTTGGTCACTGGACTAGACATGGTTCGCCGTCTTGGCAGTGTCCTAGCCGGTGTGGAAGCATCAGGATTGGCATTCTCCGATGTCAGTCCATCACCAAATATTGTGAACGGTTTACGTCCAGTTAACGCAGTTTCATTAGCTCGCCTACTACTTCCCTCGGAAGCAGGAATATCAAATGCAATAGGGAAATCAAATTTAGGTCCGAAAGAAAATAAGTTTCCGACGGCTGGCCATTATAATGAGGGTATAGTCGACGACGATGAGCTATCACCAATGGGTTCAAACTAGCCCCGCAATTCGTAGAGTTGGAGGCGCGTTACGCAGATGAATACACCTGTACCGCCGACACCACCATCCACCACGGTGGTTCAAAATGTCTCGGCAAGCGGGTCGCCGACAGGAACCATCACGCAAACGGCGATCAACCAGTCCAACTTTCAACTTGGCCAAAACCTCGCAGCGACTGTGCTCAGTAAAGTGGCCTCCGGACAATTTTCGATACAAACCAATTTCGGTCCACTTACTCTACAAACGTCAGCTAATCTCGTTTTAGGACAATCCTTTAATTTACAAATTCAGGCGCTTGGAGTCAGGCCGCTCGTGTTGTTGTTAAATACGGAGGCGCCGGGCGCCCCTCGGGCACAAGCTGTCGCGGGCACACCTAACGCTCAGTCATTCTCCAATGCCCCTCAGACCCCAGCAGGCCCAGCCACTGCCCATCAAGCCCGAGCAATGGTCCCAGGACTCTCCCAGGCTCCGGTAGCTCGGAGCGGCGCCTCCAACGCCCCAGTTTCGGGCCCTTCTAAAACCTTGGAGACGACAGTGAGTGGTGACACTTCGAATCTTACACAAGGTAGCATCGCGAAGGCGATAGTCTTACGACCCCGCACGAATCCTAACGGAATATCAAATTCAACTAAAGGTTTGGGGAGTATTGGTGCGACAGGCCAGTCTGCATCACCTGCTCTTTCGCCACCTGTACTGAAAACTGATCAAACAAAAACCAACACGACGAAGACCGGAAATGCACCGTCTGTCACGCCCACGTCTGTCACTTCCGGTACTTCAAGAGCAACAAATCTCGATCGTTCAGTGTCAGGCCTCAAAGGCACAATAGACTCAAACCCTCCACCTGGCGTAACAATTAACGTTCGAATTTTATCTGCTACGCCACCCGGCACGCACTTACCTTCTAGGATTGCTGTCAGCCCAGACACCATTACCGGAACAGTCACCGGAACTACTGCTGGCGGACAGCCAATTGTCGAGACGCCTACCAGCGAGATTGCCCTCTCGACTCAGAAACCACTCCCCCGTGGAACTCAAATCGCATTTGAAATTATCAACACGCCGAAATTTATCGATGGTATGCCTGAACCCACATCCCTAGTCTTAAATCAGCAATGGGAAACATTGCGCGAAGTGATGGCCGCGCTACATGCTACCGACCCCGCCGCAGCGCGGCATATGGCGCAAAACGTCCTACCGCAGGGCGGTGGAGCAATAACAACCGGTGTTCTGTTTTTTCTTTCAGCAATGTTAACGGGCGATGTTCGCCGATGGATGGGAGAAGACACTCTACGGACCCTGCAGCGGACTAGCGGTAATCTTTTAGACCGGCTGTCACAAGACATGGGCGACATGCGCCGCATGGCAGTTGAACCCGTGGGACAAGAATGGCGCTCGTATCTGGTACCAATAATTTCGGGGAACGCCCTGGAACAAATAAAACTCTTCATCCGCGGCGAGCGCGATCAAAAAAGCGAAGATGATACAGGCTCCGGTCAAAAATTACGTTTCGTTATCGAAATTGAGTTTAGCCGTTTAGGCCCCTTTCAGTTCGATGGCCTTTCGCGGGACCGGTCGATAGACCTTATGGTTAGAACGCGAGACCCACTCTCAAAAATAATGCGTGAGGATATTCGTCGAATATACGCCAATACAATTTCAGCACTTGGTTTTTCCGGCACAATAGACTTCCAACAAAGCGCGATTTTTGCGATCAACCCAACCCAGGAAGTTCATGCCAAGCAATCTGGAATTACGGTATGACTATACTTCAAACAGATCGCACGCAATTGCGAAGTGTTTCAAATCCGAACCCGAAAATCGATTATATTTCTTCTGTAAATGGAGCAATTCCGAACAGTGAACTATTGGTTACCTGTTCCTATGTACCAGATAAGTTGGTGCTTTTAACAAATGCCTTTCAAGAATATTTGAAATACCTAGAGCTAAATGAACCGGTGGCACTCGAACCGGCCGCTTTACAGGTGCTTGACGATATCAACAACGAAGTTGTCCCCCGTTGGGTGGAGATCAAAATCAGCACTTGCTTAGGCGCGAAGGGCTCGTCGATCGTAATCGTCATAGACAAACAGCCTAAATGGAATAACCCAAGCCTGTTAGCGCGGTTAAACTAACTCGTATCCCTTTGACGCTGATGCCCCGTCAGGGCAACTTCATCTGATTCGGATTGGCTTTTCCGTTCGGTTTCCAAATACTCACGATGATCTTGCTGGTCTTTAGTAATTTCGTATCTCTTCACATCTTCAAAAGCTTGAATCACTTCTTCTCGCGATGTTTCAACTTTTTGATGAGCTTGAGCCAGTTCCGCCTCAAGAGTTTCTCGGCGTGACTTGGTGCGAGATGCATATCCACCGTAATAAGGCGCAAAATCGGACTGACCGCGAGAGAATGATTGTTCGACCTGAATTTCTTCGTCAAGATTGTCGATGGCTTGCTGAACACTCGCCTCTTTTTCCTCTAAATCTCGAAGGTTCCTGCGTTTCTCATCAAGATCAAATTTGTGGAAGCGAATGAGCTTCTCGATTACATTCATGAATTCTTCTCTCTAAATATATTGGCCAAAAATTCGTAACTCTGATCGAGAGTAAATACCTCGTTCTTAGCCTGCGCCAAAAATTTCTCGAGCGATTCATGATATTGAATGGCTTCATCAACGGCAGCGTCGCTGCCTTTGCGATAAGCCCCAAGTCTAATAAGTTCCGCCATATTTTCATATGTTACCATCAGAGACCGCGCACGGTTAATAATCGTGTTTTGGTCCTCAGTGTTGCAGTCCGGCATTGTTCTGGAAATGCTTCTAAGGATATTGATCGCCGGATAGCGATTACGCTGAGCAATCTCACGGTCCAAGATAATGTGACCGTCTACAATGCCTCGGACCGCATCCGATATCGGTTCGTTATGATCGTCGCCCTCAACAAGAACGGCAAACATGGCAGTAATCGTACCCTCCCCAACGCCAGGGCCAGCACGTTCCAACAATTTAGGCAGCTCGGCGAATACTGTAGGAGTGTAGCCTTTACTTGCGGGTGGCTCCCCTGCGGACAAACCAATTTCGCGTTGTGCCATGGCGAATCGCGTAACACTGTCCATCAAGCAGAGCACATCGCATCCCTGATCACGGAAATATTCAGCGACCGTCATCGTCATATAAGCCGCTTGCCGACGCATCAACGGTGATTCATCGGATGTCGCAACCACTAAAACAGACCGCGCTAAACCCTCAGGTCCCAGATCTTCATCAACAAATTCTTTAACCTCTCTACCACGCTCACCGACCAATCCGATAACAATAACGTCTGCCTTCGAATACCGCGCCATCATGGATAGCAATATCGACTTACCAACACCTGATGCTGAGAACACGCCCATTCGCTGACCACGACAACAGGTGACAAATGCGTTTAGGGATTTCACGCCAAGGTCTATTTTACCACCGACCCGGCCACGATCATGTGCTGGCGGTGGGGTCTGTTTGACAGGATAACCGACGGTGCCGCGATTGATTGGCCCTTTTGCGTCAAGTGGCTCCCCAAATGCATCAATCACTCGTCCAAGCCAATCTTTATCCGGATAAACTACAGAGTTACTTTCTCCGACTTCCGCTGCAGAGCCAAGTCCAATGCCATCCAATGCGCCGAACGGCATCGCCAACGCACGGTCGTCCCTAAAACCGACAACCTCACATGCGACACGCTCGTCCCGCCGTCCAATTAAGGTACAGCGGTCACCCACCGACAAGAAATTTTGAACGCCCCCAATCTCAACCAATATGCCCTGGATAGCACGGACCTTCCCATAAATCCGACCATCAGATAGTCGCGCGATATCACCTGTTAGGTTCTGTAACGAGCTAGACAATACATTGCACCTTTTGATTACCGGAACTTATCACACATTAACAAACGGATGCGAAGACAAAGATATCATAATTTATTTTTAAAATGTCTTTGCGATATAACTCTATTATAGAATGTGTTTCTTCCCCCTTCTACGTTTCGCCTTTCCTTAACCATGTGGCGGATCTCTTTCAGAAGACAGAAACACAAGGGAAAATATAAGCCGTGGATGTAGCAGAATCTCTAGGCAGCTTCAGATCGATTACAGAAAAACTAAGGGATGGCGTATCCGGTAGGGCAGACACTGTGTTAATCGGTCTCAATTGGACGCTTGTTGCTGGCCCTTTGGGTGTTGGACTGTCTCACAGTCCAGTGAGAGGGACGAGCGGATGCTCAGGGTTACCAATGCCTGGCAGTTACTCCGGTGAAAAACTAACGAAACTGGCCGAGCTTACTAAATCTAATAACGTCTTTGAAACAGCAATTGGCTATGCCGCCCTAAATGCTCACTATAATCGATTCGATTTGAAGGGGCAGGAAATAAATGGCCTTGATATGGTCGAGGACCATGGCGAAAAGACAGTAGTAATAGGAAAATTTCCTGGTCTCTCACGAAGACTGCCAAATGCGGCCATCATTGAACGTAATCCTGGACCGGGCTGCTATCCAGAGGAAGCCGCGGAATTATTACTCCCAAATGCCAAGCAAGTAATTATCACAGCCTCCACAATCTCCAACGGATCTATCGAACTTCTTCTCAAATTCGCAAAGAACGCATTTGTGGTAATTGTTGGCCCGAGCGCACCTTTATCTACCAAACTTTTCGATTTTGGCGTCGACATTATCAGCGGCTTTGTGACTATAAACACAAAAGCGATAATCCATACTGTTATGGAGGGCGGCACGGTAGCAGCGATGCGCCCATACGGCCGCTTTCTAACATTGAAGCGCTAAAAACGCCTCCGCTTCCTCCAGGTCTTCAGGACGATTAGCATTAAAAAAAGGATCAATCGGCTCGCTTGAAAACTCAACTTCAACAACCTTATAACAGGCAGTCCATCGATCGATCTTACGAATATCCTCGTCAATCAATGCAGTTCGTAATTCTTTCATCAGCCGCAATGGCCAAAGCCCAGCAACAGGATGCGTGCGTCCGTTGGAAACAGCGCATGCCAATTCCGCCTGACGGCCACCTTCTATTGCGCCCATCATTCGAGAGACGTAATCCGCTGGTAAGAAAGGCGCATCAGTCGGCACACTAACGATCCATTCACATTCAGGGACGTGGTCAGACGCCCAATTCAAGCCAGTCAGAATACCAGCGAGTGGTCCGGCATACCCTTCTACTATATCGGCAAGGACGGGAAGACCATAATCCGAAAACCTCGTCGGATCTCCATTTGCATTTAGCACAACATGTTCTACCTGCGGAGTGATCCGATTGATGACGTGAGAGAGAAGCGACTGACCGGCAACCTGACGCAGACATTTATCTCCACCTCCCATCCGCCGGGCCAAGCCCCCAGCCAAGAGAATAGCAACAACCGGAGACTTCATTTGGGCATACCAATAATTTCAGGAGGCCCCTTCATCGCGGCCACCCTTGCGTTGTAGTTGCTCCGCTTCATCATCGATCTGTCCAGGGTTAGAATCATAGACGATGCGTTCTTGGCCTGAAAGGGCGACGAAACGCTTACCCCTCGCACGCCCAATCAAGGTAAGGTTTGCCTGCTTTGCCAACTCAACTCCCCAAGCTGTGAAACCTGATCGTGAAATTAAGATCGGTATTTCCATTTGCACCGCTTTGATAACCATTTCTGACGTCAATCTTCCCGTCGTGTAGAATGCTTTTCCTTTGGGTGAGATATTGTGTATCGCCATGTAACCCGCAATCTTATCGATTGCATTGTGACGGCCAACATCTTCCATATAGATGATTGGACGATCTCGTTCACACAATACGCAACCATGTATCGCCCCAGCCCGCAGATATAAACTGGGTGTTGTATTTATTTGTTTAGTCAAACTGTATAGCCATGACGTTCTAATTTCGGCATCAGCCGGCAATAAGATGTCTTCAAATTTCTCCATAAGATCGCCAAAAACTGTCCCCTGAGCGCAACCCGACGTGAGCGTTTTCTTTTTAAGCTTATCTTCGAAATTCGTTTCTGTTGATGTACGCACAACAACGGTTTCAATATCTTCCTCAAAGTCTATTCCAACGATTTTTTCATTAGGGTCGAGCATATTCTGATTGATCAGATAACCAACGGCGAGATAGTCTGGATAGTCACAGATCGTCATTATCGTGACAATTTCCTGACGGTTCAAAAACACAGTTAGCGGACGTTCGACAACAACCGTCGTGTCTAACGGATCACCGTTGTGATCAATACCCGCAACAGTTTCGGTTAAGCGTGGATCTTCCGGCTGAGGCTGTAATGCAAAATCCTTCATCACGCATTTATGCGCGTCTCGTTGCAAACCAGCAATACCTAGATATATTCGAGGCTGGGAACTGTTTATCTCTTTTGCAGAAAACTCTGTTTATGGCAATGTACATCCGTCGATACGGTCGACTAAATTTGCCTATGACACTTGCGTTTTATATGGTTCACCTACCATATAATAGTGCTAAGCAAAATTCACGGTGGGAAGGCTGAATGTCCAGCGAAATACGCGAGCTGTTCGAGGAGAACTGCTTTGCATAGCAAAGGCAACACTGCGTCAGGCATGACACAGACGTTAATAGACCCATTCGACCGGGCCGTTACTTACTTGCGTGTCTCGGTAACGGACCGATGCGATTTCCGTTGTGTATATTGCATGTCGGAAGACATGACGTTTTTGCCTAAAGCTGACCTACTATCATTGGAAGAACTAGATCGCCTTTGTTCAGCATTCGTTGATAAAGGTGTTCGCAAACTCCGTATGACCGGCGGTGAACCATTAGTGCGCAGAAATATCATGTGGCTTTTCGAGCGCCTCGGCCGGCACTTGAAATCTGGCGCGTTAGATGAACTGACACTTACGACCAATGGAAGCCAACTCGCAAAATATGCCAGGCAACTCTCCGACTGTGGTGTCCATCGGATAAATATTTCGCTCGACACACTAAACCCAGAAAAATTTCTCGCCATTACTCGGTGGGGGAAATTTGATAAAGTCATGGAAGGTATTCACGCAGCAACCGCCGCGGGACTGAAAATCAAGATAAATTGCGTTGCATTAAAGGGCGTCAACGATGACGAAATACATGATCTCGTGCGTTGGTGTGGCGACAATGGGCATGATCTGACTTTCATTGAGGTCATGCCAATGGGTGACGTCGGTGGTGAAATTAGATTGGATCAATACTGGCCTCTCTCGATGGTACGGGGCGAGTTGCAGAAACAATGGACACTGAATGAAAGTGATCATTATTCTGGCGGGCCAGCACGGTATGTCGATTGTATGGAAACTGGCGGTCGCATCGGCTTCATAACACCAATGACCCATAATTTCTGTGAATCGTGTAATCGCGTGCGATTAACTTGTACCGGCACGTTGTATATGTGCTTGGGACAAGAAGATGCAGCAGATCTTCGCTCCCCCCTTCGTGCAAGCGAAGGCGATAGCTTGCTCGCGGACGCTATAAATGAAGCAATTGGTCGCAAGCCAAAAGGCCATGATTTCATCATTGACCGTCGTCACCAACGCCCCGGTGTTGGCAGGCACATGAGTGTCACTGGCGGCTGACTTTATTCAATTTATTGCTGAAGGGTCCCTCGCCTCTTCCACTTCTGCGGGTTTGCCACGGGTCGGTCCAGCCTGGTGATGGACCATTTTCCATTGATCGTCTTCTCTCACGAAAGTATTCGTTGCAATTAAGAAGCCGCCGTCCATCTCTTCGAAACAAATCACATTTGCGAATTCACCGTAGATGGCAACCTTGGGTTCTCGGCATCGAATTTTCGGCGCCCCGCCAGCAATGATGGAATGCCAACTCTCCAGCACGGCTTTTCGGCCGTATAAGGCTTCCCAGCCCGGATGAATGCACGTTACCGGCGCACTTAACGCCCATAATGTATCCATTCCTTCGACATCCTCTCCAGTAAAACACAGATAGAATGCATCATTTGCAAACAGTACAGCTTCGCGCTCTGACATCAGGATGACCTCCGCTAGCGTATGTTTATTTGATGTGAAAATACTTTTCCATCACTGATGGTTAACTGTTCAAAACCCATCGATTTTAACAAATCCAAAAACGTTAGATGATTAGTCTTCACCTTTTCTCGCATTACGCGTTTGGTGCTCACTCCGGTCTTTAATTGGGCCATTAAAGCCCGCGCTCGGAATATCGTATTATAGGAACCATCACGTAATCCAACGATTATAAGTTTTTGCTGCCGGCTTCCTTTCAAATACACAGTGAATTGCGGCGGGTACGAATTCTTCCTGATTATGTTATTTGTAATGCTTGTTACAAAAGCCATCCTTGCTTCTCTACTGGCTTCGGAAAGTGTTCTAATCCTTGACCGATAGGCTTCCTTCGTTACCGGATTAGGATAATAGTAGCCAGCATACTGGTCTTTCGCAGATAATGGAAACGCACATAAACTAATCGCCAAGACAAATAAAACAGACAAACCTCTATCCATAAACTTCTCCAAATTTAAGTGGGTTACTGGCGTGTTGAAATTGCTCGGTTATACTATTCGTTAAGCGGTGGGCATTCTCACGGGGTAAAGGTATGGATGACAATCGAATTGCGTTTTTAGCTTCGACTTCAGATGAAGCGCAATCGGCATTCGTAGATTTAGTCAAACGCTACCAAAATAGCCCAGCGAACGAAGCAGACGCAATCGTTGCCTTGGGTGGTGACGGCTTTATGCTGAGAGTGTTGCACGATTATAAAGATGCGAATAAACCTATTTACGGCATGAACCGTGGTAGCGTCGGTTTTATGATGAATGCATATACACCAGATGATCTGCCTACCCGCCTCGCTCGCGCGGAGCCCGTTACTTTGAGACCTTTGGTGATGACCACCACGACTATGTCCGGCGAAAAAGAAGAAGCGATTGCCATTAATGATGTCTCTCTCTTTCGAGAGATTCAGCAAGCGGCCAAAATTAAAATTACTGTGGATGATATTATTCGTCTTGAGGAGTTAATTTGCGATGGAATTTTGCTCTGTACGCCGGCTGGAAGTACCGCCTACAACTTATCCGCGCACGGCCCAATCGTACCCATCGCCAGCGACGTATTATGCCTAACACCAATCAGCGCCTTTCGGCCCCGAAGGTGGCGTGGCGCTATCTTGCCAAACAGTGCTCGCGTGAAGTTTGAAATTCTTGAGGGTGAAAAACGTCCAGTCAGTGCTTGCGCCGATGCCTATGAAGTCCGTAATGTCTCTTCCGTCGAAGTATCTTTAGATACTTCCACTAATCTTACCATGTTATTTGACCCGGAACACGATCTTGAAGAACGTATTCTGTCAGAACAATTTGCATCCTAGCGGACATCAAAAATCAAACTAATGGATGTATTTTTAAGGATTTTTACATCCAAATCAAACCTCCCTGAGTTTCCAAATTTCCCCCATCTCACTCCAGGCTTCATCATTAGAAACGATAAAAATTTAAACCCAGCCAATCTAACACAATCAGTTTTACTGGTTTTTGTACCCCGAAAACCCAAAGTCTGCTTGCATTGTCCGAGATGCAGTTAACGTTTTTGCAACAAAATTTCCCGAGCCTCTACTAAGCCGCAATGCTATCTTTTTTCTCGTCAAACACATTTAACCCATAGGCCTTTATCCTAATTTTCTCTGCAACACACCGTATTTTAAAAGTGTGAATAATCAAATCATAGAGAAAAAAGGATTTCACCTATTCCGCCGCTTTAAACCGAGACCGTTCCAGCACATAATCTCTTAGAACCTCTATCATTTTCGCCATATGTGATTTCAAAGTAGCATAATAAAACGTTCGCTCGAGCGTTTCTTCATTCATATAGAGCGAGCGGTTAATTTCAATTTGAAGACTGTTTCGCCCATGTTCAGGAAGGCCGTGACGCCGAATAATTTCAACGCCTTTATAAGGATCGTTTATGCGCACACGATATCCTAAGTTCTTTAATGCAGTCCCGACGATATCCAAAAATTCACGCGAACAGGTTGTGCCATCGCGATCGCCAAGAACAAAATCGACATGCCGTGAATTATTATATTCATTACTCCGCGACAGGCCGGACGAGGGCATGGAATGACAATTTATATGCCAAGCGATTCCAAAAATGTCGTAAGTCTCGTCTATACAACGCTGCAAAACCTTATGGTAGGGGTGCCAGTAATTTGCAATACGGTTCTGCACTTCCGTAATCGATAGACGCCGTTCGTACATTGGATAGTCGGGTGGGCATACACGCCAAATCAATCCATGGCCAAGGCGGGCCTTTTCCGTGGGTATCACAGGGTCCGGCCACGGTTCGGCCAGTAGATCACGATCTAGGTCCTGAACATTACGGTTGGGGTCGATAAAGCTACGAGGATATAAAGCGGAGATCAAAGGCGCTCCAAACCGGGGTCCATCGGCGAACAAATCATCGACATACATATCCTCTGCCCGACGCAATATTGTAATCGGTACCCTAGTATCAAAAGTGTCTGGGTAATCCGATCCACTATGCGGTGAATCCAAAACGAGTGGAATACGCGAGTGTCCTGGATAATCAAGCCGGTAGACACCTGGAATAGTTTCGTTCATAAGCATCACCTTAATCTTTGTCCGAGGGACGGTTCGTCACAATTCCCACCGGATTCCGCGCCACTCCTGATAATTAACGGTGAAACGAAACCGAAAACAAAACATGTCCCAATAGGGTCATGATTTCAACTACGGACTAGTTGCCAGCCAAGTTCTCTATTTTATCCATGGCCTTCAAACCATGTCCGGTAAGCACGACAATACTCAATTCTGATTTATCAATTTTACCAATATGTAAAAGGTTTTTTAAAACGGCACCGGCGGTCGCAGTTGTTGGTTCAACAAAAAATCCTCTATGCGCGAATAACTCGAATGCCTCGGCAATTTCCGCCTCCGACGCTACCTCAACCCCGCCACCAGTTTCTTGCAAAGCAGCCATAACTTCAGCCACCCGGACTGGTTTCTCACTCGCAATACCATCGGCAATCGTTGCACCCATCTCAAAGCGCACGGCCTTACCGCCAGCATTCCACGCGGCATAAAGCGCCGCACAATTTTTCGCCTGCGCCCCGAAAATTCTCGGCATCCGATCAATTTCACCCGATTTCATCAACTCCTTAAACCCTAGATGAAGCCCGACCACATTGCTGCCATATCCAAGCGGCACAATGACATTATCCGGCAGAGAAAAACCACTTTGCTCCCAAATCTCGAATGCCAGTGTCTTGGTACCTTCGATAAAATACGGTTGCCAATTATGACTTGCATAAAATGTCTCTTTGGACGCCGATAACGCGGCTTCAGCGACGTCTTGCCGTGTGCCTTCGATCGCTTCCATGCAGGCACCCATCGCCGCAATCTGCGTTTTCTTAGCGTCAGGAGCACTTGCAGGCACCAAAATTCGTGCCAAAAGCCGAAACGCCGCAGCATAAGCTGCGTACGAAGCCCCAGCATTTCCCGAGCTGTCTTCCAATATTTCGCTAATGCCTGACTGTTTTAAGTAGTTAAACAAAACCGCTGTTCCCCGGTCTTTAAAGGAACCAGTCGGCATCATATGCTCGCATTTCATCAAAACCGAGCATTCACCCCAAACGGAGGGTATTAGTGGTGTCCAGCCTTCGCCCATGGTTTCAAAATCATCACGCGGCAGACGGAGCGCACGGCGGTAACGCCAAAGCGTTCCAGAAGAGGCATCAATATCACCGCGTCTCAGTCCTTCACCCAGCGTGAGGTTTACATATCCACCGTCATCCGGCGCACGCCAGATCGGTTTATTAACAGGCCATTCGACATCAGTTCGAGGGTTAACGTATCGACATTCAGCTAAAGCCATATATAAAGAACCTCATCAGAATAGGCAGCAGAAAAATAGATTATCCTTTACGGAGTTACTCAAAAAAAATCAAAAATTTTAATAAATCGTAAAAATTCACCCAATCACGGCGGTATATTGTTGGAGATAACTAGCAATAGAGACTCCCCTCACTTATCTTCTTTGGATCGAGCAACACTTCTAGGGGAATAGAGTGAGCGAAACCGGTCCATCCAGTATCGATTTAATCAAAAAGCTCATTAGCTTTGATACGACAAGTCGAAATTCCAATCTAGAACTTATATATTTTATCCGTGACTACTTAAAAAGTTTGGGAATAGAGTCCCTTTTGGTGCCAGATGATACGGGAACGAAAGCTAATCTTTATGCCACATTAGGCCCGATCGATAGACCCGGTATTTTGCTCTCTGGCCATACAGACGTTGTACCAATTGACGGGCAGGAGTGGGACAGCGACCCGTTTAATGTGATCGAGAAGGATTTAAAACTATTTGGCCGCGGCACCTGCGACATGAAGAGTTTTGTCGCCATTTGTCTTGCCTATGCGCCAAAATTTCTTGAGCGCGGATTAGAAACACCCATTCATTTCGCTTTCAGTCACGACGAAGAAGTTGGATGCGTCGGTGTGCGTACCTTGGTCGCCAAACTGGCAAATGAAATCCGTCCGAAGCCAATGATGTGCATTGTCGGCGAGCCAACCTCTATGCAAGTCATCATCGGGCACAAGGGAAAGTTGAGTTACAAGTGTGTTGTGCGCGGCCTCGAAGCACATTCAAGCCTCGCACCACAAGGCGTAAATGCAGTCGAGTACGCGGCTGAGCTAATCACCTATCTCAAAGGCATGGCACGCAAAATCCAAAAAAACGGCCCATTCGACGATGTTTATGACGTAACTCATACGACGGTCCATACCGGCACAGTCCAGGGTGGCACCGCGCTCAACATCGTCCCCAAAGAATGCAGTTTTGAGTTCGAGTTTCGCTGCATTGCAGGGCATGATGGGCACCAACTATTCGAAAAAGTAAAACGCCACGCCCACGACGTTCTGGAACCTGAGATGAAGGCAATTGATCCATCAACCGGCTTCACATTTGAGGAACTGAGCGCAATTGAGGGTCTCGACATCGACCCCGGCGAGGAAGTTGTCACTCTGGCGAAGACACTAGCTGGACGTAATGATCACGCAAAGGTCGCGTTTGGCACGGAGGCTGGTTTGTTTCAGCAGGATGCTGGCATTCCAACCGTGGTTTGTGGTCCGGGCGGCATCGACCAGGCACATAAACCAAACGAGTTTGTTGCGCTCGAACAAATTGATAAGTGTCATGTTTTCTTCGATAAGCTAATGGATCACGTCTGTAAGTAGATGACATTCGACGTGTCTTCCATCCCCGCCGAGACCGCGCGGCGTTTTGACGTGGCAGTCGAGGACGGCGTGACTATCGCTGCGTACGAGCTAAATGACCGGCCGATTGATGCCCCGGTCCTGCTTTGGGGCCACGCCAACGGTTTCAGTGCCGGGAGTTATCTCCCTTTCCTTCAAATCTTAGCAGAACACTTTTACGTCTTTGCCTACGACGTTCGCGGCCAGGGTGCCTCTTCTAAACCTCCCGAGCCACTGGCCAAAACTATAGCGTTTGACCGCTTCGCCCATGATATGAAAAAGGTAACTGAAACTGTTCGAGGCGTGGCAAACGATAAGCCCCTTTACTTCGCCGGTCATTCATTTTCTGCAGCAACGATGTACTACCTTGGAGGCGACTTTGGTTTTGCACCTTGGCGCGCCGTCACAACATTTGACGCAACGCTCCGGCCCTCCGACCATCAAAAAGTCATGACGGCCTACTATGCCAAAAGACCATCCATGTCGGTGGGGGCACTTCGCCGGCGACGCTTCTTTGACACTCCTGAAGCTTATCTAGAAGCCATGTCGCGACCTCATGCCTTTGGCTTTTTCGCGTCCGAAATGCTGACCGCGCATTGCCAGGCGACACTCCAACGACGGTGCGATAGTACTAATGGTTGGGAACTTAGCTGTCCGCCAGAGATCGAGGCCGCTACTTACGAAGCGGTTGGACGCACCACGGCACCCTACGACAGTCTTGCTAGGTTTCCGGTCAAGGCTCATTTGGTTGGCGCTGACCCTGCAGCAACTGGCGGCAGTTGGATCGGCCAATTACACGAGGCATTCGCTCAAAAATTACCGAATGGTCGTTACACAAAACTTACCGGTTGCGGCCACCTCATGCCCTTTCAGAAGCCTAAGGCCTGCGCAGATATTGTAATATCGATGCTTGAGTAACTATGCCTCAAGCCGCTGCCTTAAACGCCTCAATTGAATGCGCACCGATAGTGCACCGGATCATGATGCGTCGCTCTCCGACTGGGTAGTCCATTCTTCCAGAGTGAAACAGCCCGCCTCGATTTTCCCACATGATGGTATCAGCGACCCGCCATTCGTGCTCCCAATGGCCACCGGTTGTGCCGGCTATATGAATAGCCTCAAACAAGGTCTCAAGAATGTCCTCACTTTCCGCCTCACTTATATCTAGAATCCGGACCGTCTGAAGTGGATTAGCATAAATAGCCGGCCGCTGGGTCACCGGATGAACACAAATAATCGGGTGGAATACTGTGTCCCTGCTCTTCGCCTCTTTCGGCAATTTACCCGTCAGTGTCTGGGTTTGAGTATTTCTACGGTTCTTGCCGAGAGCGTATTCCCCGCGTAATCCCTCGAGCCGCTTCTTGAGTACTTTAGGCAGATACTCGTACGCTCGATAACCGCTAGCAAAGCAAGTGTTACCGCCTGAAGAAGGTACCTCCAACGCATACACAGATGTAGCCACTGACGGGACTTGCTCATAAGAGGTGTCCGAATGCCAACCATTTTTGAGGTCTTTGGTTACGCCGCGACTAGCACCCACCTCATCGAAATTACCGTCTTCGTCGACGTTCCGATTATAGACGATCTCCGGTATCTCTTGATGCTGGAACGCCTTTTGAATATGAACGCGCAACTTGCCGAAGTGCCCAGAAAAGTCAGCGAATTGCCTCGCTGAAAGGGGTTGATTGCGAAAGATCAGTACGGCGTGCTCAACAAACGCCTTATTAATGGCTAACACCTCTTCCGCACTGAATGGTTTAGCCAAATCAACGCCCTTTATTTCAGCTCCGATATCACTGCCAGATGGGATTATTTCAACAGTCATGATTTCCCTCTTTCATTCATATTGGAAACACCAACAAAGTATCGATGCGCCGACTGTCAAACACCACAAGCCTTTCTGTAAACAAAAACTGTCCATCACGTTCCACGATGCGGTCCAGATAACGACCCGTGCTGAACAGATCCGTCTCGCCCTCACGCATAATCCGCGCCACGTGGTATGCGGTCTCAAACAATACGACACCTTTTTCATTACCTATCAGAGACGGCAAAGAAACCACGTGACGGTAACGGTGATCTTCAAAAATATTTGCCTGACGAAGCGCCATCACACGGTCCTCCATCATCGCCCGACTATCGCAGTCGATCACACCAAGCGGCAGATTGCGTTCATAATTCTCCGCTGAAATAATCTTGTAACAGGCATCCTCTGTGAAGAATTCGGGCCATTCTTCATAACGACCCGCGTCAAGTGACGCCGCATAGCGTGACATCAATTCCTGCACCCGAAGCTGTAAATCGTAATCCATATATTCAAATACTCATATGCATTCGATACGCATTCCAGAAACCGCGAACAGAGGCTTCCGTAGTCCGGGTATTGTCAGAGGTATGATCGCGGCCACCCATCTCCATAAGCGATGCCTCATCACCTGCGGTTTGAATTGCGCGTTGCACAAACCCACCGACAGCTCCGTCTTCCATCGAGATATATCCAGCTGGCCCAATAAGGTTTGCTTGTTTAAGGCGCATCTTAGTTATCTTTTCGTCGTCATCTTGGAAGCCAAGAATCGCCCAGTTTAGCTCAGTCTGGCTTACACCCTTCGGTAATACTTGACGCACAGCGATAGAATTTTCGACCTGCTGCAAGATAAAGTTGGGAAAGACGGAAAGTATTTGAACGTTGATCCCATCGCCAAACTCGTCGAAAGCTTCGAGCAACGAAGCGTCAGCCAGTTTGACGTCGTCCCGGCTCGCCCGCAATTTTGCATCATCGTATTCTGCATTTGCGTGGATAGTGTGGCGTTTGGAAAAACTCGCATGATTGCCACCATCCTCCGAAACAATCACGCCTCCTTCAGAGGTGAGCCGATTTAGCTTGAAGGTCGCAAAGAACAGATGGAGCAGCCCTGCATGATAGGTGTCCTTCACATTCTCGACATAAAGTTTCCAGTTATTTTTTAGAAATTGCGAATGATATCCTAAAATGCGAAGGGGCCG
>CEUN01087660.1_pt1 | contig 26551 bp, 27 predicted proteins | sample 361501 | NCBI WGS metagenome assembly CEUN01 (sample SAMEA2622801, study PRJEB7988) | marine metagenome | biome: marine biome (ENVO:00000447); feature: marine epipelagic mixed layer (ENVO:xxxxxxxxx); material: "saline water (ENVO:00002010), including plankton (ENVO:xxxxxxxx)" | depth 120 m | reverse complement strand
TTTTTTTTAAGTTTCTTTCGTTGGCGGCATTGAAATCCGAATGTGCAATTCTTCCAACCTTTCGTTGTCCACGGCCGCTGGCGCACCCATCATCAAATCTTGGGCCTGCTGTGTCATAGGAAACATTGTAACTTCTCTTATATTTTGTTCTCCGGCTAACAACATTACGATTCTATCAATTCCGGGAGCGGATCCCCCGTGGGGGGGGGCACCAAATTTTAAAGCATTTAACATTCCAGAAAACCGAAGTTCCACCTCCTCCTTATCATATCCGGCTAGAGAAAAAGCTTTATACATAATTGCCGGCAAATGGTTTCTAATAGCTCCACTTGATAATTCCACACCATTACAAACAATATCGTACTGATATGCTTTTATTTTCAATGGGTCGTCTTTTTCTAGTGCTTTCAAACCGCCTTGTGGCATCGAAAACGGATTATGACTAAATATGAGCCTTCCGGTGCGCTCATCACGCTCATACATGGGATAATCAACGATCCAGCAAAACTCAAATCGATCCTCTTGAATTAAATTTAGTTCTTTAGCAATTCGGTCCCGCGCTAAACCGCCAAAACGGCAAGCTTCCGCTTCAATATCACAAACAAAAAACACAGCTCCGTCATCGGCTATCCCTGTTAACTTTTTTAATTGCTCCATCCTTTCAGTATCGAGAAATTTAGCGATTGGTCCCTGTCCTTCTCCATCTCTAAAAATAACATACCCGAGGCCACCAGCCCCTTCTTCTCGTGCCCAATCATTAAGCTTATCAAAGAAACTGCGGGGCATTTTATCGGCGCCAGATGCCGGAATCGCTCTTACAACCGCCCCTTTCTCTATGGCAGAAGAAAAAATCTTGAAATCGGTATCTTTCCATACATTTGTGACATCAGTCATAATAATTGGATTACGGAGATCAGGCTTGTCATTACCGTATTTTAGCATGGACTCTGCAAACGGAATTCTTGGGAATGGTATAGGTGTTACAGACTTCCCTTCTCCAAATTCCTCAAAAATTCCATGCAAAACCGGCTCTAGCGCATCAAAAACATCATCTTGTGTTACGAATGACATTTCGACATCGAGTTGATAGAACTCACCAGGTGACCTGTCAGCTCTAGCGTCTTCATCTCGAAAGCAAGGGGCTATCTGGAAATAACGATCAAATCCGGCGACCATAATCAATTGTTTGAATTGCTGCGGCGCTTGCGGTAACGCATAAAAATTTCCCGGATGAATCCTACTTGGAACAAGAAAGTCGCGCGCACCTTCTGGCGAAGTTGAGGTCAGAATAGGTGTCTGAAACTCAGTAAACCCTTGTTCTGTCATCCTCCGTCTTATGCTCGAGACTACGTCAGATCTAAGTTGAATATTTTTGTGTAACCGGTCACGTCTAAGATCTAAAAACCGATATCGCAGGCGAGTTTCCTCCCCATAATCCATATCAGAATTTACTTGAAGTGGAAGCGGTTCAGCCTCTGCTAACACTTCTGCATCGCTGATGATTAACTCTATCTCTCCAGTTGATATGGTTGGGTTAATTGTTTCATCGCTACGCCGTAGAATTTTACCAGTAACACATATTACAGATTCTAATCTTAGATCATCGATCTTTTGAAATTCGGAATTTGAACTATCAACTACACATTGGGTAATTCCAAAATTATCTCTTAAGTCGATAAATAATAAATTACCGTGATCACGCTTACGGTGAACCCACCCCGAAAGTCTTGCGATCTTCCCTGCGTCGGTAATTCTCAGTGCGTCACAGCTATGTGTCCTAAATTGATGCATTACATTTCCCGCGAGGACAAAATTAAAACATAAATTACGAACGGAATGGCCACATAACGGCTTATCTTGTCAAGGGTCTAAGACTTAAATTAGCATTTTCTTTCCTGTTCTCAGAAAATTGTGTATAGCTAAGTTATGACTCTTATTGTCGAAAATAAAGTTTTAAAGTCGTTTTGTAATAGCCTAAGTAAAACAGAATTCATTACTGTGGATACAGAGTTTTTAAGAGATAAAACCTACTGGCCAAGATTATGTTTGATTCAGATTGGCGGCCCCGGTCAAGAGGCCGCAATAGACGTTCTAGCTGAAGGTTTAGACCTAACACCCGTTTTAGCGCTGATGAGAAAGCCTGAGTTATTAAAGGTATTCCATGCACCCCGGCAAGATTTTGAAATTTTTTATCGCCTTATGGGCGAGCTACCGTTCCCAGTGATAGATACCCAAATCTCTGCAATGGTATGTGGATTTGGTGACTCAGTCGGTTATGAAACTCTAGTTAGCAAACTGATCAAAAAGAAAATTGATAAATCTATGCGTTTTACTGACTGGCAAAAACGCCCTTTATCTAAAAAACAATTAAATTATGCACTAGCTGATGTTACTCACCTTCGGATTATCTATCAAAAACTCTCCCAAATGGTAGATAATAATAATCGAGAAAACTGGATAAAAGAGGAGGTTAATGCTCTTCTAGACCCAACTTTATACACCTTTGATGTTCGCGAAGCTTGGAAACGTTTAAAAATTAAAAACCCTACTCCAAGGCTGCTAGGTATCATTCGGGAGGTTGCTGCATGGAGAGAAAATGCAGCACAATCTCGCAATGTACCACGCAATAGAATTGCTCGTGATGATGTCATTTTATCCTTAGCAATACAAAAACCTCGTACTCTCAACGAACTTGGTATGGTACGCGGTCTCAATGATCGGCAAAAAAATGGTAAAACCGCTAACAAAATCCTCGCTGCAATTTCAGATGGAATAGCTGTTCCAATCGATGATTGTCCCAAAGTTCTAAAAACACAAAAAAATAAGGGCAAATATCGGCCGACCTCTGACTTATTAAAGGTTTTATTGAAATTGAAGTGCGAAGAACATTCGGTGGCTCAAAAACTCATCGCTAATTCGGATGAACTTGACGAATTAGCACGAAATGACGGGGCTAAAATTCGTGCACTAAAAGGTTGGCGCCGCGAAATATTTGGCGAGGACGCTTTAGCTTTAAAACACGGTAAGATCGCTGTAACAATGAAAAATGATAAATATAGAATTATCAATATCTAAAATTAAAAAATTCACACACCAGAATCAGAATTTTTTATGATAGAACTCACTAATGGTACGGTAATCATTTTTTTTTCTGCTAATGCTACATCGTCAATAAGGCTAACGATTTCTTGTGCCGCCGCGATACTCCTATCCATACGACGAACCAAATATGGAATAACTTCCGCTTGCACTTTAAGCTGACGATCTGTGAATAATTTGATTAATACAGCTTCTAGTAAGCCATCATCCGCCCGGGTTAAGTTGATTACCGGCGAAGACTTAAGTCTAGAACCGAGATCCGGCAGCAAAATTTTCGACCTCGCCGGAGGACTGAAGGCCGTCACTAATATTGAGCCTTGATATTCGGCAACTACATTATAAAAATTTAAAAGCAAAATTTCGTTTTTAATCCCTTCAGATAAATCCAGAATAAACATACAAAAATCCGGAGAAATCTTTTTTAGATTTTCACCAACTGTTGACTGTTTAATATGACAAGCTCCTGATTTTTCCTGCCAAACCGCTGCCAAGTGGCTTTTCCCAGAACCAGGTGGTCCACATAGCCATGTAAGAGGGCCAGGCCAATCAGGCCAACGGTCGATATAGGCTATAGCCTCTTCATTACAGCTTGACACAAAGAAGTCTTCCCGTCCAAAAGCGGGCCTGTGATGTAAATTTAAAATTAATTGCCGTCTATCAATCATCAAGAAAAGTATTTATTTCTCCAAATCAAAATATAAGGGGCTTGCCTTATATTTAATAATACCAAAACGTCCTACCACGCCAATTATAGCAGCCGCAGGTATTGCTAACAGGACACCGGTAAAACCAAAAAGTGTTCCCCCTGCCAGCAGAGCAAAAATTATCCAGACGGGATGCAGTCCGATTTTGTCTCCAACTAATTTTGGGGTTATAAAATTACTTTCCAGGAATTGTCCGGCAAAGAAAATAAGTGCAATGATAAATATTGGGACCCATTCCCCGAATTGAGCTATGGCAACTCCGATACCAGCTACAAAGCCAACCAGCATTCCGAAATATGGAACGAAAGACACGAGACCGGTAACTAGACCAATAATGAAACCAAACTCTAGTCCTACAATACTCAATCCAGCACCATAGAAAAAACCTAACAGAATACAAACAGAAATTTGTCCCCTTACAAAGGCGGATAGAACAGAATTGATTTCGGAAAATTGTTGCCTAATAATTGGCAAATGTTTTCGAGGTATCCAGCCATCTAAAATCTCCAAAATACGATCCCAGTCTCGGAGTAAATAGAACATAACAATTGGCGTGATGAATAACAAAGATAAGATATTGAGCAGCGCAACCCCTCCATCCCAAATGCTCGAAAATAAGTTACCTACCCAAACCATAACGTCTGAATTTATAACACCAGTTAGGCTCTTTTTTATGGTACTGATATCAGTTTCTGTAATATGGGGCTGAAAGGTTGATATAAGTGCTAATACTTTAGTTTGGATGGAGCTTAAGTAACTTGGAACACGAACACCAAATTCGAGAAATTGGGTGTGCAATAGTGGCATAATCAAGAGTATGGAGGAGAAAACTGCGAGAACAGAAAATAAGGTAAGAGTTGCAGCTCCTATCCACCTCGGTATCTTCCATTGTTCAAGTTTGTCTAATAATGGGTCAAACAAATACGCAAGTGCCATCCCAGCCACGAATGGAAACAATACATCTCCTAATAACCACAGCAAACCTATTAGGAACAGAAATGCTATAAACCAGTATCCTTTTTGGCCGTTTAAACTCATTTATTTACGGCTCCTTCATCATGTTCTGCACTTTTTCCCCAGCTAACGATATATGCACCACCTGAAGCTAATGTTGTCCCAGAAACAATATAAATTAAAATTATTACTAAATGTGGCCACAAATTTTGAGGAAAAGCCAAGTTAGCTAGTAGAATTGTTACCAAAATAATTTGAGCTGCTGTGTTTATTTTACTAATGATTAGAGGCTTCATTTTGACTGTGTTGGTTGAAATATGAAGCAAAACCACCCCACCAACAATAATAAGATCACGAAATACTACCATAATTACTAACCAGTTGGGCAGTAAATTAACATGACCCAAGGTCACATAAACACTCACGAGTAGAGCCTTGTCAGCTATAGGATCAAGATAACTTCCAAGGACAGTGATCTGACCCATTTTCTTGGCAATATAGCCATCAACCGCATCTGAAATACCTGCGATTACAAATAGCCAGAATGCGCCTAAATAAAACCCATTAAGAATTAGATATATCATTACCGGAACCGCCATAAGGCGAGCTATGGAAATAAGATTTGGAAGACTCATTTTTTTTCAGCTTTTGCACATGGAAACAACGTCGAGAATCTTGTGACAGTTCCTAGTTTAAAAATGTTATAATCACTCATTATTATATGCCTTTTTTAAATTCCAATAGACTGACCCTTGGTTCAATAAAATGTCCTTTTGTGCCAAAGCTAACTTCAGTTGTTCTGGAGGACCGAAAAATTTAATCCTGACTAATGCCTCTTTTATAGACAAACTTACTATTTCTATATTCTGAACTAGAGAAACCATTTCGAGTTCTTTTCTGAGAAATATAAATCTCTCAAGATCCTTTATATTTATTTCTGCCAATAATAGCCGTTTATCATTAAAATTTAATATATTAGCCATTTTCCAAGATTCTTCTAATTCAATTCTCAAGCTTTTTGCAGAATCATAAAGGATTGCTGATAATGAAGATTCTTTATTATTTTCAGAACCTTGTACCAAAGTGTGGCCTTCACCCTGCAGACCAATGCGGCTACTAATCACTTCAGTAATTATTTTTCCTTTTTCAGATTTCACTTCCATAACCGTTAGAAGAACTTCAGAGGTTCCATAACGCCGAGCTATGTCTTGAATTCTTTTAATATTGCCCTCTATTGCTTGTTCAGGGCTAATAGACACAATATCTTTTGTGTCGCCGACTGGAATCACAAGGTTTATCAGCCCATCACTAGAAGGAAGTTCCCTCCAAACTTTTATCCAAGTGTTGCTAGCATCCCAAAGCTGCAATGTCGCGTTTATTTTAAGAACCGGTAAAACAAGCAAAGGCTTGCTTATTGTTTCCGCGAACCGAATGTTGGCATTCCGCAAGTGATGTCTTACGGCGGTTTGATTAAATCTAACATTTATTTTTGCCAAATACCTTATGGGTGATGACTTTTGTTCGATAAAATCAATGCCTGACACTAGTTGAACTAAATCAGAATACTGTATACTTGGAATCTTTGACTGCCCGGCAACGGGTACAATACGATTTATCAATCTTGAATAGGCTAGTTCTTGTCCTTTCTTCAGCGCTGCTTTCTGGGCTAACGCTGCTGATTTAGAGGTTTCATCAACACTAATGTTATTTATGATATAGGCCGCTTGTGGCTCAGCTAAAACCTGCAAAGGAAATGCTAGAAAAGAAGCTATAAAAACTACAGTTAGAATTCTTTCAAATGTGAAAGTTGCAAACCGGCTGTTATCAGGTATCTTCTCTACAAACCATGGTAGGTAATTGACCATTTAACATCCCGTTCTAACTATGTGAGAAACCTATTAAAAGTCGCAGCTATAAAGAAGCAGGAGTTGATATTGATGCTGGAACAGCATTTGTCAATTCCATAAAAAAACATATCAAATCTACAGCACGCCCTGGGGCTAACGTTGATATTGGTGGTTTCGGGGGTATTTTTGACCTCGCACCTGTAAGAATGAAAGACCCTATTTTAGTTGCTGCGACCGACGGCGTGGGTACAAAGCTAAAAATTGCAACCTCCTTAGATGATCATTATAGCGTTGGTATAGATCTAGTCGCAATGTGCGTGAATGATTTGATTGTGCAAGGAGCAGAACCATTATTTTTCTTAGATTATTTGGCTACTGCAAAACTAATTCCTAACCGAGCGGAAGAGATAATTAGTGGTATTGCAGAGGGTTGTAGACAAGCAAGATGTGCTCTTATAGGTGGAGAAACTGCTGAAATGCCCGGACTATATCAAGGTGATGATTATGACTTAGCTGGATTTTCTGTAGGTGCTGTTAGTCGCCAAAATATACTTACAGGTCAAACAATTACCGAAAATAATAAGGTATTAGGCCTATTATCTAGTGGCATCCATTCGAATGGGTTTTCGTTGGTTCGCAAAATTGTTGATGATAAAGGTCTAAATTATGATCATCAAAGTCCATTCTCTGATAAGCCTCTTGGCTCCACTTTACTTACGCCAACCCGCATTTACGTTAAATCATGTTTGGCGGCGCATGAATCGGGATATTTAAGAGGATTGGCGCATATAACTGGTGGTGGTTTGATTGAAAATATTCCGAGAATTTTACCCACCGGTTTAGGGGTGCACCTTGAAGGTGGTAGTTGGCCCATAGACGATATTTTTAAATGGCTTTCTGCAGAGGGAAATATATCTAAACAAGAAATGGCAAGAACATTTAATTGTGGCATCGGAATGATTGCCATCGTTGATCCCAAACATTCTAATTTCGTAAAGGAAATTTTTCGTCAAAATGGTGAGATTGTATATGAAATTGGTACAGTTAAGAAATTGGAACAACAAACAGAGGTTCAGATAAACAATTGGGAAGAAGCATGGCAAAACTAAAAACGGCAGTTCTAATTTCTGGTAGAGGTTCAAACTTACAAGCGCTCATTGATTATTGTCAGTCCGAAAACTCTGGAGCCCAAATTAGCCTAGTTATCTCAAATGTTATGGGTGCCGCGGGTATAGAAAGAGCTGCCGAAGCTGGAATTGTGTCCAAAGTAATTGAACACAATTCATTTCCAAATAGAGATTCTTTCGAAAGTGCCTTAACTGAAACTCTCGACAGTTTTGGTATTGAGTTTATATGCCTTGCCGGCTTTATGAGGATTTTGACTGATGCGTTTGTAAAACGATGGCATAATAAAATTATTAATATTCATCCCTCCCTCCTTCCGTCTTTTAAAGGTTTAAAAACGCATGAGCGCGCCCTAAAAAAGGGTGTCAAATTTACGGGATGCACTGTTCATTTCGTTAGGGAAGAAATGGACACCGGGCCAATTATTATACAAGCTGCAGTCCCTATCCTAAGTGATGATAATGCAGAAAGCCTTGAAAATCGTGTTTTACTAGCCGAACATCGCTGCTATCCACTCGCTCTGAGTTTAATTGCAGAAAATAGAGTGGCCATCATTAATGAAAAAGTTTCAATTCCAAAATCGAAGGCACCTGGAGTTTTCTTCCTCAACCCCATTGAATAACTGCCAAGAGCCCTGTAAAATTTACTATTTTATTTCTAATTTTGCTATTGAACTTTTAATACAAATAATTCTTGGAGTTAAGATGACAGATATCACAAAAACTGTTTCAGAAAATGCAAAAGAAGGTTGGAAAGGTTTTTCATTATTTATGTTCATTGGCACCACCTTTGTACTTTTAGTGGTGGCGTTAATGGCACTTTTCCTGCTTTAAATTTTAACCAACTAATTCTGTTTGACTGAAGAAAAATCTTATTTCAATTTCGGCATTCTCCGTTGAATCAGAACCATGAACTGAGTTAGCTTCTATTGATTCTCCAAAATCTTTTCTGATAGTGCCCTCATCTGCATTGGCCGGATTTGTAGCACCCATAACAGTCCGGTTAGTAGATATTGCATTATCTCCTTCCAAAACCTGCACCACAACTGGGCCAGAACACATAAATTTACATAAGTCTGCGAAAAAAGCTCTTTCAGAATGAACCGCATAGAACCCCTCCGCTTGCTTGCGGCTCATATGAATTCTTTTCTGGGCAATGATTCTTAAACCATTATTCTCAAAGCGAGCGTTAATTTTACCCGTTAAATTTCTGCGTGTAGCGTCAGGTTTAATTATGGATAAAGTTCTTTGAATAGTCATTGGGCAATCACTCTCATTTTTGTAGGGCGGCGGCCTTATATACGTTTGACTCGCACTCGGCAACCATCTTATGCATATTATTTAGGAAAAATTTTAATAAATAGGCAATAAATACCTTTCACTTATTGTTCTTTCCTCTCCCAGCCACCTAAATCCTTTTGTTGCCAATAGGTTAAACGGGAACCAGTATTTTTAATTTCTTTCCAACGCTTCCTTGCAGCTAAAACCGCCACTTCATCATTTCCATCAAAAATTTCTATACAACGTTCATAATCAACCCAACCCTTGCTGTCTGCTCCGTCTGTTAAAACTAAAACATCCGCCTGATTAGGGTTGTCACTATCATGCGTTATCCAAATCGGTTGTTCAGAAGCATGGCCTTCTTTTCTAGTGCCGTGCGGCAAAAAAGAAGCAGGATCAATTGTCCAAAGGGATGCATTAAGAAAATCAACGCGCTCCTCCGAAGAAGTCCTAACTACTGCCCTTTTTCCAGCAAAAAGAACTTTGTTAAGAATTTGATAGAGCGCCTGATCAAGGGGGGTTTTTGATAAGTGATAAAATCCAACTTCCGGCATACTTGATCACATTATTCACTGTTCAAAATGTTCTTCTACTAACTTATTAAGCAACCTAACTCCGAACCCCGTCCCTCCTTTTGGCACTGTTGCAGATGCTGACTGAGCCCAGGTAACACCTGCGATATCAAGGTGAGCCCACGCAATATCTTTATTAATAAAACGTTGTAATATTTGTGCGGCGGTTATACTGCCAGCATCGCGCCCTCCAACATTTTTCATATCGGCTATTTGTGAACGAACCTGTTTGTCATAGCTATCCCCAAGGGGCATATGCCAAACACCCTCACCTGTTATCTCTCCTGCTAAGGACAGTTTTTTACCAAGCTGGTCATTATTGGTGAACATACCTGCATAGTGGTAACCTAGGGCAACAATAATAGCACCTGTTAATGTCGCTAAATCAATCACGGTATGAGGCTTAAATTTTTTCTGGGTCCACCACAATGCATCAGCCAATACCAATCTTCCTTCTGCATCTGTATTAATAACTTCAATAGTTTTTCCTGACATTGTTTTCACTACGTCACCGGGTCGCTGCGCGGTGCTTGAAGGCATATTTTCCACTAGACCAACAACTCCGACGGCATTCACTTTTGCTTTTCGTGCCGCCAACGCATATAGAAGTCCAGCAACAACCCCTGCTCCTCCCATATCCCACTTCATGTCCTCCATGCCGCCCGCGGGCTTTATCGAAATTCCTCCGGTATCGAATGTCACTCCTTTTCCGACGAAAGCTATAGGGCGTTTATCTTTTGATTTCGGAGCCCCATCCCATCTCATAGCTACAAGCCTAGGCTTATGTGCGCTGCCTTGCGCAACACCAAGCAAAGCGCCCATACCTAATTTTTTCATTTGTTTCTCATCTAGAACCTCTAACTTGACGCCAAGTTTCTTGAGCACCTGCAACCTTGCTAAAAAACTTATTGGGAATATTACATTCGCTGGTTCCGTCACAAGATCACGTGTAAAAAATACACCCTCTAGGACACTTTTAAGAGGTGAAAATAAACCCCGAGCGGTTGACGAATCTTTTAACATCATGGTTACCGATACTAATGATTTTTTAACTTCTCTCTTTTCTTGAGTTTTGTACTTATCAAATCGATAACTTCGAAGCATGCAGCCATAGGCTATATGAGCTGCTAATTTCGAATTGCTTATCTTACGCCCTTTAATTTCATCTAAAAGAACAAAGCCCGCTCTAGAAGAAGAACTAGACAGTGCTTGAAAAATTGAACCGCCAATAGATTGAGCGGCAAGTTCATCGATATTTTGCAGTTTACCAATTCCAACTACGATGATTTTCTCGGCACGACTTTTGGGCGGGGTAAATACCTCTAAATATTTTCCCTTTTCTCCTTTGAATTGACTAGTGTTTAGAGCACTTTTTACTACATCAAGGGTCTCTGGATCTAAATCGGCGGCGCCGCTTGATAGTTTTTTGCCGTCACTCGTGAAAACCACATAGGTCCCTAGTCGCTTAAGACTAGGATCAGAAAAAATTACACGCATAATTATTGACTCCGAATTTTCTAGATAAATATTTACAAAACCTTCACGATCACTCTACCGGTTAAACCGAAACTTAACAGGTTTATTATCGTTAAAAATAAACCTGCTTATTGATATCTTAAACATTCACGCTTTTGATGATATATCTTTGTTAGCCGTTTGTTGCTATCAGATTTGTGAATAATCCCAATTATTATAAGATGATTATCTACTGACCCTACCTAGTCCCGTTATTAAATGATTTATAATTTTTAATACAGAAATTTGACTAGCATTTTTGTGACAAATGGTCGGAGACATGACTATAGTGACAAAATGAAAAAAATTAATTGGTATATCTTTCGTCAGCTATTGGTGGCAACAATTTTAGTTGCTTCTACACTCACCTGTATGGTCTGGCTAACACAATCACTTAAGTTCGTAGAAATGATTGTGAATCGTGGACTTTCGATCACCCTCTTTTTAAATTTGACGATATTGCTTTTGCCTAGTTTTTTAGCCTTTATTTTACCGATTGCGGTATTTACTTCTGTTATGTTCACATATAACCGCCTTATTATAGATAGTGAATTAGTAGTCATGAGAGCTAGCGGTTACAGCCATTTTATGATTGCAAGACCGGCTCTTTTATTGGCCACTCTTACAACAATTACTTGTTTTACTATAACCACATACTTCCTTCCGGCTTCTTATCGAGAATTCAAGGATTTACAATTTTCTTTGAGAAATTCATTGCCAACAATGTTATTACAGGAGGGCGTTTTTAATAATGTAATGGAAGGCATTACCGTTTATATCCGTAAAAAAGAAACAACTGGTGAGTTGTCTGGCATCGTTATACACGATGCACGATTAATAGAAAAACCAATAACAATGATGGCAGAACGGGGAGTTATTTCTTCCGGTGAAAAAGGCCCACGAGTTATAATGATTAACGGCAATCGACAGCAAGTCAACTCTCAAGATGGAAGGTTATCATTGTTATATTTTGACAAATACACTTTTGACATTGGAAAAAAGACTAGGGATCCTATAACGCGCTGGAGAGAACCTCGCGAACGATATTTACCAAACCTAATAAATCCGAATCCTAATGTTAAGCAAGATATGCAATGGTACAATAAACTCATCACCGAAGGACATCATCGGTTATCTATGCCGCTGCTTCCCTTAGCTTTTACCTTCGTGGGGCTAGCCTTGCTTCTTAGCGGTAGTTTTAATCGCAGAGGACAATTTTGGAGAATTTTTTTAGCAATTGGAATTATTATTTTATTAGAAACAAGTCATTTAGGGCTTAAAAATTTAGGCGAAAAAGCCATTAATCTAGTTTTTCTCATGTATCTCGTTCCTATGACGGCAATTTTAATTAGTACATATTTTTTAAGTAATTTAACCTATAAAGATAGTGCTAGTTCATCCAAAAATATTTCTGACCTAGAACAAAAATAATGCGCCTACGTCCCACACTAGCAAGATACATTTGCCGCCAATTTTTAATTTGTTGGGTTGGTTTTTTTATTGGTTTAATAATTTTAATAGGTTTGTTTGATACCATAGAAATTTTGCGTCGTACATCTAGATTTAATAATGTGACTTTCACAAATGTGCTGGCATTAGTGCTTTTTAAGCTACCCCATTTGGCACAAAGAGCTATACCCTTTACTGTTCTTTTTGGTGGAATGATGGCCTATTGGCGCCTAAATCGGCACCATGAGTTAGTTGTAGCACGTTCTTCTGGTATTTCTGCTTGGGAATTTCTCACGCCAGTGATAATCATCGCTATAATTATCGGCATTATCAAAATCACCATATACAGTCCGTTTGCATCAGCTATGATGTTTCGATTCGAACAACTACAATCACAAATTTTTAACAAACGCAGTCATGCGTCCATTTCAGAAAAGGGGTTATGGATACGCCAGCAAATTGCAGATGGTAATTATATTCTTCATGCCCCCAAAATAAGCCCACCCTCAATGTCTCTTCAAAATGTGATTATATTTAAGTTTCAAGGTACTGAGAGGTTTTCATCCCGTATTGATGCAGATACAGCTGAGTTGGGTCTAAAAAATTGGCATTTAAAAAACGTAAGGATCACCGCCCCTGAAAAGCCCCTGAGAACGCTTAAAACTTTATCGATTCCAACAAACCTAACACAAGAAAATATCCAAGATAGCTTTGGCAAACCTGAAACAATGTCTTTTTGGGCCCTTCCAAAGTTCATCAACATTTTAGAACAAGCCGGTTTTCCTGGATTAAGGCACCGCCTTTATTGGCACTCGCAGCTTGCGGACCCAGCCCTTTTATGCGCCATGGTATTATTCGCTGCGGCATTCACCCTCAGACCGACAAGACGAGGTGGAATAACATTAACCATTATTACCGGCGTAATCTCTGGTGTGCTTATTTATTTTTCGACAGACGTGGCCTACGCCCTAGGACTTTCATCAAGACTACCAGTTTTTCTTGCCGCCTGGAGTCCAGCCATTGTTGGAATTTTACTAGGGTCCGGTCTTTTGTTTCACCTAGAAGATGGGTAATTAAATGCACAAATTTTATATCGCTGCCCTGTGCCTTTTTTTGCTCATCTTCCAGAACTCACCAGTTAAGGCAAAAGCTTTCAAATTTCAAACAAAGTCAGAAAAATCTGGTGATATTTTATTTAAAGCCAATAACCTCCGACATGAGAGAGAACTTGGATTAGTAATAGCAACCGGATCTGTTGAATTGATTAAAGGTGAACGTGTTTTAAGAGCTGATACAGTAAGCTACAACCAAAGACAAGATCTGGTTACAGCAACTGGAAATGTGGTTTTAATGGAACCGGATGGTAGCGTTTCTTTTGTCGATTATGCAGAATTAACTGGTGATTTCAAAAATGGCGTGGTCGAAAATATCAGAATCTTGATGTTAGATGGCGCACGCTTAGCGGCCACAGGAGGTCGCCGGATAGAGGGGAATAAATTAGAATTACGGAAAGCCGTCTATTCACCTTGTCGAAGTTGTCCAAAAGAAAATACAACTCCGTTATGGCAAATTAAGGCTATTGATGTTTTTCACAATAAATTAGACAAAAATATTGAATATCGTGATGCGTTTATGGAATTCATGGGTATTCCGGTTTTCTACACCCCCTATTTCACTCACCCAGACCCAACGGTGAAACGCAGGACCGGTCTATTGATCCCTAAATACAGCTCTAATAATATTTTAGGAGTTCGCTTTGAAACCCCATATTATATTAATATTGCTGCGCATAAAGACGCAACAATTCGGCCTATTTATACAACTAAGGAAGGATTAGTACTTGCTGGGGAGTATCGACAAAGATTTATAGACGGCGAAGTTAGGCTAAGGGGTAGTGGTACGAACGGAACAAAAATCTCGGGAGGAAAAGGGTTCCGCGGGCACTTTTTCGGAGATTTTAAACACGACCTAAATAAAACTTGGCGTTCAGGAGGAGAAGTAAGACTTACCTCTGATGATACCTATCTGCAAAGATATGGGTTTAGAGACTCAGACACCCTAAAAAGCCATGCTTTCCTCGAAGGGTTCCGCGGTCAAAATTATGCATCTATCCAAAGTTTTTTTTGGCGTGGTTTAAGGAACACTGATGATCCAGCTCAAATACCGTTGATACTTCCAATGTTTGAAGCCAATTTTCATACCCCTATAGGGCAGGGAAACACCTTTTGGAAGCTTGATGCTAACTTATTATCTTTAGAGCGGAGCGAAGGAGTAAACAGCAAACGTATTTCTTTGAAAAACTCAATAGAATTACCCCACATAACGCCACTAGGCGATGTTTACCATATTTATGGGTCCCTCCAAACTGATGTCTATCATAATAGCAATTATAAAAATTCTTCAACTTTCTCTGGTCGTGTTTTTCCTATGGTTGGAGTTGATTGGAGGTTGCCCGTTTCTCGAGGCACACGATTTGGTACGCAGTTGATCGAACCTGTAATTGGATTACAAATTGCACCAAATGGGGGAAATTCAGAAAAAATTCCTAACGAAGACAGCCAGGACATCGAGTTTGACGAAACGAACCTTTTTAGCCGAAATAGGTTTACCGGGCTTGACCGAGTAGAAGGAGGACAACGGGTTTACTATGGTTTGAAATTAGGAAATATTGGTTTTGACACTTACTCTACAGGGTTTATTGGACAAAGCTATCGTATCAGTCGCAATTCTGATTTCGCCGAAAATTCTGGGTTAAAAGAAAATTTCTCGGATATTGTAGGTGGCCTTTCCATTCGACCTACGAAAAACATCGCTATTGAATATCGGTTTAGATTAGACAAGGATAATTATTCGGCTCGACGAAATGAATTTTCAGCGAAAGCTGGATCATCATTGTTAAGGTTCAACTTAAACTACAACTTTTTTGATGAGGGCTCAGGCTCTGGTGAATTTACAGATCGCGAGGAAATAACCTATGGATTTTCTTCGCAATTTTCAAAGGCTTGGTCAATAAATGCTTCTAGTACAAGGGATTTACAGTTATCTAATACGTTAAATCAAAAATTTGGTCTTAATTTTTATTGTGATTGCTTCACGATGAACCTTAACTTTGAACGAACTTTTACAGAGGATCGTGACGTGAAACCTTCCGACACAGTTTTTCTTAAATTAATTTTTAAAAATCTCGGCACCCTCTATACTGAAGGTGGAGATAACTAGCCCTCGTAAACTATGACATAACGACAACAAAACCGTTACAAACTAATTTTTATACCCGTAATAAAATGAAAAATGTTTCTTTAATTTTGGCAATGAAAGGAAAAAAAGCTGCAATCATATTTTTTTGGCTGTTATCGGTCACTATATACCCTAATGCCGATATCCATGCACAGAACGTTGAACGAATTGCCGCCATAGTCAATGATGATATAGTTTCTGCCTTCGACCTACGTGCTCGTCTAAAGGTTGTCATGGCTACTTCAGGAATACGTCCTTCTCGTCGCATTCAGGAGAAACTAAAACAACAAGTTTTACGAAGATTAATTGACGAAAAACTTCAGTTACAAGAAGCAAAGAGAAGAAATATCTCCATTTCCAAAAAGAATATTTGGATGGCAACAAGATTATTAGAAAAGCAGAATAAAATTAAACCAGGTAATTTTACAACCTTTTTAAAAGAAAGAGGCTTGCCTCGTTCCGCGATCTTTAATCGTATGCGATCACAAATTGCCTGGACCAAACTCATAAAAAGACGCTTAGTACCCAAAATCACAATAGGGGATGAGGAAATAAACGAAATTCTTCAACGTCTGAAGGAACAGAAAGGACAGTTGGAATTCAGAATTTCTGAGATTTTTATTTCACTAAATAATGAGAAACGCGCACTTGATACTAAAAAGTTTTCGCAAAGATTAATGGATGAAATAAAAGCAGGAGCGAATTTTCAAGCCATTGCAAGACAATTTTCTGCGGCTGCCTCAGCATCCACTGGGGGAGACCTTGGTTGGTTACACGAAAGTGTTTTGGAAAATGATCTTGCTCTCAATGTCAAAAATATGAGGCAGGGCGAAATTTATGGACCTCTTCGGACACAGAATGGATTTCAAATTTACCGCTTAGTAAATAAAAGAAAAATTCTAGAGACCCCACCAGGCGACGCTATCGTGGACCTGCGCCGAATTACGCTTCCAATCAGTAAAACGGATTATGGAAATAATTTTTTAAAAAAAATGAAGAAAGCAAAATATATTAGTGAAAATACTTTTAGTTGTGAAGAAATGGAGAGAATTGGGAAAATTTCTGATCCAAAAGGGAATTCCGTAATTGGAAAAGTAGTTTTGAAGAACCTAAAAAATCCATTGCGCAGTATAATCCAGGATTTGAAAATACAAAGGGCCAGTAAACCCTTGATCACAACAGACGGTATCGCAATATATATGGTGTGCCAAAAGACTTTACCCCCCACTAAACTACCAAGTGAGAAAATAATAAGAAACCGTCTAATGCAAAAAAAGTTATCAGTTCTCGTCCGCAGATATATGCGCGATTTAAGAAGTGCGGCCGTAATTAATATTAGAATGTAAACTCAAAATGATAAGTTTTCAGCCACCAATAGCTATTACTATGGGCGACCCAGCTGGAATTAGCGGTGAAATTACAATAAAGGCATGGCTAGACCTTCATCATTGCTCCAAACATTCCTTTTTTGTAATAGATGACCCAATTCGTCTGAAAACAGTCGCAAAAAATTTAAATATTGATATACCTTTAAAGCTCATTGATAGAGCAGAGACGGCGAGAGAGGTATTCACTGATGCACTGCCCATATTGTTAGAAGAGCTAAATGATGTTGTAACACCCGGAATACCTAGTTGTTCAAACGCTTTAAATGTCATCAGTTCTATTGATAGAGCTGTAGAAGCGGTTATGTTGGGTGAAGCCAGTGCGGTAGTGACTAACCCCGTACATAAGGCCACTTTATACGAAGCGGGATTTTCTTCTCCCGGTCATACGGAACACTTAGCAGAGCTAACAGGAGTACAAACTCCTCCGGTTATGATGTTAATAACAAAACTGCTTCGAGTAGTTCCCGTAACTATCCATTTATCGTTACAAGAGGCCATAAACACATTATCTACCAATAAAATAGTAGAATGTGTTCGTATAACGAATACCGCGCTAAGAACTGATTTTGGTATAGAACAACCTAAATTTGCAATGGCTGGATTAAATCCTCACGCTGGTGAGGGTGGCTATTTAGGAAGAGAAGAAATCGAAATCATAACCCCAGCTATAAATCTGCTATTAGATCAAAAAATTAATGTAAAAGGGCCATTTGCACCTGATACAATTTTTCATGCCGATTTTAATAGAAATTTCGATGTTATTATCTGTATGTATCATGACCAAGCTTTGATTCCCTCAAAAATTTTAGATTTCAACGGCGGTGTTAACATAACTTTAGGTTTACCAATAATCAGAACTTCACCAGATCATGGAACGGCTTTTAATATCGCTGGCAGTGGCAAAGCGGACCCGCATAGTTTGATTAACGCTATACAATTTGCATGGAAAATGGCAGAAAATAAGAAAAATAAAACTGATAAATTCATTGTTACACAAGAATAAACGCCCATACCAACTACCGGCTTTACGGGATGTAATTGCCAAATTTGACCTCAGTGCAAAACAGTGCCTCGGCCAAAATTTTCTACTTGATATGAATTTAACGCGACGAATTGTGCGTGAAGTAGGAAACCTGAAAAACCAAGTTGTACTAGAAATTGGGCCTGGGCCAGGAGGACTGACCCGTGCTCTCCTTGAAACAGAGGCAAAAATGGTTTTTGCCATTGAAAGAGATCCAAGGTGCGTAGCTGCACTTTCGCATTTAAGTGGTTATTTTCCGGGCAGGTTAAACGTTATAGAAGCTGACGCACTTAATTTTGATTTATTCGAAGTTATCAATAAAAGCAAAATAACAATCGTAGCTAACCTTCCTTACAATATCTCTTTACCACTTCTCATGAGTTATCTCAAAAAAATCAACAAAATAAAAAGCATGACTCTTATGTTTCAAAAAGAAGTGGCGGACAGACTAACAGCAAAGCCCGGGACAAAAACCTACGGACGCATAAGCGTCATTGCACAGTGGCTTTGTATCGTTGAAAAAAAACTTTCTATTCCCCCTAAAGCATTTGTGCCGCCCCCAAAGGTGCACTCCAACATAGTAAAGTTTACGCCGAATTTCCTGCATCCTGATCCAATTTTGTTTCAAGCCATGGAAACAGTCACAGCCGCTGCTTTTGGCCAAAGGCGAAAGATGTTAAAAAGTTCATTAAAGTCTATTTTTCATAACCCCATAGATATATTAAATTCTGCAAAAATTGATCCTTCTGACCGTGCCGAAAGACTCAAAGTTGATGATTTCTTTAAAATTTCTGAATTGTATCTAAATTCAAAAACGATTTTGTGAAATCAATAACCTTCTTGTAGTCTTTTGACAAAATCAGATAGACCCACTTGGCGCTGACGACGTAAACGTTCTGCCCTTAGTATCGATTGTACCCTGCCAACACTAACTTCTATGTCTTCATTAATTATTATAAAATCATACTCTGCCCAATGACTCATTTCGTCTGCAGCCCTAGCCATTCTTGTTTCTACAACTTCATCGGAATCCTGTGCGCGTTGGTTTAGTCGTCGATAAAGTTCATCTGTTGATGGAGGAAGAATGAAAACCCTTACTAAATCGTCGCCGGCTACTTCACCCAGCTGTTGTGCACCCTGCCAATCAATGTCAAATATTACATCAGAGCCATTAGACAGCGCTTCTTCAACTGATGCCCTCGGTGTTCCATAATAGTTATCGAATACTTTGGCATGTTCGAGAAATTCATGGCGATTAACCATAAGGTTAAATTCAGTCGGATCTACAAAATTATAATCGCAACCATCTTCTTCGCCGGGACGCATTGGTCGGGTTGTAGTCGATATTGACATTGATAAATTACTATCTCGCTCTAGTAATAAGCGGGAAATGGTCGTTTTACCGGCCCCAGAAGGAGAGGACAGGACTAGCATTAATCCTCTTCGCTCTATTCTAAATGCTGACATATCATCCTCAGTCTATTCTATGTTTTGGACCTGCTCACGCATTTGCTCTATAGAAGCCTTTAAATCTAACCCTACACGGGTCAAGTCCAAATTAGAAGATTTAGAACAAATCGTATTTGCCTCCCGGTTAAACTCTTGACAAAGAAAATCTAATTTTCGACCCAGAGGAGATCCTTCTCTGAGCAATACACGTGCACCTTCGATGTGCGCTGACAAACGATCTAGTTCCTCTTGCACATCGGCTTTGACTGCAAGAATTGTAACTTCCTGTGCTAAACGCTCTTCGCTTAACTCAGGATTTTCTATATGAAGCGATTGTATTTTTTTCATTAGGCGTTCTTGTAAAAGCCCTCTTTGTGTACTTGTAATTTCACATGCGTTTTCGATAAACCTTTCAATACAATCTAAATGAGCCTCAATACTAACGTGTAAATTTTTTCCTTCATCAGCTCTACATTTTACTAGTTGATCAATAGCTTTTTTTAACTCCTGTAAACTAACGTTTTCTATAGTTTTTCTTTGCTCATCAGACTCTACATCCTTTATCTCTATGATCCCTTTTATTGATAACAAACCGTCGACGTTCGGTGAGGGGATATTGTGGGTTGCTGAAATTTTTTTTCCAACTTTTATCAGTTTTTCAAGTACAGGGGTATTAATCTTTACGTCTTGTCCATTTATTGTTTTTTTCAAAATCAGGCTTCCAAAAATATTTCCACGGCTCAATTTATTTGCCAACAAACCCTTTAATTTTGTTTCCATGCACTCCATACCCGCCGGTAAGCGAAGTTTTATATCTAAAGAGCGTGCATTCACACTTCTTAGCTCCCAAACCCACGAAAAGTCACTTTCCACACCCTCAACACGCGCAAATCCTGTCATACTATATATAGACACTTTTACTTCCTAATCTTTAGATTAAATTTGGAGCACTATAAGTGTGATATTTATTTGCAACAAGGCGAAGGAATAATGTTTAAATGAAACCCAAATCAATTCTTATTACCGGTGCGTCAAGTGGGATAGGCGCGGCTCTTGCGTTGGAATACGCGGACAAAGGTATATTTTTAGCTCTATCAGCGAGAAACTTAGATAGATTGAATTTCATTGCAAATAACTGCCGAAAAATGGGGGCGTTTGTTGAAATTAAAATACTTGATGTAACTAAAGGTAAGGCGATGACGGAATGGATATCAGAGATTGATAAACGTGTTTGTCTGGACCTTGTAATTGCCAATGCTGGAATAGCTGGAAACAGATTTGATTATGGACAAGCTATTAATTCAACTCGTATGATTTTTAACACTAACATAGAAGGTGTATTAAATACCGTCATACCGGCCCTAAACTGCATGGAAAAACAAGGAAGCGGCCAAATTGCGATTATGAGTTCTCTAGCTTCCTTTAAAGGTTTTTCTGGAGCACCATCTTATATAGCCACTAAGGCGGCGGTAAGAATTTGGGGAGAAGGCCTTAGGGAACGCTATAAAGAAAAGGGAGTAAAAGTCTCTGTTATATGCCCAGGTTTTGTCAAAAGTCGAATTACGGAAAAAAATTTATTCTGGATGCCTCTTCTGATGTCAAGTGAGAAGGCCGCTAAAATTATCTGTCGAGGCCTTCATAAAAACTATCCACGAATTGCTTTTCCCAGAAGAATGTATTTTATCGCATTGGCATTTAGCTTATTGCCAACTTTTTTAGCTAACCTCCTAACCACTAAAATACCACAAAAAGAATAACCCCATAAAAAAAAGGAATAATTTTTACCTCAATTAGCCCTGCGTTTCTTTTTGCGCCAATTCACTACGTTGCGAATATGTTCCTTAAGTGTAGAAGCAAATGCGTGACCACCTAATCCATCCGCAACGAAATAAAAATAAGGCGTTCTTGCTGGCATTATGGCGGCTTTAATTGATGCGACGCCCGGATTACATATAGGATTAGGAGGTAATCCTTTATGGACATAGGTATTAAATGGTGAATCAAAATTAAGGTCCTTTTTCAATAATGCTCTCTTGAGAAGTCTCCTACCCATAGTGATGCTGTAAACAACAGTAGGGTCAGACTGCAAACGCATCCCGGACCTCAGACGATTATGAAATACTCCTGAAATAATGGAACGCTCTGTATTTATTGCGGTTTCTTTTTCAATTATTGATGCCAAAACCATTGCCTCTGCAGAAGATTTCAACGGACTGTTTTCTGGACGTGTCAACCAAGCTTTTTTTAGTTCTTGATCAAGATTTTCACGCATTCTGTTTACTATGGATAAGCGTGTATTTCCATAAGAATAGAAATAAGTTTCTGGCAGCAGGGTACCTTCGCGCCAAAAGGCATTGGGAACTTCTCCAATAAGCCCTGGTGCCGAAAAAATTATATTTTTAATTTGATTTCCAGTTAATCCCTCTGCAATGGTAAGACGTCGTTTGACAGTAAGTCCGGAAGAGATCACCAACGCTACCTTGTTAATACTTGAATTCGGTTGAAATTTAAACTCTCCAGCCAAAAGTTTTTTATCCAAACCGCTGTAAAAACTCCAGAGTCGAAATAAAAACGCATTTTGGATTACACCTTCTTCTTCAAGATGTGTAGATATCTTCTGTACCCCACTACCCTTTTTAATAATAAGTATTTTTGGCTGTTTAAGGGGTCCCTGGTAGTTAGCGCAATATTCTAAAAGACCGACTAGCCCGAAACTAAGACCAACTATAATACACGCTAGGATAAACAGATTTAGGTTTAGAATCCCAAAAATATTTTTCAGTTTATTTCTCTAAAAATAAGTGTAGCATTTGTGCCCCCGAAACCAAAAGAATTGGACATTGCAATCTTGACCGAACGCTCTTTGGCTTTGTGGGGAACCAAATCAAGATCACAGCCTTCAGAGGGGTTGTCTAAGTTTAGAGTCGGAGGAACCAAATTATCTCGAATCGACAATATAGAGAAGATTGCTTCTACCGCTCCAGCAGCACCTAATAAATGACCGATTGATGACTTTGTTGATGACATTGAGAGATTATAAGCGCTGTCTTCAAACAAACGTTTTACCGCACCTAACTCTATCTCATCACCTAAAGGAGTCGATGTACCATGTGCATTGATATAATCTACCTCATCATGGTTTAAACCGGCTCTTAGGAGTGCAATTTCCATAGCACGCGTAGCACCTGCTCCGTCTTCGGCAGGGGCTGTGACATGATGCGCATCGCCTGACAGTCCATAACCCACAATTTCTGCATAAATTTTTGCACCGCGTTGTTTCGCATGCTCAAGTTCTTCTAGAACTAAAACACCTGCTCCTTCACCCATAACAAAACCATCGCGGTCTTTGTCCCATGGTCGCGATGCGAATTTAGGTCTTTCATTGAACTTACTGGCAAGCGCGCGCGCAGCAGAAAAACCTGCAATACCGAGCGGACAGATTGCTGCCTCGGCACCTCCAGCTACCATCACGTCGGCGTCATCAAACTGAATTAATCTTGCAGCATCACCGATTGAATGTGCACCAGTTGAACAGGCGGTGGCAACAGCGTGATTTGGTCCTCTGAAGCCAAATCGAATTGATACTTGTCCCGACACTAAATTAATTAATGTCGAAGGGATAAAAAACGGACTAACACGACGGGCACCCTTCTCATATAGGGCCACGGAAGCATCGTAGATCCCGGGTAAACCACCTATACCGGATCCTATAATAACACCAGTTCGACAAAGGTCCTCTTCTCGTTCTGGTTTCCAGCCCGCGTCTTCTATAGCCTGAGACGCAGCAGCAATCCCAAATATTATAAACGCATCATTCTTTCGTCTATCCTTGTCACTCACCCAGCGTCTAAAGTCGAACTTTCCATCACTCTCTATTCCAACAGGAACCTCCGCAGCTATTTTTACTGGAAGATCAGAAACGTCGAAACTTTGAATTTTATCAATGCCACTTTGACTTTTGAGTAAAGAATTCCAAGAGGACTCAATTCCTGAGCCTAGTGGAGTAACCGACCCTATGCCGGTAACGACGACACGTCTCATTAGGTTCTTCTAATTAACGTTATAAAATTTTTTGAGAAAATAATAAATTTGTTAACAATCGGAGTTTTCACTAATAAAGGAAATCGCATCCTTAACGGTTAGAATTTTTTCTGCCGCATCATCTGGAATTTCACAACCAAATTCTTCTTCGAAGGCCATTACCAACTCTACTGTATCTAGGCTATCTGCACCCAAATCCTCAATAAAACTAGCCCCATCTGTTACCTTTTCTTCATCCACTCCCAAATGTTCTACAACTATGTTTTTGACGCGATCTGCTATATCACTCATGCCAGCATTCCTTTGTTAAAATAAAAATAAACTAATTTGATCGACATATAATACGTGATTTTATGTCGAATCAGGGCCAAAACGCACAATCCATACTATACTTAAAGGCCATTTATATCATTGCCATGCCCCCATTTACATGCAGAGTTTGCCCTGTCAAGTATCCACTTTCATTACAAGCGAGAAATAATACACACGCGGCAACGTCTTCAGGGTTTCCAAATCTGCTGATGGGAATTCTCTCAAGCATATTTTTTCTTTGAGAATCTGAAAGGGCCTCGGTCATCGGAGTTTCTATAAATCCTGGGGCAACACAATTAACTGTTATATTACGTGAAGCAACTTCTGCTGCCAAAGCTTTTGTTAAACCGGTCATTCCTGCTTTGGATGCTGCATAGTTTACCTGCCCAGGGTTACCCGTCTGTGCAACAATGGAAGTTACATTGATGATACGCCCGTAACGGGCTTTCAACATAAATTTGACTGCAGATTGCGCTAGCCTAAACCCTGCAGTCAAATTTACTTCAAGTACTTCTTTCCAATCCTCATCTTTCAGTCGAATTGCTAATCCATCACGAGTTAAACCTGCATTATTTACTAGGATATCTAAACTGCCCATTTTACTATGGGCTGCATTAATCAGGTCTTCCGTGCTACTTTGATCTTTTAAGTCTGCAACCAAAACGTGTGCATGTTTTCCCAATTCCAAGGCAAGTTTATTAAGAGCAACCTCATTACGTCCAGAAAGTGAAACTTTAGCCCCTCTTTCAATTAATGATTTTGCAATTGCAGCACCAATTCCTCCACTGGCACCGGTTACAAGCGCAGACCGACCTTTGAGTTCAAACATGACCTATCTCCAAATTAAGCTAAATAGAATTAAGAAAACTTTCTATACTATCAGGATCGCTTACCGATATAGCTGAAATCTCTTTATCTATCCTTTTCATTAAACCCAAGAGCACCCTACCAGAACCGATTTCTACAACTTTATCCACACCTTCTTTTTTCATTTCTAAAATAGATTCACGCCAGCGTACCATAGCTGTAACTTGTTTTTCCAAGTTACGACGAATTGTGTCGGGCTCCTGAATTGCCCTAGCTGACACATTAGATACTAAAGGTAATAGCGGTGGTGAAATTGAAACTTTTTGGAGGGCATCGGCCATTACTGCGGCAGCTGGAGCCATCAAACTACAATGAAAAGGGGCGCTTACTTGTAAAGGAATGGCCCTCTTAATTCCAAAATCCGGCGCGAGTTCGACAGCACGATCTATTGCTCCGGTAGTACCCGATATAACGACTTGGTCAGGGGCATTATCATTTGCAGGGGAACACACATCACCCTCAGAAGCGGCTTCTGCAAGTTTGGTAGCAGACTCTATATTTGCCCCAAGCAAAGCAGCCATGCCTCCCTCACCTAAAGGTACGGCCTCTTGCATAGCCTTTCCGCGCTGTCGTAGCAGGAGTGCGGTATCGGAAAGAGAAAAACTCCCCACTGCGGCCAATGCACTGTACTCACCCAGAGAGTGTCCAGCAACGAAGGAAGCTTGCCTTGAAATTTCAAATCCCCCATCCTTTTCTAGGACGCGCATAATTGCGATACTTACAGCCATTAGCGCAGGTTGGGTGTTTTCAGTCATTGTCAGCAGCTCTTCTGGCCCTTCCAAAATTATTTTCTGAAGATTTTGTTTCAGAGCATCATCAACCTCCTCAAAGGTTTGTTTTGCTTCGGGGAATGCCGCAGAAAGGGCAGCACCCATTCCTATTGCCTGTGAACCTTGCCCGGGAAACAATAACGCAATGGACATAAATTTTTTCTCCTTTGATCGGCTTAAAAATTATACCAAGTGATAGCTGAGTGTCCTGAACTGTCAAGTTCATCAAGGTAATTTGATATACTTGCGTATAAGCTATATTCGTGTATATATGCGCGCCCTAGAGTGGCTTTGAATCTGCTTTAGTTGGTTTAATTTTGATTAAGAACAGTTAAATTTTATATATTTAGTTCGACTAAATTTTAATAAATGTACTTTTATGAGGAGTTTCGAACGTGCCTTACTATGAGAGCGTGTTCATTGCACGGCCAGATATTTCACCAGCGCAGGTAGAATCGCTAGCTGAAAGTATGTCTAATATTGTCGTTGAAGGCGGCGGTAAAGTCGTTCAGACTGAGTATTGGGGTTTAAAAAGCTTAGCATACCGAATCAAAAAAAATCGCCGCGGGCACTATGCAATGTTAGCTTTGGACGCTCCATTCGGTGCGGTCAAAGAATATGAGCGTAATATGCGATTAAATGAAGATGTGCTGCGTCTCATGACTATCAGGGTGGATGAGTTAAGTAATGATCCATCAATCATGATGAAAAATAAACATTCACGAGATGAACGAAGCTACCAAGAAAATCATATCGAAGATGTTGCAAATGATACAACACCATTAGAAACATCCGAAGAGAATGAAAATCCTGATACTGCTGCAGATGATAAAAATGCAGCTGATGAAAATACGGCAGGAGAACAAACATGAGAGGTAGTCGAAAACCATTTTTTAGGCGGCAAAAAAGTTGTCCTTTTTC
>CEUN01179289.1_pt1 | contig 26669 bp, 20 predicted proteins | sample 361501 | NCBI WGS metagenome assembly CEUN01 (sample SAMEA2622801, study PRJEB7988) | marine metagenome | biome: marine biome (ENVO:00000447); feature: marine epipelagic mixed layer (ENVO:xxxxxxxxx); material: "saline water (ENVO:00002010), including plankton (ENVO:xxxxxxxx)" | depth 120 m | reverse complement strand
ACCTCGCGCTGGACCTCAGCGGCTTCGACCAGACTTGCGCTATGGTCGCCGTATCGATGGGCTCTTACCTGCTTGCCGACGACTTCCGGGTCTGGAAGGAAAAACGCAAACAGGCAAAGAACTTGGAAAAGAGAAGCGGAGAATAAGGCAACTCCTGGTTCTCGATCTCGAGTGTGCACAGCACAGCCCGCAATCTACCGACAAGGAAAGGTTGGTGAGCACCCAGTTCCTTGGCAATAATGCGCGTCTGAAATTCATGAGCAAAACTATCTTGGCAGTCGTTCTGGTTCTTACCTCAAGCCACCCCGCGTTGGCAGCGAAGAAACCTCATGCCGTTTTCCTGATCGGCACGCTGCACTATTCGCCGGAACTGACCATGCCGGTGTTTGCCAGGGACCTGGAACGTTTCGGCTTTCGCACAACGCTGGTGCAGGGTGAAGGCAATCCTGAAAAGAAGACCGAGAATGTCCTGCCCAACATCAGTGAGCTGAAGAAAGCGGATGTGGTCGTTTTCTTTTCCCGCTTCATGAAGCTGCCGGATGAGGAGTGGAAATTCATCGAGGACTATCTGAAGGCGGGCAAACCGGTGATCGGGTTGCGCACGGCGAATCACTCCTTCAAGTATGCGCAGGACCATCCGCGTTACGACTGGAATGTCGATTTTGGCAGGCGTGCCTTGGGCTCGCCGTACATCGTACATCAAGGTGGCACGACGGAGATCAAGGTCGTTGCCGAGAATGCAAACCACCCGATCATGACTCATATTATAAAGCGCGAATGGGTATCTCCGGGCACGCTGTATCTCGCGCGATTGGAGGAGGGTTGCAAGCCGCTGGTGGTCGGCACGGGTAAAGGCAGGGCGCGTTATTTGAAACGACAATTCGGCGAAATGCAGGTGAAGGAAATCGAAACCGCTCCGGTCGCGTGGGCTTGGAAGAACGAATGGGGAGGCAGGTCGTTCTACACCTCCTTCGGTCACCCCGGCGATTTTGCTGAGCCGTCCTTCAACCGCATGCTGATCAACGCAATCTGCTGGTCCGTCGATCATCCACTGCCTGCCAAAGACGCCAAGATCAACACCTGGCAGATCGAGCGCGTCGACAAAAAGAAGCGGCCGGCGAGGAAGAAGAAATGAAACAGGATTCTCAACCACTAATTGACGCTGTTGGGACGCTAATGGTGATAAGGGCTGTGATTATAAGCGTCCACTGGCGTCTATTGGCGGTTCTGTTGATCGGCCTTTGTTCGATTGTTTCGCGTGCTGCAGATTCTCCAATTAGGCCCGGTGATCGCATCGCCTTCATCGGCAACACCTTTGCGGATCAGCTTCGGATGTACGGTTACCTGGAGACGCTTTTGCTCCAGCGATCCATCGAGAAACCGATATCCATTCGCAACTTCGGCTGGGCCGGCGACATGCTGACGGCTCGCGATCGTCCGACCAATTTTCCAACCGAGGAATCAACCCTCACCGCGCACAAGACAGATGTCATCATCGCCTGTTTTGGCATGGGCGAGTCCTTTGCGGGTGAAGCCGGCGTGGACGCGTTCAAGCAGGATCTCCAGGACTTCATCGCATCGCACAAGGGCAAGAAGTACAATGGCAAGTCCGAGGTGCGGTTGATTCTGATTTCACCGATTGCCTACGAAGATCACGGTCGGCGAACGCCCAATTGGGAACGCCGCAACCGCGAACTCAGCGCCTACACACGGGCCATGAACGTAGTGGCCGGACAGGCCGGCCTGCCGTTCATCGACCTCAATCGTCCGGCCTCCGACCTGATGGAGGATTATTCCGCACCGAAGATGACCGGCAACGGTGTGAACCTGAACGAGTATGGATACTGGTGCGTTAGCCGGAGCTTGGCGGATGCGCTCATTGCCGGTCCCAATCCGTGGGCGTTGAACGTGGATGCAGGTGCAGCAAAGGGATCGGGCAAAGGAGTGGAAATCTCGAATGTAGCTCGTTCAGGCAAGGGCATTCGCTTCACCGTGTCCGAGAAAACCTGGCCAAGTCTGGGTGCGCCGGTGAAGGGCGACGTCCATCGTCGGCTCGATCGCAATCGAGATCGACTGACGGTGAAGAATCTGTCCGCGGGTGGTTATCGCCTCACGATCAATGGGAAGTTGGTTGTTACGGCCAGCGCAAAACAATGGTCCGATGGAGTCGCAATCACCCATTCACCCACGCACGAAGCTTTGGAGACATACCGGCAGAAAATTTACGACAAGAACGTAAACTTCATCTACAGCTGGAAGGCCTTGAACCAGGTCCACATCGTCGGCGAACGGCGCAAGTCCAACAGCGGCCGAGCCCTTCCCGATGAGATCATCGAATTCAACAAGATCGCCGTTGCGAAGGATGCTGCCTTGGCCAAAGGCATCGAACTCAAGACCCGCGAATGGAGATTGGATCCAGTGCAATGATCAACCCCACGCAACACTCTCTTGTCGTCCTCACGTTCTGCTTGCTCACCTCGGCCGGCCTCGCGCAGAAAGGCGCCGAAGGCATCAAGGCCGCGAACATCAAGAACGCCAACCTCGAGCTGATGCAGAATCACGATCCCGCATCCGAGTTGGCGAACTTCGAGTTGATGGACGGTTACCAGGTGAATCTCTTTGCCGCCGAGCCCATGCTCGCCAATCCGATCCATATGATGTGGGATTCCAGTGGTCGTCTGTGGGTCGCCTGTTCCTGGGCTTACCCGCAGTTGAAGCCGGGCGAGAAGGCGAACGACAAAATCATCATTCTTGAAGACACCGACGATGATGGCAACGCCGACAAGTCGACCGTCTTCGCCGACGGGCTTTACCTGCCCACCGGCATCGAACTCGCCAATGGCGGCTGCTACGTCGCCCAGTCACCGGATGTGTTCTTTTTCAAGGACACGGATGGCGATGATGTGGCGGACGTGAAGGAAGTTGCGTTGACCGGTTTCGGCATCGAAGACAGTCATCATTCAATAAGTGCCTGGCGCCGTGGGCCGGGCGGCTGGATCTATTTCCAGGAGGGCATCTTTCTGCACACGCAGGTGGAGACGCAGTACGGCGTGGTTCGCAACTTCAACGGAGGCGTCTATCAATACAATCCGCGCACGCAGGAATTGAAGATGTTCGTCCGCGGAACGGGCGGCAATCCGTGGGGACACGTCTTCGATCGCTGGGGGCAGTCCTTCATGGTGAACAATCCGCGGATCATTTATCTCTCACCCGGTTCGGGCGCGAGCAGCGAGTCCAAGGGCGTTCCACCGCTGATCAGCACGGAGAAACAATGCGGTGGAGACCTCGCGACCGGGATGCATTTGCCGGACGACATCCGTGGTCAGCTTCTGACCTGCCGTTTCAAGAGCCGCACGATCATTCGTTATGAATTCGTCGAAGACGGCGCGGGATTCCAAGCGAGCGTGTTGCCTCCGTTGATCGCTTCGAGACATCCCAACTTCCGCCCGGTGGATTGCAAGGTCGGACCGGATGGTGCCGTTTACGTCGCCGATTGGTACAATTCGATCATCAATCACGCCCAGCACGACTTCCGCGATCCGCGACGGGATCATGAACACGGCCGCGTCTGGCGCATCACCTACAAGGAACGGCCGCTGATCAAGAAACCGAAACTCGTCGGTGAACCAATCAATGCCCTGCTCGATCACCTGAAGAGCCCCAATACCTGGACCCGGCACCAGGCGCGCAAGGAATTGAGCGAGCACGATCCGGAAAAGGTTCTGAAGGCAACCGAAGCCTGGGTCGCCAAGCTCAAGCAAAGTGAAGCCGGTTATGACGAACACCTGGTTGAAGCCATGTGGACTTGTCAGAATGTGGAAAGTCCGAGTGAGGCGATTCTGACGAAAGTTCTCGCGGCAAAAGACGGCCACGCTCGATCTACCGGCGCGCGCATTCTTCGGTATTGGCATCAGTCAGTTTCCGACCCGGTCGGCATGATCGCGAAGCTGGCGGCTGATCCATTCCCTCGCACGCGAATGGAGGCCGTGCTATCTGCGGGGTTCATTCCCAAAGCCGAGGCCTTCACTGCAGCGCTCAACGTGCTCGATCACGAACAGGACAAGTTCATCGCGGCCGCCCTTCCACAGACCGTGAAGGCACTGGAACCGTATTGGCAGCCCAGGTTGAAGGGTGGTGAGTTAAAGTTCAACAAGCCGGAACATCGCGCCTTTGGCGAACGTTCAGGTGGCGTGGATTTCGACAAACGACTGAGTGTGTTTTTGAAGTCTAAGAAACCCAGTGCGGACGAAATTGCCGACATCAAATCCCAGTTCATCCAAGAGGCGAAAGCGAATCACGTGCGTTCGGCCTTCCGCTCGGTGACGCACCGGCGATCCAGGCTGCCCCACGATTCCAAGCTCGCACTGTTGGAAGCACTCGAGCAAGTCGGGAGGAAAGGCGACATTTCATTGGGCAAACGGCCGCCGTCCTTGTCGCCACAGTTGGCGAGCACTGACGATGCATTTGCTGCCGCTGTGGCCGCGAATATCGGCGCGTGGAAAATGACGAAGAGCGGAAGCAACCTGTTGGATGTCATGCGGGACGAGAGTCGCTCGGAGGCCGTTCGAATTGCGGCCGCGGAATCATTGGGAAGTCTGGGACAGACGCAGTTTCTTGAAGCACTGCGTGACATGGCTGGCTCAAAGAACATGCAGGCGCGTTACATCGCCACCTATGGATTGGCGAACACCGACCTGCTGGACGCCGCGAGTTCTGCGGCTGCGATCCTGAGTGAAGCCCCGGTCGACGCAGATCCCGCCAAACTGGTCGCGCGCTTCCTGCAACACCGCAACGGGTTGAACTCCCTCCTCAAGTCGCTCAAGCCAGATCAGCTTCATCCGCAGGCCGTTGCCAAGGTGGCCGCCTACCATCGGCGCACCGGACAACTGCCCCGGCAATTGGTTCGCATCTTCGCACCTGCTGCACCCACTTCCTTGAGCAAGCGCCTGCTGCGCGAGAACCGCAGGAAACTGACCGCTGACGTGGTTGCCCACGGTGATCCCGTCCGGGGCGAGAGGATCTTCCGCCGTCAATCATCTGCCTGCGCGGTGTGCCACGGCATCGGATCGGTTGGACCCGCAATTGGGCCGAATCTCGTCGCGGTCGGGGCTGCCGCGGATCCGAGTTACATGGTTGAGTCCATTCTCGAGCCCAACAAGTCCGTTGCCGAGCACTACGAAAACGTCATGCTCACCCTCAACGATGGCTCGGTGAAGACCGGCGTCATCACGCGCAAGGACGAGAAGGAAATCGTGCTGCGTGATTCCGTAATTGCGGGCAATGAATTCCGCATTCCCCTGCGCACGGTCAGCAGACAAAAGCCGATGGCTTCCCTGATGCCTGAAGGCCTTGCGGATCAATTGACGAGCCGCCAGGAGTTTCTCGACCTCACCAAGTTCATCTCTGTTCTCGGCCGCCCCGGTCCGTATGCGAACAACGAGGCTCCCTACATTCGCAAGTGGCGCTTTGTGTCCGGCGACCCCGGGAATATTCCGGGTGAAGACGACTTCTGGTTGCCCGCGTATAGCATGGTCAACGGAATACTGCCGGCCGAAGATCTGGGTGAGGGAGACGTCGTCTACGTTCGCGGCTTCGTGAACGTTCTTGCCGCCGGAGCGATCAATCTGAACCTGAACAACACCAGCGGACTTCGGCTCTGGATCGACGGAAAGGAAATCGAAGATCTCACCGCCCCGATCCATTCCACTCGCGGCCGCAAGACCCTGACCTTTGCCATCGATCGAAAAGCCCGGGGCCGTGATGGCCTTCAGGTCCTGCTCTCCGCAGCCGACAAGTCCGCCAAGTTCAAACCCGAAGGCGGAATCTGAGTGCGCTGCGGGAGTGCGAAATAGGTCAGGCCGAGAACCTGTTGCTCGCCACCGCTATCCAGGGAGGGCAGCGCGTCGAAGACCGCTTGAACTGACCTCTGTCAAACTCGGTGTTGCAAATAGAATAGTCCTCGGCGGTCACCACTTTCATCGCACACTATCCGGCATGCACCAGGCGCACGTCCACGCGCTCAAAACTCTTGCCCAGCTCGCACCAACGAAACGCAGCGGTTTCGTGCACACTGCCGTTCTCCACGCCCAACACCAACTGCGCCGCATCCGGGTAAATCGCCTCCCCATCCATGACCGCCCGGAGCGAATCTTCCTTGGAGAAGTATGCGTCAGCATCCGGATGCGAATGATAGATCGCGTAGATTTTCTCCCCACGCTCTCGAAGCTCACGATCGATCGCCACCACCTCCTTGGAATCGAAGAAATACGCGTTCATCGACGTGCGCGGAAACTGATTGGGATCAATCGCATGATATCTGTCCTGCGCGTTTTCACAGGCTCGCACACGCCAATCGCCTGAGTCGCGTTCGACAAGGATCATCCCGCAACACTCGTTCGGATACTCCCGTTCCGCATGTGAGGAGACTTCGGCGAGCAGGTTCTTCGGCAATTCAAACGCATCCACCGCCAGACCTTGGGGCCTGTTACGAAATAACCACAGCAAATCTGCTGGTCCTTTCCCTCGTTCCCGGCGTTGGAATCCACCTCAAACAGCTCGCTATACTCCGGTCGATTCCGCCTTGGGACCGAAGAAAATTCCGGCGCATCTTTGCTGTGGTTATTCCGTAACAGCCCCTTAGCTGCATCGGGCGAGTTCGGCAACGCCACTGACACTTCGCATCTGGATAAAAGGTTTCGCCATCCCTGCGTTTTGGCGATCATGCGACGACGCATGAGCGAACTGGACGAACAAGCCGACCAACCGTCCACAAGCCAGGACCGATGGCAGCTGGTGGTGTGGATCATTGCCTTGGCCGTGCTGGCGTTCTTCGCGTTCTCTGGAACCGATCAGCGAGAGCCGGATGTCGAGCTTCCCGTAAACACCGTCCGCGGAGAACAGATCGCCCAGAGCGTTTGCGTCACCTGCCACGTTCCCCCCGATCCGTCCGAGGCCGACCGCTACGAATGGGCGATGGAGCTGCTGGAGGAGAAGAGAACCTGGCTCAGCATCGAATTCTTTGATTTCCGTCGGCATCCCGGCGGCGAGGCGGTTGCCAAGGCTCAGATATTTCCCCGAACCCGGGCCGTGTCCGATTCGGATTGGCGCGCCGTTTGCGAACACTACCTGGCCCACTCCCAGGTCCGCATGCACGCCGAACGCGAAGAGTTGTCCGAGACAAAGCAGTTCGAACCAACCGTTCTTCCCTACCCCGCACCGGCGAGAATCACACTCGTGCGCTTCGATCCTGCCGGCGTGCTCTATCTGGGCAATACCTCCAGCAATGTGCTCCACGTGGTGTCGCCCACCGGAAGGATCCTCGCGACACCTCCCATCGCCAGCCCACCGGTCGATCTCACCGTTGATGCCGAAGGAATGTTCATCACCTGCATCGGCAGCATGGCCGAAACCGACATCCCGGACGGTGAACTGGTTTTCATCGAAAAACCCAAGGCCGGCGGATCACGCGTCTCGTCCCTCCTGAAGAACCTCATGCGCCCCGTGCATACATCCATGGCCGATCTGAATTCCGACGGTCGACAGGACCTGGTGATCAGCGAACGCGGCGCTCTTCTCGGTCGGTTTGCCGTTTATCAAAACAAGGGGAGCAATCAATTCGAACCCCTCCCGCTCCTCAAACACGCCGGCGCAGTCCAATCCGCCGTGGCCGATTTCAATGGTGATGGAGCTGCGGACATTGCAATAGCAGTCTCGCATGCGAAGGAAGCGATTTACGTTTTCGATAATGTCGATGGAGACTTTTCGAAACGAACCGTTGTCGAGAAATCACCGCTTTGGGATTTTTCATGCCTCGTTGCCGCGGACCTGAATGGCGATGGATATCCAGATCTCATCGCCGGAAATGGTGCGGCTGAAGACCCAACCCAGTTTGCCCGGCAGAACCGCGCCTACCACGGCATCCGCGCCTATCTCAACGACGGTTCGGGGAAGTTTGCAGAGAAGCATCTTTTGTCACTCGCCGGCGCCAGAAAAATCGTCGCTCACGATTTCGACCGAGACGGAGATGCGGATATCGCGGCCATTGCCGATGATGAAATCCACCCCTTCGTATACTTACGCAACAAGGGCGAGCAGGGGTTCCAAGCAGGCGCACTGCATCAATCCGTGGGCGGCCGCTGGTTCGACCTCGACCTCGGCGATCTGGACGGAGATGGGGATACCGACATCATCCTCGGCGCCTACAACGTCGCCCAAAACGCCAGCGCAAGAATCAAGGGCCGTTGGGAGAGCGGTGAAACAAAGCTCCTGGTCTTGAAGAATACCAGCCGCTGAGACCGCGCCGGGTGGTTTACTTTTGAGTTCACTCTCTGTCCCTGTGACTGATTGAAGAGGAACCAAGCCTGTGTGTCTTGGTCTATTTCCTTTGCTCTTCCAACCAACGAATGGCCGCCCCAAGGTCCGCTTCATGCCCGCCTTCAAACACGGTCACCCTCGCATTGCCTGAACTTCGGCGAAACAACACTTCGTGCTTACGATTTGAATCCCCGGTCCCCTTGAAGCGTAGTGCAGCCGGCGCTTTCCGTTTGGTGCGGAAGAACTTCAGTTGGACGGCGGTGAGTTTTTTTGCTCCTTCACCATTCGCTTCGGCAAGCACGTTGAAGGCGTGAAGTGAATGGGTAACCGGCACTGAACCGGTATGGCCGTCGTGAATCCCGGCATTGATGTCAAGGTTCACACCCGTGGCCTTGGTGAGCCAGGTCTGCGGTGAGCGATTGCGATACTCTTCGTCGACCGTTTTCGACTTGCCGGGCGCGCCACCACAAACCTTCACCATGTTATCCGCATAGCGCCTGCCCGATTCGGTGCACTCGCGATGCCATGCGGCCAGATCACTGATAGGCACCCACGCTGAAACTCCGGCCCAGAGTTCCGGGGCACGTCCCGCCATGACCAGCGACATGTGTCCCCCGCCGGAACTTCCCGCCAGGTAAACCCGTTCCGTATCCACCTTCGTGTTCTTCTTCATCCACTCGACTGCATCCAGCACATCCCGCACGGCGAGTTCCGATGCGCAGGCCTGGGGTGTCCAGTTTGGGCCGCGGAAATCAGGCAGGATCAGCGACCAGCCACGCTTCTCGCACTCAGCAAGACAACCGTTCTTCTGCTTATAGTTGCCGCTCCAGGAATGCAGCCACACCAGCAAAGGCGCAGCTTTCTTCGCAGATTCCGGCGCGGCCCAATACAAGGCCTTCTGCTCCGTTCCGTTCAGCGAGCTCTTGATTTTGATCTCGGTGACTTCGGCCGCCAGCGCGGAAAATGACGCCGAGGCGGAGACGATCGCAATGAAGATGGGCTTCATGCCGCTGGAATAGCTGACGAATGCGCGAATTCCAACCAATTCTAACCCATTGCGCTCTGAAAAATCTGGCCTGCCAAATTTGTTCCGTTGCATGCTCCGCGCGATGAGTTTGCTGCCATTCGGAAAACTCCCGGCCTTCCGCGAGCGACAGTTCGTTCCCGCGGATGTGGATCTGGGAAGCTGGGACGCGATCGAACCGCTGTTTGATCGGCTGGAGCGGGTATCTGCCGAAGGACAATCGGTGGAGGATCTGGAACGCTGGATAGGGAATTGGAGCGAACTGAGCGCCGCGATTGATGAAGAGGATTCGCGCCGTTACATCGCGATGACCTGTCATACCGAAAACGCCGAAGCTGAGAAGGCACATCTGGATTTCCTGGAGAACGTGGAACCGCATGTGAAGACGCGGCAGTTCCGTCTCGCCAAGACTTTTCTGGAACACCCGATGCGTTCTGAGCTTCCGAAGGAACGTTACGAGGTATTCGACCGCGACACGAAGCTGACGGTCGAATTGTTCCGCGAGGAAAACGTGGAGCTGGAAACGCAGATCGCCAAATTCAGCCAGCAATACCAGAAGCTCTCAGGTTCGCTGACGGTGAACTTCCGAAACGAGGAACGGACACTCGTTGCCATGGCACGTTTTTTGGAAGAGCCAGATCGGGCAACGCGCGAGGAGGCCTGGAAACTCACGGCCAATCGTCGGATTGACGAGAAAGAGAACCTTGAAGAGCAGTTCGAGCGCATGCTGGAACTGCGCCAAAAGACTGCTGCGAACGCAGGCTTTGAGAATTATCGCGACTACGTTCACAAACGCATGGGGCGCTTCGATTACACGCCCGATGATTGCTTCAAGTTCCACGCCGCGGTGGAGCAGGTGATCGTGCCTGCGGTCAAAGCCATGCAGGCCCGCCGTTGCAAACAACTCGGGATCGATCGGCTGCGTCCGTGGGACACGGCGGTCGATCCACTGAACCGACCACCGCTCCGGCCATTTGAGGAAGTGGATGATCTGATCGGGCGCACACAATCAATCTTCGACCAACTCGACGACGGCCTGGCGGGGGGGTTCACGACGATGCGCGAGAAGAAGCTGCTCGACCTGGGCAATCGCAAGGGCAAGGCCCCGGGTGGTTATCAATCCACGCTCAACGAAGCGCGGCTGCCCTTCATTTTCATGAACGCCGTGGGCCTGCAGCGCGACGTGGAAACGATGCTTCACGAAGCCGGGCACGCATTCCATGCACTCGCGACACGCGAAGACGACCTGCACTGGTATCGCCACGCGCCGATGGAATTCTGCGAAGTCGCTTCCATGGCGATGGAATTGCTGGGCAACGATTTCCTTGAGGAGTTCTATTCGCCCAACGACGCCAACCGCGCACGCCGCGTTCACCTGGAAGGCATCCTGAATATCCTCGCGTGGATCGCCACAATCGATGCCTTCCAACAGTGGATCTACACGCACAAGGGCCACACCCGCGCCGAACGCACGGTGGCCTGGCTGGAGATTCGGCGCCGGTTCGGCGGGGATGTGGACTGGGCCGGCCTGAAACTGGCCGAGGAAAATCTATGGCATCGTCAGTTGCATATTTTCGGATGCCCGTTCTATTACATCGAGTATGGCATCGCCCAACTCGGCGCGCTGCAGGTCTGGGCCAATTCGAGGAAGGACAAGGCGAAGGCGCTCGCGGATTACCAGGCCGGACTCGCGCTGGGCGGATCACGTCCCTTGCCGGAATTGTTTGAGCGGGCGGGTTGCCGGTTCCAATTTGATGCTGAAATCGTGCGTCCGCTGGTCGATCTGGTGCAGGACGAACTTTCGAATCTGAACTGATGCTCGAAAATCGAGATTATATGCGCGACTCCGGTTACCGGGCGCCAATGACCATGCTGAACAAGCTGTTCCTGGCCCTGGTGATCGTGTTCGTCGTGCAGAGCATCGACGAGGCCTATTTTACCGACCGGGACGAAATGCCAGTGACCGGCGAGTATTTCGGCCTGTCAACCGATGGCATCAAGACCGGCTTCCTCTGGCAGTTGGCCTCCTTCAATTTCCTTCACGGCGGCTTCATGCATATCCTGTTCAACTGCCTGATGTTCTGGATCGTCGGCCGGGGCGTGGAGCAGATTGTCGGGCAACGACGCTTCTTCTGGGCGTTCCTGGCAACAGGAATGTTTGGGGGCCTTCTTCAGCTCCTCCTAATGTTTCTCGTCCCAAGCGTGTATGGGAAATCGGTGGTTGGAGCCTCAGCCGGAGTTGCCGGCGTGTTCGCCATTTTCGCCTCAATATATAAGAATCAAGTCTTTCACGTGTATTTCATCCTCCCCGTCCGTGCGGAGAAACTTTTGTGGGTGTCTCTCGCGATCGCCGGCTTCTTCGTTCTCGTTCCTCCCAATGACAGAATTGCACATGCCGCTCACTTTGGCGGCCTGCTCGGAGGCATGCTCTTCGTCCGCTACGGATGGCACCACGACTACAACCCACTCCCCTGGGAAGGTTGGTGGGACAAGTTCAAGAGCAAGCAGACCTTCGTGAAAAAAACCACCGAGCCACGCCGAACCGCACCGGCTCGTAAACGCGTCGCCAGTTCAGCGAAGCCGGCAGCCAAGGAAAGCGAAGCCGACGTCAAACAACGCGTTGATCAGATCCTCGACAAGATTTCCGAGAAAGGCCTGAACAGCCTCACGCAGGAGGAGCGCGACTTTCTCGAACAGGCTCGAAAAAAAATGTAGGACCGATTCCCCAGTAGATTCGAGGAATCGGACGTCCCTGGATACGCCTCACTTTCCCAACGCGGTTGAACGTGCTAAACAGCAAGGGTGCGTCCGGTGGACATTCAACCAATTGGAGAAGAGCTTGCCGTAAAGTGGGAGGACGGTTCGGAGAGCTTCATCAATCTTCAGCTCATGCGGCGGGCCTGCCCCTGTGCGAGTTGCGCCGGGGAGAAAGACATCATGGGCAACCTGCACAAGGGACCCGAGGCAACGCTCCAACCCAATTCATTCGTGCTCGCGCGATTTGGCATTGTCGGTGGCTACGGCTTCCAGCCTCAGTGGGCCGACGGACACAACACCGGCATATTCGCCTTCGATCACTTGAAGCGCCTGGCCGAACTTCCCAATAACTGACAGGTGAGCAAACCGAATCCAGCCGACGAAGAAGCCTCCATTTACCTTGCGGAGGAGAAGGCGCCCAATCCCAAGGCCAGCCCTGTCGGTGCGTTCCTGTTCCTGCTGGTATTCGTTGGCGTCCCAATCGGTCTCACGCTTTACACCTCATAAAGATCCAACGATGCAGGCATGCGATTGTTCTACTCCGGAAGCCACACCCTGCAGCAACATGGTCACTCCGGTGTGTTCATCGCGAGCAGTCGGACGACCGACCCGTTCGTGATGGTGACTGACGATCTGGCCGGGCAGTTGGAGTTTTCCCATGCGGGAAGGGCATTTGACCATCGCGGATCCGTCATTCCCTGGGCCGGGGGACACGGGAACGCCTTTTCCCGGCGCGCATTCGGTATCGTCCGGCGGTGCGGGGAACATCTTCAGCCAGTGTTGGACAACACCGAATCCGGTAACAAACGTCGTCTCGCACTTCCTCGGTTCATTGCCCACCATTCCAGGCACTTCAACACCGCAATTCCTGCTACCCGGCCCGGGGCGGGAAAATGATGGCGAGGAAGTCGTCATCATTATGTCGTCGAAACACCGGATAAATGCCATCCATGTCGTGCGGCAAAAGAGCGAAAGCCTCACCTGCTTCACAGTCACATCCATGCGCCACTGAGTGAAGTCACCAGCCCCCGGCTGATCAACACCGGTCTCTGGCTTGTTTCTTCGCGGCAAATCGCTATATCCGCGGCATGCAAAATCACTGCACGGTCGTGATCGCCTTTCTCCTGGGCACAGCCGCATTGCGTGGCGCCGAATCTCCCTTGTCACGGATCGCATTTGGCTCCTGTGCGAAAGAGAACAACCCCCAGCCAATTTGGGACGCAATCATCGCGCAACAACCGGAACTCTTTCTCTTCATCGGCGACAACATCTACGGCGACTCGCGTGAAGTGGAGATTCTCAAATCCAAGTGGGATCAACTGGGCGCCCAACCCGGCTATGCGAAACTCAGGCAAACCTGCCGTATCCTGGCGACTTGGGACGATCACGATTACGGCTGGAACGATGCCGGAGCGGAATACCCGCTCAAGCGCGAGTCACAGCAGCTCTTTCTCGATTTCTTCGACGAACCGAAGGATTCCATGCGACGCAAACAGGAAGGAATCTACGACTCCAAGCTGTTTGGTCCTGAGGGCAAGCGCGTGCAGATTATCCTGCTGGACACTCGCTACCATCGCAGTCGCCTCAACAAGGCGCGTAACCTCAATGAGCGCGGGGAGGGCATTGGCGGTCCCTATGTTCCCAACGACAATCCACACGCGACGATGTTGGGCCCGGCACAATGGATGTGGTTGGAGAAACAACTTCGGATTCCCGCCCGCCTGAGGATCATTGCGTCGAGCATCCAGGTCATCTCAAACGAACATCGCTGGGAGAAATGGGGCAACCTGCCACGCGAACGGGAACGCCTCCTCAAAATGATCCGCAAGACCCGCGCCAATGGTGTCATCATCATCAGTGGCGACCGGCACACGGCCGAAGTCTCGAAGCTCGCGTCCGGCCTGGCTTACCCCCTTTACGACGTCACCTCCAGCAGCCTCAATCAACGCCATCGCTGGCGCAGCGAACTCAATCCCAATCGCATCGGAGGCATGTATTACGACGAGAATTTCGGAACAATCATGATCGACTGGAAACCGGAAGATCCCGTCATCCGCCTGCAGATCCGCGACATGAAGGGACAGGTCGTCATCCAGGTGCGCCATCGTTTGAGCGACCTCCAACCACGAAAGTCGTCCCCAAGGAAAGAGTGACGCACGCGCCACCAGCCGGCCATAACTTGGATCTACCGATACAACGGGACGCTCTTCAGCGTTCCATGAAGGCGTAACAGATCAAATGGCAGATCCCCATGTGTGCGTCTTCCACCCGCCCGTAATGCGTGTCGTTGACCACGACGGTGGTGGAGGCGATTTCGGCCATCTTCCCGCGCTTCGCGCCGACGAGCGCGATCGTTTGGAGTCCGTTGGAGTTGGCCCACTCAAGGCCTTTCACGCAGTTGGGTGAATTGCCGCTGACGCTTAGGCTCATCGCAATGTCGCCCGGTTTGCCGTAGTTCTGGAGCTGCATGGCGAAGACTTCGTCGTAGGCGTAATCGTTACCCAGGGCGGTCATCCAGCTGACGTTGTCGTTCAGGGAAACGATTCGAAAGCGCTGTTTGAGGGCGTCGGACGCCCCCTTGCCCAGGTCGGTCGCGAAGTGCGAGCAGTTTGCCGCACTCCCGCCGTTCCCGAATACGAAGATCTGTCGGTCCTCCTCCAGCGCCTTCTCGAGAAGTGCGATCAGACCAGCCACCTGGTCGCGGGGAATGGAATCCAGCGTGGCCTTCTGCTTGGAGACATAGTCGGCGATCCAGTCGTTCATGTGCTGCGGAATGTTAGCGATGGCGCGAACGGGAACAAGCTTCTGATGATTTACCTCGGATCATGGCTGCTTTTTCGAAGTCAACCGGACTCGTGGCACAATTGACTTGGAAATCCGAGCCGATATAATCCTTGCCCGTGTCCGTCGCAGACAAAGAATTGGCCAAATCGAGGTTCCTCGACTTCATCGAGGGCAAGAGCCTGCGCATGACCGCACAGCGCCAGGCAATCATCGATACCGTCTTCGCAACTGACGAGCACTTTACCGCCGAACAACTCCTCGACTGGTCCCGCGTACGCGACAAGTCGGTGTCGCGCGCGACCGTTTATCGCACCCTCCCGTTGCTGATCGAAAGCGAATTGGTCAGCGAGGTCGATTTTGGGAAAGACCAGAAGTATTACGATCCCAACTACGGCGATCACCCGGAGCACAACCACATCATCTGTGAAGACTGCGACAAGATTGTGGAATTCGAGGATGAGCAGCTGGCGGAGTTGGAGGAAGCGATCAGCCAGAAACTTGGGTTCTCGCTCAAGACCCAGAAGCTTCAGATCTCCGCCACCTGCGTTGACTTCCAGAAGATGGGCGCGTGCAAGAACAAGTGCTGGGCGCTGCTCATGCAAACCGCTGATTCCCGCTGATTCCCGCCAAGGCCTGTTCGAGAACCGCAGCGCCGATCACCGATCACCGGTCGGCGGTCGGCATGCCGCTCTATCCGACGGTGCTTGCTCAGGAGTTTTCAAGAGCTTCGATCATTGGGATTGATGAGGGAGCTTCCCGGAGTTCCTGAAAAAGACTGAGCGAGCACCTTGGCAGGGCCACCCTTGAAGGCTGGCGAGTTTGTAGACGTAGCTCGTCGTATCGTTCGGATCCCAGTCCCTCACTATCATCGGCGTGTTGATGAACAAGTCGCGGCCGGTCGCATTGCAGAGCATGATCTTCTGTTCCCACGAAAACCACCGCCGACCTGCGACTTCGATTCGAGGGGGAGAAGACACAGCAGCAAGACTACCCTTAATGCCGCCCGAAAATATGACATGGAGATCCGGCACCTTTTGATGCGAGGCGGATGACCCGCCTGTTCGCGCAAATTGCCGAGTTGGAATTCCCCTGCCGAATGCCAAACACAACCTAAATCTACGGAATTTACCCATCGGTTGACGATCCATACAAAGGTGCTACATTCCCCGCACTTCCTTTCGCATGAGTGCTAGCAAAATGGACACTGCCAATCTCTTCGACGCCCCCCGTGGCCCGGTAATCGACGCCAATCACACGCTTCATCTCTCCCCCGAGAACACCCTGATCCGACACAATGGAATCGAGTTTCGCAGCGAAACCGAGATCTCCCAGTGGACGGAAATGAACGCGGCCTTGCATGACCCCGAAGACGGCAAGGAGATTGCCGCCACCGGAGTCGTTGTTTCCTGCAAGGGCGATCGCCACCAGGGTTACAAGGTCTCCATGGTGCTGATGAACCTCTCCGCGGCTCATCGCGCCCGCCTCAGCCTGTTGGCGTATTCCAACTTGGCATAGCTCCATTGGCCGCTTTAAAGTCCGGCCATGGCAGAACTCTCCGAAGAACAGCAGTACTTCAACGAGATCCTCAAGACGGGGGTCAGCAACGGCTGTTCCGACGTCCACATCAAGGCCGATTCCGCGGCAACGTATCGTATTTCAACTGCGTTGCAGTCCATTGACTTCGTCCCCACCCAGGAGTGGATGGGCAAGGTGATCAAGGGCATCTGTCCGCCGCATCTTTATCCCGGCTTGGAATCCGATCGTGAGACTGACTTCTCATACGCGATCGAAGGAGTCGGACGATTTCGAACCAACGTTTTCCAGGCCCTGGGCAAGTGGTGCATCGTCATGCGCTACGTCAAAAGCGATCCGCCCAATCTTGAGAAACTTGGCCTCCCCGACATCCTCCGCACCATCGCCGAAACCGAACGTGGCATCATCCTGATGGCGGGCACCACCGGTAGTGGCAAGTCCACCACCATGGCGGCCATGCTGGAGCACATAAATACGCACTTCCGCCGACACATCGTCACGCTTGAGGACCCGATCGAATTCGTCTTCTCCGAGAACCAGTGCGTGATCGAACAACGCGAGGTGACGCTCGACACAATGACCTTCCAACGCGGACTGAAGAGCGCCCTGCGTCAGGACCCGGACATCATCATGGTGGGTGAGATGCGTGATGCGATCTCCTTCAAAGCCGCGATCAATGCAGCGGATACCGGACACATGGTGATGTCCACCATGCACACCACGAACGCAGCCAGTTCCCCCGGCCGTATCCTTGAGTACTTCCCGCCGGAAGAACGCGAATCCGTCCGCAAACAGCTTGCCGGCACGCTTTACGCCATCATCTGTCAGCGCATGTGCGCCAAGGTCGATGGCGGAATGGTTCCCGCCCAGGAAATCTTCCTCAACTCGCCAACCATGCGCAAAGCCCTTGAGGATGGCGAGTTCGGCAAGATCCCCGCCATCATTGAGGGCAGCCGTGACGAAGGCATGCAAAGCTTCAATCAGTGTTGCTACGAACTTTGCATGAACGGCGTCATCAGCAAGGAAACCGCCCTTGAGAAAGCGACCAATGCGCAGGCGGTTGCGATGATGTTCGAAGGCATCTTCCTCAGCGGTGGTGGCATCACCGGCTGATCCGCGGAATCAATCGTTCCTTTCAAACGGCGCGCTGGAAACGGTGCGTCTTTTTCTTTTGCAACCGCTTTTCCTTACGTTCGATTGCGATTGCCAATTCCAGCGACTGCTTGGACAAACGGGCATGGCTCGCCTCCTCCCCCTCATGGTTCTTGCGCTTGTGCTCGGACTGAACCTTCGCGCCGACGAACGACCGAACATCATCCTGATCATGGCCGACGACATGGGGTGGTCGGACCTGGGTTGCTGCGGCGGGGAGATCGACACGCCCAACATCGATTCACTTGCTTACGACGGCATGGCGACCTGTCTCGATCTCGCCGGACTGGATTACCCGAAAAAGTTCAACCAACGCGAACCAGTGCCGATGGAGGGCAAGAGCCTCAAACCCATCTTCAACGGCAAGGTTCGCAAGGGACACAATGAGATCGGTTGGAAGTGCGGGAAAGGACGGGCGCTCATGTCTAGCGATTGGAAACTGGTCCGCGCCCGCGATAATAAACCGTGGGAACTCTACGACCTGGCCTCCGACGTTGGCGAAACCCAAGACCTTGCCATGAAACATCCAGAGCGCGTCAAAGACATGGCTGCCCGCTACCAAGCCTGGCGCAAACGCGTGGGCGCCAGGTAGCGAAGACGCTATCCGGTCAAGCGCGAGAACATCGTGTGCTTTGGCTTGCCACCGATTCGCTCCATCACATCCCCATGCTGGATTGCTTCCGCAATCTCATTGAAGACGATTCTCCCGGCCTCAAAATAGGCGTCTACGTGCCTCGGTTCGTGTGCCAATGTTGGGTTGAAATAACCGCCGGTTAGAAAGCCGTGATCCAACATGCGCGTGGTGAACAAGGTCATCAGTGCATTCGCATCGGGATGCTCGAATACATTCAGGGTCAATTCAGGTCGCCCACCGGTGGCCACCAAAATACCTGCTTCCTCGCCCAGTTTTGTCCAAGCCTCCCGCTGCAGATTTCCGATCGTTGCCAGATGAGCCGGGACGTCGGTGCGCTGCATCTTTTCAATCGCGGCCACTGCAGCAGCCGGCCCAATTCCCTCGGTCCAGTAGGCGCTGGAGATAAACGAACCTTCCGCAGCGGACATGGTTTGCTGTGTGCCGACGATTGCTCCCATTGCAAAACCATTGCTGATGGCCTTGGCAAATATCGCCAGGTCCGGACTCACGCCAAACTTCAGATGCGCACCGCCGAGGCACAGCCGCCAGCCGATTGAGATCTCGTCGAAAATCAGCTTCGCGCCGGCACGAGTGGCGCGCTCGCGGACGCCCTCAAGGAATCCAGGTTCCGGATCCACGTGCCTCGTTGGTTCCATGATGATCGCAGCGAGATCGTCACCGTGCTCCTGGATCAACAAGTCCAGTTCATCCAATCGATTGTACCGGAACGGAAACGCTGTTCCGCGCAGGGACCGGGGAACACCGTTCGGTTCAAGACCGGGCAGGAGGTGGCCATTCAATGCGTCATCTTCCGTCAGATTTGCTGCGAGATACCAGTCGTGCCAACCGTGGTATCCGCAGATGGCCACCTTCTCTCGTCCGGTGGAAGCCCGGGCAATTCGTACGGCTACTGCAGCTGCCTCGCCTCCCGTTCGTACGAATCGAGCCATGTCCGCCCATGGATGAATTTCAGTGAGCAATTCCGCGAGGCGGACCTCGTCATGCGTCTGCAGGGTGGACATGGAACCAAATTGCACGCGTCGGATCACCGCGGCGTTCACATCCGGATCCGCGAAACCAAGTATGGCCGCCAGTATCCCTCCGCTCGACATGTCGATGAACTTTCGCCCCGACGTGTCCACGATCTCGCAACCAATCGCCTCCTCGTAATAAGCCGGCCAGTGGTCAGGTGCGAACATCTCCGGCCGCTTGGAAAGCAATTGCGTTCCACCCGGAATGATTTCCTTCGCGCGTGCGTATTGTTCCTGGACGAGCGTGCCGGTGGGCGCCGGAGCGATTCCCAACAACTGGCGCGCGTTGGTGCTGAAGATCCTTTCGCAATCGCGATCGTTCAGCGCCATCGTCTGGAAGGCCTGTTTCAAGGCGAGGAGTGATTGGATGCCCGCCAACGGACAACCGCCATGCGGCCAGTTGTCCCAATCGAGATCCTGTTCGTAAACCCATCGAAAACCATCACCGATCGAGAACGCCGTTCCGCGAAGTTCGGAAACTGGAAAGTCACTCCCATACATCAGACGCGTCGTCCCCGTCGCGCGAATGATCGCCTCAAAGGCGGCCGGCTCGCAGATCGCCGAGGTGTCAAAATAGGCGTTGTCCAATCCGCGCAGGCCGTCGATGGCATCAACAGTGTGAGACGCGTTGAACCCGCGGGCCGCATGGGCGAGCACCAGATTCGCACCTGGCCATCGCCGGCACTGTTCCTGGATGTACTTGAGGTTGCGCGAATCACTGAGCGCCTTGGGCAGAACCATGTGCATCGTGATCCACAGGCCGCGTTGGTGCGCCAACTCCCAAGCCCACTCGGGAAGAAACTCCCCCTGGTCGCTACTGAACGTGTCCTCCCGCTCCGCAAAGACGTGATAGACCTTGAACCCGTTGAAGCCATCCGCATCCAGCACGCGCTCGACCTCCGCCGGATCATCGTTTGGCCGGATCAGCATCAGTCCACGACAACCGGGATGTGCATTGACCTGGTCGGCAACGAAACGATTCTCCCCCTGCACGTCCACCGTGCGAAGCGGCCAACCAAAGTAAAGACCATCCTTGATCACGCGTTCGCCCATCCAGGACTTCGTGCTCCTGCGCATCACGTCGTACCCAACCTCGGGATTCTCAAACGGCTTACCGTCATCGATGATATGGCGCAGGTCATACCAATGCGCATGCGCATCGAAAGAATCGGGGGGAACAAAGTCCGCAAGCCGTCGGTTGAACAACTCAAGATCTTCGCTCGTGATCGACCAGTTGGAAGGATCCGCAAAATCGCGCAAAGCCATACGCCCTTGTAGCAGCCCGCGTGAGGAGGCTCAATCTCTGCGATTCGCCAATCAACGCACTTCCATCAGTGCGATGTCGTCAACCAAAGTGACACTCCCCTCGGGAGGCTGGGGAAACAGCGTCATCAACCTGACCTTCTCCTGCACGTTTAACGGTGCGTCGATTCTGGATATCTGTTCGTCGCCGTCTCCTTCGCGGATGGCGACCGTGTATCGTCGCGTCCGCCGATTGGCGGTCACCGTGATCTTTGTCCATTCGCGTGGCTTGATGGTCAGTCCACTCGAAATCCATTTCTCCCCGATCTCGTCACGCAATCGCAGGATTTCGTCTTCGCCAACAAACAGCGCAAGTTCCTGCTTCCCTCCGCCATTCGGACCACGCAATTGGATGACAATGGTTGAGTGTTCGTTCTTGCGGAAGAGTTGGAGCGTGAGCTGGTAATCCGCCCGGTCGTCAATCTCTGGCATGGCATGCCCGGTAAATGAATGGCCTCCACGGCGGATCAAAAGAGACTGGCCACCATTCAACGCATCTTCGCGGGTAATGTGTGGTCCCTCGTCCAGGAGCGCTCCCCAGCGTCCGGAGACCTGATTCACATCTCCCACCATTCCGCGTCCTTCAGGCGACCATTTAGCCGTGTCATCGAAATCCTGTTTCAATCGGGGCGCGACGGGTTTCTTGAGGAAGATCGGACGTTGTCGCATGGCCTCTTCATTTTCCTTTTCGGCTACCTCGGAGAACGTGTTTGGTCGTTGGCGAATGTAGAGGCTTTTCCACGCCTTGACCGCAAGTTCCCGATCGGTGGATTGATCGACGAACGACTGCAAGACGGATTGGCCTTCCTCGCCGAACGCGAGCAGCGCATTGCCGACCGGCCGATAAGCCCAATCGGCATCCGTTCCTTCATACGAGTCGCCGAACTTCGAGTAACGATTCCTGATTGCCAGCAGAATCGATTCGCGCAGGTTCTCCGTCCCGCGAACGTTGCGCTCAATTGCGGAGCCGAGCGCATGGCAGGCTTCATTTGCCATTACCGGATCTTCATGATCGATCGTGGCGAGGAGCAACTTCATCGCATCGTGATGCGCCACACCAGCAAGTCCCCGGACCGCGGCCACGCGGGTGAAGCGATCGGTGTCGTTGATCGCTTCAACCCAGGTTGGAACCAGCGAATGGTCCGGCATAAAGGTCAAGGCGCGCATCGCCATCTGTCGCACCTCCACGCTCTTGCTTTCACGATAGGCCCGAGCGAGTTCCTCGCGTGGCAGTGGTCGAATGCGCGGGAGAGTCGTGCGCATGATCTCAGCGAGCATGTGATTTCCATGCAGTTCGATGGATCGAAGGATCGCCTTCACCGAGTTCGGTCCGTGAGCATCGCGCAATGCCACGCCGGCCATGCAGCGAATGCTGTTCTCCGAATCGAACAAGGCGGCTTCAATGGCGGCTATGGCGTCCTGGCCACCGATCTTCCCCAATGACTGCACGGCCAATCGCCGAACGATCAAGTGCGGGTGTTTCATCAACGGCGCCACGTCTTCAAATCCTGCTTTGGACTTTCCATACACGACTTGCGAAAGCGCCTTCATGACGAGCAATGGATCATCGCTCTGAAGACTGCTCATCGGCTGTTGCGGCAGATTGCTGCGGTCGAGATACATCGCGTCTTCACCGAACGCGATGACCGTCGGAACGCCCTCTTTCTGAAAGCGTTTCCAATCCGCGGTGTAAGGACCGGAGGTAAGAATGCCGACGTTTACCGGTGTGTCGCGGGTCATCCAGCGCATGTTGCGAACAGCACGAACCTGCGTTCGCCGGTCGGAGTAGCCATAAACCAGGAAGTCATTCACAAGCCCATCGCGAACCCAGCCTTCCAGATCAAACTTCATGCTGCCCGCCGTTTGGATGACTTCGGGCACATTCCACGGCTGTGGATCGTGTGGGTTCCACGGTTGCAGGAAGAAGCCCACGTTTCGTTGTTTCGCCGGCAACGCAGCATTCAACTCACTCAGGAAGGCCGTAACGTATTCGCCTCGCAAGGCCCGCCAATCCTCCCGCGTGGCGAAGCGCGTCCAGGCTTGGTAGCGGATGTCGATGCGATGGCGTCGTTTGAATTCCTCCACGATGGGTTCGCTGAAACCAAACTCATCCTGAAAACGCATGGAGTGGTTCTCAGAATAAGTCAGGAAGGTCATGCCGTCGTAGCCATCGCGCTTCATGTATTTCACATGCAGATCCACGAGTGCCTTGCGTGCTTCCGGATATGCCAGCTCGATCGGTCCGCCCTGTTTCAACAAACCGCTCTTGTCCACGGGCACCCAGTCGGGATTGTCGACGCGAAGACTGCTCTCTCCGCCATACGGATAAAATTTAAACGGAGGCACTTCGGCCTGCGCGCCCCAGTCGAAAATATTGCCAACACCCCAGATTTCTATTCCCCGCTTGTGCGCGGATTCGACCGCCACCCGGTCCGGATCCACCGTGCGATAGAGATGGCGGAACCACTTCCAGAAACTCCAATAGCGGACATTGTGTTCGCGCTCCCGGAATTGATCCATCCATGCCGCAGCTTCCAATCCGCGCCAGTAAAGGCGCTTCACGCCCAGCCGATGCAGGAGGTCGATGCTGGCATCAATGCTTGCTGGTGAATCGATCGGCAACGATTGGCCGAGCCATTGGTTGTCGCCCGTGCTGATGTAGCAGTGGAGAATGGGTGATTCCTCGGCCGTGTGTCCGCATTGGATGGCGAGTGTGAGGCAAAGAACTGAGAGGAGGCGAAACAGAACACCGTGAGGCATGCGCATGTTACCACATCCTGTTATAGAACTGCAGCGCCGGGCACTGTTCAGCAGGCCACTATGATTCGATGGTGCTCGCTCAGGAGTTTTCAAGTGGTTCGGTGGTTGAGGCTGATGTGGTAGCGCCCAAGAGTTCCTGAAAAGGACTGAGCGAGCACCATCGGCAAGGCCACCAGTGCCGAGCAATGCTCGGCGCTCCGTGATGGTTTCGAACCCGCCCCAGGTCTTCCGGGTGAGGGAGAAAACGTTCGATTTCAAATTCGGCTCCATTTTGATCCCGTGAATCATGCAAACCCGGTCGTCAATTATTCTCCCGCATTCATCGCCACTTTAATTTGGCAACCCATACGCGATTGTTCGAGCCGTAACCCATCGGAATGGTGGCGTCGTGCCAATGCGGGCCCTTGGTCTGCATCCATTCAGTGACCGTGACCCAGGTTTCGTCCGGCGAGACTTCAGTGACGCCGAAATTGCCCAGGCGCGCGCCGAATTCGGGGACAAGGATCTGTTCGGTTTCGCGAATGACCTGGAGCTTCTCTGGATCAACCCGGGCGATGAATAGAGGCGCGCGATGCCGGAACACGTGGTCGTTGCCGGCGCCAAGTCGGGTGTAGCAAAGAAACAATCCCTTCTCGTGCGTCACCCAATGTTGCTGGGTGTTGTAGTTCCCCAGCACCTGTCCGTCATCGAAAGTCCACTTCCTGGGCTTCGAATAGTTCAGTCCGTCGTCACTGACGGAAATGTACCCGTCGTCGTCGTTGCGCATGGTCAGGTAGAAACGGCCGCCATAACTTGTGACTGACGGTTCGGCGAGTCCGCGCTTCACCGGAATGGTCAATTCACTGCCGTGTTCGACATAGCTCAGCGTCTCTCCGTCGAAGCGGCAACGCACCACCGTCACGCTGTATTGCTTCGCCTCCATCTCCTTGAAGTAAATCGGCAGAAGAATATCTCCGTTCGGAAGATCGAATCGTTGCACGCAGCCCGCGCCCGCGTTCTTGAACCTGGCTTCATTCGGCATCTTCAGTTCCTTCCACGCCGACCATTCGTGTTTCTTCGGATCGTAAATCGCGTAAGGAGTCGCGCGCGGTCGCACCTTCTTCACCCGGTTGTCCTGATAAACAACGGTGTGCCCCGTTCCCAGCAGCTTCCCGGTTTTCTTGTGCCAGCGGGGCCAGAAATCGCAGACGGTCATTTCCACGCGATCACTGACCTTTTGCCTCCCGAAGACATCCTGCCTCGCTGGTGCGCTCCAATTGTCACCCAGGTTTGAGCTGTGCATGTTGTTCAGCGCATAGAACACATCCGATCCACTGAGTCGAAGTTTCTGCAAAGTCATCACCACGAGTGGATCGTTGGAAGTGTTGCCCGGCGCGTTTGCGGGAATCGCTCCGGCACGCGCGTGAACCCAACAGAAGGTCTGGTCGAATCCGACGCTGGCAAGCGAGCGCTGGATGGTGAACGGAAGCTTCGGGTTGTTGATCACCGCGCCCTTGGCCTCAGTCAGGTCGAAGTAGGCCTTGGCATAGCGACGTCCGAGTTCGCGAAATCCGGCAGCATTGAAATGAACACCGTCCTTGTCTTTCAAGCCGTCGGAACTCACGAAGGCAGCCCGGTAGGCTTTGGAACCCAATTCACGATGCACCTGGTCGACGCGTTTCCTGTGCTCATCCCAGGGACGCTTTTTCGGGAACTGTCCCATCTGTCCGGCAATGAACGGAACATTCTTGGCACCCAACACCTCCCGAAATCTCGCAATCAATGCGTGCAGCTTCTTCTCATAAGCCTCAGACAGGCCTGCCTTGGAATCCGATTCCCCCTGATGCCACAGAATCCCCTTCAGTTCCCCAAACTTCAACGCGTGCTTCGCCCGCTTGATGGCATCATCCCAGGGATGACTTTTTGTCGGTTTGTAGAACGCGCCTTCCTTCCATGAATCAATCGGAGAGCCGCCTACCGCGCACGGAATGAGTCCCACCGTGATGTCCGGATCCGTCTTCGCGATCTCACGTCCGAAAGTGCCTCCAATCCCCACACCTACAATCTTGGGTTTATCAAAATGCAATGGAGCAACTGCCGATTGCCACTGCATGTCCTTCGTCAACATCACCACCCGCGGATGTGCCTGCCTGTCCTGCCCGGCGATCCGGCCACGTCCGGCCATGTTGGATTGGCCGACGAGGAGGAAGAGATGAAACTTCTCCTTCGTGGGCAATGGCTGGGAAGGCTGGGCAGAGCTTTGGCACGCGCCGAAGGCCAGCAGAACGGGAATTAAGAAACGGTACATGCCCAGACGCTAGTCGGTCCGACACCGCTCCACAACACTTGACGCACCCCTTGCCGGTCCCTAGGCTCCCCAACCCTTTGCCCCGGAATTGGGCGGGTCTGGCATCATGAATATTTCAATCAACGTAGAGAATCTGGCACCGTGCAAAAAGTTGCTTCGCATCGAGGTGGATGCCGCGGATGTGGATGCGACCTTCAACGACGTCACCGGCCAGTTTCGCAAGCACGCCCAGCTCCCGGGCTTTCGCCAGGGCAAGGCGCCGCGTGCCGTCGTGGAAAAGAACTTTGGCGCGAAGATCCAGGAAGAGGTGAAAAAGAAGCTCCTCCAGGACGCGTATCAATCCGCGATGGAGAAGGAGAACCTCAAGGCCGCTGATTACCCGGAGATCGAAGAACTTCAGTTTGAGCGTGGGCAGGCCTTCAAGTTTGCCGCAACCGTTGAAACCGAGCCGGATTTCGATCTGCCTGACTACAAAGGCATCAAGGTCAAACGCGAGACCAAGGTCGTCGGTGATGAGGACGTGGATGCAGCACTCGAAAAACTTCGCGAGCAACGCGTCGATTACAAGGACGTGGATCGCGAGCTGCAGCGGGGCGACATTGCCGTCGTCGATTACACCGGCACGAGCGAAGGCAAGCCGCTTACGGATATCGCGCCCACCGCCCGCGGCTTGACTGAAAACAAGAACTTCTGGGTCCGCGCCGAGTCCGAGGAGTTCATCCCCGGCTTTGCGGATCAATTGATCGGCTTGAAGGCCGGTGATGAAAAGACGGTTGAAGTGGATTTCCCGGCCGAGTTTGTGAATGCCGAATTGGCCGGCCGCAAGGGCAGCTACGAGGTGAAGCTCAACCAGGTCAAGGAACGTATCCTTCCGGAACTCGATGATGAATTCGCCAGCTCTTTCGGTGGTGAGAGCCTCGAGAAGATGCGCGAAGGCATCAAAGGCGACTTGGAGAACGAACAGAAATATCAGGAGAATCGAGATATCCGTGACCAGTTGGTGAAGCACCTGATGACCGAGACGAAATTTGATCTGCCCGAATCAGTCGTGGCCAACGAAACGCGCAACACCGTTTACGACATCGTTGCGGA
>CEUN01032505.1_pt1 | contig 26825 bp, 24 predicted proteins | sample 361501 | NCBI WGS metagenome assembly CEUN01 (sample SAMEA2622801, study PRJEB7988) | marine metagenome | biome: marine biome (ENVO:00000447); feature: marine epipelagic mixed layer (ENVO:xxxxxxxxx); material: "saline water (ENVO:00002010), including plankton (ENVO:xxxxxxxx)" | depth 120 m | reverse complement strand
CGGGTCGTCTTTCAGCGGCCCAACAGGCTTTGATCTTCAGGTGCCTGGTAAACCCGACTACTCTTTGATGGAAAAATTCGCCTCCTATGGTTTTGATGTCTGGACCCTAGACCACGAAGGATATGGACGATCCGATAAAACCACCGGAAATTCAGGGATTTTTGAAGGTGTAAAAGATATAGCCGCAGGCATGCAATTAATAAAAAATGAAACTGGTAAAACGTCTGCAATGTTTTATGGGTCTTCCTCTGGCGCCTTAAGGGCGGCCGCCTTCGCAGAAGCATTTCCTAATTCAGTCGAGAAACTTGTCCTTGATGCTTTCGTTTGGACTGGCAAAGAATCACCGACCTTAAAGGAACGGTCCAAGAAATTAGATCAATGGACCTCAAATAATTCTCGCCCGGTCAATAGAGACTTTTTTAAATCTATCTTTACAAGAGATAAACCAGGAACCTCCGAAAATGAGGTAGCCGAAGCATTAGCTGACCGAGAGCTGGCGATATGTGACTCTGTTCCCACCGGTACATACGCGGATATGTGCACCATCTTACCAGTTTGCGATCCGAAAAAAATAAAATGCCCTGTGCTTATCATTCGAGGTGAGCATGATGGCATAGCAACTGAGGAAGATTTGTTAAACTATTTTAATAACCTGCAAACGCCTGATAAACAATTCGTTATTATTCCGGGACTTGCACATGTAACTTTCTTGGGTATTAACCGCGCCAGGCTTTGGCATGTAATGAAAAGTTTTCTAGTTGCCCCTGAGAGGGTAGATTATTTGGGCAAATAAAGGGCATATTTATGGATAGTAACCATAATGCGCCCCAGAGAGTTATTTTACTGACCGTTGCCGCTATGACGACGCTGTAATACAGTAATTTCATTAAGGGAGGACTTTATGGTATCAGAATTTGAGAACCACTGCTGGCAGGATGTGATTTCGGAGGGTGCACTAAAGATTTATAGCCATTACGAACGGGATACATATGTAGGCTCAAGACCCGCTTTACTGGCAATTGATCTGTATAAACTCGCCTACCAAGGCGGCTCAAAACCAGTTGAGGAGTTAATAGATAAGTACCCGAGTTCCTGTGGTGAAAACGCATGGAATGCGATCCCTCCTACTGAACGATTATTCAAGGCTGCCCGAATTACGGGAATCCCAATTATCTACTCAACCACAGAAAAACGGTCCGAAGCCAATATTACCTATGCTCACGCCACTAATCGGCAGAGGGTTCAAGTTTCTCCTGATGTATGGGATATAAAAGAGGAATTTTCTGCACAGGAAGGGGATCTGATAATTTACAAACAAAGAGCCAGCGCCTTTTCAGGAACACCGTTAGTTTCGCAGTTAAACCAATTGGGGGTAGATAGTCTGATCGTTTGCGGTGAAAGCACCAGTGGCTGCGTAAGAGCCAGTGTAGTCGATGGCTATTCAAACGGTATACATGTCACCATAGCTGAAGAATGCGTTTTTGACCGGCATATACTTTCGCATAAGGTAAATTTATTTGACTTACATCACAAATACGCCGACGTGATGCATGTCGATGAAATCGTCAATCACCTTTACGCTAACGCAGGTTTAAAAGAAGCAAACTGATGAAACCTAGTCGATATGGCCCGTTTCCTTATACACCAATAAATAGACGCCCAAAACTTAGCTGGCAAAATGGTGCTCGTATTGCGGTTTGGATTGCGCCTAATCTTGAATTTTTTCCATTAAACGAACCAGTCCCTGGCTCAAGATATAGCCATACACCCGAGGTTTCATCTTGGGCGCAACGAGATTATGGCGCACGAATTGGAGTGTTTCGGATCATGGATGTTTTATCTCAACGAAATATTCGTGCCACTTGCACGCTTAATTCAGAGGTTTGTGACGCCTACCCAGAAATGATGGAGGATGCTGTTGCCCTTGGATGGAATTTTATGGGGCACAATCAAAGCAACTCTAGGCCTTTTCATTCTACACCTCCTAAAAATGATCATCAAATGATCAAGAAAGTCTTGTCCCAGATTGAACAATGTACCGGAAACCGACCACGTGGCTGGCTCAGCTCCGGCCTGCAAGAGACATGGGATACACTAGATTACTTAGCCGAAGAAGACATCGACTATGTATGCGACTGGACCAACGACGACCAGCCGTATTTCATGAAAATAGGTGGTAAACAACTCGTCTCTTTGCCATATTCAACAGAAATAAACGACCTTCCCCAATTTCGGGCTGGAAGATCCAACGAAGAATTTGAAAGAATGATCCGCACCCAATTTGATACGCTGTATGAAGAGGGAGAAGACTCGGCACGTGTCATGGCTATTTGTCTGCACCCATTTGTGATCGGTGTTTCTCATCGCATTGGCGTACTTAAGTCAGCGCTTGACTATATACAAGGACATAATGACGTTTGGTTTGCTACGGCGGAGGAAATAGTAGACGCATGGCTGAAATCAGACGCAACATTTTAGACCTATAAGGGTTTGGACCCTCCAGGAACCTGAATATCAAAAATATTCAAGGTAATAGCGATAAGGTTGTAGTGGCCAAGTAAACCAGCAAGATCGGTTACACCCTCCTGGCCGTGTCGGTCTAAAATCTTTTTAAATGTCTTTCCCTTTATTTGTTTTGTTCCATATAGTTCTATGCAAAAATCATATATTTCTGATTCATCTTCCTCCTCGAAGTCAGGCTTTGTACCGTTGCGGATTGCTTCAATTGTACCCTTGGAAACTCCTGCTTTAAGTGCCTCGGAATTATGGGCATACCATTCATACTGCGCTTTCCAATGATGAGCGGTGATTAAAATTGCAATTTCCCTCAATTTCCAAGGGATAGAGCATTCGTATCTCACAAACTGTCCCAGCTTTTGTACTTTGTCAGCAAGTTCTGGACTACTTAAAAGAGGTATAAAGGGTCCCCTGACGCCACCACGGGGTCCCGAAGAAATTTTCGAATAAACTTTTTTCTGCTTTTGGTTCAAATGATCTAGTGAAATATCCGGAGCACGAGCCATAATCCAACCCTTTTGCTTATTGAACCAAAATCTTTGAAATCAGTTCTGATGGTGTCACAGGATATCTGTTTAATCGAACATTAAAGGAAATTAATGCGTTCTCTATTGCGGAGAGAATAGCGGGTGCAGCTGTCATCACACCGCATTCACCAACACCTTTAACACCTAGAGGATTACGATCTGTTCCAGACTCGTGATGAATAATTTCAAACTTGGGAACCTCTGTGGCCGTTGGGATGAGATATTCGGCTAAATTTGTCGATTGCGGCATTGCATTATCATCATAAATCATATTCTCGAATAAAGCATGTCCGAGCCCAAGTGTTACACCACCCTGTACCTGACCATCGACGATAAAGGGATTAATAAGTTTTCCGCTATCATGAACAATTAAATAACGAATTAATTTTACGTAGCCGGTACCAATATCAACCTCTAGCTCTACACCGTGAGCGCCATTAGCATAAACTACATTATCTGGCATGAAACTCGACTCTGCTTCGAGCCCTGGGCTGATTCCCTCCGGCAGGGCATAACCGGGAACACCAGCCACAGCGGCAGCAATCTCGCGGAAGGTAACAGATACTTCAGGGACCCCTTTTACACTCACACGCCTATCAAAAAGTTCTAAATCTTCAGCCGAAGCTTCTAACAGGTGGGCTGCAATAGCCAGGACCTTTTCACGCACAGTTACCGCAGCCAAATGGATTGACGAACCCGCACACACGGTCTGTCTACTAGCGAAACCACCAAAACCTTGCGTAACATTCTGTGTGTCTCCATGAACAACAATCACCTCATCTGGTTTTATGCCCAACTGGTCTGCAACAAGCTGGGACATAGCCGTCTGAAACCCCTGCCCCATCGCGATTCCGCCAGTATAAACAGAGACATTTCCAGAGGTTCCTATTCTTACAATACCTGTTTCAAACGGTCCGCGGCCGGTGGGTTTTACATAGTTAGCCATCCCAAAACCAAGATAACGACCCTCATCAAGAGCCTTCTGTTTTCGAGAAGAAAAATCAGAAAATTGCATCTCTTGAAGGAGATCTTTCTGACATTTCATGTAGTTTCCGCTGTCATAAACAATTTGCTGTCCCGCTTGCGTTTTCAGGGGATGAGCATAAGGCATATCCTCTAATCGGATCATGTTCTTCTCGCGCACGGTCGTCCTATCCAGACCGACCTCATCGGCTAAAAGGTCGACCAGTCTCTCCATTGTAAAACAACCTTGTGGGTGGCCAGCGCCGCGCATCGAAGTTGAGGGCACCTTATTAGTATGGGCAGTAACAACATTAAGCTCATAATTCGGTATAATGTAGGGGCCGAGGATAGTCGTTGCCGCGCTGAATGGGATATTGAAACCCCTCGCAGTATAGGCCCCTTGATCGTGGTACATTTTACCACGAAGTCCCAGAATCTTTCCCTCGTTATCTGCAGCCATTTCGACTTCCCAGATCTGGTCGCGTTCCTGAGTTGTCGTGACTAAATGCTCTCGACGGTCCTCAACCCATTTTATCGGGCGGCCTAACAAAATTGCTGCTGCACTTATAATAGCATCTTCTGGATAGAATAATAATTTAGGACCAAATCCGCCTCCTACATTGGGAACAATTACACGTACCTGCGACTCATCAAGTCCGAGCAAAAAGACGATGATACTACGATGAGAATGTGGTGCTTGACAGGAACTCCACATTGTAAATGTTTCACGGACTTGATCATAACGAGCAATACTACCGCGACATTCCATTGAATTAGAGACACCACGATGTTGATAAAATTCTGATGATACAATGTGTGCGGCATCAAGAAAGGCCTGCCTCACATCACCATGTCCGAAAGTTAAATCATGCACGACGTTTCCTGAGTCTGTCTGACGTGAATCAACGGGCGGTGCACCTGCTTGCGCTGAAGATCGTGGATCGGAAACGGTTGGCAAAGGCTCGTAGTCTACTTCAACGAGTAAGACAGCATCTTCGGCGATGTAGCGATTTTCAGCCAGTATTGCAACCACAGGTTCACCCACATAGCAAACCTCATTGCGAGCGAGAATGTAAGGACCAACATCGACCCTTTCTCCAGGTGAAGGAAAATTCTCTGGAACCCTTTCTTGCGATAATACTTTTAGCAAATCATCGATGACGTAAACAGCCACAACTCCCTTAAGCTCCTTAGCTGCTGAAACATCAATCGATTTAATTTTAGCGTGTGCCAGCTGGCTTCTTACAACCGCCAAATGCAACATCCCTTCGATCAGGATATCGTCAACAAAAGTTGCCTCCCCCGCCAGCAAGTCATCATCTTCCAGACGCGTTATTTTTCTGCCGACGAATTTGTCGGACATTAGACCTACTCCTTGCCTAGATTTTCTACCTCAGAACCGTTCAAGAAGCCGAGGGGTTTGTAACCCCTACCATTGTGTCGCGAGTCACAATTGACGCCAACTGTTCTTCGCTCCAGTCTTCTGTACCATCCGGACGTTTCGGGATAACGAGATATCGTAAATCCGCCAAACTGTCGTGAACACGTACCGTCATATCTGCAGGTAAGACTGTACCAAATTCTTCAAGTACCGCGCGAGGTTCAATTACTACACGGGAACGATAACTTTTACTGCGATACCAATCCGGCGGCATTCCGAGTACGGCACGTGGATAACATGAACAAAGGGTGCAGACCACAACGTTGTGAACATCTTCCGTATTCTCAACAACAGTCATTTTTGCTGCACCAGCATCAATTCCTAGTTCGGCTAGGGCTTTATTGCCATCATCAAGAAGCCGTTTTTTGTAGGCTGGGTCAGTCCAAGCCTTTGCAATCACTTTAGAGCCGTCGGAATTCTCAAGAGATTCAACTTTTTCTTGAGCAACTCTTAACTCCTCTGGTGTCAAGTGATCCTTTGCCAGTAATAACTCCCTGATAGCATAGGTCATGAGTTCGTAGTGGCCGGGCTCCGAATCTTCTATGTTGGGTTGAAATGTAAGATCGTGATCGTGATCGTGATCGTGTGTCCCGCGTTCATCAACCATATTTTATCTCCTATTCCTTAAACTTTTACTGGCAATAGCCAATGCTCATAAATATCAACATCAACTGTATCTGCATCAGGACCAGAATAATTTTCCCAAACATCGGTTTGTTTAAAGCGCACCCGATAAAGTGTTTTTTTAGGTAATCCATCGAACCCATAAGCCAACTCCTCAGGGTTTGGGAATTTACCGCAGACTCTTTCAATTTCCCCTACTTTACCACGAACATAATAGGGAGTCCTGCGGTGGCCCGGTGGGTGTGTCTCAATAACCCTAACGCTGTCTCCAGGAACAAATATTTCGCTCAATTTCGAACCTCCGCCATTCGCTCTCTTATTAACTTCATACGTTCATCGAGCTCTTTTTCAGTGAATAGACCTTTTTCTAATAATATCATTTTCATGGACTCCGTGGAACGTTCATAATAGTCCAGATTACTATACAGGGGTTCACCCATCTGTTCCCGTGCACGCCGGGTTTCGTCGGTAACATAAACATGTCTACCAGCTGCCCCTAATGCGTTACTGATAGCGGTGGACAATCTTTCCCAAGGCTTCATTTCAGTGGCCGAAGGATCAATATTCCCAAAGTCTTTTCCTCCAATATCATGATAACCACGGAGTTGCTCTTCTTTATCTATCATAAATATATTCTCCATAATGAGATGTTCTATTTTCTCATAATATGCTCAATCGTCAACAAAACTCGTCCTTTGACCTCGGAGCCAGAGACTTTTATATTTCTCCTTCAATCAATTCGTCAGGGGATAATAACATGATTAGCGCCGTATTTCGCGATTATGATCAGAAAGCATTAGATTTAGAGTATGACAACCGAGGACGCTTCCCGGATACTGCTGACTGTAAGGCGGCTCAGGTTGAGGGATCCGATGAAGCAAAAAATACTTTCGACTGTCAGTTGGACATCCGCTTCGGGCCCGATAACACAGACTTACTAGATATTTACCTTGCTGAAGGCGACACCCCTAACCCCATTCACGTATTTTTTCATGGGGGATATTGGAAATCTAACACGAAAAACGACTTCGGTTTTGTAGCAAAACCATTTGTTCCTCACGGAATTACAACGGTTGTAGTTGAATATCCACTAATTCCCGCAGTGCGAATGAATAAACTAATAGATCGTTGTAGAGCCGCCATGAATTGGGTTTGGCAGAACGCTGATAGTTTTGGTGGGAACAGGGATAAAATTACTATTTCAGGCCACTCTGCCGGCGGCCACATTACCGCCATGATGTTGCAAACAGACTGGCCCACTTATTCTAATGAACTACCAAAAAATCTTGTTAAAGCAGGCTGCAGCATAAGCGGTGTCAGCGATTTAGAACCAGTCAGGCTGTCTTTCCAAAATGACGAACTACAATTTGACAAAAATGAGGCCGCCGCATTTAGCACACTTTACATGGAGCCTAGACACCCCGGGCCGTTTTTGGGAGTTGCTGGTGGTATAGAAGGTCCAGAATTCATTCGTCAAACCACTGAACTCATGGATGCTTGGGGTCAGAAAGGGATGGATGCAAAATGTTGGATAATGGAGGGTAAACACCATTTTACAACGATCAATCAATACCTAGACGCCGAAAGCGATTTATCCCGGAGGGTCAGGGATTTAACTAATATATAAATCAAAGGTAAATATTTAGCATGTTAAAATTCAAAGTCGGTGAAGCCTCACCTGCAAATACATTCTTCGCAATCTGGATGGCAGAAGCTGCCGGTTTTTATAAGCAAGAAGGATTTGATTTCGGTATCACCAAAATGGTGGGAGGCAGCGAGACTGGTCCGGCACTCTCATCAGGTCATATCCAGCTCATGCACATTGGTATGTCCTCCGTTGTAAAAGCAAACTCTGGCGGTTTTAATATCACCACTATTGGTTCACTGAGTAACGTAATACGTAGTACCCTATTCGGCGCCCCGGGTATAAAAAATATCCAAGACATTAAGGGTAAAACAGTTGGGATAAGCAGCGCCGGGTCAGAGAGTGAATTGTCAACTATTGTTGCTTTACAAAAACTTGGTTTATCGCGGCAAGATATCAAATTTATTGAAATTGGGGTAGAGAGACTTTCATACCTCAAAAATGGTACAGTTGCGGCAACCATGCTGGGTGAACCCCTTCGTAGCCGAGCATTTAGGGACGGCATGCTTCCACTTTGCGACCTTCTGGCCGAGAGAATGCCATGGCTTTATAGCGGCCTCGTTGTCGACAAGGAATATTTGGCTACAAACCGAGAGGCAGTTATGAAATTCATGCGTGCCACAATAGAAGGTAATTACCTTGCTGTTAGCTCACCCGACGATGCTAAAAATGTAATGTCTGATGCTCTAAATATCGACGACCCTGAGAGTCTCGAACTAACGTATGATAACTTCAAGAAATATACACCCCTTAACGCTGAACCTACAGTTGCTGGTGGTAAAAATATTATGAGAACCATATCAGAGAATGATAACACCGACGACATATGGAATTTTATGGATAAATCTATCCATGAAGAACTGCGTGACAGTGGATATTTCAAAGAAATGCAAGAAAAGTACAACGTCGACCCGACACCTTAAGGTTTATTCGAACTTTTCAAATTACATTTTTGTAAACCTATCTGAGGCTGAGAGCTCAAAAACAACCTGAACGTAAAAACTTATAGGAGAATTTAGATACTCCCCCTGGGTAGTCTAATTATATTTATTTATCCTCTTCCAGGAAAACGAATGCCCGTAAATTTAACATAGGAAAGTTCCTGCATCGCGTACTTGATACCCTCACGTCCATAACCCGAGGATCCCACACCACCAAAGGGCGTTGTATCCATCCTGAATCTACTTCCTTCATTAATCCAGACTGACCCGACATGAAGTTCTTCGGATACTCTAAAGGCAGTTTCAAGATTAGACGTGAAACATGAGGATTGCAGTCCAAATTCAGAATTATTAGCAATTTGGATTGCGTCATCAAGATCTGAAGCCGGAATGATCACGGCCACAGGACCAAAAATTTCTTCGCAAACAACACGCGCATCTGAGGATGGACGAACTAAGATTGTGGGAAATATAACTGCCTCTTTACGTTTTAATGGCAACGCCGCAACGGCTCCATTCTCGAGAGCTTCATTGACCATCTCCTCAACCCGATCCGCTGCCGCCGCATTAACCATTGGTCCAACATCGGTTGTTTCCAGAGTTGGGTCACCCACGTTCATTCCCTCGGCAGCCTCCACGAAATATTTGAGAAACTCCTCTAATACTGTTTCTTGAACAATAATTCTTTGCGCAGAAATACATTGTTGCCCACTTGCTTCAAATGCTGAAGGTGCGATTCGTTTGGCCGCATCTTTGACATCAGCATCGTCACAAACAATATTTGCAGAATTTCCGCCTAATTCACCAATAAAGGGTTTAGCACCTGCTGCTTTTGCTAAAGCCTCGCCTGCCGCAGTCCCGCCTGTCAGTGTTACTACCGCCACATCCCTGTGTCCGACAAGGTAGCCGGTGACATCACGCCGACAGGCCACAACGTTAACCAAACCATCCGGAACCCCAGCACGGGAAAATGCTTCCGCTATAAGTAAAGCCTCTCCCACGCCCTCAAAGGCCGGTTTTATAACAACTGCATTCCCCACTGCTAATGCTGGAGCAACCTTCTGCATCAAAAGATTTGAAGGCGCATTAAATGGCGTAAATGCTGCAATCACGCCGTGTGGATGATGGCGGGTAAACCCAAACCTCCCAGCTCCCATTGGCAAGGCATCAAGAGGTAACACTTCACCTTCCATGCGCAAAAGTTCTTCAGCACAGAGACGCAGTAATTGCGAAACCCGACCAGCCTCAAATCCGCATGCTCTTTTAGGCTTGCCAAGAGCCCTCATTGTTATATTCGCGATTTGCTCCTTTACCCCATCAACCTCATCAGCCGCCTTTCTAAGCCATAAAGCTCTCTGGGCAGGCGTAGCCATTTTATTGTTGTCAAATGCTGACCGGGCACTCTTTATGGCTGCATCAATAGTTGCCTCGTTGGCCATCTCAACCGTCGCCACATGGCTTCCATCCCAAGGAGAAAGTAAATCCTCTGTTTTTCCTCCCCCCGCAGTAAACGGTTTCCCACTTATCCAAGGTTGGGCAAGCACTATATCCCCTTTAGACGTCATATCTTTTTCCTATAAAAAATTATTAAAGCTTAAATAATTCAAATGTCGATTCTGCGAAAATATCCTCTGCCTCTAATTTTCGGGCCGAAATTCCCTGGTCAAATGAATAGCGTGTCATAGCAGAAATTTCTTTTTCATTCTCTAGGGCACCATATTTCCAGTGATCTTCGCCCATCAAATTTCGAACTTGCTCAAGTTCATAAACTGGCCATGGCATTGTGTGGGCTAAATGCCCCACCTGTTCCATTTCTTCATAGCAATGCTGTTTTGCCTTTAAGAATGCAACATATACATTAACTGGTAACCAAGGGTGCTTCTCGACGATTGTTCTCCTGATCCCTATCATATGCATTATTGGAAACATCCCGGTCTTTGAAAAATACGCCTGCTCGGCTGCCTTATATTCAGGAAATAACCGCTCAATATTTTCATTACTGTAATAACTTGATGGAGCGCGCGCGGAAATCAACGCGTCTAATTTCCCATCGTCGAGTTGCTGAGCTAGAGTTTGATCAACCGGGATACTTTTCAGGTCGATCTCCGCTGGTAAATGCAATGGAGCTCTTTCCTCACGCCCCCCCTCTTCCAATCCTCCATTACGCCAGTGGATGGATGAGGCTTTAATCCCATACTCGTCCTCAAGAATCCCTCTTACCCATAAAGCCGCGGTCATTTGATATTCAGGTACACCTATGGTCTTACCGGCTAAATCTTCAGGCTTATCTATATTTCGGTCTTTTCGTATATATATAGATGAATGTCTGAAAAGACGCGAAACAAAAGCCGGTATACCAACGTAGGGACTTCCGTCCCGGGATTGCACATTCATATAGCTGGACATTGATAATTCAGTAATGTCGAATTCCTCGTATTTGAAAGCTCTGTGGAACGCCTCTTCTGGGGACATAGCACTAGCGACTATGTCGCATCCGTCCACCCCAACACTTCCATCAAAAAGAGCTCGTGTACGATCGTAATTGCAGCATGCCAGACTTAGGCTCAGTTTTCCCATTACTTACTCCCTATCAAAAAAAACAGTTTTCGACTTAAGTCATTATCCTATCGCTCGGTTAACGAAGCAAGGTATCCAGTATAGTTTTAAATTATTTTTTAAGGAGCGCGTTGAGCTTTTATTTAATTAACGTTACTAAAAGCTATTAAATCTGCAATAACTAAACATATAGAACGACAAGCCATAGGTTTTCCATCTAGTAACCAGACGTTGGATCAAGTTTCATATAGTTTGGCAGGAGAATATAAATGATAGAGAATCGTAGCCCCCCGACTTTAAGCGCCGAGGTTAAAAAAGAGCTGGATAAACTTATAAAGCTCTGTCGAATTTTAGAAATTGAAGGACATGGGGATAGGACCTTGGGTTTTGCAAGTGTTCGCGATCCCCACGGGAAGGGAATGTGGATTAAAAGATCATACATTGCCCTTGGAGAGGTCTTCGATTATCAGGATTTTTTCAATATTGGTTTAGACGGTACTATTTACTCAGGGGAAGGCCGGTGTCACGGCGAATGGCCAATTCACGCTGCTATTTTTGATGCGCGGAAAGATATAAACGCGGCAATTCATACCCACCCCTTGTATGGTTGCGTTGTATCATCAAGCGTCGAACCAATGCGTCCGGCTGGTTATCAGCAAATATTCTTTCCCAAACCTCCACCCCGCTATGAAGGTTCGTCCGAATTAATCGTTAAATTGGAGACTGGGCGGGAAGCTGCTACAATTTTGGGCGACAGCTATTGTATGTTTTTGCGGAATCACGGCGTAGTCGCATGTGGCACCTCAGTTGAACATGCACTTGTTATTGCAACGGCTCAAGAGGCAGCCTGTGAAGAATTTGTCAAAACGAGTAGCACTCGTTTTGAATGGTCGTATCCAAGTGACGATGAACAGGCTCTAAAGATCAAGGGCCAGGAACGTAATGTTCCAGTTTTTTGGGATTATTACTGCCGCAAGCTGGCACGCGCAGAAGCCATCGGAGACCCTCTTCTATCTACCCATCGTATAGAAAATATATAGGGTTATAAGCAATAATTTGTACTTCAAGTCATGCGTCTGTTGGCGGCAAAACAATACCGACATCATGCTCTTTAGCTCTTTGATAAATATGATGGCAGACAGCAATATCCTGAGAAACTAGACCTGTCGTATGAATCAAAATTCTCTCCTCCTTATTTTGTCTCCCGGATACTTTTCCTGTTACCACATCACAAATTTCCCCGTGCAATTGCTCGCGAGTAAACTGACCAACTTCAATCATTTCACGAAATTCTTTAGTGACGATATTTACATCCCATCCATCAATAACCACCTTATCAAAGGCTGCCCAACCTGCTGGATCCATTTCTCTTCTCGCTAATGAGATATATGTTGCTCCAGACTTTACCCATTCTTCTTGAGCAATTATATCAGTGGAGGTCGTGCCCCCGATACCAATGTCAGCTGCACGAACAACTTCCTCCGTTGTATCTACCGGTTCAACGGGTATTCCTAATTCCTTTGACCATTTTTTCGCAAAAGATTCACGGGTCTCCTTTCGACGCGAAGTACAAATAATTTTTTCGAATTCAAACATTGTCCGCAGACAAGCGAGGCAATTAACGCCCATTGTTCCTATACCAACTAGCCCAAGAACGCGCGGGTTGTCAGGTGCCAACCATTTTAACGGTAAAATAGCCGCTGCGGTACTTCGGATCGCATAAGACCAATGTTCTTCAATTATCGCCTGCGCATGGCCGGTCATTGGATCAGCTAACATTATATAACGCGCGCATTCAAGTTGCCCAACGGTATTACGAATACCATCATCATAATAATTATACATTCGTACGCCAGTGGTAGGAATTTCCTTTAGGAGCACACCTTTAACATGCCAATGGTTATAATACGGCTCGTCCGCGTCCAACTTCCAAGAAGATGGCTCAGACCACTGAACCGTTCCGGCCGCATGCATTTTATATACGTCTTCACATATCTGCATGGCTTCCTCGACGCTTAGAAGCCTTAAGGTCTCTTTATAAGGGATAAAACGAACGCCTTTGAGGGCCATATCTTTCTCCATAATTTTTATTAATCTAGCTTGCTTCATTAATAGACGCCACGAAAGAAGCGGAGTATTCTCAAATTTTATCATTTTGTCTAAGAATGTGTTTGAATTAGAAACCACCATAATTTTATGACAGGCAATTATGAATTTTATTTGAAAATGTTTTTTTTAGAAAGATAGGACCAGAAAAACAATGGACCCGATTTTACAAAGCCTCTTAAATGGTTTTCCAACTCTGCTTTTGCATTTTTCGGTCACAATGGCAATGCTGGGCATCGGTATTTGGGTTTACCAATTAATTACTCCCTGGGATGAAATAAAACTAATTCGTCAGGGTAACTCCGCCGCAGCGAGCTCCTTCGCCGGAGCTATTCTAGGCCTAGCTATACCGTTAGCATTTTGTATGGCAACGAGCGTGGGCGTACTAGATATTATTCTTTGGGGATTAGTAGCCTTGGTAATTCAACTTCTGGCTTTTCGATTAGCAGATCTTTTACTTAAAGATCTACCAAAAAGAATTGAGGCGGGTGAAATGGGAGCTTCGATTCTTGTTATAGCGGTCAAGTTATCTGTTGCGTTTATTAACGCCGCCGCCATCGCCGGATAGATACCGCATACAGATATGCGTATTTGGGATATTTTAGCAGTCTGCATCCTGATAGTAATTGCCTTATTAGGAAAATACCCTCCTTTCGGAAACGACCAGTCTAATGAGATACGTCGTCCACCAATAGAAACGGTCAAACCACCAAGAAACCAACCATGGCAACCCTCAGCAGGACCTGTCTTATCGATTACCTTGGAGGATGCAAAAAAGTCCTCCACTGGTACCGCATTTTCAGTTGCAAAAGACGGAATATGGGTTACCGCTCGCCATGTAGCAGATGGTTGTGAAAAGATTGCACTCCAAACCGGTACTAAAAGATTTACGCAAGTCAGACGTATAGTGCATCACCCCAATGCTGATATCAGCATATTACAAACTAATTATGGAGCCCAACCATTACCCGGAATTGGAACGCGTATATTCCGCGGACAGGATGGCTATTCATTCGGATTTCCCAAGGGAAAACCTGGGGATGTCTATGCAAAAGTAATTGGTCGGCGTACAATGGCAGTAAGGGGCCGATATTCGACTAGAGAGCCCGTAGTGGCTTGGGCTCAAATTAATCGAATACCTGATAGAGGGACCCACCTCGGCGGCATCAGTGGAGGTCCATGGGTTGATAAAAACGGGTTAATAATAGGAGTGCATGTTGCCGGTGCACCAAGACGGGGACGATCATACTCATCCACTCCTCTAAGTCTTTTATATATTCTAAAGCATGTGGGTTTGTATAACAATAAAGTTGGAAGTACCAAGTCCAATTTATCGGTTCATAAAACTAATTTTTCTAGGACCGGTGACCGTCTCCGTCAAAGTCTCACAGTTACCAAGGTATATTGCATTGTTAGTAATAATTGGCGTTAGTTGCCCTCCGGTGTAAGCGGAGCTGCACCCGGATTCCATTGACCACGTCGCATCCTTACAACTGTATATGACTTAAATACACCTGCCCTTCTTAAGGGCTCGCCATCTGCAAAGGCATCAGCCGCTTCTCGACTTGGTACATTTATAATTAGGCAGCTACCAACCCTTATATCAGTCTCATCCTCCAATGTGGCTCCGCCCAATAACAATATGTCTTTGTGAGTTTCCAAATACTCAAAATGCTCGTTTCGAGCCAATTCTCGCTTTTTTGCTCCATCTGGCGCATCAACCCCATAACACATATAAAGCATTACAAAAGTACTCCTTTTTGTATAAAAATAAGAGAATTTAGGTTTTTCTTTGTAAAAAATAAGAAAAAATACCTATTTTTTATTAAATAGATCAACTACTTAATGGTATTCCAAGAACATTATAAACTAAAATATGTAGAGCCATAATATTAATCCCAAAAAACGATGATTTATTGAATTTTTTAACTACAAATATAAAAAAAAATTTTTGATTGATTCGTATAAATAAAAAAAAATTTTTTTTTATTTATTATTCAAATAAAGACTTGCTGATTAATAAATAATAAATAATTAAAAATAACTTTTAAGTAAAAGTAAATATAACTTTTTCTATACAATGTTCTTTTCAAGTCAACAATTTTGCGTATAGGATTCGCGTGCTTTAACAAGCAGAGGTAACTATGGATTACTTAATGAAACCACTTAAAGCTCTTTTAGAGTTTGGGATACTGACCATTGCTTTATTGACGGTAGCTCAAGTTTTATTTGGGTCGGGAGTTGTCTCTCTTTTTGGAATAGATGTTATTGGCAATATAGGACAAATTGCCGGTGCATTTGGTAAAGAGGGCCTTGTTGGTGTTATTGCTGCGTTGGTAGCGGCGTGGCTGATAATGAGACAGCGACCATTTAGAGATGACTAAAATATAAGTTTAAGGCTTTTAAAGAAGCTGAAGAACATAAAAAAACTTAATCTGGGGATAAGATCGGCATTTGTTCAAGAGGAAAAAAATGCTACTTTTTTTTAGCAAATTAAGGAGAGACTCTAGTGATTGATACTGTAAGAGGATGGCTAAAACAGTTAATTGAATTTGCCTTAGTGTTAATTGGGCTTGGAATTGTTTTACAAGTTCTGTTCCCCAAGGCATTAATCTTTGTAAACTCTGACGTTGCAGGTAATTTGATTGGCCTAATCAATCAATTTTCGGGCGCCGGGTTAGTAGGCGTAATTGCGGTCTTTATCGCAATTTACTGTATAAGACGTTAGAAATAGATTTAACGTTGAAAAATAGCGCATCCCACTAGTTGGGATGCGCTATTTTAATGTTTTTTTTAAATAAACTAAGTCTCTAAATTAACCATCTTCGGCGGAGAATATACGTTTATCTTGGGAGCTATTTCTTGATAAACTTCTACTTCGACCAGCGCTGTCGTAGAAGTTGGAGCCTGACCAACCCTTGATGTTCCAAAGTCCCTAGTTAAAACATTTGGATTTCCGTGAATTTCTAAGGAACCTGGCTCACCATAATTAGAGTCATACCATGCACCCGCAGAAAGTCTTACAACTCCTGGCCTAATATCATTGTTCAAAAGCGCTCCAGCCAAACAATGGCCGCGATCATTGAAAACCCTGACAATCTGACCTTCCTCAATTCCCCTTTCATCTGCGTCTACCGGATTGATCTCAATTGGCTCTCTTCCAGAAACCTTAGTTTCTATGCTTACTGGCCCGTCATCCATTTGACTGTGCAAACGATCCTTTGGCTGGCTTGACATAAGGTGCAATGGATATGTCTCAGCCTTATCGGACCCAAGCCATTCTGCTGGCTCAAACCAAGTGACGTGGGGCGGACAATCATCGTAATCAAATTTTTCTATCTTGGTGGAATATAACTCAAATTTCCCGGAGCGTGTTTTTAATCTGTTTTCTACGGGATCTTCCCGAAAATCCGTAAACAAGGTATATTCAAGCTGTCGATCCGGAATTTTATAAAAACCTTTCTTCCAGAACGTATTAAAATCCGGCATTGCTGCTTCATTGGTTTTAGCCCCCTCGCGACAACTATCATAAAGATACCTAAGCCAACCATCCTCATCGCGGCCCTCAGTAAATTCCATTTCACAGCCGAGTCTTGAAGAAAGTTCACATAAAATATCAAAATCATTCTTGGCCTCATCAATTGGTTCAATAGCCTTCTCCATTACCACCAAATAAGGATCTCTAGCAGCACATCCAAAATCATTACGTTCTAGTGTCGTAGTGGCAGGGAGAACAATATCCGCATGTCGAGCTGTAGCCGTCCACCAAGGCTCATGGACAATGATGGTGTCTGGCCGTTGCCACCCGCGTCGCAATCGATTTATATCTTGGTGGTGGTGAAAGGGGTTACCTCCTGCCCAATATATGATTTTAATATCAGGAAAGGTGATCTTCTTACCATTATACTCTATCACCTTTCCAGGTTCGAGAAGTGCATCCGCAATGCGGGCCGCAGGAATAGCATAATTTGTTGGATTACGCCCGGCACTCAGTGAAGGGGGATTGAATTTAGTTGGAACATTTCCCATACCCCCCGTGGACCCATACCCAAATGAAAACCCTCCTCCCGGCAACCCTATATGACCCAGAGTGCAGGCTAATAAAATTAAAGCCCAATAAGGTTGTTCTCCATGGTCTCCACGCTGTAAGGACCAAGTTGCTGACAACATTGTCCGACCTGCGGCCATCTGCAGAGCTAAACCACGAATATCCTTCGGATCAATTTCGGTGATACTCGCCGCCCAGTTTGCATCTTTCGGCTGACCGTCGGTTTTACCCATAATATATGGAATAACCCGATCTGCACCCTCGCAATAATTTTCGAGAAACTCCTTATCATGGAGATTTTCTGAAATCAGAGTATGCGTAAGTGCGAGCATCAGCGCAGTATCTGTATTGGGACGAATTGGCAGCCAACTTGGTTTCAGAAACGCAGGTGCATCATCTCGACACGGACTTATGTTAATGACATTCACATTAGCGGCGGCAAGCTGTTTCATAGAGGGAATAAATTCATGCGCGACATTTCCACCTCGTGCTGCTTGCATGTTTTTTGGATTAATCCCTCCAAACACCACCAAATTTTTCGTGTTTTTAACAATGGCTGACCAAGATGTTATGGGTCCGGTGACCGTTCGCATATCGCCAGCAATGTGGGGTACAAAGGCCATAGCGGAACCAAAGCTATAGTTCGAAGACTGATCTACACATCCACCAAACGCAAATAAGAACCGTCGAAGCTGCACCCTCGCATGATGAAAGGTTCCCGCACTAGACCAGCCGTAAGACCCCCCCAAGATTGAGTCGTTGCTATAAGTTTCTTTAACTCGTTTCAATTCGCCCGAAACAAGATCGAATGCTTCTTCCCAGCTGACAGCTATAAAGGGTTCTCGACCACGTCCTTCTCCAGAATTTTTATCCCCATTGAGCCATCCCTCACGTACATATGGTTTCGCGACACGTGTCTCTGCGTGCACAGAATGTGGAATCGAGCGAAGCATCGCGGACGGATTGGGGTCCTCCTCAAATGAACGCACACCCTTAACACGACCATTCTCAACCTCTGCATAAAATGCCCCCCAATGTGAAGAATTGCGAAATGTTTCGGTTACCATTTTAACACCCTTACTCAAAAATTACCTTGATTATGGAATTATTAATTTAAAATTAATTTGTATATTAGATCTTATGCCATTTAGTTGCCTGACCACCATCTGAAAAGTATCCTAGCTAACATGTATAAAAATATAGGAAAACCGTTCATCCGCAATGAAGATCTGCGCCTAGTGACAGGGAATGGGAAATTTAGCGACGATAACAATATTGCCGAACAGGCCTATGCAGCAATGCTCAGGTCCCCACATGCACATGCAATATTAAAAAATATCGACACCTCATTAGCCGCATCTATGCCCGGAGTTCTCCTAGTTTTAACCGGCCGTGATTGGCAAAACAAAGGGCTTCCACCATTACAAAACAACCCTATTCCTAGCGCTAAGACAGACCCTAAGTTATTCGGCCCGGGTGGCACGCAACCTAATGTGAGAGAACAGTTTCCATTACCATTAGAACGAATTCATCTCGTAGGAGAAGCGATCGCAATGGTCATCGCTGACACCGCCAACCAAGCTTTGGAAGCGACAGAAAAAATTAAAGTGTCATATGAAGTTTTAGAAGCAAACGCTGACTCAAGAAAATCGAAGTTATCCTCACAACTCTGGGAGGATTTAGATCAGAACCTATGTGTGGACAGTGAGCTTGGTAACCTAGAAAAAACGAAGGCAATAATTAAAGAGGCTGACCACGTTGTTGATTTAACGGTAAATATAGGCCGCGTAACAGGTGTTCCTATGGAACCGCGCTCTGGCTTAGCGATTTATGATATTGAGACGGATAGTTATTCTTTATATGCCGGCGGGGGTGGCGCTTTGCGTCATCGTAAAGAGCTTGCACTGCTAGCAGGCGTACCCGAAAAACGGATGCGAGTAATATGTGGAGATGTTGGCGGAAATTATGGTACTCGAAATAGAGTATACCCAGAAATTCCACTGATACTATATGCTGCCAAGAGTCTTAATCGACCAATAAAATGGACCGCTGACCGCAGTGAATGTATGTTGAGCGACCTTCAAGGCCGAGATTTGATCAGTTCACTTTCATTAGCTATTGATAAAAATGGTAAATTTCTTGCGATACAAGGCCAAAATATAAGTAATGTCGGCGGCTACCCAGTTTCTTTTGCCCCTTTGTCAAAGGGTGCAGGCATAGCGACTGGACCCTACGATATAAAAACAGCAGGCCTGAATCTCAAAGCTTGTCTAACCAATACCCCGCCAACTAACCCTTATCGAAGTGCAGGAAGGCCGGAGTGTATATTTGCTTTAGAGCGTCTAATCGATACCGCGGCGAGAAAGTTGAAAATCGACCGGATCAAATTAAGACGCATAAACCTAATTCATAAAGATCAGCTGCCATATAAGAACCCGCAGGGAATGTTATACGACAGTGGAGAGTTTGAACGCGTTCTGGATATTGCGATAGAGAGGTCGGACTACCACGGGTTTGATAAACGTCGCATCGAAACTGAAAAACTTGGGCTCAAACGTGGGATAGGAATCGTACCCTACATTGAAACTTCATCGGGAGCCCCAATGGAATGGTCTAGCGTTAAAGTTCATACTAATGGTGTTAATGTCTCCGTTGGCACCCAGTCTAGTGGTCAGGGCCATGAAACCAGCTTTGCTCAAGTTGCTGCCGAATTTTTAGGGATACCTTTTGAAAAAATCGTTATTGAACAAGGTAGTACCGACGTCGCCAAGGAAGGTAATGGCTCCCATGCGGGACGATCGATGCGTATGGCAGGAACAGCAATAGTATTAGCTTCTAATAAGGTAATTGAAAAAGGGAAGTTATTATCTGCTATTATTCTGGAAACAGCCTACCAAGATATAGAATTTACTGATGGCGTTTTTTGGGTAAAAGGAACGGATCGAGCGATCGATTGGTTCACCCTCGCTAAAAAAATTCTCAATTTAAATCTTCCAAAAGAACTCAGGGGAGGACTTACTGCTGAACTCAAGAATGTAATGCATGAAGCCGTGTTTCCAAATGGTTGCCATGTATGCGAGGTCACGGTCGACGCAGAAACAGGCGAAGTAAATTTAGAGAGATATACTGCAGTCGACGACGTTGGACGCGTGATTAACCCATTAATTGTAGATGGACAAATTCACGGGGGTATTGTCCAGGGGTTTGGCCAGGCTCTTATGGAAAGATGTTATTTTGACGAAAAGACGGCACAGCCTTATGCGGGCTCCTTCATGGATTATGCGTTGCCACGCGCATACGATGTACCATTTTTTTCTGTGAATTATCACGAGGTTATCAGCAAACAAAATCCTCTTGGTGTAAAATCAGGCGGGGAAAGTGGCACTACCCCTGCTCCTGCAGTTATTATTAATGCTCTTTTGGATGCACTATACGACTTAGGAGTCCAAGATATTGAAATGCCAGCAACTCCCTATAGGGTTTGGTCTGCGATCAAGAGCGCTAATCAACAAAAGTGAGTAAATAAAATAATGCCAAAAAATTTAAGAATCTTTTGAAAGTTTTGTAGCCGCAAACTTTTACATTATACCGGATAATTTTTTAACAGGATCAATAAGCTAATTGCCCATCATCCCTTTGGATGTATTTACAGCGGAATGCATATTACGAGCAAAATCTGTGGCTTGTTCAATCGACATCGTCAACGCATTGGTAGCGTATTCCTTAACGGAGAGAACGGCAGGTATCGGCGCTTTATCCAGAGCTGCACAGACCATGTCGAGATGTATATCTAACTTATCATCATCAACAACTCGGCTCACAAGACCGTATGCAAGAGCCGTATATGCATCAATTTCTTCCGTAGAATAAGTAAGATACAAAGCAGCTTTTCGGCCCACACGATCAACAAGCGAAGACATCGCCATGGTTGGCATGATATTGTGCCCCATTTCTGGTAAGGCAAACCGTGAGCTTCCTGCCGCGATTGTTATATCGCATACCGATGCAATCGCACAACCGAATCCGAGTGACCGACCTTGAGTTGCAGCAATTACAGGTATCTTGGAACGCCTAAAAGACCCATAGAAATTAAACACTACTTCACTGCGCCTGCGCGACTCCATAGCATCGGCCGGCCGACCCGGCTCCCGCCCATCTGAATCCCTGCCAAGGCAAAAATCTTTACCGACACTGCGGAATACAACATATTTGGAATTCTCGTTTGCTGCATCAATCATACTCGCTAATTGAGCAGCCATCGGATCACTCACCAAACCACCGCAATCCCCACGATTGAGAGTTATATGTGTAGCGTCACCTTTCTTGTCGTATAGAATTTTTTCAGTCATTGACTTCCTTTTTGTTAAATATTTTTTTTTCAGTCGAGTTTTGTATGAAACTCCAAATTTTTTGTGGAGTTGCCGGCATATCAACATGGTCCACTCCAAATTCGGACAATGCATCAACAATTGCATTGATCATTGCAGGCGGGGCTGCCGTCGTACCTCCCTCGCCGCCGCCCTTAACTCCTAAAAATGTATTGGTCGCAGGCACTTCATTATTCTCCAGTACAAAAAAGGGAAGCTCGTCAGCTCTTGGCATGCCATAATCCATAAATGAACCAGCTAATAATTGACCCGTCAAACCGTCGTAAACACACTCCTCTTGGATTGCCTGTCCCACGCCCTGAGCGATTCCACCATGACATTGTCCATCTACCACTAGAGGATTTATAATGCGTCCTACATCATCCACTCCTGAATAACGTAATATTTTAACGGAGCCCGTTTCAGGGTCAATTTCAACCTCACAAGCGTGACAGCCATTTGGATATGTTGGAAGAGAGTCATTAATCTCAGCAACTGCCTTGAGAGGCCCTCTTAATTTCGCAGGCACATTGTTATCGATCGCGATCCCCGCCGTATCGAATAGGCCTATTGCCCGATCAGTACCCTCAACACAAAATTGCCCTTGCGAAAAGGTTATATCTTCAGAGGAAACCTCCATCGCTATAGCAGCGATTTCTATCCCTCTCGCTATAATTTCATCAACCGTTTGACGATAAAGGTGACCAGCCAAGCGCATAGACCTCGAAGAGTGAGAACCCGAGCCCGCCGATACAAAGTTTGTGTCTCCCGTCCTCAGAATAATAGTTTCAAATGGTACTCCAAGCCACTCTGAGACGACTTGTGCGTATGTTGTCTCATGCCCTTGACCTGAGGATTGTGTCCCAATCACTAAATCCACATGTCCGGACGGAAGAATTTCCATCTCTGCTCTTTCCTGCGGATAGCCGGTCGCCGTCTCTATATAATTTGCTAGACCAATTCCTATGAGTCGTCCCTGTTTTCGAGCAAGAATCTTTCGATTCGAAAACCCATCCCAATCAATGAGTTCCATCGCCCTTTCCATGCTTAAAGAAAACTTACCACTATCATATGTAACATCAAAAGCATTGGTATAAGGAAGAGACCATTCAGATATCATATTTAAACGCCGCAAATCTATGCGATCTATGCCAATTTCCCGAGCTGCCATGTCAATCAATCGTTCTATAACGAACATCGACTCTGGCCTACCTGCTCCACGGTAACTCGCAGTTGCCGTTGTATTGGTCAGCACACCCCGAGAAACTGCATAACCTCCCGCAATATCATAAACACCATTATAAACCGTTGGCCCTCGAGCTAGTGGTACAAAAGAAACGGTGTGTGTTCCCAAGTTTGCAATATTTTCAGTCCTAAGTGCTAAAAATTTACCCTCAGCATTAATTGCTAGCTCTGCTTTTGTAACAAGATCACGCCCGGCATAATCGCTTATGAAAGCTTCGGAACGATCGCAGACCCATTTTACGGGTCGGCCGGTTTTTTTGGAGGCCCACAATACCAGAGCAAATTCCGGATATGTATGATTACGCGTTCCATATCCTCCTCCTACATCACGAGACACTACATGTATTCTTTCAGTTTCTACGCCAAATGTCGCAGATAATTCATTTCGAAACCGAATGACACCCTGCCCGCCCGCTTCTAATTTATAACTATCGGTTTCTGGATTATAAACTCCAACAGCTGCACGCGGTTCCATCGGAACACCGGTTACACGCTGATTGAATGTTTCTAGGGAAATAATATGTTGAGCTCTGGAAAATATTTCATCACACGCATCCCTGTCCCCTTTAATGTCGTCAACACTAAGGTTATTTGGAACTTCGTGCCAAAGTTGGGGACTTCCACTTTTTAAAGCCGAAACCCCATCTGTGACACTCTCCAAAACATTGCAGTTTATCTCAACCGTTTCAGCCGCATCTCGCGCCTGCGCTTCAGTCTTAGCGACGACAACTGCCAAAACCTCTCCAACACGACGAATTCGGTCCAAGACTATCGGGAAAAGTGGAGTATAAAAAATTTCAGATCCATCCCGGTTTTTAAGCTCCACATCTTTCGGGTTTCCCCACGCCGGCATGGGCTTTAAACCATCACTTGACCAGTCATCTCCAGATAATACTTCTACCACTCCCGGCATCGATTTGGCTTTTGCAAAGCTGATACTTAATAACACTGCATGTGCATACTCAGACCGGACCATCACGGCGTAAAGTTGGTTGGACTTACCTATATCATCGCTAAATATTCCCTCACCTTTTAAAAGGCGGTTATCTTCAACTCTAGGGGTGGGTGCTCCAATACCGTTCATAATTTCATCCAACTTTACCTATCCTCAAAAGGATTACCCGGGACTTCCCGGATCGAGGCGTTAGGTAAGACATCGTTTCGTCTAAGCTGGGCACTTCTTTTTCCATTCTCCATATACCGGCCATCTGCAGCACGTTTGGCCATTTCATCCCATTCCTCTGCCCAGTCACCCAATGAATATCCGTGCCAAGGACTTTCCGGTTGCAGTGGGGGTAGATCAAAACTTTCCCAAAGAGCGGCAGCATGCTCCATATACTCCTTTTTAGGCAATGCAATGGGCGGCATATCTGACTTTAATGTCGCGTCAATTAAAAGCGTTGAGTCCTCTCCGTTAGGTGAACGCCTATCGCGGGGACCGTAGGGTACGCGATGCCTCAGTATTTGAATATCGAGAGCAGGATTAGCCCTGTAGGCTAGTGCCCAGAAAATGGCGTCTCCATTACTGGGATCGATATCATCATTGACCGCAACAACATATTTTCCAATTGCGGCCGCCAAAGATGAAGCACCATAAAGGGCCCTCCAAACCTCGGTAGTAGGAACGCCTCGTTCTACCTGAACAAAAAGTATACGACGAAGATTGGTAAGATTTTCATGCAAATATACTTTTTTTATACCTTTTATCCCGAGATTATCGCGCAAGTGAGACAAGTAAAGGGGTTCATAAGCTACCCGTTTGATAACACTCGATTCGGAAGGTGTGAGTTGAGAAATGATTGATGTGAATACCGCATCTTTCCGCATGGTAATTGCAGTTACCTCCATCGAGGAATTAAAATCCTCCAATGCAACATGTCCGTGACTTTCAGCAAAGGGGGCTTCTGGTTCAAGGTACTCAGTGTCTATTAACCCCTCAAATACAATTTCAGACTCCGCAGGTACCAAGATATCAACCGTTTTACATCGAACTTGTCGGATAGGCTCACCAACGACCCCGCCAGCCACCCCAATTTCGTCGACACCTACTGGTAGTTTTTGAGGCCCCATATAAGCAACTGCAGGAGGACATCCAACTACTATGGCACACGGCATTTTCTGTCCACGTTTCTTATATAGACCCCAGTGCATGTGACCTTCGGCACCGCCCGGGCGAGAAACCATCCTCACCGCAAGTCGATTTGAACTTTTCAATCCAGCTCGATACGTACCCATATTCTGAATACCGGTCTCAGGATTACGAGTAGTTACATTAGTAGCTGTTAAATATGGGGCACTGTCATAACCGGGCGTAGAAATAGGAACAGGTAAACTATCAAGTCCATTACCTTCACCTTTCAACTCTTGACCCGAAATAAAAATCTCTTGGCATACTGCTTCATCGATAGTAATTGGATCAATGGGATTATCCATTGCCTCATTCCATTTTTCTCCAATATCTTCTATTGAGACCCCCATACCTATCGAGTACATGGCGGCATTAGTCGATAAGGCCCCCACCACAACTGGCATATTAAAAGATCTTCCAAGGCTGTCGGTTACATTATTAAATTTAAAGGCCTTGCGCTCCTCCTCCGGTATCCCACCCCTAAATTGCCACCGAACGAGTGGATGTAATTGAGTATCCTTGTTAACGGGTTCATCAATTGTCGTAAGCAGCCCCGCCTCATCCAGTTTTTCTAGATGCTCATGAAAATCTAGATAGCCGCCCTTCTTGAATGAGTTAACCATGTATGCCTCCTCAAATTTATTGCTTAAAATTTAGCTTTTTAGAATCTAAGGGTATAGGGTTTGGCGGAAACATTTTTGTAATAGTTGCATCACTGGATCTAAAAGTCGAAAATTTATAAGTTTGAATATTCTCAGGTTTTAATAATATTAATTCAAGATGATTGATAAACGCGTATACGATTTTGACTCAGCCTTAGAGGGCATGTTTGATGGAGCAACGATAATGTCTGCAGGGTTTGGCGCGGCCGGAGCCCCTCAAGAGTTACTCGAAGCCGTATTAGATCTCGGTTACCGTGATCTTGTTATCATTTCCAATAATGCAGGCGAAGGCGAACGCGGTCTCATAAAACTTCTAAAGGAACGGCGCGTTGCTAAAGTAATTTGTTCGTTTCCAACTTCAAGTAATTCAGAAATTACAAAAGAGCTTTTTGCAAAAGGTTTGTTAGAACTTGAAGTTGTTCCACAAGGAACGTTAAGTGAGAGGATGCGTTCAGGCGGTGCTGGAATTGGCGGGTTTTATACCCGCACTTCGGTCAATACTCCATTAGATGAAGGCAAGGAACGTCGCGTTTTCGATGGTGAAGAATACGTACTTGAAAGCCCAATAACAGCAGATTTTGCACTTATTAAAGCGCGAGAATCAGATCGTTGGGGCAACCTGACATATAACCTGTCCGCTCGTGGTTTTGGGCCTACAATGGCCATGGCGGCAAAATTAACTGTGGTTCAAGTCGACCGTTTTGTAGAGCTCGGCGACATCCACCCTGAGCAGGTGATCACACCCGGAATTTATGTAAATCGTGTTATGGAAGTAGGGTAGAGCTGATGAGGGCTAGATTAAACCGAAACCAAATTGCATGGCGAGTCGCACAGGATATACCTGAAGGCGCCTACGTCAATCTCGGAATCGGAGCCCCAGAAATGGTAGCAAACTACCTTCCAGTTAATCGGGAAGTAATCATCCATAGCGAGAATGGCTTGCTAGGAATGGGACGCACGCCGCCCATTGGGGAGGAAAACCCTGACCTAATTAATGCCGGCAAAAAGCCGGTAACACTCGTCGATGGAGCAAGCATATTCCATCATACAGACTC
>CEUN01063725.1_pt1 | contig 27014 bp, 19 predicted proteins | sample 361501 | NCBI WGS metagenome assembly CEUN01 (sample SAMEA2622801, study PRJEB7988) | marine metagenome | biome: marine biome (ENVO:00000447); feature: marine epipelagic mixed layer (ENVO:xxxxxxxxx); material: "saline water (ENVO:00002010), including plankton (ENVO:xxxxxxxx)" | depth 120 m | reverse complement strand
TCAAACGGAAAAGTAAATGGTTATAAATTAGATTTAACAGATCAGGCATCTGTTTCAAAATTTATAAACCTTGCCAAACAAGATTTCGGCAGCTTTGACATCGTTGTCAACAATGGCGGTGGCCCTCCACCAGGGGCGATGGATGATATTGAGCCTGAAACTTTTTCCAAGCATTTTCGTCCAATGGTCCTGAGCCAAATAGAAATTACAAGCGCTTTCATCCCCGGCATGCGAAAAAAAAAGTGGGGACGTATATTAATAATTTCCAGCTCCGGCACTACTCAACCTATACCGGGTTTAGGTGTTTCAAATACGTTAAGGTCGTCGCTTTTAGGTTGGGCTAAAACACTATCAACTGAAATTGCTATAGACGGCGTAACGGTGAATACCATCCAACCGGGCAGAATTCACACCGAAAGGGTTAATCAAATTGATGCCGCAGCGGCAAAAAGAACAGGAAAATCACTTGAACAAATTGTCAAAGCCTCAAAAGACACAATACCGACAGGAAGATACGGAAGTATTAAAGAGTTTTCGGATGTAGCAACATTTTTACTAAGTAATTGCGCGAGTTACCTCACCGGAAGCCTCATAAGAGTCGATGGAGGGTATATTAAAAGTATTTAAAAAATTTTTTAAATACTTTACTCACCTTTTATCATCCTATGCATTTCTGCTTGCGAATAAATGCCTGCGGCAAAGTTATATGTTCCATCAAATTTCATTTCTTTAGCAGCTTTCATAACAAGTGTATATGCTGCTTTAGCTAAATTACCTCCCACCGTTACCCTGCGCACTCCAATTCTTTTCAACTCTGATATCGGAGGTGTTCCTGGCCCGGCTAAAATATTTATCGCGCCATCTACCGAAGAAACTAGTCTTTGGATTAGGGCTCCGTCTCTGACGCCAATAACAAATGCACAGTTTGCACCGGCCTCTAGATAGGCATTTGCACGCCTAACCGTTTCATCAAACATGTCTTCATCTCCACCCAACGTATAGCCATCGGTCCGAGCATTAATTACTGCGGGGATACCATACTGATCAGCCGATATCCTTGCAGAGCGTATACGTTCCACCGCTATCTCAAAATTATACAGTCTACGACGGCCAATTTTTATGCTGTCTTCAATATTTACCCCTACCACTCCGGCATCGAGTGCCACTTTTACAGTTTTCGCAACATCTTCAGGCAAAGGACCATAACCAGCTTCCATATCAGCACTTACCGGTATATTGACATTCCTTGCTATTCGTCCAACGACTTCAGCCATCCCTTCACGACCAATATTTTCCCCATCACAAAATCCCATAGAAAATGCACAACCACCACTTGTGGTCGCAATCGCTTCATAGCCAACATCAACCAAAACACATGCACTCGCGACATCCCATGCATTAGGCAAAATAAAGGTTCCCTCCTTATGTAAATTTAAAAACTTTTCTGCCTTCTCTGTTTGATTCATATTAAAACTCTTTAATTTTTCTAAAATATTTAAAAAAAATTAGTCAGTGAATTTCAAAATATTACCGAAATTCGGGGTTTCACCGCCTTCAACCATCTCCAAGACGCCATCAATGACTGGGGCCGGATTATTTAAACCGCCAAAGTATAATAGTTCCTCAGCTTTGCTAATCAATTCTTCATCAGCTAGCATAGCTTCCGGGTCACCTTTGCATTCCGGTTTGGAAGACATTAGCTCTCTGCCATCTTCAAGAACAACTAATACCTCAGCACCCCAAGATTTCGGATAGGAGGATGCATACGGTTCGCTAGCAATCAAAGTTACCTTTTCGGCTAATTCGGAGGCGTCACTGCGGGCATTCTCTCCAAAACCTGAAAAATTGATATTCCCTCTTTGTAGGGCAGCCGAAACACAATGCTGAATGGAGAATTTACCTTCGTATTCACTAGTAGAAATTGGTCGATCGCACACATCAATGGCTGCTTGGTATGTTTTTACTTTAACCTCTGCAATCGGCATACCATTCAAATCTTTATGAACCGATAACGCAGCATCAATCGCCGGGTGCGTGTGACGACAAGAAGGCCAAGGTTTTATGGAGGTTAGGTGCACCTGCCATGGTCCTTTCGGATCACATAAAACATTATCAGGTTGGGGGTCAGGGCAAGCACCAGAATAAAATCCAGTTGAACCCTCAAGAATTTTAGGGGGACCGGTAAAGTCCAAAGCCGCCAACTCGGCAGCAACCAGACCCGCTTCTGCGGCCCGGCCGGCGTGCAAATGTTTACTCATGGCTCCAGTTTTTAGAAACTCCCAGAAGCCAGATGATTGAGTGCCAGCATTCCCTAACGCGTGCACACTTTGTTCATCTGTTAGGTCCAATAGAGTCGCTGCGGTTAAAGCACTGCCGTAGGGACCGCAGGTTGCTGTATTATGCCAAACTTTATAGTGCGACGGACCAACCGACATTCCAACTCGGCAAGCCGCTTCAAATCCATAAAGAACGGATCTAAGAAATTCGATCCCTGAAATTTTTCTGTCCATAGCCAATGACAAAGCGACTGGCACCGTTACGCAACCGGTATGAACAACCGATGCTCTATGAACATCGTCTACCTCGAGAATATGAATCAAACCACCCATTAAAAATGCGCGGCGAGCAGCATCTTCGTGCCGTTTCAAGCCCCATTCAAGCAACTTCTTACCAGGAATAGAGTTCCGGCCTGCAACGAGATTAGCAACGGCATCCAATGTAAATAATGCTGTTTTATGGAGATCTTTTTTTGTAACCGTCTTGTTTCGGATAAGACTGATAAGACTTTCCGTTAATGTCATCCCTAGACCGTTATATTGGCTTATAATTTGGAAATCGGTCTTTTACGTCCAAACCGAAAAGTTCAATCGCGTTTCCACCCAGAATTTTATGTTTTTGCCTCTCATCGAGAAAAGGCAAATCGTAAATGACGCTAGGTACATCCATATCCCAATGAGGGTAATCAGATGCCCACAGCAACTGTGTTTCGGCATTTATTAAATCAAATGTCATTTCCAAAACATCATCGCGATCTGGCTTTTCCATGGGTTGGCTCGAATAATACATTTCTCGCATGTAATCGCTAGGTAAACCTTTCAGGGATGGTGCCTCCGACCAACGCATTTTATAGTCATTATCCAAGCGTTGCATCACCCAAGGCACCCAAGCTAACCCCGACTCGATCCATATTGTTTTTAATTTGGGAAAACGTTCAGGGAGGCCGTTTATAACCCAATTACATAAGTGGACGGCGTTATAAACAGTAAAGCCAAGAGCATGTGTTACCAAGAAACGGTTGCTGTTTCCAACTAGCCTATCATTCCAATTATAATTGCTATGAAAACCGAGAGGCTTACCAAGTTCTTCAATCAGTGAGTAAGTTTTCATATATTGATTTTCATGAACACCGTTATAGCGAACAGAACATATCATGAACCCGATGACATCCGGGTGGCTCCCAAATTCTTGAACTGTCTGAAAAGCTGCCTCAGCATCGTTGAAGGGAACATACAACATCGTTTTTATACGTTCATTTTTAGAAGTTATGTTCTCTAATAACCAACGATTATAAGCTCTGGCCAGCGCACCTTCGACCTCTGGTTGAGGATGCAACCCCAAGCTCAGCATCGGGGTGGGGAACAAACAAACATAATCAACACCCATCGCATCCATCCAGCGCAGAGAAAGATGAACATCGCGATGGGTTCCATCACCAGGCGTAGTCTCGGTTTTACGCAGTGGATAACGAGTGACCCTCCCCGCCACATCCTGATAACCAACCAATCCAGGGTTAAATGGGGTCTGGCCGCCTGTACCACCACCTGTATAAAGTTGACCCATTTGTTTTAAAACTGGATCATCAATATATTTTACGATCTCCTGAAGTGACTCATTCTCATAATGATGACAATCAACATCCACTATTGGAAAGGAAGAGTAGTTCCTTGCATCACGTTGACGAGCTGCATTTGATAAAAGAGTAGTAGTATCGAGTGACTGAACTGACTGCTTGTGAAGATTACTTGTAGGAATATCCATTAAAAACCTCTAAGCGCCTGACCAACTTTGCCACATTCCAAGTTCGAAGACTTCTACATTCACGCCCCTCAACATGGCTGTGCACATGATCATCGCGGCTGTAGCGGGCACAGTATTATTTGGTGTAAACGGTTCCCATCGCTCTCCGAGCTGAAATTTCACCGCATAAAGCCTCGTCAACGCAGTTAGACCCTCTTGAATAATTTCCTCTGGTATAGGTTCGCCAGCCGGAACTTCGCTTATTGCTTTGGCAAACTCTCTCAACGCCTCTTCTTCCTGAGGAATATGGGCAATCACCTCGCCACCTTCAGGGAGGTCGGCGGCCCTGGGATCTGGTTCAAGCGAGGACGTAGACATCTTCACCCCGCACTTCTACATCAAATTTTCGAAGACTCCACTTACGGTCTGCCACCGCCTGACCGTCTGCAATATCGAATTCCCAACCATGCCAAGGGCAAACGATATGCATTTCATCATGGTTAAATTTCATTCCCTGATAGGTTTTATCTTCGGCGATTATTTCCTCGACCTTCGCCATCAATAAACCTTCGCATGCGGGCCCACCTTGATGTGGACAAAGATTGGCGTAGGCGTACCAATTACCGTGAACCAAATAAACTCCAATTTCACTATTTTTTCCATTTGGTACAATTTTCTTGTCACCCTCTTTAAAGTCGGAGGCTTTGCCAACCAGTATTTCCTTAGCCATTACGCTCCCTTTCTAAATTCAATATCTTAAATACTTTCAGTAAATACAATGTTGCCGATGCACGGTTCGCAGGCCGATACGACTACGGGCCGACCTTCCCCCCGAGTACAAATGACTTTTAAGCCGCCTTATAGTTTGGGTACCGCTCAGAGACGTCTATATTAAATAATTTGACGGCATTACCACCCAAGATATTCCTTTTTGCTTTTTCATCCAAGAACGGTAAATCATAGATTGCACATGGCATATCCGCATCCCAATGTGGGTAATCCGATGCATAAAGAAGTTGAGTTTCCGCCTTTATAAATTTGAAAGTCATCTCTAAGTAATCAAGATCATTTGGCTTTTCCATGGGCTGGTTAGTGTAGAACATATCAGCCATATATTCACTTGGTAGTTTCTTAAGCCCCGGAATTTCGGATGACCGCATTTTATAATCATTGTCTAGCCGCTGCCCGAGCCAAGGAACCCAAGACAACCCTGACTCGACCCAGCAAACATCTAGAGTTGGAAATCTTTCATTAAGCGCATTACAAATCCAATTCGTCATATGAATAACGTTATACAGTGTAAAACCAAGAGCATGAGCAGCAATGAAGCGGTTTGTAACCGACATCAGAGGATCATTCCAATTAAGCCCCGAATGAAAAATTAAAGGCATACCGGTCTCCTCTATGAAACGATAAGTTTTCATATAGGCATTATCGTGAACAGGCTTGTACCTCGGGCTAGTGATAAGGAAGCCGACAATGCCTTTTTTGTCTGCAAATTCCAAAGCCATTTCATAGGCTGCCTCGGGACTATTAAAAGGTAGAAAAACATAACCCTTTATACGCGAGTCGCTAGGAAGAAGTTCCTCAGTCAACCAACGCATATATGCCTTGGCATACTGGACTTCAACCTCCACCTGCGGCGCAAGTCCTATTCCCAACATACCAGTGGGGAAAAGACCAATGTAATCGATACCCATTGCATCCATCCACCGGCGGGACAAATGGATATCTCGGTGCACACCGTCCGCGGGCGTCTCTTCAATTTTTCTTAAAGGATATCGGGTTACTCGCCCACCTACTGGTTGATAACCCCCTCTGCCTTGAGCGATAATTGCAGGGTTAGCACGTGCTAAATGATTCAGTACGTCATCATCAATGTATTTTATAATTTCCTGAATGGATTCACCCTCGTAATGATGAGCATCAACATCGAAAATAGGAAAGTCATTTAGTTTTCTTGCGTCACGCTGCCTCGCAGCATTTGTTAATAACTTTGTGGTATCAAAACTATCAACACTCATTGCATGATATTTATCGCTCGTTGCTAGATCCATTGACTTGCTCCTTAGTAAACCCACCCCTAAAAAATCCGAAAATTTTAATTTTATTAGCATTTATACAGTATTTTTACAAAAAGAACTACATTACAGATCACCTTTATTCACTCTGCGTACAGAGGCGCCTTTAAGACAGTGCCGGGAACAATTATACCGCCCGCAGGACGATCTCCAGTTTTTAAACCGCCATACCGTTCCTCGTAAGCCGGAGGCAAAGGTCTACCAGATGGCGTTGCCAACCAAAGTCTCAACAAATGCCTTTTTCTCTCAGGTTCAGGCCAATCTTCATAAGCTGTACGTGAATGGACAGTTACATGATTATGTAAAATTTGAACATCCCCGGGTTTGAACTCCATAGAGTAAGCCATCTCGTTGGCTAGCTTATTAAATAGATCCAACCCGTCTTTGAGATTCTGTGACTGCTGGGGTAATTCTTCAAAACGAGCCGCGGACCGAATATAAGCACCCTGCCAGCTCACAGTAAGATAGTCCTTAAAAAAATTAAAAACCGGTAGTTGAAACCATGGATTCTTGCCCTCTGGAATTTCATTTCGTCTATCTCGATAGATCGCCTCACTGAGTGCCAAAGCCAGTTTTGGGGCTCTTTCTACCATCTCATTATATATGCTTAGAGAACTGACAACAGTACTGAGACCACCGGTTTTTGATGGATGTAGGCACATGAGCACAACCACATCACATGAATCACAGTGGTATGGAAGGCCATCATGGGTCTGATAGCCGCGATTATCAGGATTAGACAAGGATGTTCCTCCAAGATCCTGAACGTGACCAAGCAAATGACCCTTTGCATTTTGAGAAACCGGTCGTCCAATATAGGAACCAATACACCAAAATGCGATAGCCGACTGAAGCCTGCTATATCTCTCCACAGGCACGCCTCTGATCAAGGCAAGTCCTTTACCCTTAATAACATCATTAGCAATATTTTTTAACTTAGGCGCCAAGGTCGGCAGAAAAATTTTCTCTGGAGAAATTTCCAAAACGTCCGTAATTTTGTTATCAAGTTCATTTACCAAAAAGTCTAGTTCAGCAATATCGGTCGCAGACAAATTATAAACCCACCCTTGGTCCTTTCTGAGTTCATCTGCCGTCCACGCTGCAGGATCGACAACATGCTTCATTGAAATTGCAGGTTTTCTTGCCATAAACTTTCCATTTTTTATCTTTTCTAAATCTATTTTACTCTTAAAAGCAACTTTTGGAAAACTTATTCACTAAGAGATTCGCTTCACCGTCGACAAATCACAATATCGTCTTTAAGATTTTAGTTTAAATTATTAAATATCCAATAAACCACATAAAACTGACAAGAAATTTTCATATTTATCGATGCAATTTAAGACAAATCACGAGATAATAAGAAAAGCCAGACGTAATGCACGCGGTGCTGTATGGGACTACCTCGCGGGTGGAAGCGAAAGTGAAACCGCTATGCGACGTAACAGATTTGGACTAGATTCCATCGCTTTTAAACCCCGGGTTTTGAGGAACGTATCAGTCCTAGACTATACTACGACATTATTGGGCCATAAATCGAGAATGCCTGTATTTCTTGCTCCCATGGCATCTCTTCAACTTGTTACCCCATCGGCGGCTCAAGCAGCGGATGATGCCGCTGAAGAATTCGGGATTATTAATATGTTAAGCGGTCATTCAAGACCAAGCTTGGAAGAAATCGCTTTGAACAGTTTGCACCCGAAAGTTTACCAAATTTATGTTAGAGGTGGGCGCAATTGGCTGGAAGACTTACTTGGCCGGGTTAAAGAAAATAATTATGCCGCTTTAGCTGTCACGGTTGATGCTGCCGTATATTCAAACCGTGAACGCCAAATGATTGCAGGGTGGACACCGCCGACCCGATCAAATGCCGTGGGAAGAGAATTTTTGGCAGGTCTTAATTGGGACACCTGGGATGAAATTCGTCAAATTTGGGGCGGGCCAATGATCCTTAAAGGCGTCAGCCGGCCAGAGGATGCAGAGATTGGTGTCCAACATGGGGCCTCCGTAATTTATGTCTCAAATCATGGTGGTCGACAATTGGACCATGACCGCGCAACAATCCAAGTTTTGCCAAATATTGTATCTGCCGTTAACGGCAGAGCCGAAATATTTATTGACGGGGGCTTTATGAGAGGTACCGACATAATCAAAGCTATAGCCCTTGGAGCTCAAGCTATCGGTATAGGAAAATTGCAGGCCTTTGCATTGTGTGCCGGAGGGCTTAATGGTTTACTTGACTGCCTCACTATTCTTGAAGAAGAGATTAAAATTGCCATGGGTCTACTTGGTGTCTCTTCTCTTGATCAGCTAGATGCTTCATATTTATCTAATGCAAGGCCGGTTAACCCTGCACATGAAATGAGCGCATTTCCGCATATTCCCGGTGGCCGTCTCACTTAAATAAAATTCTAAAAAATTAATCCCATATTACGGAGAACACTATGAGTGATGCCATTTTTGAAACAACACACGACATGATCATGATGGCTAGACGTAATATGGATCAAGATAACTGGGACTATATTTGTGGGGCTGCAGAGAGTGAAACCTCACTGCGGCGAAATCGAATGTCCCTTGACTGCCTAGCCTTCCGACCCAGAATTTGCCGTGACGTAAGTAATATCGACACCGAAACTGACTTTTTTGGTCATAAAATGCGTATTCCAGTCATACTTGCACCCATGGGTGGAATCGAACGATGGTCAGTTAACGGCGGACTTGATGTAGACGACGCTGCCGAAGAGTTTGGCAGTGTTAATTTTTTATCAACGGTTTGTCAGCCTAGTTTAGAGGAGGTGGCCGCAAATAGTCCTCATCCTAAGTCATTTCAAATTTACGTGCGCGGAGATGACAATTGGATAAGGGAACTCGTTCGCAGAGTTGTTAGAGCCAACTATTCCACTGTGACCCTGACAGTAGACTCGGCTTTTTATGGCAACAGAGAACGTTTAAATCCAACCCAATTGGCGCTTCGTCGGGTTCCGGCGCGAGAATGGCAAAAGAAAATTACTTGGGACACTGTTAAATTAATCCAAGACGAAATTGGTGAAAAACCGCTAATTTTAAAAGGTATTATGACTGCGGAAGACGCAGCGCTCGCCGTCGAACATGGAGTGCAAGGTATTTATATTTCGAATCATGGCGGTCGACAACTTGACCATGTTTTAGGAAATATTCAAATGTTGCCAGAGATTGCCGCTGCAGCGGAAGGTAAAGCAGAGATATTTATTGATGGGGGTTTTACACGGGGAACAGATGTTATCAAGGCTTTAGCCCTTGGAGCGCAAGCAGTGGGTATTGGTAGATTGCAGGCATATGCCCTAGGAGCAGGGGGTGCCGAAGGCTTAATTCGTTGCCTAGAATTGCTTGAAAGAGAAATTAATACGACTTTGGGTCTACTCGGTGTTACATCTCTTGATCAACTTGGCCCTGAATGTGTTACAGAGGCAATGCCGGTTACAATGCCTCATGAACACTCTGCTTTTCCGCACCTGCCCGGTGGACGAGTAGAGTAGCCGCACTTTAGGCGACGGCGTTTTTAGCTCCGTCGATAGCTGCCCAGACTCTTGCCGGAGTGGCCGGCATATCGAGGTGTCGAATGCCATATTCTGATAAAGCGTCGACAACTGCATTCATTACGCAGGGAACAGCACCAACAGTTCCTGCTTCACCTGCCCCCTTGCAACCCAGAGGATTTGTCGCAGTTGGGCATGGATTGCTAACAACATCAACATAACTCATATTGTCAGCACGAGGCATTGTATAATCCATAAAAGAGCCTGTAACGAGTTGCCCACTGTCGGTATCAAATTGGATTTCTTCCAGCAACGCCTGGCCTACCCCATGAGCTACACCACCCATAATCTGACCTTTCAGGGTTAACGGATTGAGCACCGTTCCTACGTCATCCACAACCTTGTAGGATAAAATTTCTATAACTCCAGTCTCTGGATCTACCTCTACTTCACATGCGTGACAGCCATTAGGAAAGTTTTCCTTTGGGGCCTCGTACGTAAAAATAGCCCCCAAGCCCGGTTCAATATCCGGAGGCATTTTACCCGGCTTATAGGAGGCTTTTGCTATTTCAACTAAACTGATGGATTTATCCGTCCCGACTACTCTGAACTTACCATTATCAAACTCAATATCAGCTTCGGCGGCTTCCATTAAATGTGCTGCTATTTTGTTAGCTTTTCCAATAATTTTATCACTACATCCAAGTACCGCGGATCCACCAAGGGTCGCTGACCGTGAACCTCCGGTACCCCCGCCAAACGCCAGTAATGCCGTATCTCCCTCATTAAAGCCAATATCATCAGGTTCAACGCCTAACTTTTCACACATGATTTGCTTAAAAATTGTTTCGTGACCCTGACCTTGCTGACTGGTACCCGCATAAAGCGTTAGTGTTCCGCCGGGATTAAACTTGATTTCTACCTGCTCAAGACTGGCAGCTGCTGCTCGCTCAATACTATTAGATACCCCTATACCCCTTAGTTTTCCTCTTGATCTTGATTCTTCTTTTCGCGTGGGAAAACCGTCATAATCAATTAACTCTAGTGCTTTTTCCAAATTGTCACCAAAATTTCCACTATCATAGGTGAAAACAAGGGCCGTTTTATAGGGAAGGGATTCCGGCGGAATTTGATTAATTCGTCTCAGCTCTGCCGGATCAACCCCTGCCTCATCAGCAGCTAGGTCAATTAGACGTTCTATTACATATGATGCCTCTGGTCGCCCATTACCTCGAAACGGACATATTGGATTGGTATTTGTAAATACTGCGGAAACGTCGACATACATCGCTGGAATATCATAAGTCCCTGCCATGGTTCCAAGGTTTGCCACAGGAGGCAATGTACCTTTGCTAGCAAGATAAGCTCCAACATTTGCGTAGCTAGTTGCGCGCACTCCGAGAAACTTATTATTCTCATCAAGGGCAATTTCAGCATTCCAATATACGTCCCGCCCCTGGTGATCACTCATAAAACCTTCGGAGCGCTCACAAACCCATTTCACTGGTCTTGAAATCCTTAAGGCTGCCCAGGAAACTAAAACATGTTCCCTGTAGGTTCCGCCTCGTAATCCAAAGCTACCACCCATATCGCCAGCAACTACGCGAATTTTCGTTTCAGGGATGTGAAAAATTCTATTGGCGAGCTCCTCGCGCAACTGCCACGGGTAATGAACACCCGTATACAAAGTGAGCATTCCAGAGCCTTGGTTAAAATCACCGATCGCACCCCTAGGTTCCATTGTAACATGAGCGCTTCGATTGACTGGCAATTCTCCCCCAGCGATAGTTGTCGCCCTTTCAAACGCTAAATCGGTTGCATTTTTGTCACCCACCGTGTGGACAAAGCAAATATTACTATCGTGTTCCTCCCAAACCCTTGGCGCTCCTGGCTGCACAGCATCGAAAGGCAAGGATACGGCCGCCAAGGGTTCGTAATCTATTTCTATTAATTCGGCCGCATCTTTGGCCTGTTCGATGGTTTCTGCAATTACCATAGCTACATAATCACCAACCATTTTTACCTGGTTTATTACGAGCGGCGGGTTCTCTGGTTCAAACATCCTCGAGCCGTCACGCTGTTTTTGTACTGGGGTGCACAAAAGTGGGCCGTGTCCATCCGCTACATAGTCCTGTCCGGTCAAAATTTCGATGACACCTGGCGAAGATTTTGCTGAACTAATGTTCATGGAAAGAATTTTAGCGTTCGCGTAAGGGGATCGCAGAATATAAGCACGAGTTTCGTTGGGCATCTGATTGTCATCCATATATTTGCCACCGCCCGTGAGAAGACGCGGGTCTTCAAATCGAGGTACAGGCTGCCCAATGCCAAATTTTTCTACCATTTTTTTTACTCCAGGTACTAAATATTGAAATTATTAAAACCAATACAATGCCAACGTTATGTGAGTGCTGCTTTTCCTTTTCCTCTGCGACAAATTGTGTCAACTAAAGCCGGTTTACCTTTTTTGACCTGCTCGATTGCTCGGCTCAAGGCTGCTTGAACATCATCTCCGTTTTCAATTGGACCTTCAGCCCACCAGCCTTGAGCCCGAGCGATACCAGAAAAATCCGGATCTGGATCGAGTAAATCCATACCTATATAAGCCCGACTTGGATCAGTACCCCGATTATTGGCAATCACAATTTGATGATTCCAATCATTATAGTAAGCACGGTTATTATACATAACTATAAGCATAGGGATTTCGTATTTTGCGGCCATCCAAAGTGCTCCCGCATCAAACATTAAGTCACCATCCGGCTGCAAATCTATACATAGTCTACCGGTGCCTTTATTGGCCAAAGCAACGCCTAAAGAGGTTCCAATTTGAGTACCTGTCCCTAATTCACGCCCACCATGACAATATGGCCTATCAAAATCCCACAGCCTTCGTGCCGCATCATGCATGGTACCTGCCGTCAGGACCCAATCTTCATCTTTTATTACCTCCCAAACCTCTAATGCCAATCGTCCAACTGTCATTGGTTTAGAATCCCAATCTTCTTCGGCGTCTTTCCGCCATTGAGCTCTTAATGCGTGGTGCTTTTCATGAATGATTTCTGTGCGTTTTGCTATTTTTTCCGCTAGTCCGGTGGTATCAGCAATTTTGGCTTTCATGAGATCGGTAAGCATTGGTGTGGCTGTCACCACATCAGCCGTCATACGAACGTCAGGAAAAAGAGTTCGTGAATAATCCATAGACCACTTACTAATCTCTGTATCCGTCCAGCCTATATCTATCCACTTAGCATCTTCATTAACCGATGGTTTTACGGTTCTTGTAGATATATCTCGGACATGGGTTTGTTTCTCAAAATCCGCTACATCTAATAACAAAACGCAATCAACATTTTCATAGCAGGCCTGCTGATCCATAGATAAATTTAACGGATGATTGCTGGGAAAATTAAGTCGGGAGTTCACATCCCAAACGCTAGCGCCCAATGTTTCTGCTATATCAATGACATGATTCCAACCATGAGGGGGCCGAGCGGCGAAATCCGCCACTATAGCTGGACGCTCGGACTTAGCCAACATATCTGCGGCTTGGCTCAGAGCCAGCGGATCTGGAGCCGCCTGAGCTGGAACCCGTGCAGCTGAAGGAGGTGGCATGTGTATCTCATGATCCAACTCGGCCTCCTGAAGACCGGCATCGTAACACATATAAATAGGTCCTTGACGCGCGGTCATCATAACCGAATAGGCACGCGCAAACGCATCGGGTACATAATCAATAGTGTTAGGTTGAGCGTCCCATTTGACAAAGTCGCGTAAAATTTGCCCTTGAACATTTGCGGAGTGTATCCAGTCAATAAATGGACGCCGTTTAGGCTCTGCCACAGGACCGGTCGCACCCATAATAAAAACAGGCGCCCGATCAAGATAAGCATAGTAAACCCCCATAGGAGCATGCAACAAACCAACAAGATTATGAACGATGGCTATCATCGGTTCTCCCGTAGCACGCGCATAACCGTGGGCCATCTGAACCGCAATTTTCTCATGAGTGCACAGCATCATGGGAGGGTCGTTTTCACCATAGTTTACTAAGCTATCGTGCAAACCGCGGTAACTTGCCCCTGGATTCAATGCAATGTGTTTGAAGCCAAAATCTTTGATTAGATCTACAATAACATCTGATTGATATTTGGTATTTGATTTCTTTATGCCTTCATCGCCCATGCTCAAACCTCTACTGTACTGCCCAATATTTCAAACTAAAGCATCAATACCTAGTAAATGACGCAATTCAATTTTCCCGCTCTCCTCTTAAATAGAAATTGAATCAAATAACGAGCTAAATTTTATGCTGCCTCGCCGCGTCTCCAAGTAATTATATCAACCAAAGCCGGTTTACCTTTTTTTACCTCCTTCATCGCCCGCTTGACAGCCGATTGGATATCCTTGGGATCGGTAATGGGACCCTCAGCGTACCAATCCAAGCCCTTAGCGATGTGGGCAAAATCCGGTGCAGGACCTTCGAGATCCATCCCTATATATGCCCTATCAGGGTCAGTGCCCCGCTTATTAGCAACTGATATTTGGTGAGCCCAATCATTATAGTAGGCTCGATTGTTATACATAATCACTAGGATCGGAATTTCATATTTCGCTGCAATCCAAAGACCACCAAGATCAAACATCAAATCTCCATCCGGCTGGAGGTCAACAACCAACCTTTCAGTATCTTTATAGGCATAGGCGACGCCAAGTGATAAACCGAACTGCGTGCCGGTTCCAAGATCCCTACCCGGGTGTTGATAGGGTTTATCGAAATTCCAGACTTTGCGAACCCAGTCCTTAAGTGTACCAGCTGTCAGGACCCAATCTTCTTCTTTGATGGCTTCCCACACTTCCGTCGCCATCCGAGCCTCGTGCATGGGCGTCTGATCCCAGGTGTCCTTGACCTGCTCCTGCCATTTAGCCCATTGACCCGCATGTTTTTCGCCAATCAACTGTTTCCGTTCTTCAATTCTCTTTTCAAGTATTGGGTCAGATTTGACACGGGAACGGCAAGCTGCCGCTAGGGCCGGTATTGCATTGGCAGTATCGGACAATATCCTCAAGTCCCAATTATGATGTTTATTATAATCAGTCGCCCACTTGCTGATCTCTATATCGGCAAAACCTATATCTATCCACTTGCAATCAGGAGTGGTAATAGCCTCTACTTCTCGGGTTTCCCAGTTTGGTTTATGCGAACCTCTTGTCCAATCCACAACGTCTAGGGCCACCACCAAGTCAGCACCTTCAAAGGCATCAGCATGCATCGAAACACTGAGAGGATGCTGATTTGGAAATCCTAAGCGCTTGTTAATATCATAAACAGCTGCGCCTGTTATTTCGGCGAGCTCAACCGTATCTCCAAAGCCAATCGGTGCCCGCGCCGCATACTCAGTAAGAAGCACCGGGTATTCAGCGTCGACCAACACATCGGCAGCTTCACCAATAAGCTTTGGATCTGCTGCAAGGCGTGGTGGAACCTTAACGGCATCTGCCGACGGTATTTGAACTTTTTCTATTAATTCAGCTTCCTGCAAGCCTGCATCGTAAACCATGTAGACTGGCCCCTGTGGCTCAGTCATCATAATTGAGTAAGCACGCGCAAATGAATCAGCGACCCCATGCACACTGGCAGGTTGATAATCCCATTTGGTATAATCACGGATTGCCGAGCCTTGAGCAAATGCAGTGTGAATCCAATCTATGAATGGACGACGTAATTTTTCATCCATGGGTCCCGTTGCACCCATGAGAAAAACAGGGCACCGATCAATATAGGCATAATAAACAGCGAGTGGTGCATGCAGCAAACCCACCACATTATGAACAATTGCTGGCATCGGTTTCCCGGTTGCCTTCGCGTAACCGTGCGCTATCTGCACCGCCAGTTTTTCATGGTTACACAAAATCATTGGCGGATCGTCTTCGCCATAGTTAACAAGACTATCGTGCAGACCACGATAGCTCGCACCGGGATTTAATGGAATTGCCGGGAAATCATAAAGCTTAATCATGTCTACAATGACGTCCGACTGGTAGCGAGTATTTGCTTTGCGAATTGGCGGGCCTTCATTCATCACAATTTAACCTTTTGCTTTACTGATTTAAGCCTTTAATTAATAATAAATTCAATACTGATTTAACCAAAAATATTATGTTCTCACGTCACCACCTCTGGGAATAAGGTCGTAAGTCCTGCTGTCAATTTCTAAAACAGAATCCATGAGCCGAATTGAAATATCCACGCTTCCCTCGTTTCGCTGCCAGGGATACAATACCATTGTTCGATAGCCACCTTTGGTAAAAGGTTCTTGGAATGCAATTTCTTCCGCTTCAGAACGGGTTTTGGCCCGAATGACCAACATACCATGACCGATATCGGCGTTTTCGCCTTCTTCTTCATTAACCAGCCGACCCGCGCCAAACAACAACCCTCGACGTTCCAGGTCACGCAGATAAATTTTATGATCATGCATGAGGCTATCTCTTGGCGGCATACCCTCTGGCAGACTTTTCACATTCTTCATTATACAAAGATAAACCTGCTCCCTGGCCAAAGCTCGTTCTCCAAGATTCTTCCCTTTATTCCGCGATGACATTAAGCTTCACGCGCAGGCGGAGGAACTGCATAGCCTTTATCAACATGGACATTTAGAAGGTAAGGTTTGCCTGATTCAACAACCGATAATGCATGCTCTAAAGCAGGAACTAGGTCTTTAACAGTCTCAATGGGCCCAGCCGATTCAACGCCAAGGGACGCCGCATAGCGCTCAATTGAAACGGTAGGGTCGTCTATTCGTTGCCCAATCCAACGATTTTCCACGGGGCGATCACGCATCTTTGCTACCGTCTCCTGATGAATTTCGTCATTGAAATTAGAGCGATTATTGGAAATAACAAATAACACCGGAATACTATAGTGGGCTGCAGTCCAGAGGGATGAACTCCCTTGCATGGTATCCCCATCCCCTAACACTGCAACGACTGTTCTATCAGTGTCAGCTAGAGCCAAACCTGCTCCAATAGCTGTACCAGTTCCAGAGGCGAGTCCACCGCCGCCATCATTTCCAAGATAATCCAGTGGATGTGTGAAATGGTATCCATCGGCCGCCCAACCAATTGTAACATTAGTTAATGTCAAGTTGCGGCCCTTGCGGACCTCATTCATACACAGAGTAACAGCCTCAACAGAAATGCTATCATTTTGGTCCAGCATTTCGTAGGTTGTATCGGGGTTGGCCGTTCGGCCCTTATTTTTGCCGTCCCACCGGCTCCCATCGCTTAGACGATTTTCAATTGCCTCGATAAGCTGTTCAACAACTGGTTCAGGTTCAGCCAGCATTGTAATATCACCAATCGGCATTCCCATATGATCAGTTGTCCAGCCATTATGTATCATGGAATCCATAGATACATGGATAACCTTTGCATTTATCTCATCTCGTCCAAAGATCAGTTTAAAGGTGCCCGCTAAATCCACCCAATTAAGATCAAGAATTACGTCTGCATTCTTTATTTCTAATTCAGCTTCTTCTCTTGGTCGATTACTTGGTGGTGCTAAATGTAGGGGATGATCCGTAGGAAATGCAGCGCCTGTTTTCATATCAGTAGCAACACCTGCACCAACAAGCTCAGCGAGTTTGATTCGGTTGTTCCACCCCTTCTCTTCCCGCTTGAGACGTCCCATCATAATTACAGGGTTTTTCGCTTTTACCAAAAGATCAGCTGCCTCGTCGACACTCTGTTGTGGAGCGGGGGTTGGTGGTGGAGGAAGAAATCGCGAAACATCAGGTAGTTTCATTTCAGGATCAATTTCTGACTCTTGTAACCCCGCATCTAGGCAGACATAAGCAGGGGCTGTAGGCGCCGTACGGATAGTTTTATTCACTCTCACCATGGTTTCGGCAAGCGCTTGAGCAGATCGAGGTTCATCGTCGTATTTGACAAAATTTCGGATCAAGGCACCCTGATCTTTTGCCGTGTGAATCCAATCAATCCAAGGACGCCGCTTCATGACATCCACCGGTCCTGTCGCACCCATAACGACCATGGGAACTCGGTTGCACCAAGCGTTAAATATTCCCATCATACCGTGCAAAAGGCCAACGTTTGAATGTAAAATACAACCCATAGGTTCGTCTGTTGCTTTCGCATAACCTTGGGCTATGTGAACCGCATGATCCTCATGTAAACAAAGGATCATTTGTGGATCATCATTCCCCAAATAATTGACAATCGAGTCATGAAAACCCCGATAGCTTGCGCCCGGGTTCATTGATAAGTATTTGATACCCATACGACGAAGCATTTCCGCGGCAACATCACTAGCCCAGCCCATCTTGGGATTTCCAACGTTTATAGGCCGGTCAAATCTTGTTAAATCAGGCATTTTTTTCTCCTATCCCTAACCGTCACACGCCTTTATTGCCGCCACGCATCAGTGGTGGCTCAGCATAACCGGTATCAACGTGAACATTAATAAAATGCTGCTTACCATCTTCAACAGCTTTCAAACCCTTTTCCATTGCCTCTAACAACTCACCGGATGTTGTTATGGGGCCTTGCGCTTCAAAACCAAGAGACTCTGCAAGCTCGCTTAAATCTATATCTGGTTCACTAATTCTCATCCCAATCCAACGATTTTCTACCGGACGATCGCGATCCTTCGCTACCGTTTCCTGGTGCAGTTCATCATTAAAGTTAGAGCGGTTATTAGATATAATCACGAGCATCGGAATTTTATATTTTGCAGCCGTCCAAAGTGCGGTATTTCCCTGCATGAAGTCTCCATCACCAAGAACGGAAACGGCTAGCCAATCGGTGTCCATAACTGCTAGCGCAGCACCGACGGAGGTGCCCGGGCCAGATGCTAAACCACCGCCACCGTCATGACCCAAGTAAGACAAGGGATCAGTAAATTGATAGGCCGGCCCAACACCACCAGAACTTACTCTGTTCAAGCTAATTTTTCGTTTACCCTGCACTTCTGCTAGAGCAGTAACGATGTCTGCTGGTTGTAGTACACTATCAGGTTCACGATCAGCGATGTTATCATAACTGACTGGGTCTGGTCCTACCCTATTTCCATCCCAACTACCAGAAACACCGCGGCTTTCTATCTCTTCAATAAGCTGTACGACAAAAGCATCATGGTCAGCGGTTATTTTGAGATCTGCCATAGGTAATTCAAATAATTCACCACCAAAGCCATTGTGTACATACTCTTCCATTGAACAATGAACGATTTTTCCTTTCAGCTCACTATCTCGCGTAAGCAGACGCTGCGTACCGCCAAAGTCCAGCCAATTTAGACTAAGAACAACATCTGCAGCCGTGACCATACTTCTCATCGTTTGAGTAATCCGGCCAGCCGGTCGACCCACGTGCAATAGATGATCGCTAGGAAAAACAGCTGAATTACGTAAATTTGTAAATACTCCAGCGCCCACCGCTTCAGCTAACTTTACCCGATTATCCCAGGATTCCCTCGATCTTCCACTGCGACCAATCATTAAGATCGGATTAGATGCAGCTAGAAGCATATCTGCTACTCGTTTTACCGCCTCCTGTGACGCTTGAGGCGGAGCGGAAGGCTGAAAACGCGTTACATCCGGTATTTTAATATCTTCTTCAAGGGCAGCCTCCTGTAAACCTGCGTCCAGACAGACGTAGACAGGTCCCGGTGGCTCCGACCGGGCCATTTGGTTGGCTCGAAGCATCGTTTCTACAATTGCACCTGCCGAACGCGGTTCGTCATCCCACTTGGTATAATCACGTAATAAAGCTCCTTGATCCTTAGCAGTATGTATCCAATCAATCCATGGTCGCCTTAACGGCGCATCCACTGGACCCGTCGCTCCCATCATGATTATCGGTGCTCGATTACACCAAGCATTGAAAGTTGCCATCAACCCGTGCATCAACCCCACATTAGAATGCAGAGCACAGGCCATAGGTTCGCCTGTGGCTTTGGCATAGCCTTGTGCCACGTGAACAGCATGGTCTTCGTGAAGACATATCAGCATCTGCGGGGTATCATTTCCTAGATAGTTGACAATTGAATCATGGAGTCCGCGGTAACTCGCACCTGGGTTTAGGGAAATGTATTTAATCCCAAGTTGCCTCAACATTTCTGCTGCGACATCACTCGCCCAGCCCATTTGCGGATTTCCTAGGTTAACCGGACGGTCATGTGCCTTAATATTGCTCATATTTCATACTCCCGCTCTTCCAATTCTATATGTGTATAAGGAGACGTCTGGTGTGCTGGCATTAACGGCTCCACTTCTTCAACAAACGTCGCATCCAATTCAGAAAAATCATGTAAACCTAAAAGGGCCATCGAGGTTTTTATCTCCGCTTCTAAAAGTTTCAATGTATGAACCAGACCATCCTTACCCCCGGCTGCTAATCCAAGACCCTGCAGTTTCCCAATGCAAACTGCGTCCGCCCCAAGAGCCAACGACTTAATAACATCTGTTCCACGCATTATTGCCCCATCAACGATTATACTTACTTTTTTTTTCACTACCTCTGCAACTTCAGGCAAAACATCAATTGATCCTCGCCCGTGATCGAGCTGGCGTCCTCCATGATTCGAAACGTATATGCAATCTATACCATTCTCCACGGACAGCGCTGCATCTTCAGCAGTTCCAATACCTTTAAGAATGAGGGGTATATCATGCCGGTCCTTAAAGCGCTTTACGGTATCCCAATCCAAACAAGCGAGATGATCTATACCACCATCCTCTACCACGGCACGACGTGAACTCGGCTCCCATCTTTTTATGATATCGCGTTCCCGACGACTGTAATGCGCTGTATCAACCGTGAGACAGAAAAATTCAAAGCCAGCGTCTTGTGCCCTCTTAACCTGAAGATCAATCCAGTCGTCATCTCCTTTTACGTATAATTGATAAACCTTCGGCCCATTCGTCGCTGGACCTACATTTTCCATTTCCGGCTGCGTAACCGAACTCAAAAAATACATAGTTCCCACTTCGGCTGCCGCATTTGCAGATGCCAAAGCTCCATCAGGAGTTACCAACTGCAGCGATCCAATGGGGGCTAACATCACCGGGACGTTCAGCCTTTTTCCCATAAATGTCGTCGAAGGATCAACATGCATCACATTTCTTAGAATTCTTGGAGCCAAAGCCAAGGCATCAAACCCTTGCCGATTACGTTTTAGCGTTGTCTCACTTTCTGAGCCTCCCATTAAGTAATCCCAAACATTCCAATCTAAATTACGGCGTGCCCTTACCGCTATCTGCTGCAATGTTGAAAATTCATCCAACGTAATATTCCTTTATCATCGAAATTAAATTGGGTCTGATGCCATCACGTTAAGCAGCGCAGACCTTTTGTTGACCATCACTTCCTTAACAGCACGTTCCAGAGCCGGCAGCATGTCTTTAGGATCAATAACCTGTTCTCCATAACCCCCTGATACTTCCACTAATTTTTCATAATGTTGATCGACTGTAAAATACATCAATGGTGGCCTATTGGCTTTTGCGGCATACCCGTCAGGATGCAAACCAAGGGTCGAACCACGGACGGCTTGCCATTTTTGGTTGTTAAAAACAACGGTTAAAATAGGACATTCCTGTTCTGCTGCGACATAATGCGCTGACACAGGGACATTAAACATATAGGAGCCATCCCCATGGGTTCCAATTACAAGGTTATCGCGATTTGCAAGCTTGGCGCCCAGCGCAACACCCATTCCATGTCCTAAACCTGAAGAGGCACCCGCATTCAGAATCTTAGTCGGTTTAGAAGTATCAAGATATTGAACCTGAAGCTGAGACTCTTTGGCAAAGATCGTGTCTGCATCACTTATTTTTGCAATACAGTCAGATATCCATGCTGGGTGTATGGGTGTCTGATCTCTGACATCCTGTAATTTCTTTTTCCATTCCTCTTCTAACTCTTCGTGAATCCCGGTAATTTTTTTACAACGTGTCTTAATAGATTCCTGGTTGGATTTTGCATGCTCTGACATAGCATTATTAAGTGCAATCAGCCCTAGTGCACTGTCGCATGCCAACGCTATATCCGACCTAAACCCTCTGATAGGCAGATAACTATAATGGGGATCAGGGGCCAAATGTAAAACCTTACAATCTTCTGGGGGTGTGACTTGGGAGGGGAGCCAAGGTGTTGCAGAATCCATTACGAGAATAGCATCCGCAGATTTAACAAAGGGGTTTGGATTACCACCAGCAAACATAGGGTGACGTCGCGGCATTGCAACAAAACGATTACGATATTCAACTACTGGTATGGCGTAGTTTTCCGCTAGTTCAACCAGTGCAGGCATTACATTGGGATTACGACCTCCCCAATTAGTAATAATCACGGGATTTTCTGCTTTGGCTAAAATTGATGCAGCTTCATCTAGGGCTGAAGGATTGGGCAGACTTGGGGCTGCCGGCTGAATTCGACCAGGAGATTCAAAACTGAACTCATCCATTTCAATAGCCAACACTTCCCTTGGCAAAGAGAGATATGCGGGCCCTTTAGGGTCACTCATAATAACGCTGAGCGCTCTATCAACCACTGTTTCAACCTGTTCTCCATTCCTGAGTTCATAATCCCATTTTACCGCCTCGCGGGTCATTCCCGCTTGGTCATACATTTCCTGGGTCCAATGAATATCGAGTGTGCGGTGCCCCTTCAGTTTATCTTCATTTGTCGGTGTTCGACCTGCAGTAAATAACATCGGCGTTTGACCCCGAGAGGCATTTAACAAGCCATTCATCGCATTTGCGGTGCCAACGTTCACATGCATCATCGTCAGTTGCGGGCGACCTGTTGCGAGATAATAACCAATAGCCATATGTTGAGCAGTATTTTCGTGCGGACAAGTAACAGGGTGTGGGTGAGGCGTACCAGTGGCTTGCGCCTTCGCTAGAGCTTCAATCAACGGGGCAAAATCTGTACCGGCATTGGCAAACAAGTAGTCAACACCGCGATCGGCGAGAACTTCTAAATATGCATCTGCAACCGTTACATTTTTTAAGGTCTTAGTCGGCATTAAATCTCCCCCCGTTCGGTTCCTGATAAACCGCTATGCGCTCCAACTAACTTTTTGTTTATGACTAGGGTACATCAGTCTTAGCCAATGAGACATTAAGACTGTAATTTTCAATATTACCCAATGCATTACAAAAACAATCAGTAAAAGATTTATTAATCAAATAAAAACAATTAGAGATCATAATCTTCCCGAAAAACGAAGAAGTCAAATTTCAGTAATAAAATAAATCTGAGCCCTTTGCCAAATTGTTTGCTCAATATTAAAGTACAAAAAAAACAACCTAAATAAGATAATAGAATCCACTCAAATCTCCTTAGGAAAGCTAGATGGGCGACGAAATCAATAATAATTATCCTGCGGCACCAGATTTCATATCAGAAACCCCAGTAAACCTGCCCGCAAACCAACCACAAGCGGAATATGGTTCTGATCTAATAGCGGAGCTCATTGGCGCACTGGGTCATGAATATATATTTTTAACTCCTGGTTCTTCATTCCGTGGCGTACACGATTCTCTAGTTAATCATACTAAAAATCATAAACCACAGATCATTCTTGTAGCTCATGAGGAAATAGCAGTCGCAATGGCACAAGGGTACTGTAAGGCGACAGGAAAACCGGCTATGGCATTCCTGCATAACCTCGTTGGCGTTCAACACGCAACAATGGCAATTTACAATGCTATGGCCGATCGTATGCCGGTAGTTGTACTTGGTGGTTCCGGGCCGGCTGACCCAGCCCAAAGACGTAAAACAGACTGGATTCATTCAGCCAATACCCAATGTGATATCGTAAAGGACGTAACCAAATGGACAGATGAACCTATAACACTCCAAGGTTGTTTAGACTCCATTGCTCGTGCACAACGTATCGCCACCAGCTCTCCATGCTCTCCAACCTATGTATCCGTTGATGTTTTAGTCCAAGAATCAAATCTTCCAGAAGGGGTGTCCCTGCCAGATGTAAAAAAACCTCGCTATTTGCCAGCGCCACCCGTAGCCGCGCCAAGGGAATCAATCTCCTCCGCAGTTGAAGCACTTATTAATGCAGAATGGCCTCTTATTCTTGGTGGCCGCGTCGGATATGACAAGGCAACCACTCCTGTAATGACCGAACTTGTGGAAATACTCGGCGCCGCATACCAAGATGGACATGATATTATTTGTATGCCCTCAAACCACCCACAGAACCTCAATGCCAGCTTTGGGCGAACAAAAGCGGAGGGGGAATACAAGAAGATGTTAATGGCAAAGACAGATGTAGTATTGTGCGTCGACTGTCTTGATATATCCAATAATGTCGGTGTCTATGAGGGAGCCCGTGGTGCGGGCGAAGAGGTTGCGGCAGGAAAAATGACGGTCATTGATCTGTCCATGAATGATTTTACAATCCAGCATTGGACGCACCTTGGAGGACCTTTGCACCCTGTAGATATACAGGTTCAGGCTGACGGCCTTTACGGTCTTAAACAGATAAACGCTGAAATTAGAAGAAGAGCGAAAGAAAAACCACCTTGGTTAGCTAAAGCCAAAGACCGTCGAGCCGAGATAGCAAATATGCACGATAAACTTCGTTTAAGCCAACTTGAGGCGATGAAATTAAAGTGGGATCAGGTGCCGATTTATCTGCCGAGAATGACAGCAGAACTTTTTAATGTAGTGAAAGAAAAGGATTGGTTACTCGCAGCAAGAAACTACCGTGCATGGTATGATGGCATTTGGGAATTCGATAGCGCCGGTCAATTTATGTCCAACTCCATCGGTGGCGGTATTGGCTATGGACCCGGCGGTATTATTGGGTCGGCTCTTGCTGGGCGTGATCAGGGTAAATTCACAGTCGCAATAATCGGTGACGGCGACTTCACCATGGGTCCCGCTGCAATCTGGACAGCGGTTCATTACAAAATTCCAATCATGATTGTTCTCCATAATAATACCTCTTTCGGCAACGATGAAGAACATCAAATCACTCTGGCCTATCGTCGGGGGCGCCCAGCGGAAAATGCTTGGATAGGACAGCGCATGGTCGGCCCGGAGCCCGATTACTGCACAATAGCGCGGGGTTATGGTGCATGGGCAGAGGAACCAGTCCGAGACCCTGAAGAACTCGCTGCTGCTTTCAAAAAGGCTGCGGATGTCGTGGAAATGGGCGGCGTGGCATTAGTGGATGTGCACACTTCTCTAAATTAGGAAATTTAATGACATTATTTTTAAATAACGAAGTCGTATCAAAAGTTCTCACCATGCATGATACAATTGATGTCCTTGAAAAGGCCTATCGCGACCTGGCAGTTGGTGAAGCAGTCTGCCGCCCTAGGGTCGATATTCAAATTCCTACAAAGGATCCAAATAAAGCCTATCAATGGGGTTCTATGGAGGGGGGCTCAGTCGGTGGATATTTCGCAATCCGTATGAAGTCAGACATCATTTATGAAACAGAGTATGAAGGTGTCCGCAGTCAGGAAAAATATTGTGTGGAGCCAGGAACATTTTGTGGATTAATTTTTGTTACAGATGTGGAAACCGGTACGCCGCTCGCTTTTATTAATGATGGAATTTTACAACATATGCGGGTCGGTGCTGATGGAGGTATAGGTGTCAAGTATATGAGTCGCGAAGACTCAGAAGTAGTAGGCATGATTGGTTCTGGGGGAATGGCCCGTACCCACCTTGATGCTTTTATGTGTGTAAGAAAAATCAAAAAAGTACAGGTATTCAGCCCCACAAAGGCTAATCGTGAGGCTTATGCATCTGAAATGAGAGAAAAATACAACATCGAGGTTGTCGTGTGTAATAACCCAGAAGATATTTATAAAGGTGCAGATATTATTGCTGGCTGCACGGACTCGGCAGTGCCTGTCATCCGTGCGGAATGTCTTGAACCCGGACAACACGTTATTAATGTCGGCGGCGGTGGTGGAATGATCGGCGCAGATGCTCAGGAATTGATCGATGTCTATTTTCGTTTTGGTAATGCTCCAGCACCCGAAGGCCTACCCCAATTAAATTTGGCGGACGAGTACTTAACCTATTCAGCCCGGCCAGATCACGATTATGGATTTACGCAAAAAAAACGGGGTAAACGCGGTCACGGTGTCGCTATGCCCGAAAAGGTTTTATATTTTGTTGACCTAATGAAGGGCACCAATAGAGGAAGAAAATCAAGCAAAGAAATTACTTATTCTGAGCGTGGTAATCTTCAAGGCAATCAGTTTCATGCCGTCGCCGGACGTGCCTATGAAAAAGCTCGGGAAGCCAATCTAGGAAATGAAGTGCCAACGGAGTGGTTTTTGCAGGATATTAGAAACTAAAGAAAGGGGAATTCATTGTGACGCTTCTAATTAATAATGACATGGTTTCCCAAGTTCTTACCATGGAAGACACCATAAGCATTCTAGAGCAAGCATACGCTGACTTAGTAGCACAAGAGGCAACTTGCAGGCCCAGAATTGATATCCAAATTCCAACCTCCGACGGAAAAGTCTACCAATGGGGTACCATGGAAGGTGGATCAACTAGGGGTTATTTTGCTGTTAGGATGAAGTCCGACGTCACTTATGAAACCGTTGTAGACGGCAATCGTACCCATCAAAAATATTGCAGCAAACCAGGGCTTTTTTGCGGGCTGATTTTTTTGACCAACACTGAGACAGGGGAACCCCTGGCATTTATTAATGATGGCGTACTTCAGCACATGCGCGTAGGGGCTGACGGCGGTATTGGAGTCAATTATATGAGCAGAAAAGATTCAGAAGTTGTTTGTATGCTTGGTTCTGGTGGAATGGCACGAAGTCATATCGATGCTTTTATGTGTGTTCGTAATATAAAGAAAATACAAGTCTACAGTCCGACTAGAGAAAACCGCGAAAAATATGCCGACGAAATGAAGTCCAAATGGAATGTCGAAGTTATCGCTTGCAATAATGAAGAAAGCGCATACAAGGGCGCCGATATTGTCGCTGGTTGTACCAATGCCTCCGTGCCGATTGTCCGTGCTGAACTTCTGGAGCCCGGAATGCACATCGTAAACGTTGGTGGAGGAACCGGTATGATTTCGCCAGAGGCACAAGACAGGGTTGATATTTATTTCCGTTTTGGAAATGCCCCATCTCCAGCCGGCCTGCCGGAAATGGCTCTAGCCGATGAGTGGATAACCTACGCGGCAAGATCCGATATTGATAACGGGCTGAGACAAAAACCCCTCGGAAAACGGGCCCACGGTGTGGCCATGCCAGATAAAGTTATATACTATTCTGACCTTCTCCATAAAACGAAAGAATCAAGAACCTCAGAAAAACAAATTACTTATTCTGAGCGTGGTAATCTTCAAGGCAATCAGTTTCAT
>CEUN01162974.1_pt1 | contig 27048 bp, 21 predicted proteins | sample 361501 | NCBI WGS metagenome assembly CEUN01 (sample SAMEA2622801, study PRJEB7988) | marine metagenome | biome: marine biome (ENVO:00000447); feature: marine epipelagic mixed layer (ENVO:xxxxxxxxx); material: "saline water (ENVO:00002010), including plankton (ENVO:xxxxxxxx)" | depth 120 m | reverse complement strand
TACTGAGTTACGGTTTTACCATGGAGCCGTCAGCTCGCCTTACGGTGTCCCAAGCACCTCCGAACTCACGTTCTTTGAACGGGAATTTCTTTGCCATTTCTTCATCAACGTCTATACCCAGTCCGGGTTTACCGTTAGACCACATCATCCCGTCCTTAAGCGTGGGCGTTCCTGGAAACATTTCACGAGTACGTGGGGGAGCGATTGCAGCTTCTTGAATTCCGAAGTTATAGGCGTTTAAGTCCAGCATTAAGTTTGCTGCGTGCCCGACAGGGGAAGTGTCTCCTGGTCCATGCCATGCAGTTCTGACGTTATATAACTCTCCCATCGCTGCTATCTTTTTGGCGGGTGTGATTCCACCTATTTGTGACATGTGGATGCGAATGAAATCCATAAGTCTATTCTGGATCATAGGAATTATTTCGTGTGGACTGTTGTGTAGTTCTCCCATGGCGATGGGAGTTGCACACTGCTCTCTTACCATTTTGAAGTAAGCTTGATCTTCAGGGCTGAATAGGTCTTCCAGAAAGAAAAGTTGATATTTTTCAACTTCCTTAGCGAACCAGACACCGAGAATCGGTGGAATTCTCTCATGAACGTCATGAAGGAACTCGAGCCCATATCCAAACCTGTTGCGCATATATTCGAAAAGTCCAAGTGCTGATTGCATATATGGTTTTGGTTCGAATACACCTCCAGGATGTGCGTAGAGCTTGTCGTCAGAGTAATCTCTCAACCACTCTGTGTTGGCAATAGGACCTTTAGTGGTATCAGCATTACCCGAAGTGCCAGATCCAGTAGCTGCTCCTCTGTTTCCGTAGCTGGCATATCCCGGGGTGGACATTTGAATTCGTATGTGATGGAATCCTTGATCTACAAAAGATTGAACTTTATCTCCTACCTCTTCGTGAGTCTCACCAGAAGCGTGGACATAAACTGGTGCCGCAACGCGTGCTCTACCGCCTAACAGATCATAGACCGGCATATTTGCCATTTTGCCTTTGATGTCCCACAGAGCTTGATCGACGCCAGACAGGGCGTTATTTAAAACCGGACCGTTGCGCCAATAAGAGGAAACATATGAAGACTGCCAGATGTCTTCTATATCTGCGACATTACGGCCTTTTAGGAAAGGCCGAAGGTAGTCATTAATTGCAGCGGCCACAGCGGTTGGGCGCTGAGTGAATGTAGCGCATCCAACTCCATATAAGCCTGGTTCTGAAGTTTCGATCTTTACGATCACGAGCCTGATGTTGTCAGGTTCGGTGAGGATTGTTTTGATGTCTCGAATTGTTACTGTGGTCATTAGTAGATCTGCCTAATAGGGCTTTTGTACGGTTTGTTTGGAATTTTATTACGGAGACGAGTTAATCAGTTGGAGAAATTGTACTTGTAAACACTGTGTATGGTGATGCTTTGGATTCGATTTAACAATTAAAGGGTAATTGTTGGTATACATCCATCACAATTTTCTAGTCAATGGACTTATCTGTGGAGTATAAATATTTATGGGTTATGTCCTTATTTCAGTGATAAAACTAAGCCATTCTCCACTTTCGTAGTGATGCCTGTTCTTGTCTTGGATTCTGATGTCTACCCCATTCGACATAGGATACTTCCGCAACATATACATTGCCTTTAGAGTCGATTGCAATGCTATGTGGCCATAGGAATTGATCTGGTTTATTTCCGAAGGTTGTGGAGCCGAACCGTGTGAATCGATTTCCTTCGCGGTCGTAAATAGCTATACGGTTCCCGGTGTTCGCGTTTCCTCGAGTTGGTGATCCGTTAGTTGGGCCTTGTTCTGCAACGTAAATGCGAACATCATCACCTGTACCTGTTACTTCTACAGCGACGGCTTTATGCGCATTCCATTCTCTAAGAAATTCACCATCCACTGTGAATACTTGTACACGGTGGCTTTCACGGTCGCATACGATTACTTCCGCGTCGTCTATTAACGCGAGGTTATGCGGTAAGTTGAATTCACCAGGATCAGTACCTGGTGTTCCCCAAGACAAGATGTGATTACCATATTTATCTAAGCGATGGATTCTTGAGTTTCCATAACCATCCGATATGAAAATATCTCCCGTCGTTTTTGAAATAGCAACATCTGTAGGTTTGTTGAACATTTCACCACTTTGCGGTTCAGCAGGCGTTCCATCACCAATCTGCATTAGGTACTTTCCGGATTTGCTCATCTTGTTGATTTGATGACCAGTGTCGTCTACTAGCCAGACGTTTTGTTCATGATCGATTGTTATGGCATGCGGTCGTGTGAACCATGTGTCATAAAATTGCATTGAGTTGCCATAAGGGTCACGGATAATCCTTACAGCATCTGGTGGATTATCGTTCCCCCACATGTCAATAACGTTTCCATCTGGATCAAACACTAAGATTGGCTGATTTCCTCGATTAAATACGAAAACATTGTCTTGGTTATCGACAGCCACAGCACATGCTTCGCGTAACCATAGACCATGTGGCACTTTAGCCCAACCTGGCACTGGTTTGAATACGGTGTTTGAGGTTACGAGTGTTGTCATTGATTTACTTTATTTGCACCTGTTTTTGGTGGATGAATTCAAGAGCATATTACCGCTGTACCAGATAATTTGGGAGTCGTTTAGTTATAAAAAATATCCTTGGTCAATAAGCTTTAAACAAAGTTTTATCGACATCACGAATTATGCAAAATTCTTGATAGATTTGTTTCTAATAATTTTTCAATGGTTAAGAATTTTAGCTTTGGAAACCAGCACCTATTTTTAAAAACAGAAAGAAATGAAATTATGTTTGCAGATTTGAGCGGAAAAGTAGCGTTGGTGACTGGTGGCGGCCAGGGACTTGGTTTGGGTATTGTGATGAAATTGGCCGGGCAGGGTGCTGACATTGCGATAGCTGATTTAAACCATGAAAATGCTGTTGAAGTCGCACAACGAGTTTCAGCTCTTGGTCGTAAGGCATATACAGCGGGTATGGATGTTGCTGATAAAGATTCAGTAATTCAAGCTGTAGAGAAACTCACTGAAGAGTCAGGTGGAATAAACATCCTTGTGAATAACGCAGGTGTTGCCGGAGCACCGGGTTCAACTGGAACTGGATTTCGAGACGTGGACTGGGAATTTACCTGGCAGATTAACGTTAAAGGGTTATCTGACGTCACTGAAGCGGTATTGCCTCAAATGAGGGCGCGCAGATCCGGGAAGATTATTAACATTTCGTCAGTTGCGGCTAAAGCTGCGAAGTATCAGACTGCTTACTACGCTACAACGAAGATGGCAGTTGTTGCTTATACTCAAGCTCTTGCTCGGGAATTTGCCCTTGAAAATATCAATGTTAATGCCGTTGCTCCGGGTCGCATTTGGACTCAGTTTCATCAGGACTGGATGAAAGAACGCGAAGCGTTAGGAGATGAGGCGGTTGTCGGTCAGGATAAATACGAAGTATTTATGGGCGCCTTGAAAGAGGTCATACCAATGGGACGGCCTCAGACCCCTGAAGACATAGGAGCATTGGTCACTTTTCTTGCTTCCGATGAGGCTCGCAACATCACGGGTCAGACCATCCAGTGTGATGGAGGTCAGGTAATGCAATAAAGAATTATTGGATTATTGCCCTATGAGATTTAACCATCGATTCGGTCGTTGAGTCAGTATGATCCGATAAAAGTAGTTTGTTTACCTGATTTTTGCTTCCGCTTTATTTCCGAAATGCGTACGAAGGACAATTTAGTCTTAGTTAAAATTCAACACCTTTTTGGGCAGGGATTCCTTGATCCGTATAGGGGTGTTTGATTTCTTTCATTTCGGTTACAAGATCTGCGACCTCCACAAGCTTTTCGTGGGCATCTCTACCAGTGATTATGAGATTTAACATTTTTGGTTTCGATGCGATCATTTCTAGTACTTCATCTATGTCAATCCATCCCCAGGTGATTGGATAAGTAATTTCATCAAGCATGATTACGTCGTAGTCGCCAGAGATTATCTTTTCTTTTGCAATTCGCCATCCGTTCTGAGCTAGAGCTTCATCTTCTGAAAGATCTTTGGAAGTCCAGCTGAATCCCCGTCCAGCTGGAATCATTTCTATGCCGATTCTTTCAGCCGCTAACTGCTCACCGTATTTTGACTTTTCATTTTTTATGAACTGGATAGCCATAGTTCTCATATCGCGTCCCCAAGCTCTGATCATCATCCCAAAACCTGCAGTTGTTTTTCCTTTGCCGTCTCCGGTGTTAATGATTACTAATCCTTTTTTAGTCCGTTTAAGGTTAGGGGGAGGTGTGAATTCGGTCGGAGGATCGTTTTTAGGGTTTATAGGCATATTGTCGCCCTGTCATAGCGGATAAAATGTAGTTTGGTTTAGTAACCGTGGTCGGCAGCGCTGTCATTGGGTACGAACCCAACCAATTTGCGTGCGTGTTCGATGTCTCTATATCTAGTTGGATTTTCAGAACATGCAAATAACACTGCGTACGTTAAATCTTTTGGTGCGTGAACCGCTTTAGTGACCATTTGGACTATGTCACGGTGACTGCACCAGACGGATGCATTACGAGCATTTAACGGCACGTCATTTATCTCGACTTTGCCAATTCGAACACAGATTATCGATATTCCATATTGTTCTGAATACATTTTCCCTAGATTTTCAGTGAACATTTTCGAAACGGAATAAATGTTTGTAGGTCGAATTGGAGTATCGATTGTGATCATTGGTCGTTTGTCTGGGATTTTGAAGCCTGGTTCATGAACCAGTGATTTGAATGGTTCATCTTTTTCGTAACCTGCTACCACTGCTCCGGTACTTGCAGCAACAATCCGCTTGACGCCAGCTAATCGGCATGCCTCAAAGAGATTGTAAACACCAGTTATATTTGCTTTTATGTGAGTTTCTGCGGGTACGTCACCTCGTGATGCTGCCATGTGCACGACAGTTTCTACATCCTCTAGAGCAGGTATGATTCCTTCTATGTGATTACCTATATCTACTACTGTAGTAGGGAAATCTGCGACCTTAGAACGTCCCAACGCAGAGACATCATAATCTTCTGCTAATTTTCGTCCAACCAGACCGCCAATTAGTCCGCTCATGCCAGTTATAAGAATTTTTTTATTTTTCATAGATCTGTGTGTTTATATAGTGGATAAGAGATTATGGTTTTGATTTACGAAAACTCTGTGAACTGGCTTGAAGTAACTCTCTCAAGTTGTCTGGATAGCGATTCGTTGGAGATAATTGCATCAAGTGTCCCATTTTTTATTAAGTTCAAAGCTTCACTACGTGCTATAAGTAGTAGAGTTGTATCGTCAATTGTGGCCACTTTTAATTCGTCCCAACCGCTTTGGCGAGTTCCGATGTAGTCACCAGGTCCTCTAATGCGCAGATCCTCTTCGGCAAGCTTAAATCCGTCGGTGTGATCTAATATAGCCTGGATACGGCTGTTTGCTGTTTTTCCTTGTGAATTTGGTAACAACACACAGAAACTTTTATTTCCACCTCTTCCCACACGCCCCCTTAGTTGATGCAATTGCGCGAGTCCGAATCGGTCTGCACTCATGATTATCATCACTGTGGCATTGGGGATATCTACTCCTACTTCAATAACAGGCGTTGCGACCAATACATCTATAGATTTGTGCCGGAATTTCTCCATTACGTCCTGCTTTTCTGCAAGGCTCATACGCCCATGCAGCAGACCTATTTGCAATTCTCTTAATTCATTGTTGGATAGTCGCTCGAATTCTTGAATCGCAGAGGCTGCGTCTACTGAATCAGATGGTTCAATCAGTGGGCAAACTACGAATGCTTGTCTCCCTTTAGCAACTTCTCTGCGAACGATTTCGTAAGCGTCTTTTTTGGTAGTTTCGTTATTGGCGAGGGTTGTGTTGATCGGTTTACGACCTTTTGGTAGTAATTTGAGCGTGGTTATGTCCAGATCACCATATATTGTTAGAGATAACGTTCTTGGAATTGGTGTTGCTGACATTGCTAGAAGATGAGGGCGAGGTTTCCGACGTGTTAGCCCACTTCGTTGCTCTACACCAAAACGGTGTTGCTCATCCACGACGGCAAGTCCGAGCTTCGGGATTGAAATTTGTTCTTGCAATAGAGCATGTGTCCCAATAATCAAATCTGCGTCGCCATTCGTGATTATTTGCTGCACTCGTTTTTTGATTGAGGGCTTTAGACTACCGATAAGTAGCACTATGGTTATCTTGGTATCTATACTGCCCGGTAGATTCGCTTGAAGTACCGCCTCCTTTGGTTCATTGGACATAGATTCTGCATTTATTTGATTGGAAGCGTTTAGAAAATGTTGTTCGGCGAGTACCTCGGTAGGCGCCATCAGCGTGCCTTGATATCCTGATGCGTTTACGGCTAGAAGTGATGCTAGGGCTACCACTGTTTTTCCGCTACCTACCTCACCTTGCAGGAGTCTGCCCATTGGAACTCCAGAACCCATATCTTTAACCAATTGATTTAATGCGTTTTGTTGGTCTTTTGTTAGATCGAATCCAAGGGAATTTAGGAACGCATCGATTACGGGTCGAGCCTTCACATGGTTGATAGCAATGCCATCAATCTGATTCTGCCATTCAGTTTTCTTCTTTAAAGCTGCAAGTTGGTATATGAATAATTCATCAAAAGCCATTCTGCGGCGTGCTTCAGAATAATCCATCGGTGAACTTGGGTAGTGCATAGACTCAATTGATTTAGTTAGGTTTTCGAAAGAATGTCTCTTTCTTAATTCGTCAGAAAGAAACTCTTTTACTAAAGGCAGCCCATAGTCGAGTGATTTACGTGTTGCCGTTCTTATTGATCGTTGCAATAGCCCCTCAGTTGATGGGTAGACTGGCAGTAGATTGCCTGCATGGGTCATATGAGTATCATCTTTGATACTTGCAGATAGTGAATTGCTAGGTATCAGGTCGTACTCAGGGTTTTGCATTTGATAGCGGCTATTGAATTTTCTGATTTCGCCAGAGAAAGCCACTAACGCACCTTGCTTGAATTTGCCTGCGAGGTAAGCCTGCCTAAAAAAGGTTGCTTCTAGCACTCCGGAGCCGTCGTTAATGAAAATTTTAGCTGCACCGGGCCGTGGGCCTATCTTTGCAATCTCTGTTCGTATTACCCTGCCAGCAACTGTCACCTGTTCCCCAACTGTCGCGTCGACGACTTTTGTCACCTGAGAGTAATCAATGTGCCTTTTAGGGAATAGATGGATAATATCTCTCAGGTTTCCTACGCCGAGCTTTTTGAGTTTTTGGCGAGTGGATTTGTGAATAAATTTTAAATTTTCTAGCGCCGTCTCCAGAGTGTAATTCTTATGGTTGTTGCCTCTTTTCTTAGATACTTTTTTTGTTCCCGATTTTTTAGCAACTCTTGAATTGTTTTGTTCGACTGTTGCTATGTTCAATCTTGCCAATACCAAAGATGCCCAACGATGTCGTTGACCTGGTTCTAAAACTGCGTAGCGTGATCCCGATAAAGGCTCAACCTTAAGAATCCACCGCATGGACTTTGGCATCTGCTCAATAAAACTATCGAGCCCTCCCATAACCGCGCGGTTTGTAAACTCGAGTTTTTGTTCTAACTCGAGAATATTTTTTAGTGCTCTTAACTCTCGACTGGGCTTGCTGTTGCGATCCAATTGAGAGGTAGGGCTGTAACCCGTTTCGAGTTCCCCCGAGTTCATGCGCTACTTGCAGACCTTATAAGTCCGAATCCCAGAGCTCCTGGGCCAAGATAATTACCCACGACTGGACCAAGTTGGGCAACTATGGGCTCTCCGTCTGGTGCGTAATCAGTTACTGAAATAGCGATTTCACGCGCCAGATCTTCTTCAGTCGTATACAGTACAGCGAGTTTGCTAAGTGGTGCTGCATCGCCGATCATTGTTTTTAATTCTGCAATGCCTTTACCTCGGTTACGAACTCTTGATACCGGGTGTACTTCTCCTTCGATTAGTGTAAGGATTGGGCGAAATTTTAGAAGTGACCCTACAAATCCTTTAGCCTTTCCTATCCTGCCACCGCGAACTAGATACTCCAAAGTGTCGACCATGCCGACAAATGACGCCCTCCCGGCTGCATTCTCAGCCCTGATTACGGCTTCATCAATCGTTCCGCCTTTTGCAACGAGTTCGGCTACTTCAACTGCTGTCCATCCAAGCGCCATAGAAGCTTGTGCAGTATCTACTACCTTGACCAATGTGCCTTTTGACTGCATTTCTTTTGCCGCATTTACGGCAGATCCATGAGTCAGGCTAAGCTTGCTGCTCAGGTGAATTGAGATTATTTCATCGTGTGTCTCTGCCAATCGTTCGTAGAATTCCAAAAAAGTTCCGACTGATGGCGCTGAGGTAGTGGGAATGACTTTTTGGTCAGGTAATTTGCGGTACATTTCCGCAGCGGATATGTCGATCCCGTCCCTGAATGTATCGTCCTGGATATGAACGTTAAGCGGCACGACCGAAATATTGTGATGACTGGCGATATTGACTGGAAGATCAGAGGTGCTATCTGTTACAACCGCGATGCTCATATTTGTTTGTGCTCCAATACAATTAGAAATCTTTTTATATAGTCTCTTAGCTTTGGTAAATCAACCAAATCACGATTTGGGTGTCAGGCTACTCTACCGCAACTAGAAAGTCGTAGTGAGGTTGGCCCCCATATATGACTTCTATTTCTAAGTCACCAAATTTGTTACGTAATAGTTTATCGGTCGATTCGATTCCATCTTTTTCGATTGAATCTCCAGTGTATATGGTTATTATTTCAGCATCTTCACCTTTGGCTTCAATGAGCTCCGTCAGTACTGAAAAAGGTTCGCTTCCAACTGCGATTATTTCTTCATTGAAAGTGGCAAATGCCATGCCTTTTTTGATTTTGTTACCGTAGACATTTGCATCTCGCGTTGCTATGCAAACGCGTCCATCTCCGATTTCACTTAGTACGCTGTTCATCGCTTTTTGGTTTTCATTAATATCGTGTGTGTTATTGAATTCCAACAAAGCTGCAACACCGGTCTGAATTGAAAGGGTTTGTATCACACGAACATCTTTATTGGTCAAAGTTGGAACTTCCAGCGCCGCCGGAATGATATTTTTGTTATTCGGTAAAAGTATTACGTTTTCCGATGGTGCAGCTTCAACAGCGGCAAGCAGGTCCGATACCGATGGGTTCATCGTATCTCCGCCCTCTAGAACTGAAGTTGCCCCCATACCCGTGCTGATAATTAGATCCTTAAGGCCAGCGCCGACAGCAACGGCTACAACCGCTACAGGAAGTAGATTTGTGTCTTCTGAACTAGTGTCTTCTCGCCTATCAGCAGCCCAGTCAGACGCCTGAGTATCCATATTAGCGATTTCAATGTTTGATAATTGGCCGTAATCAAGCCCCATTGTCAGCGCTAGTCCAGGATCCTCCATATGAACATGAACTTTGGCGATTCCGTCAGCTCCATCAACAACAGCGGACCTGCCAATTTTAGCTATTTGATCTCTGAGTTTATTGATATCGATATTTTCTGACTCGATTGCGAAAACCGTGCAATAACCCCATTCTATTTCTTCCGATGCGTTAACAAAATCAGTTTTTATAGCACCGGTGAATTTGGAGTCGTTTGGCATTGGGACAGGTATTTTTCTTCCGATGGGATCTTCGCCTTTTAGCGAACGTAGTGCTCCATCGATCATTACTGCGAAACCAAATCCACCTGAATCAACCACCTCCGCTTCCGCGAGAATGGGTAATAGCTGAGGTGTGCGTTGGACCGACTTTAATGCTTCAACGGCAACAATAGACATTACGCTTTCAAGGTCCGGATTTTGCGCAGCAGCAGTTTCTGAGATTTCCGCGCATTCTCGGTAGACAGTTAGCATTGTCCCTTCTACAGGATTCGGTAGAGCTTTGTATGCGCTATCGCTTGCATGGCGTATAGATTTAGCGAAGTGCTCACCTGTAAGTTCGGTGTCTTCACCTATCGCTTCAGATAATCCCTTGAAATATTGAGCGAGAATGAGCCCCGAGTTTCCTCTTGCTCCCAATAATGCTGATCTTGCGACAATTTTTGCGACTTCATTGGCAGATTCTGAGGTGCCGTCTGGTAGCTGTTCTATTACTGATCTCAGGGAAAGCAGCATGTTCGTGCCGGTGTCGCCGTCTGGGACAGGAAATACATTGAGAGCGTTGATAGTTTCTCGGTTTGCATCCAGCGCCATAGCGGCCCCTCGGATCATGTTGGTTAACCTAAAAGACGTTTTACTGGAAATTTTCGTTTCTGGTTTATTCATGATCCCTAGTCGTAGTTTTTATCAATTAGAAAAGGTTTGCGTGTTTACGAGATCCAATGTTGCCTGATTACGGCTTAGGTTTTTTGTTGTTACGGGTTTGCTGGCATGCTACCGTTAAGTCTTACAGCCTGAAACACGGCTGTGCCTTGATCGTTAGTAGGTTTTATCGATCGAACCGTTCCTTTCAACTGTAATTACATCTACGAGTTTATTATTTATGCCAAGTCCCGACCAAATCCGATCAAAACTTGGACTGGGCCCCCGCCCTAAGCCTATGTTCGGTCATAACAGGTCACATGCTCTGAACGCAACGCGTAAGATTTCTAAGCCAAACCTGCAGAATAAATGGGTTGTTATAGATGGTCAACGCCATCGCATTAAACTCACTGCTAGAGAGATTAGAACTCTCGATAAGCGTGGTGTATCACTATTGTCCGATTGAATATTATTCGAATCTGAAAAAAGCCCTTCATTCATTGAGAAGGGCTTTTTTTGTGAAACATATTTACGCTATGTTCACATTAGCAGATTCCGGTAACACTAGTTTATTTCTTTACTTTTACACGGTTTCGTGTTTTCAACTTTCGTCAATTTCAGGCTGTCGATAAATTCTGATTTTGAGTACAAATATTGCTAATTTACGTCTTATATACATTTTATTGGGACAATATTTATTAAATCCTGGGATATACGCACCTGAATTTCAGTGGACACAATCCAACAACTTACCTATACTCCCCTACTTGAGATAGGCGCAATGTGTTGCAGAAGTCAACGCGCTGGTCGTCGGAAGGATTTAATTACTTGATTCGACCTGACCGGAATTTTACGTCTACCTGTAGGGGGAGAAAATGAACTTAGCTAAGAAGCCGGTGCTTTTTGTACTTGCGGCCCTAGCTGCACTATCAGTAACGATAGTTGCCTGTGGTGAAGATACTGTTACCACAGTTGTCGAGACCGTTGTCGTCGAGAAGGAAGTCCAAGTTAAGGGCGACACCATCGTCGAGACCGTGATCGTTACAGAGAAGGGCGAAACAATCGAAGTCAAAGGTGACACTGTTATTCAGACCGTTGTTGTAACGGAAAAAGGTGACACTGTTACAGTTGAAGTTGAGAAGCAAGTTGAGGTCGTAGTTACAGCAACACCAGTTCCTGCAACTGCTACACCAGCACCTGAAGGATTGATTAAGGCACCGGACACATCCACGCCGGCAGGAACTGCTGTTATCGCCACTGGCGGTACAGTCGGTGACGAAAATGGCTTGGGTAGAGCACAGGCAAACGATGGTCTAAAGAACCTCGGTATCGCCGAAACTCTGTTCCGACGTGCTGACGACGACAGTGAGCTTCCATGGATTGCCACATCATTTGAGGTTGCATCGGACTTGTCCAGTGCGACTGTAAAGATTCAACAGGGAATTCCATTCCAGGTTGTTGATGGCAACGACTTTGGAGATTTGACTGCTGCCGACGTTGCATTCTCAATGAACGACGCCAACAGCGTTACAACACCTGAGTCCATTCATGGGCAGGCTGGTGACTTTGCCGGTCTTTGGGGTGAGTGGACTGCTGTTGACGATGAGACGATCACTTTCGAATTCACATCGTTTGACTCGACATGGAAAGATGACTACGTAAACGCTTCTGGTCAGGCTTTCAACGTCTTCTCAAAGAAGGCGCATGACGACATGGGCGAGGATTGGGTCCGAGACAACATTGTTGCTACCGGTCCATACCAAGTTGAAGAGTGGCTCCGAGACGAGCACTACACAATCGTCAACCGAGAAGGCACACACTGGTTGCCAGAGCTCGAACCAAAGACTGATCGAATTAAGATCGTTGGAGTTGCTGAGCCAACTACCCGAGCAGCTCTGCTGCGTACCGGTGAAGTTGACATGGCATCACTTGAACCAAAAGATGCTGCCAAGTTTGACCCGTCTGAATTCACTCAGACATCACCTGGTGGTGCCACACAGCTCGGTGTTTTCTTCTCAGGTAACCTCTGGGAAGACACTTACGCAGGTGGTGACAACGAAGGTCTTGACCTTCCAACAAAGGCAACATTCGTTCACGACATTCCGTGGATCGGATCACCTGGTAAGCATGGTGACGATGACCTAGAGCAAGCAAAGGCAATTCGCCGAGCTATGGCTATCGCAATTGACCGAGACCTTGTAAACGAGACTCTCGTTGCTGGCCTTGGTGAAGTTGTACACGTTGAGTACTTCAACGCTTCCAGCCCTAACTGGACTGGTGAGCACGAGTACCCATACGACCCAGATGGTGCTGTTGAGCTAATTCTGGCTCAGAACAACGACTACCAGAAGGGTTCTGCCAGCAAAGACGGCCCTCTTGGCGAACACGCCTTTGAGGTTTCTGTTTACGCCGGTCCTGAACTCGGTGGTGGTGCATCAATCACTGGTGAAGTTGCTGACGCAGTTGCCGGTTTCTGGGCCGACATCGGACTAAAGACCTTCTCATTGAAGTTCTCATACCAGACTTTCCGACCTACAGTTGTTGGTCGTTCGAACACCCACCCATGGATCACTTCTTGTGACAAGGGTAAATCGGCTATCCCATGGCACTTCCCGAAGGGCCTTGTGCAGACGACTCTCACCCGTGGTGGATTCAGCTGTGGTTTCGAGTCACCCGTTATTCTGGACCTTTACAAGCGAATGGCTGAGGCTCCAGACCAGGCATCTGCAACAGAAGCCGCTAACGAGTACCTCGACTACGTTTACGACCAGAACCTACAGCCTGGTGTTGTAGCCATCCCTGATGCTTTCTACTTCAACAACAAGAAGATCAAGGCATTCCCGATGGACAAAGCTGCTATGACCAACCTGAACTCACTTTGGAACCTTGAGCTTCAATAGTTCAAAGTTCTGGATTGCAGTACAGTTGTACTAGCACTTAGATACGAAAATAGAGGAGGCTCACCGCAAGGTGAGCCTCCTTTTTTGTTCAGATTTCAAAGGATTTGTTAGTTGGCTGCGTTACGGATCGCTTTAATTCCCAAGGCCATACCATTTGGGTGATTGAATACACCCGTTCCAGAAATTAGTGTAGTTGCGCCGGCTTTAATCACATCCCCAGCTGTTTCCACATTAATACCGCCATCAACAGCGATTTCTAACTTATGTCCTGCCATTTGTGCCATTTTCTGAATCTCGTTAATTTTAGGCAACATATCTGGCATGAAAGACTGACCTCCGAACCCTGGTTCTACGGTCATCACTAGAATTCGTTCGATTAGTTGCAAATTAGATTTAAGAGTTGTTGCGGGAGTATCAGGTTTTATCGATACACTGGTCATCATTCCTGAAAGACGCGTGTCTTCAAGCGAAGCCTCAAGGTTGTCACATGCTTCTAAGTGAATTGTGAAGATGTCTCCACCTGCAGAGGCGAATTCTCTTGCGTATCGAGCTGGCTCTACCACCATCATATGTACATCAATTGGAAGTTTAGTAAGAGGACGGATTGCTTCAAGCACTGGTAGTCCTATTGTGATATTTGGAACGAAACTACCATCCATTACATCAAAGTGAAGTTCATCAGCTCCGGATTCTTCGGCTATTGTTATCGAATCAGCAAGATGCGCGAAATCAGCTGCTAGAAGTGATGGTGAAACTTTGATGTGTCGAGACATTGGTAAGGTAGCCTTCTATGCAGTTTTATTTAACATTTTGAAAAGTGACTCTGGGTGATATGCCATGAGAGTATCAGCGCCAGCTTCTGCGCTTGCGAGAAGTGCTGCGTTTTTGTCCATAATGCCAGGACCTGAGGCGATGATTTTTTTTCCAGCATCATGAACAATTTCCACATCTGATTTGCTCATCAGATACCTAGCATATATCCAAGACGAATAGGGGTCCGCTATAGCGCCGGTCAACTCCTGAGCGGTGTTTGCGACAGTTGCGCATTGAAAGTTTGGGCTACCTTGGTAAAACCGTCGCCGTACATCAACTGATTGATGAATTAATCCTATTCCTACAGTACTGGTCAGTAAATTTCGTTTTTCGAGTCCCTCACAGACTTTGTTGATGCAGCCAGGATCCAGAGTTTTCATTTCAACGACCAAATTAGTCTCAGCTATTCCGTAATCTTTAACTAGGTCTAATGTTTCGTAGAGCGTTGGAATTTTTTCCCCTGAGAATTCATTGCTCCACCAACTCCCAGCATCAAGTTTTTTTATTTCGCTGAGTTTTAGGTCGGCTACTCTACCTTCTCCGTTAGTAGTTCGGTCGACCGTAGGATCATGGAGAATAATTAGTTCTTCGTCTTTTGAACCTCGAACGTCGATTTCAATCGCCATACCCTTTGAGAGTGCAGGTTTGAATGCCGCTAGAGTGTTTTCGGGGTGTGTCTCATCAAGCCCTCTATGCGCAATAATTGTTGCCACTATATGAGTTCTCCGTCTTGCAGCCAGAAACAACTAAAGTATGTGTTAGCTTGATTCTAGGCTAAAGCAGTCGCGGCTGGTGATTGAAAAGTTTTCCTATTCTTCTGCCTCTGCAAGCATGCGCTTAGCTTCCGCTATAGCTTCTCTAACCCGATTAGGCGCTGTACCTCCGGGCACATCACGAGCAGCCACAGCTGATTCGAGCGTGATATCCATTACTCCGTTATCGAATAGATCAGATGCCCGCTGAAAGTCTGAAAGTTCGAGTTCTCCAAAGCCAACGTCATCCGATATACACTGTTTAGATAAGTTTGATACAGCAATATATGCCTCTCGGAATGGGACTCCCTTGCGCACAAGGTAATCAGCGATGTCAGTAGCAAGAACAAAGCTGTTGGTAGCTGCCTTATACATACGCTCAGGGTTTACGACCATACCTGCGATCATACCCGTTGCAGAGTCGAGTGATTTGATTACCGTATCCGCAGTGTCGAAAAGCCCTTCTTTATCTTCTTGTAGATCACGGTTGTAAGTTAGTGGAAGCCCTTTGATCGTTGTTAGTAGACTCATCATTGAACCGAAAACACGCCCTGTTTTTCCACGTATCAATTCTGCAAAATCAGGGTTGCGTTTTTGCGGCATTATGCTTGACCCGGATGTAAATTCATCTGAGAGTTTAATGAATCCGAACTCATCAGAAGACCAAATTATTAGTTCCTCTGATAGACGAGAAAGATGAGCCATCGCCAGTGACGATGCAGATAAGAACTCTACAATGTAATCTCGATCAGATACGGCATCCATTGAGTTACGAGAGATCTCTTGGAAGTCTAATTCATCTGCAATCCAATCACGGTCTATTGGGTACGGTACGCCAGCCATTGCTCCTGAGCCTAGTGGCATTACATCAGCAGCCTCTGCTACTTGCGCAAAACGAGTGGCATCTCGGTCGAACATTTCAAAATATGCCATAAGGTGATGTGCCAGTACCACTGGTTGACCACGCTGTAGGTGTGTATACCCCGGTAGGATAGTGTCAATGTGGTTCTCTGCTAGCTTGACTAGTTCTCTTTGCAGCGCTACACAACTTTGAAACGCTTGCGCACATACTTTTTGGGTCCATAGGCGAGTATCAGTCGCTATTTGATCGTTACGCGAGCGGGCGGTGTGAAGGTGGCCTGCACTATCCCCAATCAGCTCAAATAGACGAGATTCCACATTCATGTGAATATCTTCTAGATCCGATTTCCACTTGAATTTGCCAGATTCTATTTCCTCCGCAATTTCAACCAGGCCATCAATTATTTTGTTTACATCATGTTTATCAACAATGCCCTGTCTACCCATCATGCGGGCATGTGCGATCGACCCGGCTATGTCCTCGCGGTAAAGTCTGTGGTCGTAATGAACTGATACCGTGAAATCATTGGCAAGTTCGCTACCACGCGCGGCAGATGCAGGATCTTTGGTTTCGTTATGTCCGGCGTTCTGATTGGTCATGATTGTGTTCTTTGGATTTTTGACGATCAACTGACTATATCTATCTGCAACATTATCGATATCAGTGGGAAACCGCGCTTAGCATTAAATACCTACCTGCCCCATTAGCGCAGTTCATGCCGAATGAATAACGATAATTATCGAAGAAAATATTCAGAGTTTATCTATCTAGCTTCGGAATTTGTTTGTTTTTTCGATTGTGTTCGAGCCGATAGTGAATATATGTCTATGAAACCGGTTGCAGCTTCGTGATCGAATGCGTCAGTAGTCGAATAGGTAGCGAGATCGAAATCGTATAGTGAAAAAGGCGAGCGTCGCCCCACAACGATACATGAGCCTTTGTGTAATCGAACACGCACATCACCTGACGTGTATTCATGCGCACTGTCCATAAAAGCCGCTATGTTCGTACGAAGTTCTGTGAACCACCGACCATCGTAGACCAAATCTGAATATATTGATGAGAGGTTGCTTTTTACTCGTTGCTGTTCACGGGATAGAGTCGAAGTTTGAAGCGCATTTAATGCTGTATGTAACACGATCGCTGCAGGAGTTTCATAGACCTCGCGTGATTTTATTCCCACAAGGCGGTTTTCGACATGATCGATACGTCCAACACCATGCTTGCCTGCTATGTCATTGAGAATAGCAATTAGTTCAACTCCTTTCTTTAGTGAACCGTTGATTGAGACGGGTATTCCTTTTTCGAAACCTATTGAAACTTCTACCGGCTCATTGGGCGTTTCGTTGATCTGTCTAGTCCAAGAAAATGCGTCTTCTGGTGGAGCTTCCCAGGTGTCTTCGAGGTCTTCACCCTCAATTGCCTGTCCCCACAAGTTACGGTCTATTGAATACACGCGCTGGTCATCTCCCACTTCACGCAATTCGAGGCCTGCCTTAGCTGCGTACAGTTTCTCTTCGTCACGTGTCATACCCCATTCACGGGCAGGTGCGATAATTTTTAAAGGATCACCATGGGCTGCCAAAGTCATGATTCCTGCATCGAACCTAACTTGATCATTCCCTTTTCCTGTACAGCCGTGAGCGACCGCCTTGGCACCGACTTTACGAGCGGCTTCTACTAGTTTTTTTGCCATCAGCGGTCGGCCCAGAGCTGTTGAAAGTGCGTAAACCCCTTCATACATTGCACCTGCTTTTAGCCCTGGGAAGACATACTCGTTTACGAATTCATCTCGAACATCCCAGACCAGTGATTCGATAGCGCCGGCTGCTGATGCTCGTTCTTTAACTCCAACGATTTCAGGTCCAGCGCCAAGATCAACAGTGAGAGTTACGACGTCCATATCGTAATTTTCTTGGATCCAGACGGTTGAGATTGTAGAGTCCATACCCCCGCTGTATGCGAGGACGCATTTTTCTCTTGCCATTTGTTACTTTAGATTCCTTTGAAATTAGGACTTCATTGGCCGTTGTATTGAGACTATTCTCTCGCTATAAAGGTTTGTTGTCGATTTTACGGTCACTTTTCAATCTGTTTGTAATTTTTTACAGAAAAAAGTTTCACTCATCGGTGAAGACGTTTGATTAGAATTATCTCCATTAGTTATTAGCCAGTGTAATTAGACGTTAAGATTTACATTGGTATCGCAGAAATTACGGCTGAAACCAATCATTAGTCAAACTATATTTTGTGTTTGGATTGAGCTCTAATTTAGGCTAATTATCGCTTTCAGTGAAGATCTGGTCGAGAATTTCTACCGCTTCATCGATTTCCCCTTTAGATACGTTCAGAGGCGGCATGAATCTAATCATGTTTGGTCTAACGGCATTGATTAATAATCCTTTTTGCAGAGCTGCCGAGACTATTGTTCCTGAAATCTCTTTTGACATTTCTATTGCGATTAGCAACCCCATTCCTCTGACTTCACTGATGAAGCCGTGTTTTTCTGATAGGGCTTTTAATTTGCCCTGAAAGTATGCGCCGGTTTCATTGGCGAGGCTAGGAATGTTCTCTTCGACGAGCACTTTGGCTGCTGCTGCCCCTGCTGCCGTTGTTAAGGCATTTCCTCCGAATGTAGACCCGTGATCGCCTGGTTCCAGAACTGAGCAAAACTCCTTGGTCGTGAATGCTCCAAGCGGTGCACCTGAGCCTAATGCTTTTGCAAGAGTCATGACATCTGGTTCAACACCAGAGAACTGCTGGTATCCGAATAAGGTTCCTATTCGACCCATTCCTGTTTGTACTTCGTCGAGCATGAAAAGAATGTTTTCCTGATGACAGAAGTCCATGATTTCTTTTAGGTATTTATCTGATGGAATGTTTACGCCGCCTTCGCCTTGTACGGGTTCAATTAGAACTGCGCAAGTTTTTCCTTTCACGTAAGCATTTTTTATTGCTTGCACGTCGTTGTACGGGACATTTACGAATCCAGGCATAAGGGGTTTCCAATTGTCTTGGTAGTGCGGCTGTCCTGTAGCTGCCATCATCGCTTGGGTGCGTCCGTGGAATGAGTCGAGAGTTGTGATGATCTCATATGCACCATCTAACTTTAACTTGCCCCATTTACGGGCTACTTTACATGCTCCTTCGTTTGCTTCCGCACCAGAGTTGCAGAAGAAAACTCGGTCCACATGAGAGTTATCAACAATGATTTTTGCAAGCGGGAGTTGTGGTGTTGTGTAGAACAGGTTAGACATCTGAAGTATCTTGCCTGCCTGATCTCTGATTGCTTCGGTCACTGCCGGGTGATTGTGACCGATGTTCAGTACAGCCCATCCTGCGGTGAAGTCTAGATAGCTGATACCGTCGTTGTCGAAGACTCGGGTGCCTTCTCCTCTTATGAGAACTGGCGGCATCCGGTTTACCACTTGCATGTAATACTTAGATTCTAGAGCTTTGTATTCAGCCGAGCTTGTCATTTTCTATTCTTCTTCCGAGGACTGGAATGCTACAGTTGCGCTAGGACATCTGTAATTCAAAATTTACAGAAACGAACTATATCGTAGAGGCAAGGCTAACGGGAGATTCAATATGTTTTTCTAGCAAACCGTTAGCATGCTTATGAATATAAGTAGATTCTTATTTTTGCACATCACGGTTACTTTAGTTTCTAATCTTAGGATTTCATTTGATTGAGAACAAATCGCTCAATCTTTTCGTCCTGGCTTCCATCCGCGTGTGGTGGCTTTAGCGAACAGAATTAGTGCAAGAGCTGGTGCGGTTGCTATAGCTGGTAATTCAGCTCCAAGTGGCCATTTTGAATTGATTAATGCGGTCGAGATAATAATCATTATTAATCCGACTAAAGCGGCGTGCCCACTGCTTTTGACCTTCGCTAGCACAATAGCTCCAGCTGCTACTCCAATTATTCCACCTACAGGCATTAGCGACAAAACTACTCCTACTCCACACGCCAGGCCTGCTCCGCCTTTGAATCTGTTAAATATCGGGTACCAATGACCTAACACTGCTGCCCAACCACTAATAAACCAAAGGCCCTCGGTTACACCCATGAGCGATGCTAGGAGAACTGGAACGGCGCCTTTTAGAACATCCGCTATGAATACTGCCACGCCTGTTTTTTTATTAATTTTTCTAAATACGTTCGCTGCACCAGGATTGCCAGTTCCGGTTTCGAACAGGTTGACTCCTGTTCTCAGTGTGAACAGTTTGGCGAACGGAATCGAACCCATAAAATAGCCAACAAGTACCATCGATATGATGTGTACGAGAGTTTCCATATCGTGTCCTTGTAACTGAATGATTTGTGTTTATATGACAGTAACGAAATTGATTTAGGTAATTTTAGTCCCGATGTCTTTTCCGCGCGCACAGGCTAAAAGTGAACCGGCGATACGTCCGTCAATTATGTGACTCGATCCGACTACAGATACAGCTTCCGCACATGCTTCGATCTTTGGAATCATCCCACCAGCGGCAATACCGCTTGCTATGAGGTCTCTTGCTTGATCCTTTGTCATTCTTGGAATTAGTCTTTTTCTAGCGTCAAGGACCCCTTCAACATCAGTCTGGAACACAAGTTGATCAGCTCTAACTGCTTTTGCGATATGGCCCGCAGATGTATCTGCATTCACGTTTAAGATTCGATCTTCACCTGAATCAGACGGGAACAAGTGAAGGGCTGTTGGTGCAATTACTGGAATTCCGCCTGATTTGATTATTGCTTGGACTGGAGATCCACTTGCTTTGACAATGTTTCCGACATAGCCAAGATCGGCGTTGAGAACTTCTGCTTGTAGCAATCCACCTGAAACTCCGGAAATTCCTATGGCATTCGCTCCGTTAGCTTGAAATTCGGCGACTAGCTGTGAATTTACTAACCCAGCCAAAACGGCGACGGCTACGTCAAGAGTTGCGGCATCAGTTCTTCTTAGTCCGCGTACAAATTCGGGTTGAATACCCTGTTTTCCAACCCAGTCTGAAATTACCTTGCCGCCACCATGAACTACGATCGGTTTTGCACCTTTATTCCACAGTTTAATTACATCGGGAATAGTGCTATCGCCTTCTCCGAGCGTGCTTCCACCGATTTTGATAACGATTGTTTTTCCTACAAATTTTTCTGCCCCTGAACTCACCATATGATCATCCTTATGGAGAGACTCTCGTTTTTAATGGGCTTTGTATGATTTTCGTGTAGAAAGATTGCGAGGTGAAAATTTTCTGGGCAAGTAATCGGTGCAAACTCTCTCACGTGCTGTTGGCAAATGCCTGTCACGGCGAAATTCCTCGTTAGACGTTTAAGTCGTGTAGGCTGAGTTAAAGACCACGTACTCTTCGGTGAGGTCGCAACCCCACGCCATGCCCGAACTTGAACCAACATTGAGGTCCACTCGAAGCCGCACCTCATCACTCGAAAGGGCGCTAACAACACTTTGTACGTTGTAAGAGATGCCTTTGCCTTCAGCGACAATTTGAATGTCGTTGATATAGCAATCTATTTTTGATTCATTGATGGATATACCCGATTTTCCGACTGCCATAAAGATCCGTCCCCAATTAGGATCACGACCGTAAACTGCAGTTTTGACTAGCATTGATGCTGCGCATGAACGTGAAGCAATAAGGGCATCATCTTCAGAATGGGCCCCATTAACAGTGACTTCTATCAGCTTGGTTGCGCCTTCACCGTCTCGGGCGATTTCTATAGCTAGAAATTGACATACCTGTAGTATTGCCGTTTCAAATACTTTTGATGCTTCGTCACCACCAGATATTTTCTGACCATTAGCGGCGCCGTTTGCGAGTAGTAGAACAGTATCGTTTGTGCTCTGGTCACCGTCGACATCGATTTGATTGAAGGAAAGCTTTACCGATTTTGAAAGTGTTTTTTGTAGGTAATTTGGATCTACATCTGCATCGGTTGTGATGTATGCAAGCATTGTGGCCATATTCGGATGAATCATTCCCGATCCCTTCGAAGTTCCACCTACAGTGTGTGCCACTCCATCGATTTTGAATGATACGGCAATTTCTTTAGTTCGCTTGTCAGTGGTGAGAATTGCCTTGGCGAATTCTGATCCGCCATTTTCTGAGACCTCAATTTGAGGAATATATTCACGCATCAAAGCCATTGGTATTTCGACACCAATCACACCTGTTGAACTGACTAACGTTTGTTCGGACGTTACTCCTAAATGGGCAGATGCTAGGTCTGTCATCTCTTTCGCATCGATCATTCCCTGCTCACCAACAGCCGTGTTAGCGCATCCACTGTTTACTATTACGGCATGGATTTGTTTGTCGGGTCCCACGCGTTCTTTATCGAGTGTGACAGTCGGAGAAACGACGCTGTTCTGAGTAAAAGTTCCGGCTACTGCACATGGATGCTTAGAGAAAAGGATGCCAATGTCTTTTTTGTCGATACCGGGCGTTTTTATACCAGCAAATATCCCTCCGGCAGAAAACCCTTTTGCTGATGTGACCGTACCGTTTGGCACAGGTGTGATAGGTGATGTCATGGTAAGTATCGATCTATATTTGTTTGGTTTATTCGAACTAATCTGTCTGGTTGCTACACGAATTTGATGGTTAGATCATAGGGTCAATATTTTGTGTTGACTCCACTTTTTAGTTTCAGTTTCACTTTCTGTGTGCTGAATGTCGACTGAGAATTAGATCAGTGCGTCAGTTCAATTTGAACTGCGAGTATACAGTAGTGTTGCGTCGCGATTTCTCCGAAAAAGTGTATAAGTAACCTCTATGCTATGAACTTGTCTTTAGTGTTGTATTTCGGAATTAATATTTCTGGCTACAAATTTACATCTGGGCATGTAGTCCATAAATGTAGTCGATTGTCTGAAACATCTATGCTTGTGGAATGATGTAATTGTAGATGTCACTATCCACATACCTCAGAGTTACTTTAAACTGATTGCAAGAAAAAGACTTCCATACCGCAGGCATGGTTATGACTTGAGGAAATATGAGCGAAATTAAGCAGGTTGACGTACTTATAGCCGGACAGGGAGCAGCAGCTTTTTCTGCTGGGCTTTACTCGTCGCGATACCAACTTGAGACTCTTATAGTTGGTGAGCAATTTGGCGGAGAAACCGCTATAGGTGGCATTATAGAGAACTATCCAGGTCAGCCAGATATCGATGGTTTTGATCTTATGGTGAAGTTCAAAGAGCAAGTAGATAACCTCAACACTCCTACCGCTTATTCCAATCTAAAATCGCTTGAGAAACGTGACGAATCGTTTAGAGCAGTGCTGGAAGATGGAACTCAAGTTGACGCATTATCTGTGATTCTTGCCGTTGGTAGAGAACGCAGAAAGTTGTCGCTTCCAAATGAGGAAGAATGGACAGGAAAAGGAGTTTCCTACTGCTCTACTTGTGACGCACCGCTCTACCGCAACAAACATTCAGCTGCGGTAGTTGGAGGTGGAAACGCTGCAGTCGAAGGGGCAATACTGTTGGCTAAATACGCGGAAATCGTTTATTTGATTTACCGTAGGAACAAGTTAACTCGGCCCGAGCCCATTCTTCTGAAGGCGTTAGACCAAACTGACAATGTTGAGGTTTTGTATTCGACCGAAGTTACGGAACTAATTGGATCCGATGAAACAGGGTTATCTGGCATTCGAATTAGCAAGCCTTGGCAGGGGCAAGACGAAATTATGCTTGACGGTCTCTTTGTGGAGGCTGGGGCTGACCCTCGTCTAGATGTACCTAAACAGCTCGGCTTAGATATCAATTCTGACACAGGAGAAGTCCATGTCGATAAGCAGCAAAACACGTCTGAAAAAGGAATTTATGCTGCAGGCGATCTGACTGATGGCACAGAGTTAAAGCAGACTATTACAGCGGCGTCGCAGGGGGCTATTGCTGCGCTATCTGCTTATCAGCACGTCATAGAAGTTAAAGCTTCGAGATAATCCCCGCAAGTAATCTACGCGTTGAATGCTTAATATGCTGGTCACAGATTTATTTAGTCTGGAGTGTCATAAGAAATAAATTGTTAGATGCAGCCTAATTTCCTGAGAATATCTCCCGATATAAGAAAGCATCCCGTATGAAATCCAATAACACTTAGACCCGTACCTTGTGCAGAGTAGCCTGCCGGATAAAGTCTAGGGATGTCTACAGACTCGAATGTTGCTTGATCGACCACCATTTGATTAAGTTGGAATCGAAAATTATCGTGTTTTTTGTGAAAAGTTAATTCGCCGAATTTTTCTAGAATTTGGTAGTCCGGTTCACCACCTATTTCTACTACAGTATGGTCTATTTCGACCTCAACTACTCCTTCAGGGGTAGAAATAACCACTATGCCATTTTCTTTGAATGCCGTTACGTTAGATTCATACAGTAGCCCCATTCGTTTCTGTTCACCAGAAATTATTTCCGCCCAGCGTCGATAGTAAGGAAGGTATTGAGAATCATTGATGAGTTTAAGGTGAGATTCTGGTTTTTGGCGCATCACATATATGACGGTTCGACCGGCATCGTGAAGTTCTTGCGCTGCCCAGTCAGCAGACCGTCCACCACCAATTACTAGTACTCGTTCCTTTGGGAAATCGTTCGAACTCGTGTAAGCGTATGAGATGTAGTCTTGATTTACACCTTCGGCGTTTAGGGTGCGTATTTTGGAACGCGGGCCAATAGCGAAAACTATGAAATCACATGAATATTTTGAGTTGATTCCGTTCTCATGATTTGCAGATTCGACTATGAAATTAGCAGTACTATTATTTTCAGCGGGTGATATGGAGGTTACCTCCACACCTTTCTTAATGTGCTCGTTGAGCCCAAGTTTTTTGGCAAAAGCATGGTAGTAGAGCACAAGGTCATCTCGGTGAGCCAGATGATTAAGGTTTCTTTTTCTACCTGTATCTTCGTAGAATTTTCCGATTGGATAGTGTGATAATTCCATCCAGTGAGCAGGCCCTAAAGTCATCTGTTCTTTTGGTACGTTATTCCACAATCCTCCTGGACCGTCAGTTGTGAGCATCTTCCAGTCGACTCTTGTTTTTTTTTGGAATTTTAGTGTCCATTGATCAATCGGAAGTGCATCCTGCTGAGGGTGATGTCGCATTCGGTAAAACTCGATTGGTCGATGGCCTAACGCTAGTAGTGCATGTGGGTCAAATGCCAATGGGTTATTTTCGTTTGCTTTAGCAAACGCCTGCACCTCTTTCGAAGGAAATTGATAGTTGCCTTGGAAAATCGGATGCCATCCTTCAAGGGTCGCGGCAACACCTAGCCCTCCTGGACCACCTCCTACTATGATGACTGCGTGGTGTTGCAATTTAACCACCCTGATTAGACTTCATCGTTTTAATTTATGCGCGGCTTTTCCGTTGGTTTCGGTGTTGTGCATCGATGCTAGTGGCACTGCTCGCTCTGTACATGAAGGAAAACCGTGTGCAGATCTTGATTGTTATAACTAATTCACAATTCGGCTTTGCAAGACATTCATATCGAGTTCAACACCTAGGCCTGGGCCGCGAGGGGGAGTTATGAAGCCATTCTCGAACGCTAGTGGTTCTTTGAAGATAGTTTTGTGGAGTGGCCCTTGATTTGCTTCTTGAATAACGAAATTTGGCGAGCAAGTATCGACTTGTATAGCGGCCGCTGCAGCGATTGGTCCACAGTACATGTGCGGCGCTATCATTGCGTAATGCGACTCGGCAATTGCTGCAACTTTTTTTGCTTCGAGAATGCCACCCGCCTGTCCGACGTCTATTTGTATGATAGATGCTGCTCCTTTTTCGATAAGTTGAGAGAACTCGTATTTAGTGACAAGTCGCTCTCCACTGGCGATGGGGATGCTGGTATGAGCAGCTACTCGTGCCATTTCGTCGTAGTTTTCAGGTGGAACTGGTTCTTCAAACCAAAACGGATCGTATTCTTCTAAGATGCTTGCAACACGTATAGCAGAGTAAGTTGTAAGTTGGCCATGAGTTCCTATGCCAACCTCAAGATCGTATCCAACTTCTTTTCTGATCCCTTCGAAAATATCTGCAGCTCGACGAATTTCTGGAAGTGGAATATCGCGTGGCCCTGGATGGAGCGGCGAGAAAGGATCCAGTTTGCACGCTGTATTGCCCTCTTCAAGTAGTTTTCGAGCAATTTCACCGGCCTTTTTAGGGTCATCTTTCCATCCTGAAGGCATGTAGGCATACGCTCGAAGTTTTTCATGGACCTGACCTCCTAAAAGGTTATATGCCGGTTGGCCAGTCGCCTTTCCCATTATGTCCCAGCAAGCCATATCTATAGCAGCTAGTACGGAAGTGTAGTGAAGACTGGGATGTCGATAATCATGACGACTTCCGTATGCATTCAACCAGATTTTTTCTATATTGAACGGGTTTTGACCAATAACAAATGCTTCGCATGTTTCATGTATCAGTTGTATCTGTGATTTGAAGTCTTTCCAGTTACTGTTATTAAATGAACTGCCCGTTACCTTTTCTCCGAGTCCGGTAATTCCTTCATCTGTTTCCAGTTCAATAAACAGGAAATATTTGCCGCCTATGTAGGGCGGCTCGTTCTCTATAACGGTGGTTTTTACGTCTTTTACTTTCAAGTCGCTTACCTCGGTATTTTTTCCTACATTTGGGTTGTGAACGACAAATCCTGATTAGTTGATCTTTACGGTAGGTTATAACTTTTAATGAACTCGTGATTGTGGGTCTACAGCGTTCATGAGCGCGGCGCAGTAATCAAGAGCCTGGCTTTCGTTTTCACCTTCGCATAGCAAAATAATATTTCCATACGTCGCGTAACCACCGTATAGGGGTTGGACACTACCACTACCATGCGTGCCTACTTGGCCGGCAAAAAAAGCTCTACGATCCTTCAATCCTTCGTCCCATTTAGCATCTTCTTCATCTAGAAGAGCTGTGTCGCCTGATCCTTCGACGGCGTATGAAGTTCCGTGTTTTATTGCATCTTCATGTGATCTATAGAACCTTAGTTCGTATTCTTTAGCCACGGTTCCCTCGGGAGTCCAAAATCCGAACCATGCTGAGGATGCTGATGGTAATTTCGATACGTCATATTCAGTGTTTATTTTGAATCTTATCGCTTTGAAATCTTCAATAGAAAATATCTGTTCAGACGGCGTTATTTTGTTGAATTTTTCATTTTCGGTAGAAGTGCAAGCAATTGTCGAAATCGCAAGCACTGCAAGCACTGTTGGTACCAAATGGCGGACCTGTATCAATTCCTGGTTCCTCAGAAAAATAAGGGAATTTGTTAGACAGTCACGCAGAATGTTAACTCAATTGCAAAATAGGTGGTGATAACAAAACAAAATGCTTGACATATTTAGAAGTTGTTGGGCATTGTCATATAAAAAATGGTCGGGGTGCTCGGATTTGAACCGAGGACCTCTTCGTCCCGAACG